>Ga0315283_10001693_pt1 | contig 17941 bp, 13 predicted proteins | sample YL17G09_0_MG_FD_204541 | JGI IMG/M metagenome (GOLD analysis project Ga0315283, IMG submission 204541) | Sediment microbial communities from Yellowstone Lake, YNP, Wyoming, USA - YL17G09_0 | ecosystem: Environmental > Aquatic > Freshwater > Lake > Sediment | place: USA: Wyoming | collected... | reverse complement strand
TTATAGTTTTTGTTAAAGCCTCCTATTTTATTTTAAAATCTCTCGCTTCTCATATGCCTATTCTTAGTGATAAGCTAAATTTAAATTTCACTAATTTAACAAAATGACTACTAAATACTGTCCAAAATGCGGAACACAACTTAAGAAAACAACCTTTGGTCGTTTCTGGTGCATGAATTGTGGGATAATTGAAAAAGACGAAGTCGAACTAGAAGAAAAAGGAAATGAAAAACAAACATATATATCATGAAAAAAATATTAAGCAAACGTGAATTGAGAAAAAAAGAAACTGCAGCCAAACATAAAGAGGTGCGCCGAATTGATAGACTACACAATTTAGAAATTAAAAACAAATACAAAGAATTTGTTAAAAAAATTAAAGAAAGAGACAATCGAATATGCCAAATTTGTGGAAAAGATTTAAAAAATGATGCTCCACAAAATTGTCAAATTTTGCATGTGTTATCCCAAGAAAACTATCCACAATTAAAATGTGATGAAATGAATGTGTTGACTAGTTGTTATAGGTGTCACAATGTTGCTAAAATATCTTCACATCTAGATGGGTTTGCGTTTGTTGAATTTTTTAAAAATAAATTTCCAGATAGATATGAATATTTGTTAAATAAGCTAAAAGAAATTAATTCTAGGATTTAAAAATTAATAATAATATTTATAAACTAGTTTATATTATAGATATTAATTAAATAGCGTGGAGAAACTAAAATGGCTGGAAAAAAAAGAAAAAAAAGAAAATAGAACTAGTTAGTAATACTATTTTGTTTTAATTTATACTATTTCTTTATTTTTAATTTTAAAATTAATAATAATATTTATAAAGTCGAAAAACTATATATTCTTATGAAATATCACATAAAAACAAGTGAAAGGGGGTATTTGTAACATGGGAAAGAAAATAGAATGGTATGCATGGATATTGTGGATTTTAGGAATCATAGTATCTATAGCAATCGGAGGATTTTTTATAAGCGGAGGATTCACTGGAGTTTTCCTACTTAAATACTTGCCATTGCTTGTGCACCAAATTGTAGGATATTCAGTTATCGTAACAACTATAATTGGATTTGTTGTAAAAATCGTAAAAGCTCTCTAAATTTTTATTTTTTTTTTTTTTTCCTTTTTCTTTAATTTTTCTCTGTTTTTTCTTTGTTTTAAATTAATAATAATATTTATAAAGTAGAAAGATTATTATATAGTATGGCTGCATCCAAAGCTTCTCGCAAAAAGATTTCGTCGGTAATGAGAGTTGAGCAATCACCTCAGGGTTCTTTGTGTCTGACATTACGTTCAAGGCATCTTCTACCCGTTTGAATCCGACATTTCTTTTTGATATAGATAATTGCATTCTAAGGCTAAAGTAGTGACTGAGTGTCACCTGAATGTCAGGGCGGTGTAATCCGGGTTAAGAACTCTTATATTTGTTTGGCTCTCATCTCAATTAATTTCCGAGTGCGTTTGACTTCCTGTAGTGTTTGTTTCTTAAGACTTCCTTTGATTTCATCTCTCATGATGGAATCTCGATATGCTAAAATTCGTTTATTCAAAATCTTGAGGGCCTTCTCAGTATGTGCACCGTGAATTTCCCTGTTAATTGAATTGAAAAAATCTTTGATTTTCATAGTTATATTAATAATAGCTAGTTTATAAATATTATTATTAATTATAAGTATTTAAACTTTATTAAATTGAGGTCTATTTCCTAAATTTCTTCATAATTAGAAGCCATATTATAAAGCTAAAGAAAGCTAGAATTATGACTAGTGCTCCTCCGATTAAAATATATTGAAGCCAATTAGTTGTTTTGACGCAATCTGAATTTTTGCATTCGTATCCTTCTGCACATATTCCTTTAGTATTATCTATACAACTACAAGTCTGAATAGCTGAATCTACCCATTTTCCGTTTGTGCAAGTTCGACTTACGAATTGATCTGAGATATATCCTTCTGAACAATTTAGATATTCTTTAACTCCAGATTTGCAATTTACTCCGCATTTTCCAATTTGTTCGCCTTGACTAACCCATTTGAAGTTTTCACAAGCATAGTAAGTTAAAGTTGATTCGTCGCATTTATCTTCGTTTGATAAACACTCAACTCCGCATTCTCCTTTTGTTATTCCTTTGTTTACTTTCTTGAAATTTTCACAGGCAATGTAACTAGTTCCATCACAAGATTTTGAGTCACATTCTTTCTGAACGCATTTCCAATTTTGCCAAGTTCCAGATTTATCACAAAGATATCCAGAATTACAATCTGAATTTGAGTTGCATTCGACTACCATATAATCAAAGCAATTTCCTGACCCCAGCCATCCCAAGCTAGCAGAAACCCAAGACCAATCTCCATTTGATGCACTGTCTATAGCCCAAGAAACGAATGCTGGACAACCAATATATTTCTCTCCGATAGAAGCTAGCTTTTTTCTTCCTTCAGGCAAATATTGACCATTGCATCCATTTGCTCCGCAAGATACGGAATCCCAAGAATTTATATTATTATAAAAATAAAGATTTCCAACACCTTGCTTCCCAAAATATCCCCCCACGTTAATGTATAGCCCTTTTGTTACATAACTTGATGTTAAGGCATTTCCGCTTTCATCCTGAAAATCTGAAAGATATATCTTTGCAATTGCAGTTGATGATCCATAAGTATTTGAATTTTCATAACACCACTTATATCCTGATTGAGAACAAGTGCTTCCTGCACTAACTAACATTAAAGAGAAAACCACGATTAATGCAAATAGAAAAAATTTACGCATGTCCTCCTCCTCCACTTCCGAATCCTGTAGCTGATTTTATCAAATCTATTGGAATTGTTGCTTGATAGGATTTATAAACAAAGAATCTAATTATTATCAGGATTACAATTAAAAGAATTGCTAATGATATCCAGATTAAGACTTTATTTTTAGTTTTCTTTTTCATCTTAAAATGCGAAAAAATCCTTCAACCATTTAGTTATATCTTGGACAGTGTTAGGAAGGTAGATTAATGTCGCCAGCACAATTCCACTGGCTATAAAACTAACAACCCAAATAGTTAAATATTTTCCTCGATTCTTAACAGCTATTAACCCAACCAACAAAAATATTAACATGATGCTAATAAACAAAATTATCAGCGAAGGCACAGCAGTTAATGAATGTGCCCAGCTCACTATTTGTTCTGGGGAATAAGATTGAATTTGGGTTATGTTTATGTCCATGTTTTAATATATACTCTCTAATTTATAAATCTATCTAAGACCTCTTGGGATGTTTCCTTTTAACACTTAAATATACAATAAAACCAGCAAAACCAATTATAATGATTGCACCTGAAATAACCAATACCAGCTGCCATGGGAAAGGTGGAGAAATGTGGGTTTCGCATTCAGCTAGAGTATCATAATCATTAGAAGTTCTATCTGAAGGCAAGATTTGGATTTGTGTGCACGAATTACTTGAAAACCTGTAAACAGTTATTTTGTTTGGAGTGCAAGCTGGACATTGCATACCACCACAATCTATACCAAGCTCGTCTTGATTTTGGATTCCATCATAACAATTTGGTGGGACCACACACGCAGAGCAAGGACCGCCACAGTCAACTCCGACCTCTCCTTGATTTTGAATACCATCATAACAATTTGGTGGAACTATGCAAGCAGAACACGGGCCACCACAATCCACCCCAGTTTCTCCTTGATTTTGAATGCCATCAGAGCAAGTTGGAGGAATTACACAAGCTTGACAAGGTCCACCACAGTCAACCCCGGTTTCTCCTTGATTTTGGATTCCATCATAACAATTAGCTGTTGGCGTGTTACACTTATTATTACTGCAGCCAGCGCTGCACTCAGTTTCTTTCCATTCAAAAGTGTCATAATTATTTCTATATCCACAAAAGAAAGTTCTTAAAGTGGTGCTAGAAATACATTGATATTTTAATTCAGTTCCAGAACCAATGCTTGAAACGCTGTAAGTAACCGCCGTACCAGAATCAGAACACGAAAAAGCATTGTAAAATCCAGATTGTGTAACAGGTTTAAATATAATAAATAAGATTATAAAAGCAACTACAAGTGCTATGCTAGAAATAATTAATATTTTCTTAGATTTATTTTTCATTTTCTTTTGCCTATTTTCTTAAGAGATATGTTTGGAACAGCAAACAATAAAATTATTAAAATTCCAAATACAATAACTATTCCACCAATTATATAATAAATTATAAAGCTAGCACTGCAATAGCCCGTGATAGTAGGTTGACTTAAGCCTAATGAACACCAAAATCCACAGCTTTCCTTCTCCACCCAAGTCCAACCAAGCCAAGATTGAGATAAAGCTTTTGCTTCACAAGCATATTTAGTGTTATCACATTGTGAATCTGTTGGATGTGTTTTACAATAGTCATCATCCATGCATTTTTCTCTACAAATACCGTCAACACAACGTGTTTGGCCAGTTGGACATTCTTCTTCTACACAACCAATAGTTTTTAATTTTGCATCATACCCACATGTTTTTGGGCATATTTGCTTGTCAACCCAAGCTATGCCTTCATTATTGCATTGTTGTAAAACTTTAGCATCTGTTGGTTTGCATCTAAATAAATTAGGAGTGCATGTAATAGAATATTTTATAGTTACTTGGCTAGTGCAACTAACTTTCTTTTGAGATTTTCTATCTGTAATGGCGTGAGTGCAACTTCCTTTTAAATCAGCATTAGGATTATCGTTTGTGCCGCTAAATGTTAATGGAATAGTTGAAGATGTTTTCTTTTCAACATACCCACCAACTCCTCCGACTTGAATTTGAGGGTTAGTGCAACTTACAGTGTAATCAAACTGCCCAGCTTCTGTTCCCTGGTTATAAACAACTAAATTAGTAGTAGTTTGTGTTCCGCCGTTAAAAGTTAAATCTTGAGCGCAAGTAGTTATAGAGGGGTCACCTTTTAATTCTTTTAATCCAACCCAAGCAGCATCTAATTTTATAGTAAATAAAGTAGTAAAAGATGGAATTCCTTCATCCACTATTAATTTATCACCAATTAAATTAACAGCATTTGCCCCTATCTTATTTTTATATTCATCATTTTTGCGAGCTAATGCTGTATTTATATCAGCATTAAAATTGCTTACACATGTGTCGCCATTAGTTTTAACTTCGTTCGTTATTGCGCCCATACACTGCGTAAAGTATGAACTTGGGTTTGAAATTGGTCCTCTTGTGTTATAGCTCATTGCATTAGATTGAACTAACCATTGGTATACATCATTAGTCCATAAAACTTGATATTGAGGTGCACTTAATTGAAAAAGAGTTCCTAAGGTTCCTCTATATTCTGCAATAAATTTTCCACTCTTTAAACTAACAACTGGATTTTGGTTATTCATATTTCCGATTTCGCCTTCTACGTTAAATTTAATATTATAATCTAAATTAGCACTTCCTGAAGCAAATGTTCCTATCTTAGAATTAGGATATTGATAAATGCACATACATTTCCATGCTGGCGGGACATAATCAGTGCCGTATGTATAGATATATACCCAAGTAGCATCTGGTCTTGGTAAAGGTAATCTACTACAATCACTTAATTCGCAACTATTTTCTCCACCGATAATTGGATAAGCGTCAACTTTATTGATTAAATTTACTGTTTGAGAAGTTAAAGTAATTGGAAATGAATGTTCCCATTTATCAAATACAATATCTGCAGTTATTCCTCTATCAACCATATATCCATCACCCTTTAATTCAGTATTTAATTCAGCTTGATCCCAATCAATTTTTAATTGCTCTGCACTTCCGCCAGAGGCTAAGATGTGAAACATAGAACCTTGGCCGACATAATCTATTCTGTCTATGGATAAATAACTAGTTCCTAATGCAATTTGTGGAAGAAAGCTTAACTTAGGAATAAAAATAAACAACACCCCCACAGCCACTATCAAAAAGAAAAACACTAGCTTTTTGTTAGTAAACTCTCCACTTAACATTGGTGGCGCAACGGCAAATAATGCAGCAGCAATAATTCCACATCCTATAATAGTATATCTCATGGTTGGAGAAACTAAAAAAGCTATTACCCCGGTAATTCCTATAATTGCTATTAGAATAGGTATTATAAATGCTACAAATCCTCGGTTATTCATATTTTATCTAACATTTCTTAGTTTATAAATATTATTATTAATTTTAAATAACTACGAGTATACCTATGCTGCCTAAAAACGCTAATATGATGCTTAAAGCCAACCCCAATTTCAAACTCCTAAAAAATAGATAATTAAATATTAAAAATATGATAGCGCCAGCAAAAGCGGAGAACACCACATATGGAATTGGAATGCCATAAATTACTTTGGATGAGCTTAATTTATCTAGGATTTCTATTGGAGTTCCAAGCAAGCTTACTCTGACATCGAGTGTCACTATATCTTGTAGATTATTAGAATCTATTGCTATTAAGTTGGTTGTTAAGCTAGTAAAATTAAGGTCATCTGGCAAACTTAAAGTAAAAGGAATTTGAGTAGCAATTTCTCTCGCTATTGGCAAATAAACACTATTATTTTGAAATTTAATATAATCACATAGAGAGCCATTGCATGAGAGTTTTAGGTTTACAACTTTAGTGCCAGTATTAACAAAATTTAAATTTTTAGTTCTAGAAGCACCACGCACCATTTGAAAATTATAGATTTTGGTGTTAGCCTCAGTGGTCATTTCCCATTCTCTAGTCTTGTTTTCTGGCAATCCACCACCTCCACCACTAGGGGGTGTAATTACTCCTAAAGGTGTTAGCGTAAACGATTTTATTGAAAAGTTTTCATTTCCAGCTAAATCAACAACATAAACATAAACATCAAAAGTAGGAGATTGAGCGGCAGGTATGGTCACAGTGGACGAAAATGATAGAGCGCAACTAGTTATAGTTGTATTGTCGACATCAATCCCCCCACTAGAATTTATAATATTATATTTACACCCACTAGGGTTTAATTCTGTGTAATTATAATAGACATTTATAGTCTGGCTTCCAGCTGTTCCAGTTATACTAGTTATATTTATTATCGGGTAGGTAGCATCTGGAATAAAACTTATTCTTTCACTACCATTAATATTATTCAAAGTGTCATTTGCGTAGATATTAATTGTGTGTAATTCTTCTGACAAATTTAGAGAAAGATTGCTTCCACATGTAAAAGATTGATTTAATCCACCATTATCTGTATACCAACAGGAGTTTAAATTAGTGTCACTTATAGTTAGATTAAAAATTATTGAGGAGTTATAATTAAGATAACTTCCATTTGAGAAAGATGTGTTTATTAATATTGATGGATTTATTGAATCAACAAAAAATGTTATCTTTGAAGAATTCTGGTTATTTGCTGAATCATTTATATAAACTGTCCAAGTTTGGCTTCCTTGACTAGCTGAGATTGAGAAATTGTTGCAACTTGAGTCTGGAGTTGAATTTGTAATTCCATTATTTGTAGAATACCAACAAGAAAATAAATTTAAGTCACTTCTTGAGTAATTTAGAGATTGTGGAATTGAAGTATAAGTTGTATTTAAAGGGTAAGTTAAATTAATTTGAGGATAAATAGTATCTATATGAAAAGTTCTATTTAGAGTTGCAAAAGATGAAGTTCCGGCTAATCCTGTAGTGTCATTACACCAAATATTCCAAATATAGTTACTATCAGATAAATTTTGAATAAAAAATCCTTCACGTGCATCAACACTTAAATCACCTGCAAAAGTTTTAGTTTGGTTTTTATGCCAAGCTTTAGTGGTTGAATTAAACCAATATTCACAAGTATCTATTCCATTTGAATCTATTGCCGTAAAATTAACATATCTGCTTGTCCCGTTATTAACCCAAAAAGCATCTGGAGGATAAATTAAAGTTAAAGCTGGAGCTGTTGCAGAAACTGTCCAAATTGCACTCGTTGAAACTACATTATTTAAAGTGTCATTTGCCCACATATAAACTGTATAAGTTCCATCACTTCCTTGAGAAATAGTTGTGTTTGTTCCACAAGTTATTGTTTTATTGGTTGCATCTGTATTATTTCTATACCAACAAGAAGATAGTCCAACTCCAGAATCACTTACGGTATAATTTAAATTTCTTGTTCCTGTTGTAAATCCAGCTCCGTTTGGAGGATGAATTATTGATAAAGATGGGGGAATTGTATCTACTAATATTTTGAATGTTGAAGAGTTTGACTGAACATTATCCGAATCATAAGCTTGAATGTACCAAGTGTGAGTTCCATCTGCTATTCCTGAAACTGAGAAATTTAGAGAGTTATTTGTGTTTGCTGTGATTGGTTGATTAAAAAGAGTTTTATTTAAATTTCCATCTATAAATAGAGAAATATTTGTTAGATAATCATTGTCATCTGAAATATTAAAAGTGAAATTTATTGTTGAAGTTGAGAAGTTGGAGTTGTTTGTGAGAGTGGGTGTGAGAGTTGGGGCTATGTTTTGAGAGTAATAAGTAATGTTAAGATAAGGTCTATAACTTGCTGTTGCTGAATCCAAAGCAGACATCTCAAATAATTTATTTACTATCGGGCAATAAGTATCTCCATTTCTACATTCTAAGGCAAATCCATAATCTAAAGTTGGATTATTTATTTTAAATTGAGTAGGTTCAGTTAAATTATACCAATTATACCATATCCCAATTGTTTGAATAATTTGTTTGTAATAGATTGTTAAATTAACAGAAGGAACAATGTTATCTGTTTCCCCCCATGTGCTATTAACATTCATAATAGACCACATAAAAGAAGGTGAATTTGTCTGACTTTCTCCATAAGTATATAATGTTGAACTTTTAACTGTTGCATTAATGAGAGTAGAAATATTTATATAAATTAGTCCATCTGGATTATCCGCTACACCTCCTCTGAGCTTTATAGTTGTTCCATTATTGCATGGATTAAAACCACAATCCTTATCCCTTCCCTGATTGAATTTTGTCACATTTCCAACAAACAAATTACTCACTGTTTTAGAAGTCTGAGTTCCATCACTCTTATTAGCATAGATAGTTAAGTTATAATATCCTTGACGAGGAAAAGTGATTGTTGCCTGACATTCATTTGATTGAGTACAGAGAGTTGTATTTTTTATCCCTAAATTCCAAGTATACCAAATTGTTTGATTATAACCTGCCTGAGAAGTATTGAGAGTTGTTGAAAGAGAATTTAGGATTTCTTGATTTGAAGTTGGAGAATTGATTATGATGCCGTCGTAAGTCACTTCAAGATTCATATAATCAATGTAGAGTATTTCGGCACCAGCTTCTTTACTCTGAAATAATAAATATGTCTGCTGATTTGTTTGATTAATACTTTCTGTACTGTTAACTAGACAGCTCTCAAGTTTGGAGCCAAGAGCAACTCCATTTGTTATAACACTACCACATGTTTTCCAAGTCTGTGATGTATAATTAAAATAATATCCCTGAATACCATTACCTGTCACCAAATCTGAATATCCTGCAATACTATAGTTTATAGATTTAATAAATTTTGATGCATTATTTGAAGTTATATCTGTTAAATTAACTCTAAGAAATCTATATGCATAACTAGCAGTATGAGAAGCAACTATACCATCAAGAGCAGACAATGCATTGTAAACTGATGAAGTTCCTTGAGTTGATAATGCATCTGGTTTTTCTGTCGGTGGTGCGGATGATGGTGCTGGAGTGCAAGCTGAAGAAACGCATCCAGAAGCATACACACCCGAAGTTGAATTAGCTACATAAGTCACAGTTGGGTCAATTTCTATAGGATAAATAGCAGTCTCTAAAAACACTTTGGGTATTCTTAAACTAAACTGCATTTGAGCATCACTTCCTTTTACTTTATAAATTCCAAGAGTTGTATGTCCTGCACTATCTCTAATCTCTGGTTCTTTAAGATAGAAAATTGTATTGTTATTCATATCTTTAAAATATATTTTGCCTGAAGTTGAGAAATCATCATCTGTTCCATGAGGGATGTAGCATTGATTTTCTGTGCAAATTTGTAGAGTTTTATTGAACTTTATGTTCCCTGTATATTCTAAATAAAAATAATCTTTTATAGAAGGCAAACCACCTAAAACAAAAGTTTCTTTTAACATATCTTTATTAACAATATATTCAACAGAAGTGTTATAAAAAGCAGTTGGATAACTGAACTTACTTTTTTCTATAATAACTTGACTATCTTGAGAATTTGATGGTGCACCACTTCCAAGAGTGCTAGAAGCTGATGGTTGTCCTGCTTTTTCAACCCATTGCATCTGTCCACCGCTTAAATCATAAGTAAAAAAATATCCATCTTTCTCGAATCTTACAGCTTCTGCTGTGTTAGAGTTTTCTCTAAGATAAACTTTAAAAGGAACCCCGTCTGCATCTAACTTATAAACATAATTAGAGAAATTAGTTGCAGAAAGAGTTAAATTATAAGGAACATATTTTCCGTCTTTTAAGAAATTAACTTCGCCACTAGATATAACACTTTTAAAACTTCCTGAAGCATCTCTGTAAATATCCTCATTCGGAGAAGCATGTTTAACTAAGGTATCTTGAGATGCTAATGATGGCGACGAATCTGCTCTAACAAAAAATACTAAAACTCCTAAAAATAGTAAGAACAAGATAAATAATCTTGCTTGTGATTTCTTAGATAGTTTTTTTTTACCATTTTATAAACTGTATGTTAATATTAATAATTGATAATATATAAATCTATCTTTTTAGTTTTTGTTTACCTGGGTGCCTCTGGAATGAAAGAAAATCACTTCTTTCTTCTTCTAAAAGACTTGTATGATAAATAGATAGATATAGCTAAATACAAAGGCATTAATAATCCATAGAATATCCACTTAGAAGGCTTCTCAGCATTTGATAGCGCACCACTTACTTGTGTTGTGCAAACACCTGTTGCTGGATTCTGAACAGCGCAGTATGAAAGCCCAGTAGAATCCAAAGTTTTGAGTTGTCCTGTGGTTAGAAAATCATTGGTTGCTTGTTGTGCAACACTAGAGAAATGCTGAACATCTGCTTGTGATACACTTAAATATCCTAGGGAGGAAGTTATGCTCATTATGTGAGTTAATAATGACCAAAATGTAAGAGTTAGCAGTGATACTAACAACACAATCCCAACAATAAACACTATTCCCCACCAAGCAACATTTATCCATTTCCAATAAGAGTGCCCACGCCAAATTATTAAAACTATGAAAGTCAAGCTAACTAATAATAATCCAACAATTACAGCATCAGCCCACCATGGGATTCCACCAGTATATCTAGATTTAGCTGTTGCTGAATAAAAATCTGCACCTTGATAATTTGCTCTTATTCTTAAAACATCAGTTGTTAAATCCAAATTAGCAATTTTATTAAACATCTTCAAATATTCAGTTGCTTGTCCGTCGATATCAATTAAATTATCTAAATAGATACTATTATAATAATTTAATTTTCCGGAGGTAATTGCATAATCATTTGAAGCAGTTAATTGCGCTATGTGCTTATTTGTAAAATCGTTCTCTACCGTCATGTGACCTGCATAATTTGTGCTTGCAAATTTTTTCAAATATGTTTCCACTAATCCACCGGGCAAATGGGAAACCCCGTCTTGGGTTATGTGGAGACCTTCACCTATAATTAGGCAGTATTTTTTATCATTTGAACCTGCTTCTATTAAACCCTGTTCATAACCTGCTTTTACATGAGTATAAATATAAGAAGTAACTAAGGAAGAACCATAATGCAAAATTCCTGAATCTGCTCCGTTATTGCCATCCAATACTAAATCTAAATACGGCGCACAACGTTGTGTAATCGGAGAATTCACAGTATTAAAACCATTTACAGTATACGCAATGTGATCTTTTGGGAAGAATGCACTAACATTTGAAGACACTGATAAAATACACAATAACAAAACTAATAAAATATATGAATGTTTCATATTTACTTTCTCCTTGTAACTCTTACTATAATTATGATAGTTACAATTACTCCGATTATTCCAAAGAATAATCCCCAAGCAATCATATTATATTGCCCGCATAAATCTGATGTCGCGCTAGATGAAAAGAACCATAAGATTTTACAAACTTCCCCTCCGCCTCCTCCTCCGCCACTTACAGTAGAAAGTGAATAGCTGAATGGAATGCTGGCTTTAGTTTCATCAGTAAATATTACAGTGCCATCTATTATATAAGTCATGCCAGTTTGTAAAAAGTTATAGTTAGCTTTAAAGTCTCCTGTTGACACTTTCATGAACGTCAGTGGTATTTTTTGATTTGCGGGGGTGGTAACAACTGCATCAATTTCTTGCACATCAGCTGGCACACCAATTTCATCAACTTTAATCTCAATAGCATTTACACCAGTGGATATGCCATCTTGGTAAGTATCACTACCTTTACCATTAACTAACAAACTTTGAGTCTGAGTAAGCATTTGAATAGTAGTTGTCGCTGACTTAGTATCTGAAATATAACCATTTTTATTTGCAGTCACTGTGGTGATAACATTTACAACTTTATTAGTTGAATAAGTGTATGTTAAAGATGTCTTAGTTGGGACATAATCTATATTATTAATACCCTGCACAACAGTGATGGATGGTGCGATGTCTTGTTGCAAACCAGTATCTAAATCTTTAATTATCCATGAGCAAGAAACTTCCCTTCCAACATAACCAATCGTTGGACAATTAAGTTGAACACCAAGTGTAGCCAACACATGTATTAAAGTAGAAGTTTTATAATTTATGCCCGCAGGATCTCCAACTGTGACTTTAATAGTAATATCTTGAATCTTAGCTGACGCATAATTAAAATTTAAAATAGCTTTGCCGGTTGAATCAGTTATTGGGTTAGTTAGGGTAGTCCCGGGGATTATATTATCGCTAGCGTCATACATGCTAGCTCTCACTGGGATATTAGCAACGCTTCCAACATTTGGGCTAACTAAAACATAAGCTATAATTTTTTGATTAATGCCAAAATTATCATCAACATCAATTTTCACATCTTTAAAATTAACAATGCAGCTAGCTGTGGTACCGCTTGCAACACACTGGTGATTGCTATCGCATGAAATAGAATTTTCCCATCTATAGCAATTATTATGTTTCACGCATGATTGCACAGCATTATTATTGTCAAGTGAACATCTTTTATTTGAGTTAGTGTAATCACCGGCGGCGCAAGTATTATCATCTTGTTTGCAAACACATTGGTTATTTATACAACTTTCAAAATTAGCAGTATCACAAGTCATACCCGGGGTATTGTATTGGCAACCAACTGGATTGCAAACTCCGTTAGCGCATTGAGTTGCAGTTGGACAATTAGAAGTTATCCACTTATAAACACTTCCACTTATTTGAGTGCAATGCTTAAATTGAGTTGATGATGCACAAGTATCTGGTTGGGTTGTGGTGCAATAATCACCTGTGGTTATAACACTAAAAGCACCATTATTACAATAATAATCTGTTGGCGCTATTGTATTTACCCATTTATAACAATCACCAACTTTATTGCAACTCTTTAAATTATTAACATCAACACAAGTAGCCGCAGTTCCTTGAGAACAATAATCTCCAGTTGTTTTACAAAAAAATACTCCGCTTACACAAGTTTTATCCGCAGGTGCTGTGGTTGTTTGCCATTTGAATATTCCACTTCCAACACTTACGCATGCTTTAACGTGTGTTGCGTCCACACAAGTCGCAGCCTCACTTCCAGCACAATAATCACCAGTAGTTTTTGCAACACACTGGTTACTAACGCAATCATAGTCAGCCCCACAAGCTGGATTATTATAAGTGCAGCCTGGTAGAGACTCTAATTTATTGCTAGTGCATTGCTTTCCTGTTGGAACACCAACAGATGTTCCCCATGTTGGGCATAAATTAATTCCATAAATATTGCAAGTAAAATATTTGTTAGAGCCATCGCATTTTATATTTCCTAAAGCACACTCATTATTTAAGCACACACAATTTCCAGTGGTTCCATCACATGAAGTCCCACCAACGCAAGCATTTGTGCTTCCCCACACTTGACAAGTGCGGCTTCCAGTAAATATATTATCTACTATAATAGTATCCTCACATTTTTTAAATCCACTTATGCCATCGCATTTCTTTGGAGTTGTGCTACTATCACATTTCAACACATTATTAGGGTCACAAACACATTTCTTTAAAGTCGATGAATAAGATAAACCTGCTAGGCATTGTTTAATTGCCGGGTCCCAAATCCAGCAACCACTTCCAGTTTTTGTGCACAATTGGAAAGTGCCATCTGTGTTAGTTTTAACATCACCACTTCCACATTGGTCTGCAGCACATCTGCAACTTCCTAATCCAACACCTGTTGTAGTTCCTGTTGTCCCAAGATAACATTTATTCCCAGTATCACACGTTACTTCAGTCTTCCACCAGTTACAACTCCCGCCGTAATTTCCAACCAAGTGAGTTCCATCACATTTCCAATAACTAGTATATTGTTCAAAACAGTCAACACTATACGAACTGTCAGTTCCAGTTTTATAACAATATGGTTTGTTGTAAATATAATCGTTATTCTTACAATATCTTAAAGATGATGTGGCAGTATATCCTGCTGGACATTGTTGGCATTGAGTAGTTGTAGAATCACAAGTATTTTTAGGGTCAGCACATGTTCCATCTCCTTTTTTAATAAATAAAGTTTTACTCTCTACACTAGTGCCATCGGGATATTTTGGATTAAATGTTATGGTATTACTGCCAGCGTTCGAAGACAATCTTACTTCGCCATTAGTAGTATCAACTGCGTTTGTAAAATGTATTTTTGCTGAAGCTCCACTCACTGAATTAGAACTTCCACTGCAAAAAGGATTGTTTGTATTGTTTGCTGGACAGAAATTAAAATTTGCTTGATATCGATTAGATGATTCGGCTCCATTTGTCTCTGAATACGTTGCAAGAATAGGCTTAAGTTCGTCTCTAGCCCAAGGATAACTTACATCATCTAAAACATATTTTCTTAAAGTATTGCCAATTTCAACATAAATAACACTATTATAAATATACAATCTAGTTTCATAAAGAGTAGGAATATTTATCTGAGTTGTTCTAGAACCCCCAGTAGACGAATAATAAACATAAACATGTAGATCTGAAGTAGAAATAAATTGATTATTTTGTATTAATCCACGTATTGCTATCCATGTTTTTTCGTATTCAAGATGACTATTAACTATTTGGTGCAAGCAATTATGTTGCACATCCCAAGTATCACAAGTACAACTAGGACTAGGAGCAGATTGACCATTTGAAAATTTTTTAATACCACATGTTTCGCCGTAATTATATTCTCCCTGATAATCTATGTTATATCCATTTATATCTTTAGCATTAGTCCTAAAAACAACTGTATCATATACTTGAGATTGAGTAACATCCATGCTCCCCCAAACTATACACTCATCTGCACCTGTACACGTATAAGAAGCAGCATTTGTTTTCTCAGTGTAAGGCAAATTTGGGTCATTCGTGTTAGGAATTAGCTTATAAGCGGGGTCTGAGAAAGATGTTTGAGATAGTGGACCATAATAATAATATACTGCACCTCCGCCAATTAAAACTGCTATTAATATAATAGCTGCTATTAATGGAAAAACTCCTTTCTTATTCATAGTTTATCTAACATTTCTTAGTTTATAAATATTATTATTAATTTTAAAACTACCTTTTCTTCCCTCTGACAAATAGTAGTAAGTATAAAATGATTAAGACAACATCTATCACAATTGTGATGGCGATAATACTGTCGACGGGATAGAGTTTATCAAGCCCCAAATATAAATTGTTCATTATGTGAAGAATCCATCCCGGGATAAAACTTCCTGAGAGGACGGAGATAATCCCCATAATGCCCCAAAATGCTAAAACCGAAAGTATTGCTGTTTCATTGCCGGCATACACAAGTTGATGGAGTATGACCCCGTATAGGCTAAACAGGATAATTGCAGCAACCACACTTATCACAGTAAATGCTTCATGACTCATTTTTACCTTTCGAGCAATAACTCTTAAAAATAACAAAAATAAACCAAAGAAGAAAAATGCGCCTAGGTTCTCGATCGCAGGTATTAAACTTCCGGAGAAAACTAAGGAGTCCGTGCTGGAAAATTGTTGTAAAACTATTACATCTGTAAACGCAATGTTAGAATAAGCTGCATACATTCCTAATAGCGAAAATATAATAATACTAATCAATAATAATTTAGTGACTCCTTTCCAACCGAAAAAGTATTTTATCTTTGGAGCTGGTGGATCTCCTGGGGAGTTAAATAGTAAAGACGACCCGTATTTGCTATCACCAGCACGAATAACAATTTCAATTACCAACAAAATCAACATCCCAACCAGGAAAATTGGTCCAAGAGTCTGATAAAAAATGAACTGAAAAAGTAAGAAATTAAAGGATGCAGTCCCATTCGCACCCGAAGAATAAGCAAACCCACCAGACTTACCTAATCCTAAAAAAAGGGGAACCAGGATAAACACGGCGATAAGAACTACGGAAAGCATAAGGTTCATAATTAAACTATTGGTTTCTTGTTTATTCATATTCTTTTTAACTTAACTAAGTTTATAAATATTATTATTAATTTTAAACAATCACAATCAAATTGTAATCCTCGTAACCATTAACAAGAATCATCGCCCCATTCACAAATCTATAATCTTCATCAACTAGGTAAATTTTTAAAAAATCATTTGGAAATAAATTACCGAATTTGTCAAATTCAAAAGTTATTAGTTTGTCAGAATCCTTTATATCTTCGCCTAAATTATAACATTTATCAATTCCAGTGCCGTCTAACCGAGCTGGCACAGCTTCTTCGGAAAGGGTTTCGGTTGGATTAATGGTAATAATATTTGCCGGCCACGAGATGCACATCAGGGGGGATCTAAGCAATCCTTTAACAGAAATATTAATAGTAAAATTAGTATCACTCAAAGAACCAGTATAATTAACCTTAACCTCTCCAAACGGGATTAATTCTAAATCAACTCGAATAGTCTCTCCCGAATTAATACATGAATTTATTTGCTTGAAAGAAGTATAATAGTGCTGGTCTCCTAAGTTTTTGTTAAAAATAGTAATAGAGCTATTTACTAAGATGCGCTCTTTAACAAATGCATTATCTTCAGTTTCTCCTTCTTTAATATTTAAATAAGAATTTATAGAATAACCCGTTTTAACCTTATTTCCCATTGAGTCTAAAGCATCAATATTTAAATTGCACGTAGAAGCATTTTGCATTTCGTTAATTATAGGTTTTTCGTAAAAATAATATACCAAAACTCCTATCCCTCCAACTATTATAAAGAAAAAAAACAAAAAGATAAATAATCCTTTCATGTTGGATTTATACTTCCTACTCCAGAAGAATAAGTTGATGTTTTTTCCTTTAAGTCACGAGGATTTATAATTTTTTCAAGGTAATCACGTATAAGCCCCTCTTGAAAATTAATAAATTCTTTTGATATTTCACCATTTCCAATTTTTTCTAGCAATAGATTTTTTCTGCTAGAATCTTCTCTCAAAATGTCTTCAACCGTTTTTTGTAACTCTTTCAATTTTATTAAAAAAATAAGAGACTTCCCAAAATCTTGACCTTTAATATCCTCTGGAATATCAGCCAAACTAGCTGGAAGAGCAAACATAATATTTTTATCTTGAGACAAACTCCCCTTCTGCGCAACTATTAACTTATTTCTATCTACAATAATTGTCTCATTTTTTATATCTTTATTTCTTTCGAGATCCAGATCTACATCACGAGGAGAGAATGAAATTATATGGCGGCCCCCTTTACCCATAGTTG
>Ga0315283_10001692_pt1 | contig 17941 bp, 16 predicted proteins | sample YL17G09_0_MG_FD_204541 | JGI IMG/M metagenome (GOLD analysis project Ga0315283, IMG submission 204541) | Sediment microbial communities from Yellowstone Lake, YNP, Wyoming, USA - YL17G09_0 | ecosystem: Environmental > Aquatic > Freshwater > Lake > Sediment | place: USA: Wyoming | collected... | reverse complement strand
TGTCCGGATAAGCCTTATCAGGCAACATTAACCGTCCTGGATTCAAGTGGTACGCGTGAAATTGCCCGTTTCCAAACGGACACTGAAGGACGCTTCCGCCTGCCGATCGCGCCCGGAAACTACATCCTGCGTCCTGAAACTCCTGAGAATATGCCCCTGCCTATCGCGCCTGAACAGAACTTCACTGTGACGGATGGGCAATTCACTCAAATAAGTGTTACCTACGACAGCGGCATCCGCTGAAAAGATTTTCAACTGAGCTGAATATCGAAGTGCTCGATTGCTCTCTCGCGCAAGGGAGATGACCGATTTGCCGTAAAGTCTCCGTAAGGGGATAAGCACTAGTTGAGGCGCTCCACCGGGCATACGAGTAGATTAATCAATACCTAATCGCCTGATAGTCAAGGAATTGGCGAAGAGGATTAGATGATCATTCACCATCATTCCTCATCCAGAATAGCATCAGGCTTGATGTTGCGCTCGAGTTCACCAGACTATCATTATAATTAGCTTGGCTGAACTACATCAGCGCTATTTCATTTTAGAGCCGCAAACTCAACTCAGCGAGTAAATGAAATTAATACAGGAGATAGATCATGCACATTGCAAAACTTATCCGCCGCCGCTTCCCTCATAATTCGAATAGCGCAATTGCAATTCTGGTTCTTGTGTCGGGTAGTGCCATTTTGGTTGGCATCGGATTGCTGTTGATGTGTTGGCTTTCTCCATCCGAAGCATTCCAGGCCGGCCAAATGCCTGACCAGCAAAATAAAATCCCCTACAGGAGCTGATTCCAATGAATAAATCACATTCCACCGGATGGAAAAAACTGGTTGAGGGGTTTCCCTGGTTTACGGGTGAAGGTCAGTATCCCATTCCAGCCTATTCCGAGTTCATGCCTGCACCGCGGGTGGGCTGCAGCCTGTATGGAGATATCGATCAGGCTCTGTTTGCCGAAGACGACCTCTTCGGTTGGCGTGTGCCGGAAATCGAAGAGGAGTATGAACTAAAGCCCGGATTGGAGCTCATTGCCAGGCAAGTGCTGGAGTACCTCGTCAAATTCGGGCGGGGCGAGCAGGAGTATCGTATCGTCGGGCACAACCGCCGTCTGCTGGAGGGAAACCCGTACTGGTCACCCGAGCTTGATGCGCGGCTGGGTTCTTTCGATCGCGAATGTTATGTGACCCTGCTGCCGGTGGCCCTGGCGAAAACCCAGGATTACCTGGGCCGGGTGCGCTGGACGCTGTTCGGCAACAGCGAGCAGGGTCCAGCGCACGCGTTCTGGCAAAGTTTCAGGACTGCCCCGGATCAAGAGATATCAACCAGCGAGTCAGTGGCGTTCATCAGCAGCCTTCTCTCAAGTGTGTACCGCGAGACTGCACGCAGTGAAAGCGATCTCCGCCAATTGGGCTTTCGCATACTGCCAAGTGCGCCAGATGAGCGATTCCCATACTGGCAGGAAAAAACCCTGCCCAAGTGGACACAACCTTTTCTGATCAATGATGCGGCGGATTTCGACGACGTCTGGTACCTTTTAACGTTTCGCCCCTTCCGCGAGTTACCCGCGGCGGCACGCGAAAAATATCTCGCCGGGCAGTTGGCATTGATCCCCAGCCCGTTCAGCTTGATCCAATGGGGAATGTTGCCTTACCAGCAGGCGGCGGGATCTTATCCCTTTGCCATGCAGTATCCGATTCTCCCACTGGTGGCGCGCCACGACGGCGCAGGGATTCGCGTACCGCAATCCGCCTGGTTGAGCGAACCGCGGCGGGATGGAACAACCCTCGAGATCGCCGAGGAATTGGTGCTCAACAACTTCAAACGCACCCATCGTTGGAGCCGCATGCATCGTGACGATGAGCACGCTCTGGCGATTACAACTTCCATCGAGAAAGTCACGACCGCCTTATTCAGTACCGCCCTGGCCGATCTTGATCTATACAACAAACCGATGGCGCACAACTGCCAGATCTGGACGCCCCAGGCTGAATTGGTACTGAATGGGTTCACGGCCTCGCGGGCGGACATCCAACGGGCTGCTGAGGACGTGCTGGATGGCGGCTTGTTCCGCTATTTCTTCCGCTTCCCGGCAATGCGGGTGGGCAAATATGAGGTCTACTGGCAGCGGCCGCTGGCAGCCTTCTGGTCGCATGAAGAGCGTCAAGCGAAGATGCTGGAGGGGCGGATGCCCGGATACTTCACCGCTTATGATTATGCACAACCGGATATCTCCCATCCGATCGAGCTGTACCCGCGCTTGTTGGAGCGCCCCGCCTATCTAAGCGCGCTGCGCCATCTGGATGAATCACACGACCATTTCCGGCATCAGACAGCGCTGAACATCCTGACCATTCTGGATATGTCCGAACGCTGGCATGAACCGCGCCTGCCCCGCACCTTTACCCGGCAGATGCTTCGCATGGCCAGGGAGGAGCGCATCCGCGGCTGGCTGGAAATGGTGCGCCAGCGGGCCTCGCAGCCGACGGCCGAGCAGCGCCTGATCAAGGAGATCACCCGGCGGGTGGAGGGCGACTTCCAGCCTCTCCCCGAGGCGATCACATACGGTGCCACAGCGACGCGTGCATTTGAAGAAGCCTACTGGAAGGACATCATCACCCTGGCGCATGGCCGCTTTGTCAACAAGGTCAATTCGGATGTGGTGCAGGACGAGCCGACGAAGAAGCGCACCGCGCATCCGAACCGTGACCTGCAGGCAATGGGCGACTATCTCATTGAGCGGCATCGCGAGGCGATTGCCGTGGCAGGGATGGAAGGAGCAGCTTTCGCCGGGGAGTTGCCTTTCAAGTGGGAAACTGATTTTGACTTTACAAACTACGGGGGCTGGCTGCACAATCAGGATGGCAAGGAATATGAGCGCAATATTCTTGTGGTGATTCCAGGTAAAAATCGCGGCGAGGCGGTCGTGATGGGCGACCACTACGATACCGCCTACATGGAGGATGCTTTTTACAAAGGTTCAGGCGGCAGCGGCGCACGCCTCGGTGCACACGGCGCCGATGACAACGCCTCCGCGACCGCCACACTGCTCCAGGCAGCGCCGATCTTCCTGAACCTTGCAAAGGAAGGAAAATTGGAACGCGATGTGTGGTTGATCCACCTGACAGGCGAGGAGTTCCCGGCAGATTGCATGGGCGCGCGGAAGTTCTGCCAGGAGCTGGTAGAAAAATCGCTCAAACTGCACCTCGGCGACGATCGTTGGATCGATCTGTCTGAAACGAAGGTGGTGGGTGTGCTGGTGATGGACATGATCGGACACAACCGCGACAACGCGCGCAACATATTCCAGATCTCCCCGGGCAGGAGCAATGCCTCACTGCGCCTGGCATACGAGGCCCACCTTGCAAATGAAGTATGGAACGCAAAGTCCGTTGAATGGAATTCGCAGACCGAGCGCAAGGGGCTGGGTCACAGCCAGCGCAGCGCCAAGCCGGATAGGATTCCAGCCCTGGCGTGCCATCCACAGCTCGATGGCGAGGTGCGCACCTTTGACAATCCGCAAAGCTCCATCTTTAATACGGATGTACAGATCTTTTCAGACATCGGCGCACCGTGCATATTGATGATGGAGGATTACGATATCAGCCGTACGGGTTATCACGATTCGCATGATACGGTGGAGAACATCGACCTGGATTACGCCTCGGCGCTGTCGGCGATCTGCATCGAAACGATCGCCAGGGCGGCGATAAACAAGGCATGAATCTCAAAAGCCCAAATGATTCAATCAATTGAAGACACCTCGGACCCGCAAGGAGAGTGAGGCAGCTGTCAGGCAGCAATTGATTCTGGAATACTCAGTCGAGTCGCAAATGAAATTTATCGCCCTGGAAATAGAATCTCCGAATACAACCGCGGCAGACTATGAACCACATCTGCGGAATGAGGCCCGGCATGTTTGGGATCTTCAACAACAGGGAATTGTGCGCGAATCCTACTTTCGTTCTGACCAGCACACAGCAGTCCTGATTCTCGAGTGTGAGAGTCTTGCCCAGGCTCAACTGTTGACTTCTTCGTTTCCGCTTGTGCAACAGGGTTTGATCCACTTCGACCTCATTCCGCTGGCTCCATATTCAGGCTTTAGCCGGCTGTTCAAAGCATAGGGCAGAATATCGAAGTGCTGGATTGATTCTCTCGCGTAAGGAAGATGGCCGATTTGCCGCATAATTTCATAAATATTTATTGCGCTCTTTGGACTGTTTCTATAAATCGGGCAATTCTCCAGACTAGGGCACAAAGGCTATTTTAAAATGGATGTTTTATCTCTATTAGATGGAATTCAGACAATCGCGCGAAATGGTTTGCTCTACGTAAACAATGATTTTGATCGAGAGCGCTACGAGCGCCTTCTGAACCTCGCTACGCAGAGCTACGCTGAACTCCTGGCAGTTCCAGAAGAGGAAATAAGAAAGCGTTTTCTCAGTGAGCTCGGATACATTACGCCTAAAGTTGGAACCGATGCCGCGATCTTCAATGAACATGGTCAGATTCTCTTGATGCAGAGAGCCGATGGCAGCGGTTGGTGTCTCCCATGCGGCTTTGTTGAACCAAATGAGTCGCCAGCTGAGGGGATTATCAGAGAAGTACGCGAGGAAACAGGCCTGGAGATCCGAATCAACCAATTGGTCGGGGTGTTCACTCGCAAGCCCAGCGCCCAAATGGGTCTGCATACAACAATGTCCATAGTTCACTTGTGTGAAATTGTAGGTGGTCGATTACAGGTATCGGCTGAAGGCAAAGCTCTGGAATATTGGTCTATTGATGATATGAAAGACTGGCATGCTACGCACGAGATTCTAGCGCGCGCGGCGCATAAAATGTGGCAGTCAGACCACATAATTCCTGCCATCTCTGCATAAATCCATTCTGGAATCGAAAAGCGGACTAACATCAACCCCAGCAGAATCCGAAAGTGCCACTACCCCCGAATATCGAAATGCTCGATTGATCTCTCACTAAGGGAGATGATCGATTGACCGCATAATTTCATTAATATTTAGTGCATTGGGGAGGCCTATAATTTATTATACGGTTGCTGTAAAGTCCCTGTGAGGGGATAAGCACTAGGTGGGTGCTTAACCAAAAGTAAAATACCATGTCTTATTGTGGTCGAAAACCGAAATAATTTCTTTCCTACGGTGGTGTCCCAATGCATATTCCAAAATATTATCGTGAAGAAGATAGTGAAATAATTTTAACATTTCTGAAGCAGAATAATTTCCCCGCACTCATCACTTTTGATGGCGAAAGACCAATAGCCACACATGCCCCTGTAGAAGTAGTGGAAGATGAAAATGGCATCACGATTTATGGTCATATGTCGCGCGCGAATCCACAATGGAAATCGTTTGATGGGCAAGAAATCTTGCTTATTTTTCAGGGTGCACACACATATATATCACCACGCTGGTATAACCATATCAATGTGCCAACATGGAATTACAAGATTGTGCATGTTTATGGAAAGGTGCGTGAAATTCAAGGCGATGAATTGTTTTCATTACTCAGCCGTGTAGTGCAAAACCACGAATCGAACACGTCATATCGTATCGAAGAACTCCCACAAGATTTTGTGCAGAAAGAAATGAAGGGTATTTTTGGCTTTGCAGTAGATGTCACACGTATTGATGCAGGTTATAAACTTAGCCAAAACAGAAATGATGAGGATCACAAGAATATTGTTCACGAACTTAAAAACCGTGATGATGAATACTCGAAGGAAATTGCAAAATCTATGCAGGAGCAACGCGAAAGATCCAAAACCGCAAAGTAATGTTTTCAGGCGCAATTCACCCAGCACCCAAAGCGTACCGGGAAATCACCGGCACTTCGCACTGGACCCCGCCATCCCCTTTAGGGGACAGGCGATCGCCCCGCTCAAAGCAGGGGCAAGCAGGTGGGGATTCCCAGCGCTCGTGCACCGGGGCGAATGGTGGTCGCAACGGACTGCTCCCTCACCCAATCGTCGCCATTTTTGGGCATTTCTCCCTGGCTTAGCCTTCTGTAATGCAAATTTGGCTCAGAACAGCCAGGTTGGGTTAATTTGGACATTGTGCATAAAGTAACATATGACAGAGGGATTTGTGACAGTCGGCAGTAGTAGGAAAGGTATGATTGTGTTATTTCTGATGATATTACTCAAATATAACAATAGGGAATCTCATGGTCGCATTGTCCACTCAAGATTTGGAAGAAGATCTCATTGACTTTACATTGTTTTCCAGAGAACCACACCAGTTAATTCCCATCCTGCAGTACTGCCAGAGTCATTTGGGTTACATTTCCCGGGATATGGTGAGGCAGATCGCCGATTATCTGGATATATCGGAAGCTCGTGTTTATGGTGTCGCTTCCTTTTATACCCAATTCCGTTTTGAGAAACCCGGAGATCATCAAATCCGGATCTGCCTGGGTACGGCCTGCCATGTTCAGAGTGGAGAATTGCTGTCGCAGGAAATCCAAAAAATCATTGGGATACGACCCGGGGAGATCACGCCGGACAACAAATTCGAATTCCACGAAGTTGCCTGCCTGGGCTGCTGTGCCCAGGCGCCGGTGGTTGAAGTCGATGGCAGGATCTACGGGAAGATGACCCGCAAGAAATTACAAAAGGTGCTGGCAAATTATGAATCAATTTAACCTGTATCAGGAGTCAGCTCTTCAAAAGTGGGATTCGCAGATCGTTCACAACGAAATCCCGGTCATCTACCTGGGCACCGCTTCCTGCGGTATCGCAGCAGGGGCGCTCGATGTCCTGGAGGCCATACAACAGACCCTGATTGAACTTGGGCAGCCTGCCCAAATCATCCAGGTCGGGTGTATTGGTCCCTGTTACCTGGAACCGATCATGGATATTGCCATGCCGGGCAGTCCAAGGGTCAGCTACACCAACGTCAATCCGCAAAAGGCCAAAGTCATCCTGCAGGCGTGTCTGAAGGAAGGCGATATTTCTCCCAGGACGGCAAAAGGTCACTTTGGCGACGAATCATTTTCAGCCAGCACCGGTATCCCGAAATTCTTCGATCTTCCCATGTTGAAACCTCAGGTACGGGTGATCCTGAAGAATTGCGGATTCATCGACCCGGAAGATGGCGACCATTATCTGGCTCACGATGGATACCAGGGTTTTCTCAAGGTCCTGGAAGCGGGGCCGGAATACGCACTCGAGGCGCTGAAAGAGTCTGGTCTGCGCGGGCGCGGGGGGGCTGGTTTCCCGGCTTACAAAAAGTGGGAACTGGCCCGGAACGCGCAGGGAGAACACAAGTACGTTGTCTGTAATGCCGATGAAGGTGACCCCGGTGCCTTCATGAATCGGGCGCTGATCGAGAGTGATCCGCATGCTGTTCTGGAGGGGTTGCTGATTGCCGGATATACCGTCAGCGCCAGCGAAGGAATCATCTACGTGCGGGCCGAATATCCGCTGGCTGTCAAACGGTTAAAAAAGGCGATCGAGCAGATGCGTTCCTACGGACTCCTGGGAGAGGACATTCTGGCTTCGGGATTTTCCTTTGATATCCGAATCAAAGAAGGAGCAGGTGCCTTTGTTTGTGGTGAAGAAACCGCACTGATCGCTTCGCTCGAAGGGAAGCGCGGCATGCCGAGACCGCGTCCTCCCTTCCCCTCTGACCGCGGTTACAACAACAGCCCGACGCTGATCAATAACACAGAGACCTTCGGGACCATTCCGGCGATCATGCGCAACGGTGGAAAATGGTACCAGCAGTTCGGTGTCCCGGGGAATTATGGCACGAAGACATTTTCACTGGTTGGGAAGGTGAAGCATACCGGTTTGATCGAGGTCCCACTTGGAACGCCACTGCGGCAGATCGTCGAAGAAATTGGGGGCGGGACCGAGCTGCTTTTCAAAGCCGTCCAGACCGGCGGCCCTTTGGGCGGCTGCCTGGGACCCACTCAATTGGACACTCCCATCACCTACGAAGCGATGCGCGACCAGGGTTCGATCATGGGGTCCGGCGGTTTGATCGTGATGGATGAGAGCACCTGCATCGTAGACATGGCCAGGTACTTCATCGGGTTCGCGCTGAGGGAATCGTGCGGGAATTGCACGCCCTGCCGGATCGGGACGCGCGTGCTCAGCGACCGGCTCGAAAAGATCATCGCCGGGGAAGGGGAGCCGCATGATCTGGAGGTCATGCGTGCTGCAGCCGATACGATGGTCAAGGCATCGCTGTGCGGACTCGGCCAGGCTGCCTCGAACCCTGTGACCAGCAGCCTCAACTACTTCCTTTCCGAATATGAAGCTCACATTCACGATCGGTACTGTCAATCCGGCGTGTGCAAAGGTTTGTACCAACTGACGATCCTGGCGGAACGCTGCAACGGTTGTGGACTGTGCTTGAAAGTCTGCCCTGCAAATGCGATCGAAGGAAAGCTGAAAGAGACACATACACTGGATGCGAGCCTGTGTACGCAATGTCATGCCTGTATTGAGGATTGCACCAAACACGCGATTGTCAGTATTCCGTTGCCGGCTGAACAGGATCAACTCTTATTGAGCGAGGCGCTGCAATGAGTCTTCAAATTTCCATTGACGGGCGTTCATTATCGGTTGAGAAGGGGAAAACCGTCTTGCAGGTCGCGCGCGAGAACGGGATCGATGTCCCTACGCTGTGTGATTTTCCCGGGCTTCCGAGTCATGGCAGCTGCCGGATGTGCATTGTTGAGATCCAGGGCAGACCGAACACACCGACCGCCTGTACCACCCTGGCCGAAGAGGGAATGGTCATTCAGACCAACAGTCCGGTTGTAAAGTCGCTGCGGAAAGAGTTGCTGAAGCTGCTGTTGTCAGAACATCCATCGAGTTGTCTATTCTGCCCCGAGCAAAGTCACTGCGAAGATTGTATGGTCACACTGCGGAAATCCGGTGTCACCACGGGCTGCCGGTCCTGCCCTGACGATGGACAGTGTCAACTTCAGACACTGGTGCATCAAATCGGTTTGACCGAGGTCGGGTATCCTGTCCGATACCGTATGCTGCCGGTGAAAAAGAACGACCCGTTTTATGACCGCGATTACAACCTGTGTGTTCTCTGCGAACGGTGTGTCCGTGTCTGCGAAGAGAATCATTTCTCAAGCGTGCTGACACTGGTCAGCCGCGGGACGGATACCGTTGTCGGCACAGCCTTTGGGCGAACTCACCTGCTGGCTGGCTGCAGCTTTTGCGGCGCCTGCCTGGAGGTTTGTCCGGTTGGAGCTCTTTCGGAAAAGACCCGCAAATGGGATGGAAAACCTGAGCGCGAAGTTGCCACGACCTGCCCCCTGTGCAGCGCCGGGTGTCAGATCAATCTGCTCGTAAAGAATGACATGGTCATCGGGAGTCTGCCTGACCATGACGGCGGCTCCGAGATCCTATGTGTCAAAGGACGATTTGGGATTACCGAGTTGGTCAATCATCCAACGCGGCTGGAAAAGCCTCTGGCTGTCAACCCGGAGGGCAGTGTGCCTGTCTCATGGGAGCAGGCGGTCGAGGTCGCCGCGGAAAAGATCTCCGCCTGTGCACCTGGGAAGTATGGGATGATCATCTCCGCCGATTGCAGCAACGAGACGCTGTACATCGCGCATAAATTCGTCCGCGAGGTCGCCCGGTCGAACCATGTTCGAACATCTTCCACAGCTTTGTATGGAGATGGTTTGCAGGCCATCCAGCGGTTATACGGTTTATCGAAACCGCTCAATGTTCTATTGGGAGCGGATATCATCCTGTGTCTCGGATTTGATGGGAAGTATGCCCAATCGGTGGTTGATGTCAAGCTCAATCAGGCGAAAAAACTTGGGGCGCAGGTCATCACGTTCCATTCTGAGGAACACAGCCTGAGCAAGGCTGCAGACGAGTGGCTGAGGCCGGCGCCTGGCGATGAAGTCAAACTGCTCGAAACGCTGGCTGAGGGAACCCGCGGATCATCGGCTGACCCCCAAGTACAACGCACTGCCCGATTGCTTTCGGAGTCGAAGCGAACGGTCATCCTCCTTGGACCTTCATTTCTGGTCCATCCGGAAAATCTCTCCTTGCTGAAAGCGGTCGAGCAATTGATCGCAAAAACCAATGCAGAGTTGGTCATGCTTCCAGACACGGCCAACCTGGCCGGTGCGTTCCGAACGGGAATCGCCGCTCCCGTGACCGCGGATGAACTTCAAGGACTTGAAGTCCTGCATCTCGTCGGTGAAACCATTCCCGCAGGCCTGTCTAGTAAGCCCTTCATCCTGTACCAGAATATCTATCCACCGGCGCGCGACCTCGCGACCGGCTTGATCTTACCGGCAACTGCCTTCACCGAGGAAGATGGCACGTTCCTGGACCACGCGGGCACGATGCGGAGCATTCAACGCGCGGTGCAGGCTCCTGGCAGTTCACTTCCATCCTGGCAGATCCTTTGCCGGATCGCGCAGAAATTGGGAGTCCCGGGCTTTGACTATGAAAACGCAGAACAAATCCGGGCTGAGTTCGAAACAATGACCTCCCCGGGCATTGACCTTGCCGGATCGGATGTCCGCGCGGGGCGGCGTGATGATCATTCGTATATGGGCTTCCCGCTAGGGACGTGGGTGGCAGGTTTTGGACTTTTATATCCGCAGCAGGAAACAGGACCCTCTTATGGTAAAAATTCTTGAAAATAAGATGATCGTCCCGAACATTTGCATGATCACAGTTTCTGCGCCGGAGATCGCCCGGTCTGTCCAGGCAGGCCAATTCGTGATCGTGAGGGCCGATGAGGATGGCGAACGAATCCCGCTGTCGGTTTCAGACTGGGACGTGGATCAAGGGACGATCACGCTCGTTTATATATTGGTTGGGAAAACGACGCAAAGGCTGGCCACTCTCACCCCAAAAGATATCTTGCCCACGGTGGTTGGGCCTCTCGGAAATCCAATGGAAATCGACCTGTTTGGAAAGGTGGCTTGCATTGGCGGGTGCTATGGACTTGCGAGCATCTATCCGATAGCCAGGGCGCTGAAAGAGAAGGGTAATCGGGTCACGATCATCGTCGAGGGGCGCAGTTCCAACTTGATGTTCTGGCAGAAGAAACTCAAATCCGTCAGCGACCAACTGATCGTCATTACCCGGGATGGTTCACAGGGAATCCAGGGTCATATTGGAAACCTGCAAACCCTCTTTGCCCGTCCTGGCATGCTGCCGGACCGCGTCATTGTCAACGGCTGTAATTATTTGATGATGCGCGCCGCTGAAGAAACCCGTCCCTTGAATATCAGGACGATTGTCAGTTTAAATACATTGATGATCGATGGGACAGGGATGTGCGGCGTATGCCGCCTGACCGTCAGTTCGTCCACCAAGTTCGCCTGCGTCGATGGTCCCCATTTCGATGCGCACGAGGTCGATTGGAATGAGCTGGCTCAACGCAGGAAAGCCTACCTGTCCGAGGAGACGCAGTTGCTGCGCTCCAGCCTGCCTCAAGAATGCTAGATCTAATTTTAGGATAAGTGTTGCATGCCTGAAAATGAGAAACCCAAACCGAAGATCGATCTGAACCGCCGGGAGATGCCGAAGCAGGAGCATCACATCCGCAGCCATAACTTTTTCGAAGTTGCTTTGGGCTATACCGCCCAGCTGGCGATGGAGGAAGCGCAGCGCTGCCTGCAGTGCAAGAAGCCATTCTGCGTTGCAGATTGTCCTGTGAATATCAAAATCCCTGAATTCATCCACGCGGTTGCGGAAGGTGACTTCGCATCTGGAAGCCGCATTCTCAAGGAAAGGAATTCACTCCCTTCGGTCTGCGGGCGGGTCTGCCCTCAGGAGGAACAGTGCGAGAGTCATTGTGCCCTGACGAAGAAGGGCGGTACGATCGCAATTGGGCGTCTGGAACGCTTTTTAGGTGATTGGGAGGGGGCGCAGGCTGAGGCGGCGCTTCCGGAGATGTCTACTCCAACCGGAAAAAAGGTCGCCATCATTGGCGGAGGCCCGGCAGGATTAACTGCCGCAGCCGACCTGATCAAGGCCGGGCATCAAGTTGTCATCTATGAGGCGCTGCACAAGATGGGTGGCGTTCTCTATTACGGCATCCCGGAATTTCGGCTTCCAAAATCGATCGTGGATCGGGAGGTCGATTATCTGCGCCGCCTGGGCGTCGAGATGCACACCGATTTTGTGGTGGGCAAGACCCGCTCACTGGAATCCATTCTGGAGGAGTTCGACGCCGTGTTTATTGGAACAGGCGCGGGCCTGCCCTGGTTCATGGAAATGCCAGGGAACAACTTGAATGGTGTTTATTCGGCCAATGAATATCTGACTCGTATCAACTTAATGAAGGGCTATTCCTATCCGCGAAATGATACACCGATCAAGCGCCATCAAAAGGTGGCTGTTCTGGGAGGCGGCAATGTCGCCATGGATTGCGCCCGCACGGCTTTACGCCTGGGAGCCGAGGCGACGATTGTCTATCGCCGCTCACGCGCAGAACTGCCCGCACGCCTGGAGGAAGTTGAAAATGCAGAAGAGGAAGGTGTGCAGTTTCGTTACCTGACTCTTCCGCTAAAGACCATTGGCGGCGACCATTTTAATGTCACCGCGCTGGAATGTTTGAAAATGGAGTTGGGCGAACCGGATGCTTCAGGCAGGCGCAGTCCGGTGCCGATCCCCGGGTCTGAGTTCATCCTCCCGTTCGATTCTATCATCCATGCCATTGGCAATGGTCCCAATCCATTGATTCCCCAGACAACGCCAGGGCTGACCATAGGCAAGAAAGGGAACATCGTCATCGACCTTGAAACAGGCAAGACATCCAAAGAGAGAGTCTGGGCTGGTGGGGATATCGCCACCGGCGCGGCAACCGTGATCAGTGCCATGGGCGCGGGTAGAAAAGCGGCTTCCTCCATCCATGAATTTCTTGTGTCCTGAAAGGTGTTCCTATGACATACATCATCATAGCTAAGAAGTGTATCGGCTGCGGATCCTGTGTTCATTTTTGCAAGTGCGGGGCAATCGATTATGTGGAGGAGATCTGCGTGATCGATCAGGAGAAATGCGATGCCACCTGCGGTGGCAAGTGCATCGAATATTGTCCGATCGATGACACCATCGTTGAAGTAAAAACCCCTGCAAAAGTCATTTTGAGTTGAGTTCAAGATTGTAGATCGCAGCGATCAAATTAAAACGCAAGGAATATCTCTTTCTCCGATTACGATACCGCTCAATCAGGATACGAAACATCGTCAATTTGCGAAAAATATGCTCAATCAAAACCCGTTTACGTACCAGGGCGCGATCCTTCTGCTTTTCCTTTACAATTAGCGGATGATATTTGGATTTCTTGAAAGGCGTTTAGAAGTTCTCGTAGAATTCTGCAGGCTCTTGATAGCCCACACCCGCCAACACCCGTATATGCTCGGCAATATCGCTTCTGTTCATCCGTGAGAAGTTGATAGTCAGTTTTACTCCCATAACTAAAGACGGTCGCCACAATTTCAGCGGTCTTTTGGTCAGCAATCAGTTGCGCTTTTTGGGCATGTCGCCTCTTCTTGCCGCTGTAATGCCGATTTTGGCTTTTTCCCCTGGCACCGCCCACGCACCCCGCGTATTTCGCGGGGCAAGTGGCAGGTGTGGAGGTTCAATCGGCTGTTCAAAGCATAGGACCGAGTATCGAAGTGCTCGATTGATTCTCCCGGTAAGGGAGATGACCTGTTCGCTGGATAATTTCATTAATGTTTAGTGCATTGGAGCGGGCTATAATGTGTTATACGATGTCCGTAAAGTCCCCGTGAGGGGATAAACACTAGTTAGGCTCATTTGGAGGGGATGATGACAGTTAGCCTACTGTTCCGCCGGCGAATGCTCCTTGTCTGCGCGGCTCTTTTGATAGCGGTAGCCATAGTGGTGGCATTGGGCGTAATTCCACCGGTCCAAGTCGCCACCTTCCCGGGCGCCACCCCCGAGAGAGCTGTGCCGGCCTTTTGGGTCGCCATAGGCCTGAATTTCATCGCTGCAGCAATTCTCGTCTGCATTGCCATATGGTCAAAAGGTCGAAGTTGGATCTCAACATCCGTTCTCGTGGTCATAGGGCTCGTCGCTCTGTTTTTGGGAATTGCCCTGACCGATGCATTCTTTGCATTCCGGGCGGCAGGTCCCTCAATGCAAACCGTCTCGATGCTTCTTTTCTTCTGTGCAGCAGCAGATTTCCTGGCCGGGGCGTTGGTTGTCACAACCGCGTTTCTCCGTCCCAAAAAAACATAAACGAGCCCAGCCAGTCGATGGAGTCAACGTCCTCCCTGCGCGCGGGTGCGGCTCATCCGCCCCCTTGGGCAGCCATGGATAAGATCCACTAATAAAAAAAAGGAGACAATCATGATGGCGACTTCTTCAACCCCGGGCAACAGGAACAAATTGTTTATCCTCCTGGCGATCTGCGGTTTGCTGGCAATTGCCGCTGCCGCGGTAGGCATCGACGATAATCCGCTCGGTATCCTGTTGGCTTTTCTTTCGGCGACTGCCTTTGTCCTTGCATTTGTTCACCCCTGGCGAACCGCAAAGAAGTATATGTTTCTCTTCCTGGCGTCGATACTCGGTTTTATTCTTTTCACCATTCTGAGCATCACCCTCGATACTGCTGTCCAGAATCCAGCAACCACGAGTGCTCTCCAGGATTTTCTGAATGGTCCCGTCGTCAATGCCTTAAATGTAATCATCATTATGATCTGCGCTGCGGCCTTCATCGTTGGAGCGGTCGGCTCGGTTGCCATGGCCATTCGCAACCGTCGTCGGCCTGCTTGAATCAGTGAAGTAGCTGTCCAAAACCGGCTCCGTGCGCTCGAAGTGCTCGATTGATCTCTACGCACAGGCAGTATCCCATTTTCCCTAAAGATAACGATGTTGACGGGGATTTCCATCCGCACGCGTAAGGTTGATTGGTTATAATAAGACTAAATTCATACTTTTAGTGGTATCACCGTTTTGCATTCAGAAAGGATGCGCACAGTATGTTAAACCTGAATTCCGTCATGATCGGTACGAAACAATCCAAGGCATTATCCGCGTTCTATGAAAAAGTCCTTGGCAAGCCAGCGGACATGGTCGATAATGAAAATGGTTTCTTTGGATGGCAGGTTGGAGATGGATTTATTGGCGTTTTGGAGCATTCCGAAATGGGTGGTAAATCAAAAGATCCCGGTCGAGTGATGATCAATTTTGAAGCTGGGCAGGTCAAAGAGGAGTTTGAGAGAATCAAGGCCATTGGCGCCGTGGTTATCAAAGAACCTTATGAAATGGGAAACGGCTGGATTGCAACGCTGGCAGACCCCGATGGAAACTATTTTCAATTGATGACCCCGATGGGATAGGAACAGATCATTCCACAGGTGTGGATTCGCGCTCAATCGTGAGTCCACACCAGCCTAACTGCAGCTGCTCGGCAATGGTCTCCTGACCTTGCCTTGCATTGACCGGAGGTCTGAAACAGGCAATTGATGAAGACAACCACCAAGACCTATCGGTCTAAAGCTGGTCGGTGTCAATAGACCATCACCTAGCGTGGCGTTTGGCGGTTTTTAGTTTTCGGAGTTTGATGCCATGAACAGAAGGCTCCCTGGTTTGATGACCATCCTAATGGTAGTGATGGCCGGATGTGAGCGAACAGCAATTCCTCTTCAACTTCCTGAGGCCGCGACAGATGAGAGGCTTCAGCCTCCAATCACCCTGACACTCTTTCAGGTAGTGCCCTCCGCTACTTCTACCCAAGCGCTATTAATAACTGAAACTAATCCCATCCAGACAATTGTCCCGGCGGTCAGCCCGGGCTCCGGTGAGGAAGAATGGACCACGTTTGTCATGGATAGACCCTTTTGGACCTATAAAGGGTTCCGCCTTCACTATCCTCAGAGCTGGAAGTTGACCACCGAGTTTTTTAAGCCTGATCCTGAATATGATGCGACGATGAGCTTAGTGCTGGAGAAGTCAGGTTTTACCATTGAGATCGTGCAGGGAGAAGGGTCGATTCCGTTCTGCCTCTACCCAGGAGAAACAACGACGAAGCAGTTCTATACTCAATATCGGGAGTACAAGGAGTTCTACAAAGGTAACCAGATTATTTGGCGACGTGCGATGCCGGAGTATCAAGGGCCTGGATGGTCTTTATTCACGGTATGTGAGCTAAGGCCGAATACCAACTTTGCGGATCCTTTTACAGCAATAGGATGAATCGAGCTAAACGATCCTTCGATTGATGAGTCAATCCTAAGTGAATTCGACAAGACTCTTGATCAAATTGAGATATTCGAATAGTTAACCGTTCAATACCGGCTCCGCCCTCACCGAATTTGCAAGCCTTGATATTCAAAAAAATCCGGCGATAAGTGCGGGTAACAGGTAAGCCTTTTAACGGCAGTGAACGAGGAAGGTAGGTTGGCAGGCGCTGACACTGATCTAAATAAAAAACCCTCTTGACAAAAGCATATAAACACCGTATATTTACATCGTAAGTATACGGTGTTTATATATTAAGGAGCAACCATGTCCCCTCGCCCGCGCAGGAATGAACGGCAGCCCAATTTGCAGGAAGCCATCAAGGAGACAGCCTGGAGGCAGATCGCCGAATCAGGCGCATCCGCCCTCAGCCTGCGCGCGATTGCGCGCGAACTGGGTATTACTGCCCCGGCCATCTATAACTACTTCTCCGACCGCGATGCGCTGGTGACAGCGTTGATCATCGATGCCTATACTTCTTTTGGTGATTCGCAGCTTGCTGCGCGCGACGCCGTGTCGGCGGAGGACATGGCCGGGCGCTTGATGGCGACCGGGGTGGCTTACCGGGACTGGGCCCATAAGTACCCGCAGCGCTACCAGTTGATCTTTGGCACGCCCATCCCCGGTTACGCTGCTCCATTAGAGCAGGTGCTGCCATCAGCAGCACGTTCGCTCAGCGTCCTGGCCGGCGTGGTGGATGCGCTGCGGGCCGGCGGTAAACTCAATGTGCCTGATTTCCCAGAGGTAAAGGAAGAATACAAGGTCAGTTTCGATTTGTGGAAAAAGTTTGGCGGCGATTACGATTTACTTAGCCTCTCGGTCGCCGTGCTGATCTGGGCGCGCGTGCACGGCATCGTCTCGCTGGAGATCGCGGGCAACCTGCCGCCTTTCGGCGCGAAGGGCGACGCGTTGTATTTGTACGAGATGATGTCGATTGCTCGGCAGTTTATCAAGGAGTAGAGCATGAAAGCAGTCATTTTGGACGGTTCACAGGAAAACGATCTGACTGGCGAGCGTGTGCGCGCTGCGCTGCTGGCGAAACTGCAAACGCAAGGCTGGGAAGTGGAACATATGTTGCTGCGTGAGAAGAAACTCGGCAATTGCGCGGGTGACTTTTTCTGCTGGGTGCGCAGCCCGGGCATATGCAACATCGACGACGACAACCGCGAAGTTGCCAAGTCGATTGTCAACAGCGATTTGCTGGTTTATCTTACCCCGGTCACCTTTGGCGGATATTCGTCAGCGCTAAAAAAGGCGGTTGACCACCAGATCCAGAATATCCAGCCGTTTTTTGCGCAGGTCAACGGTGAGACCCACCACCAGAAACGCTATAAAAAATATCCCGATCTTCTGGCGATCGGCTGGATGGAACAGGTGGACGCACAAGCCGAGGCGATTTTCCGCCACCTGGCCTGGCGCAACGCGCTCAATATGCACGCCCAACACGCCGTCACCGCTGTGGTTTTGGCCGGTCAAACTGACGGGGAGATCCTGGCCTCGGTGCAGAATTGCCTGGAGGGCATTCATAACGGCGCGAAGATCCAGCCGGTGAATCTTCCTGTCAGCGCTATGACAGGCTCCGGGGCGACCTCCATCCGGCGCGCGCTGCTGCTCGTCGGAAGCCCGCGCACGCGCAAGAGCAGTTCCAATTCGCTGGGCAGCTATCTCTTTGAACGGCTGCACGCCCAATCCATCCAGACCGAAACAATTTAC
>Ga0315283_10001690_pt1 | contig 17947 bp, 17 predicted proteins | sample YL17G09_0_MG_FD_204541 | JGI IMG/M metagenome (GOLD analysis project Ga0315283, IMG submission 204541) | Sediment microbial communities from Yellowstone Lake, YNP, Wyoming, USA - YL17G09_0 | ecosystem: Environmental > Aquatic > Freshwater > Lake > Sediment | place: USA: Wyoming | collected... | reverse complement strand
GAATGCGCTTACGGGCCTTGCGGGCAATGCGGATGAGGCGTTCGGTGCAAAGCCTCGCGGCTTCGGCATCGCGCCAGATGGGGTGGCTCGATGGGTCACCTGCAACCTGTTTATTTACGCGTGCGCGCAGGCGATATTCGTCCTCACTATGGAAGGCGGCACGGCGGTTGGTGTGGGCGAGAATTCTTGCCACACCGAGATCATCCTCCACCAGTAATTCACCGGTGGATGAACCCATGAAAACCTTGATACCGGCACAACCTTCGAGTTTTTCGAAGGCAGCGAGCTCACCGGTATTTTCGTGCGTGCCGCCCATATAAAAAGCAAAGTCGCAGTACATGCGGTCGCGGGCCCTGGCCACTTTGTTGGCAAGTGCTGCCTCAGTGACGGTGAGCGGCGTGGTATTGGGCATTTCAAACACGGCGGTCACACCGCCCATGACGGCGGCGCGGCCACCGGTTTCCAAGTCTTCTTTGTGCTCGGCCCCGGGCTCGCGCAGATGCACCTGACTGTCGATTACACCAGGAAGAATGTGCAGGCCCCTGCAATCAAGCGTTTCGGCACCTGAGAAATCTGAAAGATCGCCTAAGCCAGCAATGCGGCCCTCATATATAGCGACATCCCTGCTTGCGACCCCATCCTGGTTGACAACGGTGCCGCCCCGCAAAATCAGATCAACTAATTGTTTCATCGAGCTTCCTTGATTGTAGCGCAAAGCAACCGTAAATGTTGCCCATGACGATTTCCAGTTTTTTAATGCAGGCGCGGCCCGAAAGGGCAGTTTTGGCGCTGGCGGGGCTTGAAACAGAGCATTTCCTGCAAAACCTTGTCACTGCTGATGTAACGGGCATGGCTGAAGGCGAAGCGCGCTATGCCGGCCTTCTCACGCCGCAGGGCAAGATCCTGTTTGATTTCTTTGTTGTGAGGGCTGGCGACACCTATCTGCTCGATTGTGCCGCCTCACAGATTGAACCACTTGAAGAGCGTCTGAAATTCTACCGCCTACGGGCCAAGATCACGATTGCGGCTCGGCCCGACCTGGAAGTGGGCGTTGCTCCTGAAAAGCCCGAAGGCATCCTGGCCTACCTGGACCCACGGTCGTCGCAAATCGGGTGGCGGCTAATGGCCGATGCCGGCAAGTTGCCCAAGGGAACGGGTTATGACGCAGCCCGCATTGCGCTTGGGCTGGCCGACAGTGATGGCGACATTGGCTCGTCGCAACTTTTTCCCCACGAAGCAAATTTTGACCAATTGGGAGCTGTGAGCTTCACCAAGGGATGCTACGTGGGCCAGGAAGTAGTCTCGCGAATGCAGCACCGCTCAACGGCGCGCAGCCGAATCCTGCCGGTCCAGTTTGAGGCCGACGTGGAGGGTAGCGAAATTTGCAGTGATGCTAAGATCATTGGCACGGTCCTGTCGAAGGCAGGGAAGTTAGCGCTTGCCCTGGTGCGCATCGACCGGCTGGATGAGGCCACATCGCCGCTGCTTACCGATGGTGTCACCACAAGAGTTCTGAGGACGTAAAACATGGCGCCGAGCACACACGAAGACGGACTGTGCCGCTGTCACTGGTGCGGAACCAACTCGCTCTACGTCGCGTACCACGATACCGACTGGGGGGTGCCCGAGTATGACTCGCGCGCGCTGTTTGAAAAGTTGCTACTCGATGGTTTCCAGGCCGGCCTTTCGTGGATCACGATCCTGCGCAAGCGCGATGCCTTCCGAATGGCCTTTGACGGTTTTGACGCGGAAAAAATGGCGCGCTACAAACCTGCCAAGCTTGCGGCCCTCATGCAGGATACAGGCATCGTCCGCAACCGCTTGAAGATTGACGCAAGCGTGAACAACGCGCGGGCCTATCTCACCATTGCTGATTTTTCGGCCTACCTGTGGGACTTCATGGACGGCAAGCCGCTGCAGAATAACCTACGCAACATAAGCGACATTCAGACTTCAACTCCCTTGGCAGAAAAAATCTCTAAGGATCTGAAAAAGCGTGGCTTTCGGTTTGTGGGTCCAACCATAGTCTACGCCTTCATGCAGGCTTGCGGGCTGGTGAATGATCATCTGGTTGATTGCCACCGGCATGAAGCCGTGCAGAAACTGGCCCGCTAGTCATGGCTACTGAACTTCGCGCATGGCAACGCATGCTTTCGGGCCGGAGGCTCGACCTGCTTGATCCGTCGCCGCTAGATATCGAGATCGAAGACATTGCCCATGGCCTTGCCAGGGTCGCCCGCTGGAATGGGCAGACCAAGGGCGATCATGCATTTTCAGTGGCACAGCATTGCGTACTGGTGGAGAATATTACGGTCCATGTGGGAGGTAAACTGGCTAAACAAGAACGCCTGAAGGCACTCCTGCATGACGCACCTGAATACGTGGTGGGCGACATGATCTCGCCCTTCAAGGCAGCCCTCGGCCTCGACTACAAGGCGTTTGAAAACCGGCTGCTGGAGGTCATTCATATCCGCTTCGGTCTTGCCCCCAAGACGTCACCGGAACTCGAGGTGACGATAAAATCTGCCGACCGGATGTCGGCCTATCTGGAAGCAACACAGCTTGCCGGGTTCTCGGTTCCCGAGGCTGAAAAATTCTTTGGCCGCCCGCGTGGACTTGATGGAAAAGGATCAGAGAAATTCTTTCACCTGAAACCGCTGGCCACGCAGGATGCGGCCATCCAGTTTCTCAAAACCTTCAAAATGCTGGAATGAAATCATGATCATCGTCTGTGGCCTCAATGCGGTTCAGGACCTGGTGCACAAGCACCGGGTTGGCCGGGTTGTTAGCCTTCTTGGCCCGGATACGGCGCACCGGACATTCAGCGGCATCGAGCCCGACCAGCACCTGAAACTCACCTTCCATGACGTGGTGGAAATGATGGATGGGTTTTCTGCGCCGAAAGCCACGGATGCAGAAAAGCTGGTGGGATTCATTGACGGCTGGGACCGCAGCGGGCCCATGCTCATTCACTGCTGGGCCGGCATCAGCCGTTCGACAGCTTCAGCCTATACCGCCCTTTGCATGCTACGGCCAAAGGCTGACGAAGAGGAACTCGCCTTTGAACTGCGGGAAGCTTCACCTTCGGCCACTCCCAACCGCCTGATCATTTCCTATACCGACAGTCTGCTGGGCCGGCACGGCAGGATGGTGCGCGCCATTGAAAAAATCGGGCGCGGCGAAAATGCCTTCGAAGGTACGCCATTTATTTTGAAGCCTTAGCATATACCCAGTAGAGTTCGCGGGCCTTGGCTGCAATCGGGCCGGGTTGCAGGGCGCGCTGCTCTATGGCGGTGACGGGCATGACCTTGCTGTAGTTGCCGGTCGAGAAAACCTCGTCGGCCTCCAGAAAGTCCTGCCATTTCAAACTGCGTTCATGGACTATGATGCCGGCATCCCCCAGCAGTGAAATGATGCGTTGCCGCGTGATGCCGTTGAGGAAGCAGCCATTGGCAACCGGCGTGTAGGCCGCGCCATCCTTGGCGCACCAGATATTGGCCGTCGTAAGTTCTGCCACGTTGCCGGCGGGGTCAAGCATCGCGGCATTGTCAAAGCCGCGGGACTTGCATTCGCGCATGGCACGGGCGGAATTGGGATAGTGGCAGGCGGCCTTGGCATCGGTGGGTGCATATTCAAACGAAGGCCTGCGGAAGGGTGAAAGGGTGATGGAGAAAGGTTTGGGTGTGGGGATCGGCGAATCATAGACCGATACGGAAAACTGCGTCGACTCCGCATCGACATCGACAAAGCCTGAGGCCGCCCAGAACATGGGACGCAGATAGAGTTCGGCATCCCTGGGAAACTTGGCGATGCCCTCGCGGATGATGGCCTCAATTTCAACGGCGTTCTTGACGATCTTCAGGCCGAAACTTTCCGCTGAGCGCACAATGCGCTGGCAGTGAAGCTCCAGGTCTGGTGCCACGCCTTCAAAGGCGCGACCGCCGTCAAATACGCAGGAACCAAGCCAGGGCGCGTGGTCCATGCTGCCCATGATGCGGGGGTTACCCTTGTGCCAGGCATCTTCAAAAAATGTCCAGGCACTTCCACTGGTTTCGTTCCACGCCATGATTCATCCCCTTCGCCGGAGCTTACGCCGAACATCCCCTAAAGATAAAGGCGCCACCAGGGCGCCCTTTCACATTGCACCTGCAAAATCGTCATGAATCCGAATAGAAGATGTGGTGCCCTATCTTGACGAGACGCTTCATGTTCTTAGCCCACCGCGGCTGCACGTAATCTGCATGGTAGTTGGTGGCCGTGCTCATGACATTCATGTCCTGGGTGCCGGCAATGGCGCGCTCGGCAATCAGCTTGGCATGGGCCCAGGCGGCGGGCTGACGCACGTCATCGGCAACGCCGTCGCAGGCAAAGGAAAACTGGCAGGAATTACGGGTTCCTGACCCCTGGTAGACCACGCCGCAGATGGTTTTCGGATAGGCCGGATCCTTGGTGCGGTTCAAAATGACCTTAGCAACGGCCAGCTGGCCGAGCTCTGATTCAGAGCGGGCTTCAAAGTAGACTGCACGAGCCAGGCAGTTTTCTTCAGCAAGGCGCACGCGGCGCTGTGCCACGACAAGCTGTTTTTCACTGCGCTTCAGCTTAAATGATTTTTCGATTTTCGAAGGCGCCGGCGACAACGCCATGCGCTTTAACGGCGACTGAACAACGGCCGGCTTGTCGGATTTGCCGGTCAAATCAACGGAAGCTGGCGAAATCACCACATCCCCATTCGGGTCGGCATTCATCAAATCGCCCTTGCCGATATTCTGGACCATTTGTTTCTGCAGGACTTTCAGATTCACGATGTCGAAATTTTCACCTTCGGGCAGAAGTGAGCCCTTGGCGATAATATTAGCAACCGGAGCAACGATGCTGATGGTTTGCTCATCTGGCGAAACATTATGGGCGATGGCGTTCTGGCCCATATAATTGCCGGCAAACGCAAAAGCTGCAATCAGCAGCATACCGCCGAAAACAAAGGGGGCGAATTGCTGCATAAGCCCTGGCTTCCCGCACTTGTCTAACGAACCTGAAAAGCCCGTGTCCGTCAGTCGATGGTTTTGGCGTTTCTTTTGCAAATACCCTAATCCCGCTGTCGGCACGTTGGCCCGATATGCTCCGTTTTGGCAGCATAGTACATTCGCGTTTAGCATAGGTTAACCATGCCAGCAACCAAAACTGGCCGCTCCGGGGCCGTTTTTTTGACCTATTTTAACGAACGGTTAACACTTCCGCTCTGCATTAAATTATCTTTTGATTTCTGATAGTTGCCTGGGCCGCCGCAAGCCTCGAAATGGCAATACGGAAGGGCGAACAGGAAACGTAGTCCAATTTGATGGCTTCACAGAAGGAGATTGAGGCAGGATCGCCCGCATGCTCGCCGCAAATTCCCAACTTGAGCTCAGGCCGCGCCTTGCGGCCGCGCTCGGTTGCCATTTTCAACAATTCTCCAACGCCATCAACATCAATTGAGGTGAAGGGATCGCTCTTGAGCAGGCCCTTGGTGGTATATTCACCGATGAATCGGGCGCTGTCATCCCGGCTGATTCCCAGCGTGGTCTGCGTCAAATCATTGGTGCCAAAGGAAAAAAACTCGGCTGACTGGGCAATTTCGCCGGCTCTGAGAGCCGCGCGCGGCAACTCGATCATGGTGCCCACGAGATAGGGAAGGTCCAGCCCACTCTCCTGCTGTACAGCTTCCGCAACCGCCACCACATGGGCTCGGACATAGTCTAGCTCGAGTTTTCCAACGACGAGGGGAATCATGATTTCAGGGATCGGTGCCTTGCCGTATTTCTTGGCCACATCCACGGTTGCTTCAAAAATGGCGCGCACCTGCATTTCGGCAATTTCCGGATAGGACACCGCAAGGCGCACGCCGCGATGACCGAGCATGGGGTTGAATTCCTGCAATTCGGCAACCCGGGTGCGGAGATACTCTGGCTTTATGGAAAGCTCCCTGGCCAGTTCGAGGATCTCGTGTTCGGACTTGGGCAGGAATTCGTGTAGCGGCGGATCAAGCAGGCGGATGGTCACCGGAAGGCCCGCCATGATTTCAAACAGTTCCCTGAAATCCTGACGCTGCATGGGCAGGATTTCATCGAGGGCGGCTTTGCGGGCTTCAACGGTTTCTGCTAGAATCATCTTGCGCATGGGCGCAATACGGTTGGCGCTGAAGAACATGTGCTCGGTGCGGCAGAGGCCAATGCCTTCGGCGCCGAAATAGCGGGCGGCCCTTGCGTCCTGCGGGGTTTCGGCGTTGGCCCGCACCTTCATGCGGCGCGCCTTGTCAGCCCATTCCAAAACGGTGGCAAAGTCTCCCGACAGGACTGGCTTCAGCGTGGCGAGTTGGCCCCGGTAGATCCGCCCGGTTGAACCATCCATGGTGATCTTCTCACCCTTGTTGATGCAAACGCCCAGCGCCGTCATCACACCCTGCTCGTAATCGATGCGCAGGCCACTGGCGCCGACCACACATGGCTTTCCCATGCCGCGCGCAATGACAGCCGCATGCGACAGCAGTCCGCCGCGCGCGGTGATCACGCCTTCGGCGGCATGCATGCCCTGAATGTCTTCGGGGCTGGTTTCGGTGCGAATGAGGATGCACGGCGTGTTGCGGAGCTTGAGTTTTTGCGCATCGGATGCATAAAATACCACCTCGCCGGAAACGGCACCGGGTGATGCCGCGAGGCCTGACACAAAAATTTCATGGGGGCTGGATGTGTCGAGCGTAGGGTGCAGGAACTGGTCGAGGATCAGCGGATCAATCTCGAGGAGGGCCTCCTCGCGGGTGATCAGGCCCTGGTTGGCCATGTCCACCAGCAGCTTCAGTTCAACCTTGGCGCTGGCCTTTACGGGGCGGGTATGCAGCAGAGTGAACTTGTTACCGTGGTTTGCGTAAGTGACTTCCTGGATGGACTTGAAGTGGCGTTCAATTCTTACCAGCGCTGACTGCAATGGCTTGGAATGGTCGAGTTCAGCTCCGCTTGCCGGATTGCGCGTGGTGGTGACAGTGTTCGGTACCGTGGTGCGCAGCATGGCGTGTATCAGTAGGCAGGCATTGGGCTGGCGCTTGGCTGCGGCCTTCACAATGTTGAAAAGCTGCTCGCTTGCATCCTGGGGAAATTCCTTTTGGGTTCTCGACACGATCAATTGCTTGAAGGCGCTGGCCGAGGTTTCGGTGAGGTCGTCAAAATCGGTATGCCTAAGGCCCAGCACATTCACGCCATAGGTCTGCAGGAACTCCCGATAGGCTCCATCTGTTTCGGGGCGCCCGTCATTGAGGCCCACGTTGAGAATGGACTCGATGGCCCCCAGCTGGGTGCCATTGAAACTGGACCGCACCGCCAGCAAGGTGCCCTGCCCCACCTTCTTTACTGCAGCGGCAAGCTGGGCGCGGGTCACGTCGGCGGGCCTGGTGACAACGAAACCGGCGGGCACGGGCAGGCCGAGCCCTGCCATTGCAAAGAGACCGGCGGCCTTGGCTCCAAGGCTTGCGAGTCCCGAAGCTGGGGTTTCGACACCGCCAGACCCGAAATGGTATATGATTTTGCGCTTCATATTGCAGTGCAGCAAACACGTTGCTTGTGGGCTGGTCAAGTGCTCAAATAACAGGCGATAGCTTGAAAGTGGGTTTGGCGCGGCGGAACAGCAGCCAGAAGCCTATTCCCATGTTGAGCAGGTTCCATGCGATGCCGTGCAGGAAGGCCGCCTGGTAGGATCCGGTATAATCGAAGATGACGCCCGACAGCCAGCCGCCCAGCGCCATGCCGAGAACCGTGGCCGTGAGCACGAGGCTGATGCGGGTTCCAGCCTCACGCGCCGGGAAATGATCGCGCACGATCAAGACATAGCTCGGCACGATGCCGCCCTGGGCAAGGCCAAAGAAGGCGGACACGATGTAGAGCGCGGCAAGGCCATCGAAAGGAATATAGAAAAGCAGGGCAAGGCACTGCAGTACCGACCCGATGATCAGGGTACCGATGCCGCCGATCTTGTCCGCGAGAAATCCCGAGGCAAGTCGGCTGACGACGCCGAAGCCCAGCATGAGCGACAGCATTTCAGCTCCTCGTGCGGGGCCATATCCTAAGTCGCCGCAATAGGCTATGATGTGGACTTGCGGCATGGACATGGCAACGCAGCAGGCGAGACTGGCGAGAACCAGCATGGCCTGGATGAGCGACGTAGCATTTGTGTCCTGCCTGGTGCTGCTGGGGCTGGGGCGCTCTTCCAGTGAGGCTCGCTGGCGCAGGAACAGCGACAGTGGCAGCATGAGGCTTACGGTGAGAATGCCCAGGCCCATGTAGGCGGTACGCCAGCCATGGTGCTGGATGGCCCAGGTGAGAAAGGGTGGCCAGATGGTTCCGGCCAGGTAGTTTCCCGATGCTACTACCGCTACCGCGATGCCACGGCGCTTTTGGAACCACAGGGACACGTCAGCCACCAGCGGCCCGAAGGTTGTGGCACAGCCAAATAACCCGATGAGCCCCGCCTGGGCGGCAACGAAGGTCCAGTAGGTTGGAGCAAAGGCCGCTGCTGTGAATCCAAGGCCCAGCATGATGGATCCCAGAAACATGGGCACCATGATGCCAAAGCGGTCCGCCATCCTGCCCATGATAACGCCGCCCGCGGCAAAGCCGATCATGGTCATGGTATAGGGGAACGACGCTGCCGCCCGGTCCACGCCGAATTCGATCTGAATGAAAGGCAAAACCACAATACCCGCCCACAGGCCAATGCCGCCGATGGTGGCGAGCGCCAGCGAAATGCCGAGCCTGAACCAAGCGTAGGCACTATCGGGTTTATGAGCAGTCGCAATCATGGCGCCTGTTTGCCACCAGCGCCACCCTTTCGGCAAGGTGGGGAATTGCATGGCAGGGATCATGGCAAGTTCAGAGTACCGTTTACTCAACACGGCGCTGGGTTGCATGGATGGTCGTCAGAGCACCATCCAGACCTGCGAAGATATCGGCATTCCAGTGGTGCAAGATGAGATAGCCTGCAGATTCCAGTTCGCGCGTTCGCCTTTGATCACTTTCAACTTGTTCAGCATGTTGTCCGCAATCCAGTTCAATGATGCGCTTGGCGTCATGGCTGAATCGGCGACATATCCCTGCGTTGGAACTTGCCGCCTGAACTTGAAACCCTCAAGCTGCCTGTTGCGCAGCCTTGACCACAGCATGGCCTCCGCATCTGTCTGCCGCCTGCAAAGTACAAGCACGAGGGCTGGAGTTGCTTGCATAGGGCCAAGCAAGATTAGTCTGAGATTTCAAGTCAAGACCACCTCACCCAGAAGCGGCGAGGAAGTTATATTAACCTTCGATCTTGGAGAAGTCGGCAACCGTGAGTGTTGCTGCGCGAATCCTGTTCAGGAGTTTCAGGCGGTTTTCGCGGTAGTTGTGGTCGGGGTCGTTGACGATGACGTGTTCGAAGAAGGCGTCCACGGGGCCGCGCAGTTTGGCGATGGCTTTCATGGCGGCCTCGAAGTCCTCGGCTGCCACCGCCTTGCGGGCCAGCGCTTCGGCCTGGTTCACCGCCGTGAACAGCGCCTTCTCTTCGCCCTTCACAAGGATCTTGTCGTTGGGGGCGCCGCTGAAGGACACGCCGTCCTTCTTCTCCTCGATCTTAAGAATATTGGAGGCGCGCTTCACGCCGCTGAGCAGGTTCTTGCCATCGTCGATTTCCAGGAACTTCGACAGGGCTTCGACACGGCGCACGATCATCAGGAGATCATCCTGGCCGCCCAACGAGAATACCGCATCAATGAGATCGTGGCGCGCGCCCTGGTCCTTGAGGTAGACCTTGAGGCGGTCGGCGAAGAAGGCTAACAGATCGTCGCCACTCCTATTCATCGGCAGGCGCAGTGATTTATCGAGAATGATTCGGATGACTCCCAGAGCCGCGCGGCGCAAGGCGTAGGGGTCTTTCGAACCGGTTGGCTTCTCGTCAATGGCCCAGAAGCCCACGAGGGTATCGAGCTTGTCAGCTAGGGCCACGGCCTGCCCGATCTTGGAAACGGGGATGGTGTCGCTCGGACCTTGCGGCTTGTAGTGGTCGCGGATGGCTTCAGCCACATGGACGTCTTGTCCTTGGTCAAGCGCATAGTAATGCCCCATCAGGCCCTGCAGCTCAGGGAATTCGCCAACCATGCCGGTGACGAGATCCGCTTTCGCAAGCCGTGCCGCCAGCTTCGTCTTTTCAACATCGGCGCCAATGGTCTTGGCAATCTCACCGGCAAGCACTTCGACGCGTTTGACGCGCTCGCCCTGGCTTCCAAGTTTCGCATGGAAGGTAATGGAATCAAGCTTCGGCAACAGTTCTTCGAGGTTCGTCTTGCGGTCCTGGTCCCAGAAGAACTTAGCATCGCTCAGGCGGGCGGCGATCACCTTGTTGTTGCCGGCAACGATGGTCTTGCCGCCATCGCTTGCTAGCATGTTGGATACCAGCAGGTAGCGGTTGGAGAGCTTGTCGGACTTGTCGCGCAGCGCGAAGCACTTCTGGTTATTTTTGATGGTGGTGACGATAACTTCCGGAGGCACATTGAGAAAGCTCTTGTCGAATTCGCCCATCAGCAACACGGGCCATTCCACCAGGCCTGCAACTTCCCTGAGCAATCCCTCGTCTTCGATCATCGCGAGTCCTTGCGCAAAGGCGAGGTTCTTCGCTTCGGCGCGAATGGTTTCGGCACGCGCGCCGGCATCGACAATTACATGAGCCTTGTGGAGTTTCTGCGCATAGTCCTCGAAGCGCCGCACTTCAATCGCCTTTGTACTGAGAAAACGGTGGCCGCGCGTCGTACTGCCCGAGGCGATGCCTTCGATTTCAAAGGGCACCACTTCACCATCGAAGGTGCAGATGATGGAGAGGAGTTGGCGCACCCAGCGCAACTGGCCTGACCCCCAGCGCATGGATTTTGGCCATGGAAACTTCCTGATGACATTGGGCACCAACTCGCTCACCACTTCTGTGGCAAGTTGGCCCGGCTTCTTGATGGTGCCGATGTAGAACTTGCCCTTCTTGTCATCCTGCACTGTCAACTCCTCAAAGGACAGGCCGGTCGACTTGAGGAAGCCGTCAATGGCGAGCTTGGGCGCATCGGTACGCGGACCCTTGCGTTCCTCGAGGGTGTCTGCTGCCCTAGCATTTAGTCCTTCAACGGAAAGTACAAGCCGGCGTGGCGTGGCGTGCGCTTGGGCACCTTCATAGACGAGACCTGCATCAACCAGACCATTCGTGATCATGGCCTTCAGGTCCTCGGCCGCCTTGGCTTGCATGCGGGCAGGGATTTCCTCAGAGAAGAGTTCTAGGAGAAGTTCAGGCATTCGTTACTTTCTCAAAAGCGCCTTGTGTGAACCATCACAGATGGGTCGGTGGTTTCTTTGTTTGCAGGCGCAGAAATATTTTGTTTCATTGGTAGTTGCTGTCCCCTGCTGGAACAGAATTCGGTGCCCTTGTGGCTGCCGTCACAGAAGGGTTGGCTCTTGGATTGAGCACAGGCACACCACCAGTAGTCCTTGCCGGCCTCCACATCGGCTGGGATTGGAGCTTTGGCAGCAATTTGTCCCGTGCTCATCAAATTCGTCCGCCAGCGGTTTTGGACCATGCCTCACAGCAACCCGTCGCAAGGTCCCTGACGCGAAGGATGTAGGCTTGCCGCTCGGTCACGGAAATGACGCCGCGCGCATCGAGCAGGTTAAACATGTGGGACGCCTTGAGGCATTGATCATAGGCCGGAAGAGCCAGTTCGTGTTTCTCATCCTTGAGGCCGATCTCTAGCAGAGCCCTGCACTCCTGTTCGGCATCGATGAAATGTTGGTGCAGGATACTGGTATTGGCGTATTCAAAATTGTAGCGGGAATACTCCTGCTCGGCCTGCAGGAACACATCGCCGTAGGAGATTTTCTTCTTGCCCTCGAGGCCGTTGAAGTTCAGGTCGTAGACATTGTCGACGCCCTGCACATACATCGCGAGCCGCTCAAGCCCGTAGGTGAGTTCGCCGGAGACTGGAAAGCAGTCAAGGCCACCGACCTGCTGGAAGTAGGTGAACTGCGAAACCTCCATACCATCACACCAGACTTCCCAGCCAAGGCCCCATGCGCCAAGGCTCGGGCTTTCCCAGTCGTCTTCCACGAAGCGGACGTCATGCATCTTGGGATCAATGCCGATGGCGGCCAGCGAGCCTAAGTAAAGTTCCTGCAAGTTTGGCGGCGATGGCTTGATGATGACCTGATACTGGTAATAGTGCTGCAGGCGATTGGGGTTTTCACCATAGCGACCATCCTTGGGTCGGCGCGAGGGCTGCACATAGGCCGCGGCCCACGGCTTGGGGCCAACAGAACGCAGCGCGGTGGCGGGATGGAACGTTCCCGCCCCCACTTCCATGTCATAGGGTTGCAGAATGACGCAGCCATGGGCTGCCCAATACTGGTGCAGGTTAAGGATCAAGTCCTGGAATGATTTCGCCGGATGCAGTGCCATTTGGGGGCGCAAACTAGGGATAGGGGTGCGTGGGGTCAAGCGCGTTATGCTGGGTACATCAACGCCTCGATAGCAGCATCAGCTAGAGCTTGCGGTAAACGCGAGCCATGGTGGTGAAATGGGATTCCGTGGATGAATAGGGCATGGGATGGTAGATGGCCGTGGTTTCTACCAGCTGCACCAGGCCCGCACCCAGCAGCGCATCAAACTTTGCGGCGAATCCCGCACCCTGCCAGACCTGTTCACCGACGGTGAAAATGAGATGACCACCGGGCCTGGTGATTCGCGCTAACTCGTCCCAGGCGGATGAGGGGCCATGCCGTGTCGTAAACACGCCGGTGGAAACTACGGCGGCCATGCTGCCGGTTACGAAGTCGAGTGCCTCGCCCAGCACACGATTACGAAGATCCCCGTAGATTTTGCGGGTGCGCGCACGCGCCAGCATGCCATCCGACATATCAACGCCGATGAGGTTGGTAAAGCCCATGATGGCGAGAATGTTGCCAACCGTACCAGTGCCAACGCCTGCATCAAAAATGGGATCAGATTTAATAGGGACATAGCGCCCAACCAGGCCGGCCATGACGGCGGGATGAATATAACCAATTGCCTGCATATCCGCGTCATAGGTTTCGGCCCAACTATCGTACAGATTTACGAGATCGTCCCTGCTATTGGCGTGATAGACTTCCGCCAGCCAGGCATCACTGGAATGACTTGTCATTCAACGGGATAGTAGACACCGGTGGCAGGATCCTGGCGCAGCCTGGTGACGGCATTCTGATCCTGTGGCTTCTTGGCATGCACGCGGGCCCTGGCAGCGTTCACTTCATTCATCAACCAGCGCGCGGTAATGGCAGTCAAAACGCCAACCACAACAACAGATACAATCTTGGCAATAAACATGGGTTTCTCCTTGCTGCCCAAACTATAAACCGAACTTAGCCCATATTGCACGGGTTTCCAGTGTCTCGATAGCCGCAGCAGGAAGCTCCGCAAAAGTGCCAAAACCAAGGCGCTTCAAACCCCATCCAGGGGAAGCGACAATATTTTTCATGACTAGCTTGTCCCCGAATTTCTGCTTCAGCACCTCATGCATATGTCCGATGCCGTCGATGAGGCCTAGTTCGAGAGCCTGGCGGCCAGCCCAGAAGGCGCCGGAAAACATTTCAGCTTCATCGCCTTTCAGCTTATTGCCACGACGCGAACGCACCAGGGCCTTGAAAGCGGTATGAATGTCTTTCTGCAGTGACAGCAGCCGGTCCACATCATCCTGCTTTTGCGGCTGAAAAGGATCAAGGATGGATTTGTTCTCGCCCGAGGTATGAACGCGGCGTTCAACACCGAGCTTGGCGATGGCTTCCACAAAACCAAAGCCTGCGGAGATCACACCAATGGATCCTACGATGGAACTTTCATCGGCATAGATTTCATCGCCGGCGCACGCCAGCCAGTAGCCACCGGAGGCAGCCACATCCTCGCAGAACACATATACCGGGACCTTGAATTCTTCCGCAAGGCTGCGGATGCGGGCATGAATGAGCGCTGACTGGACCGGCGAACCGCCAGGTGAGTTGATAGAGAGTGCAACTGCGGCGAGGTTCTTGGTAAAGGCCTTCTCGAGCTGCGGCTCCAGGTCCTTGGCCGTCAGGCTAGAGCGCAGGGGTTGTGACATGCCGATGGCGCCATGCAGGCGGACCACGTTCACGCGGGGTTGTGACTTACGAAATCTCGGGGGGATCAGGCGAGAGAGAAATGATGCTTTAGCCATGTGCTTGAGATAGGAAGTTTAAGGCCCTGATGCAAGACTAGCGCAAACGCCAGGTCGAACCATCCCGCAACACAGCTTCGGCATCGGGGGTGAATTGCGAGTTCTCGCCATGCAGAATGAGTCCCGGCAGGAGTTGCATGGGGGCCTTGGAACCTTTTATGCCTTGCACGACGACGCGCGACGCTGCAGTGCCTTCGCGGGCATAGAGTGGGGCTATGCGGATATCGCCAAAACGCTCATTCATGGCGGTAAGGATCTTGCCGAGGGATTCGGCGCGATGCACGAGCGTCACACTCCCGCGTACGCTCACCATGAGATGCATGACCTTGATCCACAGTTCGAGATCATCGGGGCCAAAGGCGTGGGCCTGGGCCTTGAGCGGGTGTGGTGAGAGGGTGGATTTGTTCTCTTCGAAATAGGGTGGATTGGCAAATGCATGGTTGAAGGAACCATGCTGGGGCATTTCCGATAGGTCCTTGCGCAGGGCTTCCTTCACATCGGCATGGATGACGCGAATGCTGTTGGCAAAGCCGTTTCGCTTGGCATTTTCCGCACACAGGAGCGCATAGCGTGAGGCAATTTCGATACCAGTTACATGGACGGTAGGGTTGCGCGCAATGGTGCAAAGCGCAGCAACGCCCGTTCCAATACCGGCTTCGAAGACCGACTCGCCTGGGGCACAGGGAATGGCGGCGGCAAGGAACACCGCGTCAATTCCAGCCCGATAGCCCTTTTCCGGCTGCAAAATGCGCAAACGGCCACCCAGAAACGCGTCCTCGGTCAATGATCCCGGCACGGCAACCACTGTCATGGGCGGAGGCGTCATTGGGGCCGTATTGACTTGCGCACTCATTTGCATCTCCGGATTATTATTCACTAGTGGTTAGCGAAAAGTTACCAATCAACTTCTGGGCGTATTTAATGTTATGTCGTTCGACCACGACACGGCGCGGAATGGCGCTGATCGAACCCTCCACGGCACTGGCATACTCATCCAGCACCAGATGGGCGATGCCCGCCTCGTTCAAGGTGTGCTGGACAAAGGATAGGAAAACGAGGTCATTTGAACGCAATAATTCTACCATTTCAGAGGTCTAGTCACAAATTGAACTCGCGGCAACGGGTCACGCTTGCTGAAAGTTGATGTTGTCTCCTATCCTGCGCCGGAAATTGAATATAGGAAATCGTTTACATGGGCGTTGTAATTCCCTTTGGTGCCGGAGACGATACCCCTGCGCCGAGCCTTGATGCTCTGGTGGAGCTTGTCAACGACGACATGAACCGGGTCAACGACGGCATCCTGGCGCGGGCGCAAAGTCACGTCGAGCTTATCCCAGAAATTGCCGGGCACCTCATCAACTCCGGCGGCAAGCGTATCCGTCCAATGCTCACTTTGGCTTCTGCGCGCATGTGCGGGTATGCCGGCGAGCACCATATCAAACTGGCAACCGCTGTTGAATTCATGCACACTGCCACCCTGCTCCATGATGACGTGGTTGATGAGAGCGATCTCAGGCGCGGCAAGCAGGCCGCGCGAGTCATTTGGGGTAACCAAGCCAGCGTGCTGGTGGGCGACTATCTCCTCGGACAGGCCTTCAAGATGATGGTGGAAACGGGATCCCTGGAGGCGCTTCGCATCCTGTCCCACGCAGCCGCCGTCATTGCCGAGGGTGAAGTACTGCAGCTGTCGATTTCGCAGGACACCTCGACCACGGAGGATGCCTACATGCAGGTGATCGGCGCCAAGACCGCCGCGCTGTTTTCTGCTGCCGCTGAAGTGGGTGGTGTTATTGCAAACCGACCGCGCGATGAACAGGCAGCGCTGGAATCCTATGGCCGCAATCTCGGCATCGTCTTCCAATTGGTCGACGATGCACTCGACTATTCGGGCAAGCAGGCAAACCTTGGCAAAAGCGTTGGCGACGATTTCCGTGAGCGGAAAATCACGCTGCCAGTGGTGCTGTCATTCCGACGCGGCTCGAAGGAAGAGCGAAATTTCTGGAAACGCACCCTCGAGGAAGGCAACCAGACGGATGATGACTTGATCTACGCGCGAAAGCTCATGGAAAAGCACGACGCCTTGAGCGACACGATCGAGCGTGCCAGCCATTACGGTGACATTGCCAGAGATGCGCTCGCCATTTTCCCCGACAACGCCTGGAAACAGGCACTGCTGGAGGCCGTCGATTTCTGCGTTACGCGGGCCTGCTGAAACGGGGAGAACCCCCTCTTCTATGATTGCTTCAGCGTCGTCGCAACGGTCCACCAGTTCGGATGCGCGTTACTTATAGCAGCGCACACTGCTTCGGCTGCCTGTAAACTATCCGCAAGGCCAAAGCATGTGGCACCGGAGCCGGACATGCGCACGCAGGTGACGGCATGTTGGTTGTTCAGCACATTGATGACATCGGCAATTTCAGGGACAAGTCGCTTGGCTGGCTCGCAGAGGTCGTTGCGCCAGCTCTGGATGCTTTCAAGGTCCTTAATGGGTGCCCCGAATGGCTGGCCGCATTCAAGCCCCAGGGTGCTAAACACCTTTGCCGTCATCGATGGCAGGCGTGGGTTAACGAGTATCACAGCTTCGGGAAGTCTCAAGGCGAGGGGATTTATTTTTTCGCCCACGCCGCGCATGCGGCAGGTTAGAGAAGCAAGTGAAACGGGCACATCTGCACCCAATTTGAGAGCAAGGGTCGAAAGCGCGTCGTGTGAAATCGGGACGTTAAACAGTTTTACCAGGCCTCGCAAGGCAGCGGCCGCATCGGCAGTTCCGCCGCCTATACCGGAAGTCACGGGGAGGTTCTTTTCAAGATGCAGCCGCACAGGCGCAACTCCTGCAGCTTCCGCCAGCAGGCGCCAGGCCGCAAGAACGCTGTTGTCGGAGCCCCCGTCCAAATCCTGTGCGAAGGGACCCGACAATGACAGGCTCAAGCTTGCGGCCGGCTCGATCGTCAGGACATCATGCGCATCGGCAAAGGCCACGATGGAATCGAGCTCATGATAACCATCCGCCCTGCGGCCAAGAATGTGCAATGCCAGATTCAACTTGGCATAGGCCCGCTCAGTGACGAGCATTGGGTCTATCCGTTGGTCTTGGTGGTGGTATTTTCGGCGGGCTTGGTGACAGGTTCATCCGGCAAGCCGTTCAAGAGCTTGCCTTCGATGCGCTTCAGGTCTTCCGGTTGCGGGCCGTTGTCCTTGGCGTGCTGCCATTGGAATTTTGCCTCCAGCTTGCGACCAACCCGCCAATAGGCATCGCCCAGATGCTCGCCGATGATGGGATCAGCCGGATTCAAATCCACAGCACGTTCAATATGGGTTGTTGCCTGCTCGTACTCACCGAGCTGGAAGTAGGCCCATCCCAGGCTGTCGACGATGTAGCCGTCGTTCGGTTTCAGTTCGGCGGCTTTCTTAACCATGCCCAGCGCTTCGCTGAGATTGACCTTGCGCTCAATCATGGCATAGCCAAGATAGTTGAGCACCATGGGCTCGTCAGGCGAGAGGGAAAGGGCCTTGCGAAAATCCGCTTCGCTCTTGTCCCACATCTTCTGCTGTTCATAGGCAATGCCGCGATAATAGAGGGCGCGCCATTGATCCTTGCCAGGCTGGGCAATGAGTGCCAGTGCCTTACCATAGGTCTCGGCGGCTGCGGAAAAATTTTCATTGCTGCGGTACACATTGCCCAGCGTCATAAGAACATCA
>Ga0315283_10001689_pt1 | contig 17960 bp, 17 predicted proteins | sample YL17G09_0_MG_FD_204541 | JGI IMG/M metagenome (GOLD analysis project Ga0315283, IMG submission 204541) | Sediment microbial communities from Yellowstone Lake, YNP, Wyoming, USA - YL17G09_0 | ecosystem: Environmental > Aquatic > Freshwater > Lake > Sediment | place: USA: Wyoming | collected... | reverse complement strand
CCAAGGATTTGAAAAAGTCGCGGGCCAATCTAGTTCCAGCGGTCTGACCGGCTTTCAGCGCCGCTTTCTTGGCGTCGCTTAGGCCGCCAAACATAGTCCCGAAGGCCACAGCTCCGCCGAACGCTTCACCCATGGCTTCCGACGTATCCTGTGGGACCGCAAACGCGGCGGCGATCGGAATCGAATGCAGGGTGCCCTGGACAACCCCGGACTTGGCAATAGCCGGAGCCGCGCCTTCAATCGCCTCGCCAACTGCGCGAACGCCTTTACCGGCATACTTGGCAGCCCACGGGCCAACCATCGTCGCAGCCATGGTTGTCGGAGAAAAGTAACTCCCGCCCAAAAAAGCGCCCGCTAACCCGCGAGTCACTCCCGGGATCTGCTGGGCCCGGGTAGCCAGGCTCTCGACAGCCTCTCCGACCTTGGCGGTTCCCGCGCCTGCTTTTTCAATTAGCCATGTCGGAGCACTCACCGACAACGGAACTTTGGCTGCCAGGGGCACCGCTTTCGGAAGCGCAAGCGCGGCTCTGCCGCCGGCTGTTACCCCCTGCTTCACCACACCGAGCCCCTTGAACAAGCCCCAGTATGTGACGAGATCAGTTGCGCCCTGCAGATCCTGAATTTCTTCCGGTCGGATCTCGACGCCCTGCTTTTTGAGATCATCCAGCGCCTCGGTCAACCCGATGGCTTTGGCTCCGACGCCCCGCCCCGCCTGGGTGTCCTGGAGCTGCTTGCGGGATTCTACATCCGTGTTGAACCGCTGCCGCCACTCGTCGTCCGTGTATTCTCGGACGCTTTTGGTCCCCGGGGCCTTCTCAGACAGAAATCGAATGAACTTCCGGGCTTCGTCGCCCATGCTGGCAAAAGAACTCTCGGTCGCCGCAGTCGCCTCGGCCATGGACCGCTGACCGGCTTTTTCATCCGGCGTCAGCTCTCTCGGGCCCGTCCCTTCTTGGTGTCCGAGTTCCGCCGCGATGCTGGCAATCGGCGTCTGTGCGATTGTTGGGGCTGCCTTCGCGACCGCCCACAAGCCCTTGGCCGCACCCACAACAGCGCCCACCGCACCCTTGAAAGCTCCAACCCCGAAGTCAACAGGGTCGAACGCCTGCAACTTTTTGGCTTTGGTTACCTGGGCCAGAATGTTCATAGACGCGTTGTCCTGGACCAACTCGTCGTAGTGCGCGGCAGCAAACCCGGTAGGATCAAACTCCTTGTCTAAAGCAAGGTCCTCCACGGACCGCTGCGCCAGAATTGTCTTGGCGGTTGTAGCGTCAAGAATACCCTCCGCCCCGAGGGTTAGAGGCGGAAGAGAAATAGCCGGCGCGACCTGGTCAGCAACACCGTCCGAACCGAGCGTGAGCGGGGGGAGAGGCATATTTATTCCACGACTTCGTAGTCGGTGGCGGTTTTGCCATCCGAGGAAACAGCCTTGATTCTCACTCGCTGCCCGGCGCGGGTGGAAACAATCCCGCCCACAACCAGACGATTGCCCGCGTTAGGAGCCTCCGACGCGACTGCCGCATCTTCTTGCGTTGTGCGCTGCCGGATCCGAGTCGTCGCCCCCGGGAAGGTAGCCGCCGCCTGCGCCACTGCAGACTCAAAGTTAGGCTTCGGGATGTCGATAACCCCGGGATTCTCCTGCCACGTTTTCAGCATGTTGTAAGTGGATGGCCCCATGATCTGCATGGCCGCGTTCTCGACCGTTCCGGTAGTAGACGGCAACGATCCAAAGTTGTCGATGACAGAGCTAGCCGCCAGCCCCAGGCCGTCCATTCTTCCGCCCATCAGGTTCAGCGCTTGTTTCCGCATATCCGCGCGCTGTTCAGCCGTCAGCGTTTTACCTGTCTCTAACTTTTGCAGCCAGCCGGTCACTTTGGTAACGAGGCTCCGGGGAGCGGTCGATGCGATGGTAATTTCACCTTCCCGGACCGCCGACGCGGGATCCAAGGCTCGAATGAACGCGTAAATAGCGCCGACGTCCGACATGGGACTGTGATTGCCGGGATCCGTAAGCGTCATTACGTTGAGATAGTTGGGCAGCATCATTCGGAAATCGGTTACGGTCTTGTCGGCGTTCCAATCGTTATTCGCGTCTTTGATGGCGGCGATGATATGCGCCGGAGGAGCGCCGTATGTCGATTTGCTCATGGCTTCGATACGGGCCTCGGCCATCTTCCCTAACAAAGCCCGCTCTTGAAGTTTGCCTGCCAGCGCTGCGCCATACCCGGGCATCTCGGGGGAAACCGTCTGAGCGGGGATCGGGGTCGCCAGGTTTGCCTGCCGAGTCGCGATGGGAACAGTCGAAAATTCAGCGCGTTTCTCCGCCATAAACGCGTCTTTTTCCGCCTGCAATTTTTCGATCCGCGCCGCCCGGCTTTGCGCCCGCAAACTGTTGATCTCGTTATCGAGTTCTCCGACCGCGCCCTGCAAAACCTTGGCTGTATCCTCGCCAGCCGACGTGACGATCGGTTGGATCAGCATGTCTTGCTTACGGGTCTCCAGCTCCTTGATCCGCTCCTCCGCGACAGACTCCTCGGGGGTGATAGCCGCCGCTTTGAGGGCGTTGATTTGTCTCTCCAGCGGCAGGGTCCCCGCGCCAATCGTCCGGGCTTCCATCTGCTCGACATCCGCCACGGTTGCCGGCATTCTGCGGGCCGGAGCAGTCTCAATCGAGTTGATGTCGAAACCCTGCAGCAAGCCCGCTTTCTTTAACGGGTGAAGCGGGTCGGTCGACGCCTTCAGCGCCTCGTTCAGCTGGGCTTCCGCCACCTGGTTCATAAGAGGCTGCAGCGCCTGCTGGGCGGATGCCTTTTCAAGCTGGAGCTGGTTGATCGCCAGGGATTGTTCGGAACCCTTCGCGTTAGCCTCGGCTGCCCGGGCCTGCGCGTCGATCAGTTTTTGCCGGGCCCCGCGTTGGCCCATTTCCTCCGCCGTCTTGTAGGCGCGGTCAAAAGCGGTTTGCGACAGCGCCCCCTGGAGCTCCACCGCTCGCTGGGACGGCGAGATGTCGGTTACACCAGCGGCGAACGGATTGAATGAACCACCTTGGGCAGGCATAATTAGCTAGAAAAAATCTTGTTGAAATAGTTCTCCTTCGCCTGCTGGTAACCAGAGACGAGCGGGTTCGAGGCCACGGGCGCTCGGGAGGATCCCAGCAGCCGCTGTAAAAACGTAGACACCCCCGACGCCGGGGCTGCGTAGTTCTGCGTTGTCCCCAGCTTTCCGGAGTAGTAGTTGGTTGGCGCGGACAGCGGGTTAGTCCCGACGTTTGTAACTGCCGGCGGGGGAGCGGCGGTGCTGGTGATCGTCCCGTCTTTCGCCTTCGTAGTCGTGGACCCGTCCGGGTTCTTCGTAACGACCGACCCGTCCGCGTTATTTGTGATGACCGTGGTCGGGTTGGCGATCGACGGAGTCGAGGTCTTCAAATAAGAGATCGGAGAAATATCAAGCGCCTTCGGAGCTCCGGGCGTCCCGGGAGGCATCCGGATGGGGGCCGCCTTCTGCCGCATGCCCATGATGAGGCCGATCAGCGCGAGCGGCTCGCCGCCCGGCAAAACGTGACTGAGAATCCACTGTGCGCCCCCAACTGAGAGCAGCAACGCCGCGATTTTTAGAATTGTGTTCATCTGGCTCCAACTTTGTTCAATGCGGCGTTCGACCGCTGCTGCATCACGTCAATCAAATCAACGGACGATAACGGCTGACCGGAGGCCAGCTTTTTAACCGCCGTCGGTCCTTTACCAGCTCCAGGTTTGGCCTGAAATAATTTCAGCCAGCCAGGCAGCGGAGAAACCGGCTGCCCGCCGGGGATCTTACCGGGCAACGGAGAAGCCGGCTGTCCCCCTGGAAGCTTGGGAGAAACGACTCCTAGCAGCGTCAGCAAGGCGCTCTTCACGGGAGCATCCCGCCCCAGGGGATCTATTGTCGGGATCGGCATAACAAGCTTATCCCCAACCGAGATCTACCATGTCCTCGACGTATTGCGCCTCTTCCTTGCGCTTAGTGGCCGTCCCCTGGGCGATTCTTTGGCCCAGCTGCTGCCCCAGGTTCGTCCACGGATCTGACGACGGGGTCATTACGATCTGGCCTCCCCCGGTTGCTGGAGCAGCCTGCGCGGGCCTCCCCGGCGTATCCGCTCCCGGTCCCAGTAACGGAGTAGTTCCAGCCACTGACGGAAGGTTCGGGTTCTGCAGCGTGTTAAACACGGTCTGCAGCCCCAGCGCCGTAAGCATCCGCATGACCGCCTGATTCGGATCTTCTTTCTTGCCGCCGCCGCCGCCGCCGCCGCCGCCGCCGCCGCCGCCGCCTTTGCCGCCGCCGCCCATCAATCCGCTCAACATGCCGCCGCCGCCGCCTTTGCCGCCGCCGCCCATCAATCCGCTCAACATGCCGCCGCCACCGCCGCCGCCGCCCATCAGTCCGCCTAGCATTCCCATCATACTTTTGCCTTTGTTCCGCCCGGTAGTTCAACCAGGCTGAACTCTCCGCGCTGTTTATCCACCCATGCCTCCCATGCCTCCGGTCGCACCACTCATCATGTTTGATATGGCCGAGCTTTCCGCACCCTGGATGGATCCCCACATATTCGCTTTCGCGAGACTGCGGGCCGCCGAAATGTTGCCCTGGGCCAGCATGCGCGAGTTGTAGTCGCGGATGTTTTGGACCATGATGTTGGCCAGATCTTCCCCGCCCATCCCAATCGTCGGTTTCAACGACTCGGCCGACTGAAGTCCAGCGAGCTGTTGCTGCTGCTGAGAATTCATCAGGTTGTTCAAAAACCCGGAGACGTTCGTCCCCTGCCCGGTCTGAGCCGCCCGCAAACCAGCCGCGCCGGATCCAGCCGCGAGCGCTCCCTGCAGTCTGGACTGCCGAAGCTGTTCTCCGCCCTGGCCCAACATCTGCCGAACGTTGCGACCCATAATCTCGGCTCCCGGCATGAACCCGCTCTGAGATCCCCTCTCCAGGCCGGACCGAACCAACTCGGCCTGAAACTCGGGAGACAACTGCGAGCCCAGCGCCATATCCTCGTTTGCGCGGGCAACGAGGGAAGCGGAGAGTTTTTGCATCTCCGGGTCGTTCACCTGCTGCTCCGCCAGGTTGGCGGCGTCCATGGCGAGCTTCACGCTCTTGCCAGCCGCGCCGGTCCCGGCTTCGATGTCCGCCAGCCCTTTTTGCATCCCGCCAACCGCAGCGTCCCGGATGGCGGCCATGACGGGGTCGTATTGCCGCTGCACGTTGTATTGACTGGCATACTGCTCGATGTCCTGTTGCCGGCTGGCGTCGCGCAGCTCGGTCGGGTCGAGATACTTCTGAAAGTTGATTGCTCGCGACTGCGCCTTGAGCGCTTGCGACTGGCCCCGCTCAGCGATTACCGCCGATGCGACCTGCCCGCCGGACTGCATCAGTCCGCCCGCTGCTCCCATCATCATTTGCCACATAATTAGTGTTACTCCCTAAAGATACCGTTTACAGCTTTCGCAAGCAATACAAAAACAGCGTCGGCTGAATGTTCGCGTGCGGTTGATCGCCGCCAGAATCAAGGAACGCCTCGTAGTTGTAGGCGTTTCCGTCGTCGCCAGCCCCTCCACCTAAAGTTGTCTTAACCGAACGACCAGCCGGGATACCGTGGCGGTGCGCAGGCATCTCAGCTTCCAGCAGCGTATGCGTTTCCGCGCCGACGTGGTCGCCCACTTCGCGCTTCGTAATGCCGGCGCTGACTGGCAAGTCGTCCGTGCCCCCCGAGCCCGGGGCATCTTTGGACGCAACGCCGATCACCCTGCCGCGATAACTGGCCGCTCCGCCGCCGGTGGCGGATCCAATTTCGACCCACCCGGGATTGCGGTCCAGCGCCTCGGCCAGCGTCGCCCACATGACCGGCTTGACGTCTCCCTGGACGCCGGAAGTAGTTCTCCACACTCCGCGCTCCCACCAGATCTCACACTCAATGTCCGTGTCGTAGTAGCGCTGAAAGTCAACTGGAACCAGGGGGCGGGACAAGGTCGGACCGCTCTGGATGATCGCCAGCAGCGGTCTCCAGGCTCCGGCGGTGTAAAGGTATGCCTGCAAAAAGTTGTCGTAGCCGGCGGTGCACTGCAGCCACAAGGGGACGAGAGTATCCGACGGAACTGTGGGAGACACCCGGTAGGGAGGATCCAGCGACGCGGAGATGTCCAGCGGAACGTAGGTAGCCAGGGCGTAGTCCCAGACCCACCACTGCATGCCGCCTCTCAGCCACGGTCCTTGGTTGGACTGCGGCATGGTATTCCCATCGGTGAACGTTGAAATACCGAACGGCGCAATGATCGACATGCGCTCGACAATGTGGTCGAAAAACTCCTGGGGGTTTCCGTGAAAGGCGGGGTCGATGGGGACCGCCGCGATAACCAGACCTGTATTGGTGGATGTTGCCATAATTATGAGAAGATAACGCTGCTCGATCCGTCGTCGACGCTGGTGCCGGTCGTCACGTCACTGGTGGTGACGCAGTAGGCCGGCGACTCGTAAGTGTATTCGGCCTCCCGGTGGGTGATTGGTCTTGTGAAGTCTAGTGAGTTCATCCGCCTGCCTGTCTCCAGGGCCCGTATGTCGGCGGCAGCACCCGCTGCGCCTCAAGGCCCGCTTTTCGTTTGGCTAGCTGCAGAGCCACCTTATCGGCGGCAGCCTGCGTGACCGGGCTTGATGCGACCCCGCTAGCCGTCCACTGCACCCCGAACATATCGTAAGATACCGACTGCGTGCTGGTATACTCGACCGGCAGATCACTTGCCAGATCCTCGTAAGCCTCTTCCAGGTCGTCGTCCGCCGTGGCCGCGCCGTCAAACCGGACCATGTTCTCCCGGGTTTCGTCCTGCTGGCACTCGCCGGAGCCGTGTTCGTTCCGCGCGTCCATAAACACCCGAATTCCACGGAGTGCTCCCACACCCTGCACCAGGATCAAAAACATGAACGCCTGGTCCTCGGCCTCGATCTTCGGGCGCTCGACGCCGCAGCTTGTGAGGCTGTCGGCGACTACGGTATTGACTTCCGGGCTGCGCAAGATCCGGCTCTGCTTCTTGCACGCGTAAATTTCGGTAGACGTATCCCAGACCGACGTCGCGTCTACGCTGCCCCGCGCAGACTTGACGCGTTTCGCAAACAACGGCTTGAACCGCCCGCGAGTTGCGCCGGCCCAGGAAATTTTCATGTCCACTTCCCCCTCCATCTCCGAGAAATAGAAGTCGGCGTAGCGGAGCGCTTTGTCAGAAATACTCTTGCCAGCGTATCCCCGGGTGCAAGCCGCCCAAAGAATATCGCACCCGTTGTCCCGCCGCTCGTTAATGAACGCTTCCCAAAGCCGGTTCTTGCCGTCGTAATCTTTCGACACGTGGTAGACCCTGGACTGGCCGGCGACTAACCCGGACATCCACTGCACCGGGCGCGTCCCCATCCAAAAACTGTTCCAGGTGGACGTGGTCCCGCCCTCCTCAAGCTGCCCTAGTCCGCTCTCGTCGAGCACCCAGGTGTGCCGGTTGTAATTGTCGGCGAACGGGACAGACATCAGCAGATAATTCTCGAAGGACGCCCCGGCAATTTTGCTCAGGTTGCCGTCCAACCGGGATTTGCTGATGCCCATCTCCACGTCCAGAAACGTCAGCCGGGAAGATTGCTGCGACATTAGCGCCGTATCAAACCGGGTCAAGCCGTGCTGGCTGAACCACCACAGTAAACCGTAATGCGACGTCACACTGCGGGCCGCCACGCACCCGATAGTCGGGAGCAACAGCTTCTGGAAATCGTTTGTCGCTGGCCACTGGGTTCTATCACGGAGTCCGGACTGAAAGATGGTCGTGCTGGAGTCTGTAAAAACAATCAGATGCGGGAGCCCGGTCGTTTGCATCTCCGCCATCCCGGTAATGGCCCCGGGAAGAACGAACGAGTCCGAGCCGCCCAGGTAGTATCCCTCGATAAACGTAAACGGGTCGTAAATATCCGAGCCGAACAACTTCTCCTCCCGCGCCACCCATAGCCGGCCTCCGGAGAACGCCATGTGAGTTCCCATCGGGGTAAGACCGGCCCCGGCGTTATGCCCGGACTGCCCGCCGTCAAACCACGCCGCCGGCGACAGCCCGTCCTGAATGAACAAGACCGCCCGGGGATTGATAAAAGACTTGCTCCCGTCCGGGTTAAGCTCCACTGTCTGATCGGCAACGGCGAAGTAAACCATGTCCGCGCGCGGCGACAGGTTAATATCCGCGAGCCGGTAATACGTCTTGAACGGATAGTCGCTCACATACACCCTGCCGTCCACAACACACACGATCTGTTCGGACGCGTTTCGGCGCGAGCGGAACAGGCACCCGCCCTGCAGCTTCCCGTCCGGGAGGCAAAACTTAATCTCATAGCCAGGCCGGCACTGGAGCAGCCCGCCCCGGTTCACGGTATTCATGCTCCACACGTAGCCGCCGTCCGTAATCTGCACGGGCTCTAACGCGGACTGCATCCCGCGAAGGAACGTTAAATCCCCGTCAAAACTATCCCGGTGTCCGGCTGGAACATTGCTGCGCGCCATACGTCAATCAATTTCGTCGCAACGATCGTAGATAGCGATCTCGTCGTTAATCTGGATCGGCATGCTAGTCGGGGGCCCGATCACCGCCTGCCGCTCTTCCAGCAGCCTCGCGGCGGTGACTTCAAACGCCTGCCCGTTGGGGAAATCCTGCTCCTTGTAAAACTTGATCGAGAGCATCGCCATTTTCAGGGCGAGCCGCGAATGAATGGGGACGGCATCGTAAAGCCCGCGCAACTGGATGATGCGCTTACGATAGGCGATACGAACCACGGTAGCGTCCCGGCTGAGCCGGATTCGCCGGTATTGCGGGTCCTGCTCGTCCCAATCCAAGATGGCCAGAACGGTCGGCGTTCCGGTTGACGCGTCGAGGGATTTAATTTGAACGGTGCCGTTGGTAACGGCTTTCCAGATGCGGTCGATCCGCGCAACGCACGGAGCGTCCGGAGCCGGCATGGAGTAACCGAACACGGTGGGCAACTGGTGGCCGTCCCGGTAGCTGCCGTCGGGCAGTTGCGTTCTGAGCGTGCGCCCCTCCTTGTCGATGCCGAAGATCCACACTTCCGCGTTCTCGTCGGAACTCTTCTCAATGGTCGCCACGATCTTGGACGGACAGAACAAATCGCGGAACACCGCCACGAGCCCGTGATCGTCCCACTCCCACTTGCACGGAGAACACCCGCAGTCCCCCAGGCCGTTGTAGTGAAACCGAAAAAGCATGTCCCGAGCCAGCGACGGGTGCCCGTCGATATTCACCGAGAGCGGCGTTTCGACGTTGCGCGGCAGCGTCACGCATCGGCCGGAACAACACAGATCCGCGAACCCTATCAGCGGGTCGATGTCGCCCTTGAATGCGATCAACTCGACCGCATCGTTAATGTGGTCAAGCAAACTGGCTAGCGAGCACTCGCCAAAGATCTTGCGGGCCTCGTCGATGATGTCGTTAACAATCATGGTCAGTCGTCCTCGGCTTCGTCCTCGGCTTCGGCTTCGGCCTTGTAGCGGGAGAACGCGTCTTCGCGATCCTCAAACTCGTTGCCGTCGGATGAATCCGCTTTCACCCCGGTGATAGCGTGAAGCTCCAGGCGGCAGCGATAACTCTCTTTGTCTTTACGCTTCTCCGTAGTTGTCTCTTCTTTCGTGTAGTGAAACGTAATAGACCCGGAGTCCGGCAAATTCGCGAGCTTGCTGTCCGCGCCGGTAAGATGAACGGACGGATACATCACTTCGTGCTTGTGTTCTACAGGGTTCGTCGACACCGCGAACGGCCCGCCGCTCCCACAGCATTTTTCTCCAAGTTTGATCTTCATGTTTTAGACGTAGATCCGGCCCACCGTGAACCGGAAAGTAAGGGTTAAAGTGTGCGTGTTCACTTTGGTCTGGTTGCTGTCCATGATAAACGCGTAGCTGGACCGTCCAGCGTTGCATGGAGGGGCGCTATTTGAGTTACCGATACCGATGGTCCGGACGGTGCCGTTGCATTCCCCGACGGCAAAGGTAACGACTTTGTCCTGGTAAAACACTCCAAGAGTATAAGACGGCGCTGGTATGTCTTTATACCCGGTCGCAATCCGCGCCGGACTGGCGTCCCCGTAATTCGCGGAAAACCCGGCGGAAGAGTCCGAGGCGTAAATCGACGTGTTTGCCCCATACACGCACGGCTCGGCGGAGTTCGAGGACGAGTCGAAAACCGTGTTGACCACCCCGTTCGCGTCCATGCTCGACAAACCGACGCCTTCCAGCCGGTGGTCCCCCGGGAGAACTCCCCACCCGGTGACTGTCAGATTCAACGCCGCGCTAACCGCCGGACTCATTATGACATCCAGCGTGTAAACCACCCGGAGTTGCTGAGCAACTCCAACAGCGACCGGACCCGCGAGTTTGATCCGCGAAAACAAGTTGCCTCCGACAGCGGGGCGGAGCCCAATTTCTGTGTAGTTAACCGGGGCAATCTCCGCAGTGAAATCGAAAGTCCGCTTGTGCGTGATCGTATCCGTGACCCGGGAGCTTCCACAGTTTCCAACCCCAGTGAGGTATGTATTGGTTGCCTTCGCCTCGGAAACAAGCCCGGTCTGAGCCGTGTAGTAGACCGAAAATTGAGTAGTGCCTACCGCGTTGGCGGCGTCCACCTCAACTTCAACCGCGCTGGTGCGCGACACGATCTTCGCCTCTTCTCCGCTATTGAACACAATTCGGTCGCCCACGTCGCCGGCAACGAAGGCAAAACTAGGAGCGCCGTCGAGGGTAACCGTGGTTCCAGCCCAGGATGCCGTGTCGGCTCCAGAGGCCCGGCTGGTGTCGGTAGCTCCAGTCCCAGCCGCGCAGTATAGAAACGTGCTGGCCCAAGCCCGGCTGAACACAAAGTCAAGACCTGTGTCGAGGATCAGATTGTCCTGCCATGGGTGATCGACCACAACACAACCGTTTTCCACCACCTGGCACTTGACGCGCCCGTGAGCGCGCTGGCCAAACACTGTTTTGATCTCGTTCATATTTTTTCTCTGGTCACGCATACACTCCGCTCAACGCGGAGATAGCGGCTGTTCCTCCGTCGCCTGGCGGAGTTACTGGCACCATGATTTCGACATAAGCTCCGCTGCGGACCGCCGCGTCCGATAGTCCGGTCTCGTTTGCGCCCAATTCCGTGGGTATGTCCACAACAATCATCACTTCCACGTAGTCTCCGCTCAAGATCTCCTCGTTGGAGAGACCCGCGTCTGTGCTCGTGTCAGCGACAACCGCGTCAAAATAAACTCCGCCCAGAACCTCCAGGACCGACCGCCCCGCGTCCGTCTGCGCCGGTGCGAAAACGACCGCGTTGAAATACACCCCGGACCGGGCCGTAACAGACTGCCGCGCGTCCTCGTCGAGCTTCTGCGACCACGGGCCGTATACCCGGCTCCGAAAGGAAACCTGGTCCGTCAGCGCCCGGCTGGTCGCATGCGTCATTCCCCACAGGTAGTGCCGGCGACCGATGCACTCAACCTTAGTGAGCCGCTCTAAAGATAGCCCTGACAGGACCAAGGCGACATACTCGATTGCGAAATTATCGCGCTGGGCCCTAGCGTAAATAGCGTCACCGGCTGGCTTGAGGTAAAAGCAAATTACGTCCGTGGACCCGGTATACTCCACCGCGAACGGCAGCCCGTTGAACAGCACTCGCGGGGTGATCCCCGGCCAGGAAACCGCCGTGGGAACCCCCACTACCCACCGGTGGAGGGTAACGGTGCCGCCCGCCGAGTTCTCAACCGCCAGAACAGGATACCCGTTCTGATCAAAACCGAGAGAAATTTGTTTGTAAGTCCCGGACGAGACGAGGATTGAGTCCAAGCCGCTGGTGTTGCTGATCACTACCGACGGACTGGCCGTCACGAGGCGGATCCCGCCGCCGGGGGCCTCGAAAGCCGCCCAACGTTTAGTGAACGGATCCGGCTGCGCCGTGTTGAGAAAATCCGGGCCGTCCGCCCAATCCAGACGCAGCGAACCGTCCGGAATCGCCCCCTTGGATCCGTAGCCGTAGGTGTTGAAATTCTTGGGTATCATCTTCAACTTACGGAGGCAGCACGTAAGGGGGGTTGACGTTTACCGACCAGCCGTCAGGAACGGTCCACGGGCTGGAATACCAATACCCTCCGGAGCACTGCTGTTCCAGCGCCTCGGTGTTGTAGACGCCGGTGCCAATAACGCCGGCGCACGTCTCAACCCCGCAATTTAGCTGCGCGGCGGCCGCCGGGGCGTAAACGAGCACCGCCAGCGCCTTGGCCAGCGCCTCCGTGAAGCTCACCGAGGTATTACCGGGGATCAAGTAAGTAACCGAGTTGCCAGTGTTGCCGGATCCGGAACAGAAAAACGTGTGGTAGAACGGCGGATTCGGGGTCCCCTTGACTGGAGGATTCGGCGGTCCAAGATCGTCTCCGGGCCGGTAGTGCGCTTTGTATCCCTGCAGGTTGCTGCCGACCGTGAACCAGCCGGAGCTCCGGTGCGGAACATGAACCGTCCCATCCGGGGCGGTAAGCGTTCCGTCGTCATTCTCTGTCCAACCGGCCGGCACGGCAACAAACGTCTTGCCAGAGCTGTAGGTCAAGTCGTAGCGGGTGCGGTTACAGCACACAACACAGACGCAGTTCTGGAGGACTTTATAACTCATCTAGCGAGAAACTTTCCACGTGCTCGTCTACAACACGCACAAACGTCGGCGAGTTGTAAAGCAACTTCAAGGGGAGCTCCGGGAGCCAGGTAACATCTCTCGGCCGGTCGAGCGTATTGTCCATCATCCACTCAATACCGGCCTTGTCCGTCCACAGCACTACGCAGTGCGCCCCGGGGCCCGAAAAAGGACTGACCCAGAAGTAAGACACAACCTGAGCTCTGACAGCATATCCCTGCTCCAGCAGCCGCAGCCGGGTCTCCAACGCATACGGCATGCAGTGCTGATCCACCTGCCAGCCGGCTTCGCGGTTGTAAAGTATCCGGCCCAGGGGATCCTGGGCGAACACCAAAAACCACAGTGCCAGCAACCACGACATGCTAACCCTTTCGCTCGGCCCACTCAACAGCGTAGTAACAGACCGACGTGCCGCCGAGACCGGTAAGCGTCAGAACAACCGGCACCGGGGCGGTCCCGCCGGCGTCATTGCTCAGCGGGATAGTATCGAGTGCTTCTTTGGAAGCGGCTGTTTTCGCCCCGGCCCCAGCCGCCCCGACGTGGAACGCCAGGATGCACTCGCCGGGAGTATACGTCGCGATTGTCTCGTGCCGTTCGGTGATCGAGGCGGTGCCAGAACTTGTCCAGACTCCAGTCACCGCTAATGCTCCCCCCGCATACAACTGAACAAGAACCGGGTTGGCCCCGGACACAACATGAACAGAGTTGATGAAAAACTGGCCCCGGTTTACTTTCGCGTAGGTGGGTTTCAGCCGCATAGCCAGCGTGTTAGTGGCTGTCCCACTCCCGGCGGTAGCCGAGGCTATCGCCCCATAAGCGAGGCCGACGCCGACATCTTCGTGGGCTCCGCCCTCAGTAATAACCGTTTGACAAATAGCCTTCATCGTCACCGCCGCGCCGGTCCCGTCGTTCGCAATCTTATACCGGACGGGAAGGTTCAAAGTTGTGCTGGAGACGGTGGCGATAAGATTGGAGTGCGTAAACTGGTGCGCGAAGTATGTCACTCCATCCACAACGAACCCAATACGGATGCGACCCGCGCCGAGCCATTGGCAGTCCAGCACGAGAATCTGGGCCATTGCCAGGTTCAGAGTTTTTCCGCTGGGCCCTGCGCCGTTAAACTTGTCGAGGTTCCAGCTCGCCTGCGGAACCGTTTCCGGAACCACGGAGCCAGTAGCTTTGCTTCGGCGCACAAAATTCACGGCCGCCGGCGTTTGTTCCAGAAAATAGCCGTTCTCGTCGTCGAAGTATCCAGCCGACTTAGTCGTTCCGACGGCGGCGGCCCCCATGACGAAGGTGATAAGTATCTGCTGAGATCTGCCGGGGTGGTATCGAAAATACTCGCGAGTCTGCAGCGTAGCGCTTGACGCGTTGGTCACCCCTGTCGCCAACTGCGCCGCGCTTTCGTTCGGCAAATGCGACACGGACCCGGCGGGACTTCCCGTGGTGACTACTTCCCAGTGCCGGGTTTTCAAATCATACTCAAACTGCGAGTCGAAAATCGTGAACGGCACACTCGTCCGCATCCGTCCGAACGCGTCAAGTTGAGCGCCGTCCGCGTATCTAATGTTGGTGTTTGTGGAGTAGCTCATAAATCAGATGATAAACCAGTTGCTGCCGTCGCTGACGATTGTTACAGAAGCCCAGGGATCGACGATGACGACATTCGGGTCGGCGTCAATCGTCTCCGCGATGGCGGGAGTAATAGTGACGGTAAAGGCCCCGGCGTCGATTTTTTTCACTGTGTAGAGTTTTCCGGCCCTCACGGTAACCGCCGACGGCAGCGTGACCACAATAGCCCCGGCCGTGGCGTCCGCAAAAAGCAGCTCGTCATTGTTTTCGGCACCGTCGCTGATAGCGATAGTCCGGGCGCACCGGTTGGCGCTCGGATTGGTTACCACGTGCACTTTTTTGTCGCGAGCAATGGCCACGCCGGCGACCGCGTTCACGGGCGGGAGGTAGATGTTACGGATGGTAATTACATTGCCCGCGATATTGGTGACCTGGAAAATTCCGGCGGTTTCGATGCGAACATCGACCCCGGTATAAAGAGGCGACGCGACGTCGAGCTCCACCGTCGCAGTAGCGCCGAGCGCCGGGACAACGAAGTCGCCGGCGGCCGCGTTGAGCGTTCGGACGTTCGTGTCGGGCCCGGTTGCCCCGCGAGGGCCGGACGGAGAGATAGTCACGCCCGCCGGGATGGCGGTGCCGACAGCCGCGTTGTCCGGCGGCGTGTAAAGATTGCGCAGCGTGATGGTCCCGGGCCCTTTGGCCTGGACGGAATACCACCCAGCGCCGGTGACGAAAACGTGCTCGCCGACGGCGGCCCAGACGGACGACCCGACGTTGATCGGGCCTACGTTCGCCCCAACTGCGGGAACGTTGAACCCCCCGGACGTGACCGTGTAGGCCGGCTGGCCGTTGGCCCCGGCAGCGCCACCCGCTCCGGCTGGCCCCGTGCCGCCGGGGACTCCCTGGATACCCTGGACACCCTGGGTGCCGCTGCCTCGCGGCCCTGCGATCGTTACGGCCGCGCCAGCGGGGATCGTGACATCTTTTCCCGACATCGACTCCTCGTCGAACACCACAAACAGCTGGTTGCCGGCCTGGGCGGTGATCTGGACCCAGCCGAGCCGGGCTACGTAAAGCATCATCCCGGGGCTCAGAATCGACCCGTCCAGAACATCAAACGAGAACCCGTCGCCCACGTTAGGCGAGGCGAACTGGATCGCCACCACCGTATACGCGGACACCCCGGGGACACCCGGGATACCCTGGAGGCCCTGCAGCCCCTGCAGGCCGTAAATACCGTCCGCGAACAACCGCAGAAAATAGCAGCCGAGCCCCTCGTCGGGAGCCCGGGGGTTGCCCGGGAGCCCGCTGGCAAGGTTGCAAGGGAGTATCCATTCGACTTCTCCGTTGACCACCGTCTTAGTCAGCTGGCCAAAAAAATAGTAGATGAAATTATCGAGGGAACTTTGCAGCGTTTCGTTTGCGACATCCGCTTCCTGGCACTCCGCGCAGGGCGGGCAGCAAGTGTTGGCCGTTACATTAGCGCCAGAGCTGCAGTGTGAGCACGACATACGTTAATCTTTCACCAAAGTTTTGACGGCAAGCCGGGTAGTCTCGTCCTGGGCCGTATCATGGGCACGGGAAAACATATCCAGCACTTTCGCTTTAACGTCCGGGTCAAGCGCCAGCGCGTCGACGTCTTTCTTGAACAGTTTTCCGCCTTTCAAAACCTGAGCCAGCATCCGGGACGCGGCGGCTCCGCCCATCTGCAATGCGTTCAGCCCCACCGAAACGCCCGGGTTACTCATCGCCAGCGCCTGCATCAGCACCCGCGCGACGAAGCAAACCCCTAGCAGCACGAGCGCAATGCCGCCCACCCAAACAAAATAGCTCACCTGGATAAGTCCGGTGCCTTCGATCTTTTTGCCCTCCAACGGCTGCACGTCGTCCCGGTAACTGTCGATGTTCCGGTCGTAACCGGACCGTTCGTGCGACAGTTTCGCGGCGAGATCCGCCGCAGTTCCGTCCCAGGGATCTGACGGGGGGCCCAACGATAGCGATAGCGCGTCCGCCACCGCTCTCGCGTCTTGCAAGGGCAGGATGGAAGCTACGGCGTTGCCGGACGTCGCGGCGCGTAGTGCGGAGTCCGCCCGGCGCTCAGTCAGCTCGGCTGCTTGGCGCTCGTGTTCTAAAAGTCGCCGTTCTTTGCCCGGCAACGCCTGAACTTTTTTCTGAAACAGCTCAACCTTTTTCGGGATGAGAGTGCCGCACCCGGTTGCGCCGGCCAGCAGGGCGGCGGCGAACAACGATACGGCTAGCTTTTGTGTCTTGTGCATCGGTTTTAGCTAAAACTTTTCGGAGAACAAGCATCTTGTAAACCACATAGGCCACCGACACCAGCGCCAGCAGCACTTGCCCCGCCTCCGCCAGCACGCGCACCATCGGTTCGGCGGGGCCAAACGAGTTCGACACCACTCCAACAATAAGGTTGCCGCTGGCAATCGCCGTAACGGAGTCAGATCCGGAAATTACGCTCATACGATCAAGCCAACTTTCTTCGCAAAATAGTCGATATACGCGTTCTGGATCAGCGTGGAGTCCGCCACAGTCCGGATCATAAAAGCGGAGATGGCGATGCCGCAACATTGATCGGTGAAGGGGCTCGCCCCCAAAGTAAAACCCTTGTTGATCCCGCCCAGAGCTCCGAGAGTTCCAGTGAGAGCCGCAGTCTTGTTCAGCCGGACACCGCTGGACGCTCCGTTATACACTGCCGAGATAACTCTCCAGGTATCCACCACGTAAGCCGTCCCCCGGTCGATTCGGTTGAACGGAGCCGAGTTGACGTAGATCGACTCGTCCGTTGCATTGAAATCGCAAAATGTGGCCCAGGTAGGAGTGGTGTTGTCCCACAGAGATCGGGAGGCCGAAATTCTCTTCGGCATGTAGCAGAGATAAAACGTGAGGGGCTGCGCAAGACTCGCGTGCGTTCCCGTATAACCCATCTTGAGATACGCTCCCCAAGACGACGTGAGCCCGTCCTGAGTGTAGACCGCCCTTGCGCCACCCGGGGCCGGCGCAAGCGAGTAGTAAAAGCTGGGATTGGCAACGTAGGTAGTGGACATGCCGACGTTATCGGTTACTTGCCACTCTAAAAGCTCGACCTGCCCCTGCCCGGCGGCGTTGGGATCCCGCACGCCTACCAGAACATTCCCGTAGGTGGCGTGTCCGGTGAACGTGGTCGAATACTCGGTGGACGTCCCGTCAATGGTAATAGCTGTGCTGTTTCCGGAGGCTGCGCCGCTGTGGTAAAGCTCGATCGCGGTGTTACCGGAGATCCGCTTGATCTTGATTCTCATCCGATAGGTGACCCCGGGCTGGGTTATGGCGAGCGTCTGCCAGACAACCCCGTTTTGCGCGGTAAACGTCACCAGGGTTGCGGAGTTAATCGTGGCGCTCGTCACCGAGTAGATAGTGGGCGCAGTCATGTTCTCCGAAGCCCGGATCCAGTTTCCTAAAGTATCTGTCCGGCTAAGAACCGGTCGCGCCCACGCGCCGAGGACCGGCCCAAAATTGGTGGTGTTAACCAGAGTCGTCTTGTCCACCTGATACGTCATCCGGTTGCCCCACGAGGTGACATTTCCCTCGGCTCCGGTAACAACGTAGTTGTCAGCGTCCCACCAGCCCCAAGTATTCGCGTCATTGGGGTCTGGAGACCAGCCAACCACGGAACTATTGAGC
>Ga0315283_10001688_pt1 | contig 17963 bp, 5 predicted proteins | sample YL17G09_0_MG_FD_204541 | JGI IMG/M metagenome (GOLD analysis project Ga0315283, IMG submission 204541) | Sediment microbial communities from Yellowstone Lake, YNP, Wyoming, USA - YL17G09_0 | ecosystem: Environmental > Aquatic > Freshwater > Lake > Sediment | place: USA: Wyoming | collected... | reverse complement strand
GTCGCGGAGCCTCAAGGCGTGCTACGAGCTGGGGCTGGTGGGAGGGTTCAAAGGGGTGACGCATTTGAGGGGGGGGCTGAGTCAGTGGAGGCACGACGGGTTCCCCGTTGAGTAATTTTTTGCTTCCCGTGGCGCGGGGGGGAGGCGCGGGGGAGGGGGAGAGGGAAGGAAGGGAAGGAGGGGGGAGCGTGCTCACTTCTCTTCTTTCTTCACTTCTCTTCTTTCTTCTCTTCTCTTCTTTGTCTCTTTTGTTTTCCACGAGCTCTTGGCGCACTCACCTCTTTCTCGTTCGCCTCGAACCACTTCATCCGAAACAGAACAAGGTCAAGAAGAAGCTGGCACTGGCTCGCGAGCTCGACGGGATCGACACAGCGAACATCGTCGACGACGACGAGGACGGCGAAGACAGAGGCGGCCGAGGCGGCGGCGGCCGCGGGGCGAGGACGACGAGGGGCGTCCGCGTCGACTACAGGGCCGTTCTCGCGGTCCCGAAGCTCGATTCTGAGGACGAAGGGGACGAGTCCGACGATGAGGAAGAAGAAGAGGAGGAAGAGGGCGGCGTGACCTCCTCGGACGACAGCGGGTTTTCCGTGCCCGCGGACGACGACGACGGCGGCGGAGAGGAGGGAGGCGAGGAGGCGAAGAGGTCGGGGAAGAAGAAGCGGAAAGGGACGCCTCTGTCGCAGGAGAAGAAGGCGAAAGCGAAGAGGGCTGTCGTCGATTCTGACGACGAAGATGACGATGACGATGATTCGGGCAGCGACGAGGAGGATGATGACGGTTCGGAGGCGTCTTCGGGGTCGGAGTGATTTTCTTTCTTTGGAGTTTTTTGAGAGGAGAAGGGGGGAGCAGCATTGACAAACGATAAACGAGCGAGGAGTGGCCAGCTTCGGACGTCGTTCCCGTTCCTTTTTTTTTGCAAGCAATCAACAACTCCAAACCAGGCGCAGACGCTTCTTCTTTTACTTTTACACGCGCTCCTCGCTAGCCTCTCAGGATCTTGTCTTGACGGAAGAAGAAGCGAAAAGAAAGCCAGCGCGGGAGGGGGCTCTGAACTCCAAATGCCGCCGCGAGCAAACGCGACTGCGGCGACGGCGCCGATGCCTGCCGCTGCGGCACGCGCTCCGTCCGTCGGCTGGGCCAGCGCTTCCTCGGACATGCGTATCATCGAGTGAGTGGTCTCTTCCAGCAGCGATCGAAGAGATAAGAGCGAAGCAGAAGAGAGAAGCGAGCACACGTTGAGCGTGCACAACCAAACAGAGAGCATTGGTTTTTTTTTCCTCTCAACCTTCTCTCTCCTCCCTCGTCGAAGAACTCTACAAAACAAAAACAGCGACCCGACCCCCTACACCTCGCGCTACGCTTCCGTCTCGCCGCCGCTCCTGCTCCCGGGCCAGCAGGATCTCCCGCCGAGGCAGCTGCGTTTGTTCGAGGGGGCGGCGCCGCCAAGGACGAGAGCTATGACGACGACGACGACGACAGGAGCGGCAGACGAGGAGGGGGGAGGCAGAGGCAACGGCGACGGCGGCGGCACCAAAAGCAGGAAGAAGGCGCCCGCTCCCCCTCCTCCGCTCCCTCCGTGGTCCGACGCCGGCTGCGCCTTTTTTGCCGGCGGGCCCATCTGGGCCCTGGACTGGTGCCCTGAAGAGAAGGGAAAAGAAGAGGAAGAAGAAGAGGAAGAGGAAGAGGAAGAAAAGAATCGCCTCCTGGCGGTCAGCGCGCACCCTCCGGCCTCGGCGACGACTTCGATCGGCGAGCGCCTTTCGGGTCCAGCGCTGGTGCAGATCTGGAGCATTCCGAGGTACTGCTGCTCGACTGGCGAGATTGGAGACGAGCGGGCGGGTAAGCGCCCGAAACTGGCGGCGGCGGAGGCGGCGGCGGCGACGACGACGCTCCCGCCGCCGGCGCTGGCGTTTGCGATCGCCCACAACGGATGCCTCGCCCGCGACCTCAAGTGGCGGCCCGGAACCTCCTCCTCGCCCGGCAGCGTCGGAGTCCTCGCCGCCGCCCTGGGGGACGGAAGCCTGACCCTCTGGTCGGTGCCGTCGGAGGCGGCGGCGAGGAGAAGGAAGAGGCAGCAGGAAGAAGGCAACAAGGGCAAGTCCTCTTCTTCTTCTTCTTCCGCCGCCGCCGCCGCTCTCGTCGTCGACCTCGCGCCCCTCGCCGTCGGAACCGGCTGCGGCCTCCTCGCCGCCGTAGCCTGGTTCCCGCGTCGCAGCAGGGGGAGCAAAGGAGGAGGAGACGAGCTGGCCACCGCGGGCTTCGACGGCTCGGCGGTGCTCTGGCGCGTCGAGGCGGCGAGCGCGGACGGCGACGGCCCGGTGCCCTCCCCCGCTCCCGCTCCCCGCCTCGTGCCGCTCCTGAGGACCCCGCGGGACGCCGGCGGGCCCCTGCGCTGCCTCGCCCTCCCGCCTTCGCCCGGCGTCGCCCTCTCGCACTCGGGCTCGCCCTCCGCGCCTTCCGCCTCCGTCCCAAAACTCCGCGCCCTCGCGACCGCGGGACACTCGCCGGACGCCCGCATCTGGGACGCGTCCGACCCCGGGGGGGGGTGCCTCCTCGCGAGGCTCCCGCTGGCGTCGTCGCGGGCGTGGGCGCTCTCGCTGGCCTGGCTGGCGACGCCGCTGGGCCTTCTGGTGGCGCAGGACGGAGGGAGGCTCCTGTTCTTGCCGCTGGACGCGGGCGGCGGCGCGGCGGGCGCGGAGGCGTCCGTGGCCCCGTCGGGGAACAAGAGGCGCGGCCTGAACAAGAAGAGGAGGAAGAGCAGCGAGCAGAGCCAGAGCCAGAGCCAGCAGCAGCAGCAGCAGCAGCAGCGGCAGCAGCAGCAGCAGCAGCAACACCAAGACCTCTGTCTGTGCCGCGTCGCGGGAGGCGCGGAGACCCGCGACGACGCCGTCTGGTCCGTGGTCGCTTGCCCAGGGACGGCGACGCTCGCGGCATACTGCACCAGCGGCGGGTTTGTCGGGACCGTCGACGTGCTGCCGACGCCGGCGGCGCGCGAGGCAGCGCGGAGCCTCGGCGGGAGAGGAGGAGCGCGAGGAAGCGGGAACCAGGCCGTGGTTTCCGGCTTTGTTCCTGCGTCTGCAGTGGCGTCTCACTCTTCTTCTGGTTCATCCGCTTCTGCTTCCGCCAACAGCGCCGCCGTGGTCGCCCTGCCGCTGACGAGCGAGATGAGGGCGCTCGCGGCGGGGGCCGAGAGGGCAGCCGAGGCCGAGGCGGCGGCGCAGCAGCAGGCCGACGCCGCGGCGGCGGGTGGGGGCGCGGCGGCGGCGGTTCACCCTCGAGGAGGAGGAGGAGGCAGGGCTGCTGCGTCCGGTGTTGTTGATGCTGCTGCTGCTGCTGTTGGCCGCGGAGGCCGTGGAGGACGCGGAGGGCGCGGAGGGCGCGGAGGGCGAGCGACGACGACGAGCCCCGGAGGAGAAAAGCCTCTGCCGCCACGCCCTATCTTCGCTCTGCGGGACGCGCGCCTGTCGGTCAACTGCCTCTCGTTCTCTTCGAAATTGGACTTCCATGGGTCCAAAGCGTGGTCGGCGCTGGCGGCGGGCGGGGGGCTCGGGGTGGTGAGGGTGCACGAGGTGGACGTGGAGAGAGTGGCCCGCGGGAAAGTGTAAAAAAAAAACGATGAGAGTTTCGCTCCCAAATCAAAAACGACATCCCCCGAACTTTACATCTTCTTTTCCAAAAAAACACTTGTGCCCATGCGCGCAGGGGGCCCGCGTGGAAATCGCCCCGCGCCACCTGCGATCACAGGAGGGCACTTTGATCTCGCCCTGTGGGCGTGGCTAGTCCTGGCAGTGGCTGTGTCGGCGCAATTGGGCGGCGACATGGCATCAACGGCGCCGGCAACGACGACGGGGCTTGAAACTTCAGCAGCTAGCCGTCCCTCCCTCGAGGGCGCCGGCGTCGTCCCTCCACCTCCTCCTCCTCCGACCGCAGCCTCGAAGCCCTCGAAGGCCTCGAAGAGGGCCATCGACCCCACGAAGCGCCCCAACGACGTCTACGCCCCGACCAACGGCTCTTTCGACTACTACAAGCTGCAGGTGTACTGGCCGTCGTCCATCTTCAAGCCGCAGCAGTGAGTGGTGTAGTTTTTGAAAGTTTTTTTACTTCTCGACTTTTGCTCGACCTTAAACGACAACGTAAAAAAAACTCCAAACCCGAACCCAAAAAAAAAACAGGCAGGGCCAGATCTGGTACCTCATGCAGCACGGATACGCCGCGAAAGACTTCTGGACGCACGGTATGTGGCCGTCTGCCGCCACGGGCAAAAACCCGGCGTGGTGCAACGCGACCGCTCCCGGGCGCGCCTGGGACCCTGCCGCGATGGCAGGGCTCGAATTTTCCCTGCCCTTCTACCTTTCCTTCAGCATCGACCGTGCCAACACTTCGGCTCCGGCCTCGTTCTGGAAGCATCAGTGGGAGAAGCACGGCTCGTGCAGCGGGCTGACGCAGAGGGACTATTTTCTTTCGGTCTATGCCGCGAGCGCGGGCCTGGCGCTGCAGGAGAAGCTGCTCCCCTTTGGGATCACTTTCGACAACAAGAGGGGCCACAATTTCACGTTCCTGAGGAGCTCGATGGAGGCTGCGGTGGGCGTCCCGGGGGCCCTCCCGGCGAGAGGCGCGATGGAGTGCGCGCTGGCCCCCGGGAGCAGCCGGATCGTGCTGGCCACGGTGACGGTGTGCCTCGACAAGGCCTCGCTGCGGCCCACGGCGTGCGCCGCCGGAGTCTCGGGCGCCGAGGAGGAGACCTCGACCTTCCCATCGACAAGCATGGACGACCGGGAAACGATGGCCCAGCTCCTCTCCAACGCCGCGGCACGGTTCGACTGCTCCAAGGCTCCCAGCGGCGCCGAGATCTTCCTGCCCGCGCTGCTCAACGGCAACGCGTCGTCCGACCAGGGGTGGATCACGGCGAGGGGCTCGGCGTGGTTCCTCTTCGCGGCGTTCGCCGCCCTGTTCCCGCTGCTGGCGCTGGCGTGGCTCGCCGCGCGCGTCGCAGGGAGGAAGCACGTGCGGCGGCCCTCGGGCGAGATCGCGATCGGCGGCGGCGGTGGCGGCGAGAAGGAAAAGAAGCTTTTGCTGCGGCAGGGGCGGGAGAAAGGCGGCGGTGGCGGCTGCGCCTCCTCTTCCGCTCCCTCCTCCTCCTTCGCCGACCGGTGGTTGCTGCCCCCGCGTGTCGTCTGCAACCCGAGCGTCGCCGAGGACCGCGTCGACGTCCTGGAGCACGCGCTCTCGCTCTCGCGGCTGGAAAAGACGGAGCACGGCGGCCGCGGCGGAGGGAGGGAGCTCGCGAGGGCGCTGCGCGCGCTGCCCGTCGGGGCCGGGATCACCGGAGAGGCCGCGCGGCGCGTCGCGAGGCTGGCGTTCCCCGCCGACGCCGCTTCTGATGCCTCTGCTTCGGATGCTGCTGCTGCTGCTGCTTCGGCGCCTTCCTCCGAGCCCTCGCAGGCCAGGCTCGTGTTCTTCGTCCCGGGAGGCGCGACGGACGAAGACGTCGAGGCCGCTGCCGCCGCCGCCGCCGACGTCTCCTCGGCTCTCTGCTGCTGCGATGAAGGCGGGGAAGGCGGTGGCTCCTCTGCGGGAGGAGGGGGCGTCGCCGCGAGGGGCGTCACCGTGCTTCGCTGCGGCGGCGGCTCCTCCTCCTCGTCGCCGTCGCCGTCGTCCGCTCTCGACTGGTTTGCGACTCGCTCGCTGACCTTTGACGAGCTCGTCGTCTGCCGCGTCTCCGCCGCCGACGACGAAGACGAGGGCGCCGGCCTCGTCCTGCTCTCGACCCCGGCGGGCCTCGAGGACGCGAGGGCGCGGAGGGCGCGGCCCGCGGCTCACGGACCGAGGGGATGGGAGCTCGGCCGAGGCGGTGGCGGCGAAACCCGAAGCCCTCGAGTCGTCTCTTCCCGCCTGGCCGTCGCTTCCGCAGTCGCTGCCTCGCTCTCGGGCGACGCCACGTCCCCGCCGGAGCTCGACGCGGCCACCTGGGCCCACTGGTCGCGGCGGAGGCTCTCCAAGGCCGCGCTCTTCAGACTTCTTTTGCCGTTCCATGCGGACACCCGCTCGTACCTCGCCGCGCTCGACGCCGCCGCCTCTTTCGGCCTCGTCTCCCGCAAGGACGTGCGGGACTGCGGCGGTCCCAACGCCCTCTGGGGCGTCCTCATCGACGAGATGAACGACATAGCCTCGAGCGGCGGCAGGAGGTTCGCGCTCGACGGGCTCGACTCGGAGAGCGTCGACGCCGACGTCGAGGGCGACGCCGACCGGTCGGAGGCGAGGGCGGCCAGGAGAGGAGGGGGCGGCGGCGGCGGCTTCCGGGCCGTGAGGTCGAGGGCCGTGGCGCCCGTGGTTCGCGGCCCGGAGTGGCTGGAAGGGACTGCAGCAGCAGGAGGCGGTGGCGAGGCGACAGCGCCGAAGGGCGGCGGCGGAGCTCCCGCTTTCTTCGACGCCGCGGCAGCGGCCGAGGCCGCCGCCCGTCGCGTCGCGCTCGCCCTCGCGCTCAGGGGCGGCCGAGCTGCTGATGTCGCCGCTGCCGCTCCCAAGCCTCCTCAACAGCAGCAGCAGCAGCAGCAGCAGCAGCAGCAGCAGCAACAGCAGCAGCAGCAGCAGCAGCAGATGCCCCAGTCGCTCAGGCGCCGGCTCAGCAGGCTCAGCGGGAGCGTCGAGGAAGGAGGCGCAGGGGCAGGAGAGGGCTCGATCTTCCCCGACGCCGACGCCGCCTCGGTCGCAGCCACCGCCGCGGGCCGCTCCATGGCCGCCGCGAGGCTCGCCGCGGCCTCGAGTGTCGTCAACGCCGTCGATAACGCTGCGAAAGGAGGCGAACCTCCTTCTTCCTCCGACAGCAGCAAAGGCAAAGACGCGTCCCCCGCTTCCTTCTACACGCCCGCGGAACCCGAGGCGGGGGTCCTCGAGGCCGAGGACGCACCCGAACGGGAACGAGTCCCGCTTCCTCGTCTCGTTCAGTTCCTCGCGGGCGTCGCGGCGCTCTCCCCGGGATTCTTCGCCGCGGCGTATGCCTGCCTCCTGGTCTCGGTCGTCGCGCAGCTCCTGGTGCCGCTGGCGTTCGCCATGGGCTTCCAGGCCCTGGCGACGGGAGACGGCGGCGGGCTGGCGCTCGCGGCGGCGCAGGCGGCCGGGCTCGCCGCCGCGGCCGTCGCCTTCAAACTCATCGGAGGGCTCCTCCTCGAGTGCTTTGCTCGCCAGGCTTTGAGAGAGACGTACGCCGGCCTTTTCGATCATCTCCTGTTCCAGGAGGCCTCCTTCCTGGAAAGGCTCGCGCCCGGGGAGCTCATGGTGCGGGCCTCGGGGGGCTCGGCGACGCTGCGGTCGCTCGTCACCACGGTGGCCTTTTCGGCAACGGAGGGCCTCCTCTTGTTTTCGGGCGCCGTCGTCTTCTTGCTGACGTCTTCGACGGGACTCGCCGCCGGCGGCGGATCCGCAGAGCGCGGGGTGCTCCTCGCCGTCGCCCTCGCCGTCGCGCTCGCCGCCGGCGAGGCCCTCGTCGCCGGCGGCTTCCTCTGGCGGCAGAACCTCGCGGTGCGCCGCGCGCTGGGTGCCGTCTTGGGGTTCTCGACCGACGCGCTGTCTTCTCCGGCGGCAGTCCTGTCGCTGGAGCGCGGGCCCGCGCGCGCGGCCGCCGACGCGAGGCTCTTCCTGAGGGACTACGCCAGCGCCGCGAGGACCCAAGGGATCGCGCGCGCGACGCACGCGACGCTCGCGTCGGCAATCACCGCGGCGCTGCGCCTCTCCCTGCTCTGGGGGGGAGCCCGCGCGCTCTTCCGCGGCTCGGCGGCGCTGTCGGACGTGTACGCGCTCTTCGCCGCGACCAACTGGATGGAGGCGGGCCTGCTGCTGTTCGCGGACGCGTACGCGACGGCGATGGCGGACGTAGGTTCTCTCGAGAGGCTCGTCGAGCTGCACGATCGCGGTGCGGTGGACGCGAGACAGGAGAGAAGGAAGAGGGGGAGGAAAGGTTTCGGCAGTGGCGGCGGCGGCGACGGCGACGCTTCTCTTTCCGCTTCGATCTCTTCCCTGGGCCCGCCGACGCGCTTCGACCTCGACGGGATGGGAAGCAGCAGCAGCAGCAGCAGCAGCAGGACGCCAAGCCAGCGTCTGACGGGCGGGTTCTCGCTGCGCGGGGTCAAGGTCGCGAGGCCCGGCGGGACCGGCAGCTCAAAGCTCCTCCTCCACGGCGCGTCGACACCCAAGATCTCGTCGGGGAGGGCCCTCCTGGTCTCGGCCTCGGCCGGCGACGCCCTCTCGGGCGAGGGCTCTGCGCTCGTCGACGTGCTCTGCCTGCGCCTGATGCCCTTCAAGGGCGTCGTCGAGTTTGAGGTGGAGGTGGAGGAACGAGAGGAGAAGAAGGGCGAAGGCGGAGGAGCTGCTGAAAACCCTTTCGTCGCCTTCGACTGGCTTTCCGGCGACAAGCGGGCGGTTCGCAGGGCTCTGGGCGTCGTCGGACTGAGTTCCGCGGCCCTGTTCCCGACGACGCTGGCCGAGAACGTCGCGCTCGGGAACTCCAGCTCGAGTTTGGGGTCGTCGGCGGAAGCGCGAGCGTCGTCTCCTGCCTTCAGAGAGGCCTGCGCCGCCGCCGGGGTCGACGAGCTCGCCGCAACGCTGCCGCGGGGGATGGAGACAGTGCTCACTTCCGGCGCCAACCTGCCGGCCGGCGCGGCGCTGAGGGTCGCGCTGGCGAGGGCGCTGCTCAGGGAGCCGGCGCTGCTGCTGGTCGACGACGCGGACGCTGTCGCGGCCGCGCTTGGCGGGGAAGGCGGCGGCGGCGGCGACGGCGGCGGCGGCGGCAGCGCTCGGCTCGGTGCGGCGATATCGCAAGTCCTCGCCCGCGGGGGCACTGCGGTGGTCGTGGGTGGAGCTTCTGTCGCTAGGGCGCGCTCTCTTGGGCTTGAGGCTTCGCTCTGCGAGGAAGTGGAGCTGAGGGACGGAGTGCTGGTCGCGAGGAATTAAAAAGGAGAAAAAAAAGAAAAAGGTTTTTTTTCCTTTCTCGTAACCCTCTTTTTTTCAAGGTTCCTCTCAAAACTTGTCAACTCCTTTTTTCTTTTTCCTCATGCGGAAATCTCAGAAATACTCGCTGCAACGACAAAAACTTTCGAGAAAAATGCAGTCGAGGGCGTGTCTTTGTTCTCTGTGGTGCGGCGCGCTTGCCTAATCCAGATCGACAACCGAGTCGGCGAGCTCCGCGACGGCGTCCGCGGCAGCGCCCTTCGCCGCCACGAGGACGACGGCGCACGCCGCGCCGCCCTCCGCCGCGGCAAGCCTCCTCAAGACCCTCGCCACGTCGTCGGCCGCGACCGCCAGCAGCGCCGCGGGCTCGTCGACGACCAAGAGCTTGGGCTTTCTCACGAGCACCCTCGCCAGCGCGACCCTCGTCGCCACCGACCGCGACAGCGGGCCCGTCGACCGAGGCCCCACGCGCGTCCTCAGCCCGTCCGGCAGCGCCTCCCTGGCCCAGTCTCCCAGGCCGGCGGCCTCGACCGCCTGCGCCAGCTCTTTGCCCGTCGTCGCGCGCGCCGTGGCCGCGGCGACGTTGTCCTCGACCGAGGCCGAGAAGACGTGCGCCGTCGCCGGGGAGATCAGCGCGACGCGGGCGCGCAGGAGCTCGACGGGTTCGGAGACCTCGGGCGGGTCGAGGCTCGAGATGGCGCGAGAGGAAGTGGAGCTGCCGACAAGGAGCTTGGGGACCTTTGCCCAGGAGGGAGAGCGGTCGCCCGACGGAGAAGAAGGAGGCGAAGAAGAAGGGACGCCGAGGCGCATCTCGCCGCCGGGGGGCGGCGGCCTCCGCAGCAGCAGCGCGTCGACGGCATCGGCCCGCACGGAGGGGGAAGAGGAGACCAGCAGCGTGATTTTCCCCGGCGTGGAGACGACGACGACGCCGGGTCGCGAAGGAGAAGACGTTTTCCGGAGGGTCAGCGACACGGCTCCGGTCATCGATGCCGCGAGCGCCTGGGCGTGAAGCGCGCCGCCTCCTTCTTCTCCTCCTTCTTCTCCTTCTTCTTCGCCGCCGGCGCCTTCCTCCTCGTCGTCGAGCCTCTTCTTCTCCTTCTCCTTCTTCTTCCCCTGCTTGATCCGCGCCGCGGCGGCGCGCGCCTCCCCTCCAGAAACAGAGCTCGGCTCGAGGTCTCTGTCGAGAGCACCGTCGCAGTCGCAGTCGTCGGCGTACTTCAAGTCGCCGCCGCTTCCTCGCTGCTGCTGCTGCTGCTGCTGCAGCTCCAGCACGCGCGCGACGGAGGGCCCGCCTTCGACGCAGGCAGCCAGTCCCTTCCCGGCCATCGTCAGCCCCGACTGGAGCCACTTTGCGTAGAGCAGCGTCTCGAAGATGTCCCCCGCCGCGACGCGCCCCCGGGCAGGAGCGGCAGCGGCAGCAGCGACCGAAGTCGACGAGGAGGAGGAGGAGGGGGAGGAGCCCGTCGCCGCGCCGACGCTCGCGGCCCCGCCGATCCAGAGCACCGCGACCCGCAGCCCGGCCCCGATCGCCGCGACCGCGGCGGCGTGGACCACCGCCGCGGCGTCTGCCGCGAAGCTCGCGTCGAAGAAGGACCGGCTCAGGCTCCGGTACTGCCTGGTCGCCGCGGGCTCCAGCCCTAGGCCCGAGAGCGTCCTCGCCGAGGAGAGCGCCGCGAGCGTGAAGGCGAAGAGCCCGCCCAGCAGCGTGCGGGCGCGCCTGGACGCCCGCCAGGCGAGGCGGGCGGCGGCGGCGCCCTCGAGGCAGGCGAGCAGGAGGGCAGAGAGCGTCGCGAGAAGAATGCCGGGAGCCCCGAGGCGGGCGAACCCGACCCCCCTCCAGAGCACGCACCCCGCCGCGCCGGCCGCCAGGAGCACGCCCTGGAGGGCGGCCGGGGCGGCGGCGGCGGCGGCGGAGCGCAGCGCGAGCGCGTCGCCGCTCATGCGGGACAGGACCTCCCCCAGGGCGAGGTCGCCGCAGGGCGCCTGGTCGCCGCCGCCGCCGCCGCCGCCGCCGCCGGGAGGCGGGGGAGGCGGGGGAGAGGCCCTCGAGCCGAAGCCGAAGCCCGCGCTCGCTCCGGCCCCCCCGCCGCGGAGGAGGTTGGCGAGGAGGCGCCACCAGGCCCTCCGCGTCACGGCCGCGGCGTAGCCCTGCACTGCCACGGCCGCCGCGAACTGCAGGGCCACGGCGGCGAACGTGGCGACGCCCAGGGTCGCGAACGCCGTCGGGAACGACGCGGCGTCGAGGTCGACGACCGCGGTGAACGCGCGGCCGAACGCGCGCGGGACGTAGAGCTGGACGGCGAGCGACGCCAGCGTCAGGACGAGGGCGGCGAGGCCGTGCCACCCGGAGAGCAGGGCCACCCTCCACGCGAAGCGCACGCACCGGAGGGGGGAGGCCGCGGGGAAGGGGAGCGAAGGCCTGAGGCGCAGCGGCGACGACTGCGACGACGGCGACGAGGAAGAGACTGCCGCCGCGGCAACCGCGGCGGCGTCCCCTTCGACGCCTGCCCCCCCTGCTTCGACCTCCGCTCCGTCCTCGGCGGCGCCCCCTCCTCCTCCCGGGTCCGCCCAGCTCGCCTTGCTGGAGGCGGCGGCGCACCTCTTGACGAGGTCCGCGAGCCCCGCCGGAGCTTCGCCTCCGCCTTCCCCGTCCTCGTCCCTTCCGGCTCTCACCGCCTCGGCAGCGGCCTCCGCCGCGGCCGCGACCTCGCCCTTGCCCCTCGCTCTCGCGAACGCCGCGGCGTCGAACGTCGCCGGCGCCTCCAAGAAGGACCTCGTCAGCGCGTCGCACTTGACCACTCCCAGCCCCATCGCCGACTCGTCCGACGCGACCCAGCCCGTCCTCGGCGCCGCCGCGGCGCGCGCGACGATCCCGGCGCCGATCGACGCCTTCTTGCGCTCGGCCCACGTCTCCACCGCCGAGACGTCGAGGTCCGCGAGGGTCAGCCTCCCCCCCGCCCCGGCCGCGCCCTGGTTGATCGATTTCAGCAGAAAGCCCCAGTAGCCGTTGTACCCTCCCGCTCGCCTGACGTCCCGGCGGCTCGCGAAGCCCATCTTCAGCAGGTGGTCGAGCGCCCTCTTGTACTTGGCGTCGTCGCCGGCGAAGGGGCGGAGGATCTGGAAGCAGGCCGAGGGGGGGAGGCCGCCGACGCGGCGCCAGTGCGCGAGCGTGTCGGCGTCGAAGGCGTACGAGCCGCCGTGGCCCTTGAGCAGGCGGATGACCGAGCGCGCCAGCGGCCTCGCCGCCACGAAGCGGCGCCCGCGCGCGTCGACGTCCCAAACGAAGCAGTAGGCCGCGGCGCGGCAGTGGACAGAGGGACGGACGACGTCGCCGGCCGCGTCGCGCGCCGCGGCGTCGGTGAAGAAGAGGAGCACCCCGGAGGAGGCGTCGCCGCCGCTGCCGCTGCCGCGGCTCGCGCCGCTCCCGCCGCTCCCGCCGCCGCTTCCTTTCGCTTTCTCTTCCGCGACGCGGAGCAGCAGGACCTCGTTGAGCGTGACGTCGCGCGAGCAAAAGTACTCGACGAAGTCCGACACCGAGTCCACCTCGCAGTCCTGCGCCTCGAGCGTCAGGTCCCCGAGCCTCGTGCCGACCAGCGCCTCCTTCGCCGCGCGCGCCGCCGCCGCCGACGCGGCGAGCGCGTCGGGGAGCATCACGGCGACGTCGACGTCGAACGAGCCCGCGGGTTCGATCCTGGCGCCGAACCTGTGTTTCAGGAGTTTTCGGGCCACCCCTCCCTGGGAGAAGAAGGAGGAGAAGGAAGAGGAGAGGCGAGCGACGTGGGGTGGAGGGGAGACATTTTTGGTGAGCGAGCGGAGTCGAAACGAGGGAGAGGGAAGGAGCGGGAAAGTGGTGGAGGTGGTGGAGGTGGAAAAAAAAAAAGGCTGAAAAAACAAAAACAAAAAACCACTCTCCCTCCTCACCTTCAAGCCGACGCCGACGGGCAAGTCGGCGACGACGGCGGCGAGCGCCGGTGCCACCTCCGCCCAGCGCGCGACGTCGAAGGGCTCGCACCGCACGTTCACGGGCTCCGAGACGGCCGGATTGCGCGCGACGCGGACCCCCCCCCCGCCGCCGGGCCCCCCCCGGAACCGCGGCGCGAAGAGCGCCGGGACGAGCCCGGCCCTCGAGGCCAGCGCCGCCGCGCCCGCCGCGGCGCCCAGGGCCAGCAGCAGCAGGCCCAGAAAGGCCGGGGTCCAGTACCAGACGGAGAGCGGCTGGAAGGCGACCGGGTCCTGCGACCGGATGAGCCCCGGGATGAGGCGCTTCGCCGAGGCGACCGTGAAGCGCGGGAGGGAGGCCGTCGCCGGCCGAGGCGTCGCCGGCGACGGCGGCGACGGCGGCGACGACGATGACGAGGCGAAGTCGTCGAGGCACGAGGAGAGCACGCCCCCGGGGGCGACGCTGAGGCCCCGAGCCGCGGAGGCGGCGGACGCGACGGTGGGGAGGGCGCCCCCGACCGGGGGAAGCGACGCAGAAGCAGCGGGGGGAGAGCCCCGCAGGCGCTCCGCCTGCGCCCTCCACGCGGCGGGGCAGGCGGCGGGCCGCAGCGTCCGCCTGTCGACGCACAGGGTCAGCTGCGCGAGCCGCATCTGGCTCGGCTGCTGGGTCGAGGAGGAGGGAGAGGGGGAGGAGGAGCTGCCGGGGGGAGGAGGGAAGACGCAGAGCATGCTCCCCGGGACGAGCGCGTCGCCCAGCGCGTCGGCGGCGTCGGCGACGGCGACGGCGAGCGGGGGCGCGGTCGTCTTGCTGCTGCCCGGGGCCGTCGCTCCCGCGGGGGGGGCGACGCCGAGCGACGAGTTGGATCCCGTCGGAGACAGCACCGCCGCCTCCACCAGCTCCGTCGCCTGCGCCGAGGCCGCGAACGCGGCCATGTAGTACCGCAGCGGCTCCAGGCCGGAGCAGGCCCCGCCCCCTCCCCCGCCGCTTTCGCCGCCCCCGCCGGCGCCGCGCCCGCTGCCGCCCGGCGGCGGCGGGTCCCATAGGCTCAGCCAGAAGGGCACGTCGCCGGCGAGCCGCTGGTGGTCCGCCCTGAGCGACCAGTGGTAGCTCAGCGAGAGGTTCCATCCCGGGGCCGAGGAGGCCAGCGAGGCGGCCGAGAGCGGTGGGAGCGAGGGCGAGGAGGCGTCGCAGCCGGGGGGGAGCACCGCCGCGGCGTCACCGGTCGCGGTCGGCAGCGGCGAGGACGCGGCGAACGGCGAGAAGCCGAGGGACCACATCCCGGGAGCTGCGTAGCCCTTGAGGATGCTGAACTTGGCGTCTGCCTGGGCTGCCGGAGGGAGGGCGGTCGGGGGCCAGAAGAGCGTGAGGAGGTACCCTTCGAAGGAGGAGGAGGAGGAGTTTGGGTCGAGGAAGGCGGCCGGGGCGGCGGTCGCCGTCCCCGCTGCCCCAGAGGAGGAGGAAGCCGCATTCGCGGCTAGAGCTGCTGCGAACCAGAGCAGCAGCAGAAGCGCTCTCATCGACGAGCCAGCCGCTCCCTGCTTCCTGCTACTGCACAATTCTATCATCTCTCCTCGGATGTACTTCGAGGACGCTCGAAGCAAGCTCAGCGCCAAGCGGAGAGGCCGACGCGAAGCTCAGCGGCTTCGCGACATGGGATAAGAAGAAGAAGAAAAAGGTTTTGCATGCCCTCGTCCGATTTTCGAGCCAGAGGCTGTGACGATTTTCACTCTCTCTCAAAAAGACGGCAAAAAAGAAGGTTGATCCGCTTTCTCTCTCTTCTTTTTACACTCTTTCTATCGCGGCAGGCAGTCTCCCGCCGAGCGCTTAACGCGTGGGAGTCGAGGAAGGCACAGGCTCTCAGCGGCGACAGTGGCGAGAAAAGAAGAGCGCAGAGAAAAAGAAGAACAAGAGGAGGAGAGAACTGAGATCATTCAATCGTCGCCGCCGGCAATCGCTCTCTTCTTCCTTTCTCCGTCGTCCCAAAGCAGTAGCTTCAAAACAGCCGCAGAGGCGACAGCACGATGCACCTCTACCACCTCACCCTCCAGCGAGCCACGGGCATCCAGGTAAGAGAGAGAGAGAGAGAGAGAGAGAGAGGGAGAAAAAATAGTTTTCCGAGTCGATGATGATTCGTTTTTCTTTCGCTTGTTCCTCTCGCCGCCGCCGCTCAACCTCCTCTCTCTCTTCCTCTCTTCCCCCTCCTCTTTCCCTCTCTCCCCTCCCTCTCTCCCCTCCCTCCAACCTCAGCTGGCCATTTACGGCTCCTTTTCGGCCCCGAAGCAGCACGAGATCGTCGTGGTCCGCGCCTCCACCTCACTCGAGATCCTCCGCCCGGACCCAGCCACGGGCAGGCTGCGCTCCCTCGCCTCGGCCGACGCGTTTGGCAACATCCGCTCGATCGCGCCGTTCCGCCTGCCCGGCTCGTCCCGCGACGTCATCCTGGTCGGGTCCGACTCGGGGCGCCTCGTGATCCTCGAGTTCGACCCGCGGCGCCGCGCGTTCGTCAAGGTGCACCAGGAGACGTTCGGCAAGTCGGGCGTGCGGCGCGTCGTCCCGGGACAGTTTGTCGCCGCCGACCCGCGCGGCCGCGCCGCCGTCGTCGCCGCCGTCGAGAGGGCCAAGTTGATCTACGTCCTGAACCGGGAGACGGCCGCCGTTGCCGCTTCCGCCGGAGCTGCTCCAGGCGCCTCGGCGCCTTCGTCGTCGTCGTCCTCGCACCTGACAATCTCCTCCCCTCTCGAGGCCAACAAGTCCCGCGCCATCACCTTCGCCGTCGCGGGCCTCGACGTCGGCTTCGACAACCCGGTCTTTGCCGCCATCGAGCTCGACTACTCCGGGGCCGACGAGGACCCCACGGGCGAGGCCGCCGCGACCGCCAGCAAGGCGCTCTCCCTCTACCGCCTCGACCTGGGCCTCAACCACGTGTCGCGCATCTCCTCGCTGCCCGTGGACAACGGCGCCAACCTGCTCCTGGCGGTGCCGGGCGGCGGCGACGGCCCCGGCGGCGTCCTGATCTGCTGCGAGAACTTCCTGATCTACCGGAGCTGCGCCGCGGCCGTCGAGCTCGGGAGCTCCGAGGCCTCGGCCGCCGCGGCGGGGGCCGAGGAGCTCCGCGTGCCGCTCCCTCGCCGGAGGGGGCTCCCCTCGCACCGCGGCACGCTCGTCGTCGCCGCGGCGGCGCACAAGCAGAAGTCGATGTTCTTCTTCCTGCTCCAGAGCGAGTACGGGGACCTGTTCAAGGTCACGCTCGAGGCCGGGGGCGGCGGCGGCGCCGCGGCGGCCGCGGCGACTGACAAGGTCACCGACGTCGTCGTGCGCTACTTTGACACCATTCCGCCCTCCAACGCGCTCTGCGTCTTGCGGACGGGCTTCCTTTTCTCCGCGGCCGAGGGCGGCGACCACGGCCTGTTCCAGTTCTCGGGGCTGGGCGACGACGCCGACGCGGCAGAGGCCAGGGCGAGCGAGACGGCGCCGGGCGGCTCCGGGGCGGCGATGGTGCCGCCGCTCTTCGAGCCGCGCCGGGAGCCGCGCAACCTGGTTTTGGTCGACGAGCTCGACTCGACGGCGCCGCTGCTCGACTTGAAGCTCGCCGCTCCCGTGCTCCTCCGATCCGTCAGGGGATCTCCCGCTTCCTCCCTTCAGCAGCAGCACGCGATCACGCCCGCGGCGGCCGCGGCGGCCTTTTACGCCGCCTGCGGCCGCGGCCCGCGCTCGACGCTCCGGCTGCTGCGCCCCGGCGCTGCCCTGGCGGAGGTCGCCTCGTCGCCGCTCCCCGGGGCGCCCACGGGCGTGTGGACGGTCCGCCGCAGCCGCGACGACGCCACCGACGCCTACATCGTGGTGTCGTTCACCAACGCGACGCTCGTGCTGGCGGTCGGGGACGCCGTCGAGGAGGTCTCCGACTCGGGCTTCTCGGGCGCGACGCGCACGCTCTTTGCCGGCGCGCTGGCCGACGGGTCGCTCGTGCAGGCGCACCCGGGCGGGCTCAGGCACGCCGGGCGCGCCGGGGGGCGCGGCCCCGTGGAGTGGCGCGCCCCCGGCCGCAGGGCCGTCGTCGCGGCGGCCTCGAACGGCAGGCAGGTCGCGCTGGCGCTCGCCGGCGGGGAGGTCGTGGCCTTCGAGCTGGACGGCGGCGCGGGCGCGGGCGGCGCGGGCGCCGGGGGGGGCTCGCTGCTGGAGGTCGACCGCAAGGAGATCGGCGCCGACGTGGGGGCCGTCGACATCCCGCCCGTCCCCGAGGGCAGGCTCCGCTCTCGCTTCCTGGCCGTCGGGGCCTACGACGGCACCGTGCGCGTGCTGAGCCTCGACCCCGGGGACGGGCTCAAGGCGCTCGCGGTGCAGGCGACGGGCAGCCCGCCCGAGAGCCTCTCGATGCTCGACGCCTCGGGCGGCGACGCGGCCGCCCCGGCTGGGCCCGCCGCCGCCTCCTCCGCGGCGGCGGCGGACGCCGCCGACGACTCGGGCCTCTACCTCCACGCGGGACTGGCCAACGGGATCCTCCTCCGCGTCGCCGTCGACCGCGTGACGGGCCAGCTGAGCGACGCGAGGACCAGGCTGCTCGGCACGAGGGCGCCCAAGCTGGTGCCGCTGCCGCTCGGCGGGGGCGGCGGGGGCGGGGGCTCCCCTCGGGCCATGCTCGCGCTCTCCTCGAGGGCCTGGCTCGCCCACACCTCCGGAGGGCGCTACGCCCTGGTTCCCCTGTCCCCGCCCGGCGACGCGCCCGTCGACCACGCCGCGCCGTTCGCGTCGGACGCCTGCCCTGACGGCAGCGGCGGCGTCTGCGCCGTCGGCGGCGGCGACCTGCGCGTGCTGCAGCTCGAGCGCGCGTCGCTCGAGGGCGCCGCGTCGGGGGTGGGCGGGTTCACCGCGACGACCGCGAGGCTGCGGTACACGCCGCGCAGGCTGGCGCTGCTGCCGGAGATCGGGGCCGTCGCCGTGGCCGAGAGCGACCACGACGTCGTCCCCGCGGCTGCCGAAAAGGAAGAGGGCGGCGGCGGCGGCGACGAGGGGGACGGGGGAGGGGTCGAGTTTGACGAGGAAGCTGCCGCGGCCAGGGAGAGGGTCGGTGCCACCAGGG
>Ga0315283_10001686_pt1 | contig 17965 bp, 12 predicted proteins | sample YL17G09_0_MG_FD_204541 | JGI IMG/M metagenome (GOLD analysis project Ga0315283, IMG submission 204541) | Sediment microbial communities from Yellowstone Lake, YNP, Wyoming, USA - YL17G09_0 | ecosystem: Environmental > Aquatic > Freshwater > Lake > Sediment | place: USA: Wyoming | collected... | reverse complement strand
GTCCTCGGAGAGCTCGGAAAGCTCAAGGAATCGCTGGAGAGCCTTGCGACGGCGCTGACGCTCAACCCGAGGGACGCGCGGGCCTGGTACAACAAGGGAGTCTCGCTCCTGATGGACGGAAAGAGCGATGAATCGCTGGAGAGCTTCGAGAAGGCTCTCGAAATTCAGCCGGAGCTGGAGCCGGCGTGGGTGAGCAAGGGAATTCTCCTGTGGAACATGAAAAAGCGCGAGGAGGCGCTCAAGAGCCTCGAGAGAGCGCTGGAGCTGGACCCCAAGGACCACAAGGCCTGGTTCGCGAAGGGAAAGGCGCTGGCGGAGATGGAGCGCCTCGAGGAATCTCTCCCGTGCTACGAGAAAGCCGTCGAGCTGAAGCCGGATTTTGCGCAGGCGTGGTACAACCGGGGCGTCGTGCTCTGGGAGCTTGGCAAGGCGGAGGAGGCGATGGTTTCATTCGACAGGTCCATCGAACTCAACCCCGGAGATGCCGCGGCCTGGTACAACAAGGGCCTCGCTCTCGCAAGGGCGGGAAAGCAGGACAAGGCCCTCGAGAGCTTCGATAGGGCCCTCGAGATAGACCCCAAGGACTCGGACTCGTGGTACAGCAAGGGCGTGGCATTGCTGGAGCTCAAGAAGGCAGAGGATGCCATAGTTTCCTTCGACAAGGCCCTGGAACTGAATCCCGATTACGCCGACGCGCACTTCAACAGGGGCGTCGCCCTCGAGCACCTCGGAAATAAGAAGGAGGCGCTGAAGTGCTACGAGCGCGTGCTGGAGCTCAAGCCCTCGGACCCCAGCGCGGAAGAGGCGATGAGCAGGCTCCGGAAATAGTGTTCAAAACATTGGGATTATCCATTCTTCGACGTGGTGGAAAGATATTTATTCAATTAAAACAATTAAAACAATTATGGCAACTACAATAACCATAAACGAGAGGACCAAGGCCCGATTAGCCGATTATAAGCTCGGCGACTGGACCTTCGACGATATACTCAACATGCTCATGGACCGCGTCCGAATCGAGGACATAAGCGCCGAGCACATCAAGGAACATTACCGTCGTCTCTCCGATTTCCAGGGGGTTTCAAAGGACGAGTTCAGAAAACGGATTCGCACAAAGCTAAAGAAATCGTCCTGAATGCAACTATCCTCCAGTTTCACCGGTTTTGGTCACCTGCCGCCAAACAGTATATAGAATGGGACACCAGAATAATTCAATGCTAGATCAAAATGGTGAAACCCCCTTCACAGTACACATCGATAGACGAGTGGAGAAAGACCTTGATGGGCTCCCCCATCACATTGTGCAGCGATTTCTGAACATCCTTGATGAATTTGAATGGGACCCGATAACACCAAGGTCAGGGTTCGACGTCAAGCCATTGAAAGGTCTTCCCGGGACCACCTATCGGCTACGAATTGGGCGATACCGCGTGCTTTATGAAGTGGATGACCACGCCCATATCGTCCGAATAACATCAATACTTCACAGAAGCCGGGCTTACTGAGTCAATGGATGCGCCATCCTGACCAAAAATTATATCGGGAGGGCTGGGAATGATGAGACGATGAACTCGAGAGCGGCCCTGGCACTGATGGTGATGGCGCTCATGCTGGCGCCCACGTCGCTCGTTCCCGGGGTCGCGCTTTCGGGAGCGCAGGCGGGCGTCTCTTCCGATTCATCAGATAATGCTAGGTGGTCGGATGCGCTTCCCGGAGTTCTTTCGGCCCGAGAGGCCCGAACGTGGGTGTCCGGCTTTCCGCTGCTGAAAATGGGCTACAAACTGGAAAGCGCCGGCGGCTCCGAAGAGGGTGGCGCAGATGGCAGGGCGCTGGAGCTCAAGTACACGGGCGAGCACTGCAGGATTCTGGTGGACAGCGCCTGCAAGCCCTATCCCTCCAACGCCACGATAGGCGCGGTGTCCAACGAATTCGACACGGTCATCTTTCCCAACAACACCGCTACATTCGGCGCCATCGCTTATCCTTTCATAGACATCAAGATAGTCAACATCGACGGGCCATACGGCATCGGCGGATACTTCACCCCCGGCGACCCCGGCTCGGTGTACATAGACTGCGCCGACATAACGTCGTGGGGATACGCGATAGTAGCGCACGAGTTCCAGCACCTGATACACAACCAGAAGGACCCCGACGAGGAGCTGTGGCTCAACGAGGGCTGCGCCGATGTGGCGATTGCGGTCTGCTATGGCCAGAACGAGGGAACGCTCACGGGCCATGTTGACGCCTTCGAGAGCTTTCCAGACAACGACCTCACCGTGTTCCAGAACGAGATATACGATTACGGCTCCGCATACGCCTTTGCCCAGTACTTCTGGGACCACTTCGGAGGGCAGGACACCATCCGCATGCTGGTGTCGGAGAAGGGCAACGGCATTGCCGGAATAGACAATGTCCTCAAGAACCTCGGATATCCCAAGCGCTTCGCCACCTTCTTCCCGGACTGGTGCGTCGCCTGCCGCGTGAACGACAAGCGCATCGATGCGGGGCAATACGGCTTCGACAGGCTCAAGATATCCGTCCAGCTCGCCACCGACTGGAGCACCCTGCCCGTCTATTCGGGAGGGAGCGTCCAGCGCTACGCCGCAGACTGCATCCGGTTCCAGAACGGCGACGGGCAGGACCTCGACGTGGAGTTCTGCGTCACATCGGGCAGCTACACGCCCCGGCTGTTCGGGCTCGGCTACGGGCGCAACTCCACCGTCCTCGAACTGACGGTCATCAACGGTGTTGCCAGCGGCCTCCTGAGAGGGTTCGGGCGCGATTACACTGAAGCGGTCCTCGTGACTCCGTCAAATACCGGCGGGAGTTACAACTACAACGCCTCGCTCGTGGACCGCACCCCTCCGGCGACGAGCATCCTTGTCAATCCGGCAGGGCCCAACGGCAATGCGGGGTGGTACGTGACGGCCCCGTACATCAAGCTCAATCCCAGCGAGCCGTCACGGACGCTTTACTGGTGGGACGAGCCGCCCGAGCTTGACTATTCCGGAGAGCTCCAGGCCCCCGAGGGGAATCATACGCTGTACTACTATTCCATCGACACCAACGACAACAAAGAGGAGAAACGCAATCTCACGGTGGCGGTCGACACCACGGCCCCGGAAACGGGCATTGAGGTGTCGCCGGAGAAACCGGACGGCCTCGGAGAATGGTACACAACGGTCCCGACCGTTCGGTTTCTGATAGAGGACAATTCCACCGCATCATATACATGGGACGGCGGCAACGAGAGCAATTTCACGGACGCCATCAGCGTTCCGGAGGGCACGCACACGCTCTCCTACAATTCCGTGGACCAGGCGGGCAACGAAGGCCAGGGCCATACGAAGACCTTCAGGGTCGATACCTCCTCGCCGGCGGCGCGGGCCGAAATGGCACCGGCGGCGCCCGACGGCCTGGGAGGCTGGTACCGCTCCCCGCCAGTCATCACGCTCTCTTCCGAGGAGAGCGGGGCGATGCTTCTGTATTCGTGGGACAACTCGACCGAAACGGCCTATGTCCAGCCTCTCGTGGCGCCCCAGGGCTCCCACAGGCTCTACTACCGGGCCAGGGACCAGGCCGGCAACGCCGGCGCCAGGCAGGACTTCTCGGTCAAGGTCGACAGCGTCGTGCCCGTCTCCACGCTGGTCGTGGAGCCAAAGAGCCCCGAGAAGGGCAAGGAATGGTACCGCGTGAGGCCGGTGGTGCAGATACAGGTCTCGGACGCGGACATTTCCGCGTCGGCGTACTTCTCCTGGGACGGTGAATCGTTTCGGGCATATGTCGGGCCGCTGAAGGTGCCCGAGGGCGAGCACACGCTCCACTACTATTCCAAGGACACGAGGGGGAACGTGGAGAACGCCAGCTTCCGGACATTCAAGGTGGACACCGTTGCGCCCGTGACTAAGATGACAACGGAGCCTCCCCAGGGCGAGGAATGGTTCAGGAAGGCCCCGAAGATAACCCTCGCAACTGATGCGAACGCAGAGATACTGTGCTCGTGGGACGAGGATTCCCCGACAGTTTACAGGGAGCCGCTCACGGCATCCGAGGGCGACCACAACCTGACGTTCCATGCAAGGGACGGCGCCGGAAACACCGAGAAGGCGCGCACCGTCAATTTCCGGGTGGACACTCACCTGCCAGTTGCGCTCTTCACGATATCGGCAACGACCGTGCTCATCGGCGAGAGCATCGTTATGGACGCGTCGGGCTCCAGCGACGAGAATGGCCTGGAGCTCTACCAGCTCGATTTCGGGGACGGCTACAAGCGCTCCGGTGACAAGGTCATCGAGGAGCACATCTACGACGCGGCCGGTACCTACACGGTCACGCTCAAGGTCCGCGACGCCAGCGGGGCCTGGAGCGATGCAGTGAGCGCCACGGTGACCGTCAAATTGCCCCCGAGGCCCGCCAAGCCGGCGGAGGACAATGGATTCACATTTTCGCCCGCCATGATGATGGGCGCGCTCCTGGTTGCCATCGTCATCGGTGCGATAGGCCTGGCCGTCTCGAGGCGCCAGCGCAAGCCGAAACGCGGAAGGCGGAGAAGGGCAGCGGAATAAATTGGTCCGGGTCCGCTAGATTATTAGGAAGGCACGCAGTTGCCGTCTCCGATGGACAGGCTCACGTTCCTCGGTACGGGCGGCGGGCGATTCGCCTGCATTCTCCAGGCAAGGGCCACGGGAGGCATCTATCTGCAGCTCGCAAAGGATGAGACGAAGCCTCTCGAGGGCGGTAATGTAATGCGCATCCACATCGACCCTGGACCGGGCGCCCTCGTCAGGATGCTCGCCAAGGGCTTCGACCCGCTCAAAACGGATGCATTGCTCGTTTCGCACTGCCATCCGGACCATTACGGCGATGCCGAGATCCTCGTGGAGGGGATGACGGAAGGGGGCTCGAAGAAAAGAGGTGCGCTCGTGACGAGCAAGAGCGTCCTCTTCGGCTACGACGAGTTCGGGCCCTCCGTGTCCAAGTATCACCTTTCGAAGCCGGAGATCGTGAAAGGGCTCGCTCCCGGAGATTCGGTAGATGTGTTCGGGCTAAAGGTGGAAGCGACACATGTCGTGCATTCCGACCCGACATCCATCGGCTTCCGGATACACACGAAGCAGGGCATCATCGGATATGTCAGCGACACTGCGCTCGACCCTGCGATAGGAGAGGCGAACAGGGGCAGCCGCATCCTCGTGCTTCCGGTGACTAGGCCGCTCGGGGCCAGGATCCCATTCCATCTGGATGTCGAGGATGCCTCGAAGATAGTCGAGACCGTGAAACCGGAAATAGTGTTCCTGAACCACTTCGGGATGCGCGTCGTGAAGGACGGGCCGGAGTTCGCCGCCCACCATATCTACAAGAAGACTGGCATCCGGACCATTGCGTCCGAGGACAATATGGACGTGAACATCGGCAAGGACATCGAGATCCAGGGAAAGCCCCAGCACGACGATATCTGATTCTATTTCTTAGCTATCGGCACGAGGCACATGAAGAACAACGGCTCGTTTCCCGTATTTAGGAACTGGTGCATGTCGTTGGGCGGGACCCATATGATGTCGCCCTGCTCAAGTGGCCGCTCGTCGTCGGAGGTCTTGAGGGTTCCCTTGCCCTGCATCACGTACACCTCGTGCTCGAAATCGTGCTGGTGGTAAGGCGTGTGGCCGCCCTTTGCGAGCTCGAATACGCGCATGGCGAAGTTACGGGCGCCCCTCTGCTCGTTTATGAGCCAGCGGACCTTCACGTCCTTGGCGCCCTCCATCGTGACGGCCTCGGCCTTGACATCCTTCCAGCGGAACTTTTCGACCATCTCTCTCCCCCTCATGCATGGTTTTCGGAAATAAAAACTTTATACGCGCCCGACCATCCGGGAACGGGGATGGGAGTTATGGACATCGTTGAGATCCGGTTGAAGGACTTGAAGCCCGACAAATTCGTGGACGAGCAGGTGAATGCGATCCAGACGGCGGTCGGCAAGGGGCTGGCCGTGAATGCCCTTTCCGGCGGCGTGGATTCGTCCGCTGTGACCATGATAGCGCACAGGGCGCTGGGACCGAGGCTCAAGACCTATTTCATAGAGAACGGGATAATGAGGGAGGGCGAGCCCCAGAGGATAGTCAAACTGTTCAGGAAGCTGGGCGTGCCCGTGGAGCTCGTGGACTCCAAGGCGCAGTTCTTCGCCGCCCTCAAGGGCAAGACGGACCCCGAGGAGAAGCGCGAGGCCATCACGCAGACGTTCTACAAGGAGGTCTTCGGCAAGCTCGTCAGGGACAGCGGCGCGAAGTTCCTGCTCCAGGGCACCAACTATACCGATGTCGAGGAGACGCTTGCGGGCATCAAGAGGCAGCACAACATCCTGGAGCAGCTGGGCATCGACACCCAGGCCGTTTTCGGCTACAAGGTCCTCGAGCCCATCATCCAGCTCAGGAAGACGGGCGTGAGGAAGGTCGCGAAGGCGCTGGGCCTGCCGGAGGAAATATGCAACAGGCCTCCGTTCCCGGGACCCGCGCTCTCGGCAAGGGTAATAGGCGAGGTGACGCCCGAGCGCGTGGAGGTCGTCAGGAAGGCCACGAAGATAGTCGAGGACATGCTCAAGGATTCGGGAGCCTTCCAGTACCTGGCCATACTTCACGAGGACAAGGTCACGGGCATCCGCAACGGGAGGCGCGAGTTCGGGAACCAGATAGAGATAAGGTGCTGGGAGAGCACGGACGCCGTCACCGCCAAGCCGACGAACCTGTCGTTCGCCACGCTCACGAAGCTGGGGAAGGCCATAACCTCCAAGGTTCCAGGAGTGGTGAGCGTCACCTACAACGTCGCGCACAAGCCGCCGTCCACAATCGAAGCGGTCTGAACGGGGACCATGGGCAACACCTGCTCCGCATGCGGCACATCGCTGGGCCTCTTCGACGACCATTTCGAGTGCCAGCTGTGCCATCGCGATTTCTGCATCGAGCATATCCTCTCCATCAACTCAAACCTCGAAAGGAATGACCAGCCGGTACCAATGGTCTCGATGCGGGCCTGCGGGGAGTGCACGTCGGGCCTCGTGCACAAGATGCTCAAGAAATGCGCCTCAAGGAATTATTACACATTTTACGAGGAGTGCACGGGGGACGACGACCGTCCGGTCATCTATCTGGTGTTCGCCGACGAGCTCCAGAACGCCGTGAACCGCCAGGACGCGGACATGATGGAGCTCTTCCCGATGGGGCGCAGGGCAGGGGAGCTCATTGCGCGCATCGAGGCTGGGATAGGCCAGGCCATCGCCGAGCTCGGAGTGAAAGGGGAGCTCATCACGGCCGAGAGGATGCTCCGGCTCAGGGCGCAGCTCGGGTCATGAGAAGGGACCCCTTTCGCTCTATGCGAAAGACCGGCAATTCGAGACCAGTGCGAAGCGCCGGTGCCACATGTCCCGTTCGGGGGCCGGACGTCGGATACGGATGTCCGGGGCACAAGCCCAACGGTTTCGCAATGGTAATCTCAGCCTTCTTATACCCTCCGTGTATTATCAATTCCGGCAGGCGGGGCAATGGAGCGTTTCAGGCTCGAATCCAAGTTCTCCCCGACGGGGGACCAGCCCGACGCGGTGGAACGGCTCGTTGGGGGCATCGAGAAGGGATACCGCTCCCAGACATTGCAAGGGATAACCGGCTCGGGAAAGACATTCACGATGGCCAATGTCATCGCCCGGCTCAACAGGCCGACCCTCGTGCTGTCGCACAACAAGACGCTTGCGGCCCAGCTTTACTCGGAGTTCAGGGCTTTTTTCCCCGATAACGCCGTGGAATATTTCGTGTCCTACTACGATTACTATCTTCCGGAATCGTACAAGCCCGAGACTGACACCTATATCGAGAAGGACACGGCCATAAACCAGGACATAGAGAAACTCCGATACGCAGCGACGGGGGCCCTCATGTCGCGGCGCGATGTCATCATCGTATCGTCGGTCTCATGCATATACGGCCTCGGGATGGCCCTCGAGGACTACAAGGCGATGCACCTCTTGCTCGACCAGGGCCAGACAGTCAAGCGCGATGCGCTCCTGTCGAGGCTCGTGGAGATGCAGTACCGCCGCACGAGGGCCCGCGTCGAGAAGGGCACCTTCCGCGTGCTGGGCGAGGTCGTGGAGCTCCAGCCGCCCGGCGAGGACATCAATCTGCGCATAGAGCTCGACGGGGACACTATAGAAAGGCTCTCGCTGGTGGACGCAGTCACGGGCAACGTCCTCAAATCCAAAGGTCAGCTCTACATCTATCCGGCAAAGCATTTTGCCACTCCTCCCGGGAAGGTGGAGCAGGCGCTCGCAGCCATAAAGAAGGAGCTCCAACACAAGCTGGCCTTGCTCAAGAAACAGGGCAAGACGCTCGAGGCCTACAGGCTCGAGACGCGGACCAATAACGACATCGAGATGATACGCGAGGTCGGCTACTGCAGCGGGATAGAGAACTACTCGAGGCATTTCACGGGGCGGCCGAAGGGCTCGGCGCCTTTCACGCTGATGGACTACTTCCCCAAGGACTTCCTGCTCATAGTCGACGAGAGCCATGTGACGCTCCCGCAGATAAGGGGAATGTACCGGGGAGACTACTCGAGGAAAAAGACGCTTGTCGATTACGGTTTCCGTCTCGATTCGGCCATCGACAACAGGCCTCTCAACTTCGAGGAGTTCCTCGAGCGAGTGAACACCGTCGTGTACACCTCCGCCACGCCCAGCCCTTACGAGCTGGGCCACAGCGACCAGGTCGTCGAGCAGATAATCAGGCCCACGGGCCTTCTGGACCCGAGCGTGGAGGTCAGGCCCACCAAGGACCAGATAGACGACCTTCTGGGAGAGATGACATCCACCATCGGCAGGGGCAACCGCGTGCTCGTCACGACGCTCACCAAGAAGATGGCCGAGGACCTGACGGAGTACATCGCGGACAAGGGCATCAGGGCGCGCTATTTGCATTCGGAGATCGACACGCTCGACCGCATAGAGGTCCTGCGGGGCCTGCGCAACGGGGATTTCGACGTGCTCGTGGGGATTAATCTGCTGCGCGAAGGTCTGGACATGCCCGTCGTGGAGCTCGTGGCCATCCTCGACGCCGACAAGGAAGGGTTCCTGCGGTCCGTCCAGTCGCTCATCCAGACCATGGGCAGGGCCTCGCGCAACGAGAGGGGCCGCGTCATACTTTACGCGGACAGGAAGACCCGCTCCATGAAGGAGGCCATCAAAATAACAGCCGCGCGCCGGCGCAGGCAGGAGGCGTACAACCGGAAAAAGGGAATCGTCCCGAAGACGATATCCTCCACTGGCGAGCTGATGGCCACGCCCTCGAATGCGGCCCCCAGCAGGGAGGGCCTGACGCCCACGATAGCCAATGACCTGCTCATCGACCTCGAGCGCGACATGAGGGCAGCGGCCGCAAAGCAGGAGTTCGAGCTGGCGGCCCGCTACCGCGACGAGATAAAGAGCCTGAGGGAATGGCTCGAGAAGGCCGGGGCGTGATGCTGACGAAGGCAGCATTCATTGCTATCGGTGAAGGGGCAGCAAGGCTGCGGGGCAGCACGCACGGCTACTGATGCGGGGCGCCGGGACGCTCAGCCCCTCTTTTCAGCTCGTTCCTGAACCTCCGGAGGTTACGGAGCGACCGGGTGACGAAATATTCCACCCCCGATTCCTTGAGGTGGCGGAACCTGAGGTCGGTGGCCCTCAATTCTCGCTTGAACAAGGTCACCATGCCTCTATCGGAGCATTTCACAATGACCGTGTCCACCAGGCCGGCCAGCTTCTCCGGGCCACTGAACGATTTTACCATCACATTGTCGAGAAGCATGGAAACATCGTAAAAATCTTTCAATGCGCCCCGCGAGGCGAATGTCAGGAGCTTGTCCACGAACATCCTCTCAGAGGTGTAGAATCTCAGCTGCCCTTCCTTCTCGAAGTCTTGCGGCATGGACCTGTAGTTGAGGTCTATCTTGGTCTGGTATCTGACCTGGGTCTGCAGGAGAACGGTCATGTGATACCGGTCGGTCGATGCGAAGCCGGCCTTCGGCGTCTCGAAGCCCTCGATCATGCCGTCGGCCTTCAGCCCCTCGAGCCGTTCCTTGAGATACCCGACGATCTCCGAGTTCCTGGGACGCAGTTCGATTGAGATGTCGAAGTCGAGGTCCTCCGATTCCCTGTGCCCGGGCAGGTGGTGGATGGCAAGTGCCGTGCCGCCCTTGAGGACCAGGCCGAAAGGGTTGTCCTCCCTGATTCCGTCGACAAGCTCCTCGAGGATATCGATGAGACGGACCATCCTATCACACCCCGTAATCTTGGGGCTCGCCGCAGCGCACCATCGTGGCCAGGAGCTTTCGGTACTTGCGGGGCTGTTTGACAAAAAGCCTGCCGTATCTTTCCAGCATCGAAATCCAGGTCTTGACGAGGTGTTCCTCCCCGGACCTTTGTGCATCCATCAATATGCGCTCGTTCGTCGCATATTTCAGGCCCGTGCCAGAATCGGGCGCCCAACAGTCGGGGCCGATAGATCGGACGCGCTTGAAGAGGACGAGCTTTCCGTCAACGGTCAGCCGGCCTTCGAGCCGGGTATTGACGACCTCGATTCTTCTGGGTTCGAAGTACCATCCGAACCCGTTGTGCTTGAGCGCCTCGTATCCTGTGATGTAGTATTCTCCCAGCAAGCCGACCAACGCGCCCAATCCCTCGTTCCGTGTTGGTGCGGGTCGGGCCAGGCGGTCGACGAGGCGCAGCTTCTTTCCGAGTCTGCCCCGAAGGTACCTCTTCTCGTTGGGGGACAATATGGCACCACGGGACATCTTCTCTATCACCCGCAGCTGGACCGGTTTGAAGAGGAGGCCGAGCTCTTCGTCGGGCAGCCCGAATATCATGGAGACCATGGACGGCTTCACGGATACAATTATATCCCCACATATATAAACACTTTATTCTTTATTCGAACACCCCGCAGCTTGCTGCGGTTGGGATATTTATTGGCGGGACGCCTGGAACGGGGAGAAACAACGGATTATTGGCCTTGCTCCCACGAATGAGTTCGAGCTGGCGGCCCGCTACCGCGATGAAATAAAGAGCCTGAATGAATGGCTCGAGAATGCCCAGGACCGAGGTTGAGACCCCTGTACGGGTCATCGGGCCTCAATGGCAATTGAGTGCAAAGGCGCAGGACTTTCACCGCGCTCTCCAAAAGCTCTAAATAGACTTGCGTTGTGTGCACGGCCAGTGTCCAAGGATGACGAGATACGTATAGGCGGAGCGCGCCAGCACAACCTCAAGAACCTGAGCGTCAGGATACCACGGAACAAGTTCGTGGTCATCACGGGGATATCGGGCTCGGGAAAGTCCACGCTGGCGTTCGACACCATCTTTGCGGAGGGCCAGCGCCGCTATGTGGAATCGCTTTCGGCCTACGCGCGGCAGTTCCTCGGGCAGATGAAGAAGCCCGACGTGGATTTCATAGAGGGCCTTTCGCCCTCCATTTCAATCGACCAGAAGACCGTCTCCAAAAATCCGCGCTCCACCGTGGGGACCATCACCGAGATATACGACCACCTGAGGCTCCTGTTCGCGAGGGTGGGCATTCCCCACTGCCCCAAATGCGGCAAGGTCATCGCCAAGCAGACGGTCCAGCAGATAGTGGATTCGCTTCTTTCGGGCGCGAAAGGGTCCGTGACCGTTCTGGCGCCGCTGGTGGTGGACCAGAAGGTCTGGAAGCCCAGGGAGATGGAGAACCTGCGCAAGCGCGGCTTCGTCAAGGTCAGGATAGACGGCAAGATACTAAGGACCGACGAGGATGTGACGCTCGACCGTTTCAAGATGCACTCCATCGACGCCGTCATCGACAGGCTCGAGCTGGGCGGCAAGGCCGACGATGAATTGCGGCGCAGGCTCACGGACGCCGTCGAGCAGGCCCTCCAGCTGTCGGGCGGAACCATCACGGTCATGGACGCGAAGGGCAAAGACGAGCTCATATCCGAGCACTTCGCATGCCCGACGTGCCACATATCGTTCGAGGAGCTCCTCCCTCGAAATTTCTCGTTCAACTCGCCTCACGGGGCCTGCCCGCGATGCGCGGGACTGGGGGAGCTGCGCGAGGTGGACCCGGAGCTTCTGGTGGCCCATCCGGAAAGGAGCCTTCTCGACGGCGCATTGCAGGGCTGGTTCGGCGGCGCTTCCATGTTCTGGGAGTCGTTCATGACGGCGCTGGCATCGGAATACCGCTTCGATGTCAACACGCCCTTCAAGGACCTGCCCAAGGAGATACGGCACATGGTGCTCTACGGCTCCGGCGACAGGTGCATCAAGATGAGGCTCGAGGGGCCCAGGATGTCGCACGAGCTCGACCGCCCGTGGGAAGGCGTCGTCAACAACCTGCAGAGGCGCTACATCGAGACCAATTCAGCGGGGATGCGCGAGGAGATAGAGAAGGTAATGTCCATGGCCCGATGCCCCGAATGCGGGGGCAACCGCCTCAAGCCCGAGGCTGCGGCCGTGACGGTGGCGGACAAGTCGATAACTGCGGTCACGAGGATGTCCGTGGGCGAGTGCCTTGATTTCTTCAGCGCGCTGAAGATGGGAAAGACCCAGATGCTCATCATCCGCGATCTTGTCAAGGAGATATGCGCCCGCCTCGGGTTCCTGGCGAACGTGGGGCTAGGGTACATAACCCTCGACAGGGCCTCGGGAACTCTCTCGGGAGGGGAGGGCCAGCGGATACGGCTTGCCACCCAGATAGGCTCCGGCCTCGTGGGGGTCCTGTACATACTTGACGAACCGTCAATAGGCCTCCACCAGCGGGACAACGCCCGCCTGATAGCGACGCTCATGGAGCTGCGCGACCTTGGGAACACGCTCATAGTCGTGGAGCACGACGAGGAGACCATCATGAGCGCGGACCACGTCCTCGATTTGGGGCCGGGGGCCGGCGTCCGCGGCGGGCATCTGGTGGCGCAGGGCACTCCCTCGCAGGTGATGCGCAACCCCAAATCCGTGACGGGCAGATTCCTTTCGGGAAAGGAGTGCATCCCGGTGCCTGCGCAGCGCCGCAGGCCCAACGGCCGCACGCTCACGGTGACGGGCGCCTCCGAGCACAACCTCAAGAATCTCACAATCGAATTGCCGCTCAACGTCTTCACCTGCATCACGGGGGTCTCGGGCTCCGGAAAATCGACGCTGGTGCATGACATATTGTACAGGGCGCTGGCGAAGAAGCTCTCAGGAGCCGGCGGCCCAGTCGGCAGGTACGAGTCGCTCAAAGGCCTCGAGAACATAGACAAGGTCATAATAATAGACCAGTCCCCGATAGGCCGGACACCCCGGTCCAATCCGGCCACCTACACTGGCCTGTTCAATCCGGTAAGGGAGCTTTTTGCCCAGACCAAGGACGCAAGGCTCAGGGGATACCGGCCGGGACGGTTCTCGTTCAATGTCAAGGGGGGCCGCTGCGAGAAATGCGGCGGGGCCGGCCTCGTCAAGATAGAGATGCACTTCCTGCCCGACATTTTCATACCGTGCGAGCAGTGCAAGGGCCTGCGCTTCAACAGGGAGACCCTCGAGGTCAGGTTCAAGGGGCGCAACATCTCCGAGGTCCTGGAGATGACCGTCGAGGAGGCGCTGGAGTTCTTCGCCAACCAGCCGCAGATAAGGCGCAAGCTCCAGACCATAAACGATGTGGGGCTCGGGTACATCAGGCTGGGCCAGCCCGCAACGACGCTTTCGGGAGGGGAGGCCCAGAGGGTGAAGCTATCTACGGAGCTTTCCAGGCGCGCCACCGGCAAGACGCTCTACCTTCTCGACGAGCCCACCACGGGGCTGCATTTCGCAGATATCAAGAAGCTCCTAGAGGTCCTCCACAGGCTGACCACCGCCGGCAATACAGTTCTCGTCATAGAGCACAACATGGATGTCATAAAGACCGCCGATCACATAATCGACCTTGGACCCGAGGGCGGCGACGAAGGCGGCTATCTCGTGGCGCGCGGGACCCCCGAGGAGGTGGCCCGCACGGACACCGCCACCGGAAGGATACTCAGGAAGGTTCTTAACAAACGTCGCCGTAACTTGGGATGATGTGAACGGGGGCCGGCCCTTGGAACCCAGTAAAATCGTGGAGCATCCCGGAGCATTCGACGTACTGGCCGCGGCCGCAAAATTGCCACGGCAGCCGGGCGTCTACAGCTTCCTTGACGCCGGCGGCGTCATACTGTACATCGGGAAGGGCCTCAGCCTCCGCAGGAGGGTGGCCTCCTACACCAAGCCCCACTCGTGGCTCATCCCCGCGATGCTCCAGGAGGCCCGCAGCATAGATTTTACGGTCACCAGGACCGAGAGGGAGGCGTTGATACTCGAGGCCTCCATGGTGCGCCACCACAAGCCCAAGTACAACATCAAGCTCAAGGACGACAAGAGGTTCCCCTACCTGAAGCTCACGAAGGAGAAGTATCCCAGGCTCCTGTATGTCAGGAGACCCCTCGACGACGGCGCGAGGTATTTCGGGCCGTTCACGTACGGGCCGATTTCCAAGACGATGCGGTTCGTCCGGCGCCTGTTCGGGGTGAGGCCCTGCACGAGGCTGCTCCCGAAGGGCTGCATCTACGGGGACATACGGGCCTGCCTGGCTCCATGCCGCAAGGGCTGCACCGACGAGGAATACGCAGACGCCGTCGGCCAGGCGGCAAGGTATCTGTCGGGCGACCACCGGGCCTTGATGTCGGAGCTCGCCGCAAGGATGGACGAGCATTCGGGCAAATGCGAGTACGAGAAGGCGGCCGCCATCCGTGACCAGCTAAAAGTCATCGGGCGGCTTGCGGCCCAGCAAAGGGTGGATTTCCTCGACATGCGCGACAGGGACGCGGTCGTGGTCAGGCGCATCGGGGCCGGCAGGGCGCTCGTCCTCCATTACTCGATTCGGAACGGGACTGTGGTGGCGAAGAAGAACTTCACCCTCGATGTGAATGAGGGCCACGGCCCAGGGGAGATGCTTGAGGCGTTCATCACCCAGTACTACGGGAACGCCTCGCCTCCTCCCGAGCTGATACTTTCCACGGCGGTGCCGGGCAAGGCCGTCGTCGAGGAATGGCTCGGCTCCATCCGGGGCCGCAGCGTGAAGCTGTGGGTGCCCAGGAAGGGACCCCGCCTCAGACTTCTCCAGCTTATGGAGACCAACCTCGATTCGCTGGCCAATGCCATGGAAGGGGATGCTGCGACGGAGGCCGCCCGCCGCGAGGCGCTCGCCGAGCTCGGGCGTGCGCTGGGGCTCGACAGGGTTCCCGAGACAATCGAGGCCTACGATATCTCGACAATACAGGGGAGTCACTCCGTGGGGGCAAAGGTGCGATTCGAGCACGGGGAGCCCCAGAAGTCCGGTTACCGGCGATACAAGATACGATGCGTCGAGGGACAGGACGATTTTGCGATGCTGGGCGAGGTCATGACGCGGAGGCTGGGGCACCTCGACGACGACCCGCTTCCCGACCTGATGCTCATCGACGGCGGGAAGGGCCAGCTGTCCGCCGCGATGGATGCCGCATCGCAGGCCGGCATCAAGGTGCGGATGGCATCATTGGCCAAAGAGCGCGAGGAGCTATTCGTTCCGGATGGTACGGGGCCGGTGGATATTCAGGACCGCTCGCCGGCCAAATTGCTGCTCATGCGAATCCGCGACGAGGCCCACAGGTTCGCCGTGGGATACCACCGCAATCTCAGGGCCCGTTCCCAGCTGGGCTCGGCGCTCGACAGGATAAAAGGACTGGGGGCGCAAAAGAGGACCGCCCTCCTGCGCCGCTTCCTGTCCGTCAAAGGGATACGCGCGGCATCCGAGGATGAGCTGGCCCTTGTCGACGGGATCGGCCCTGAGCTGGCAAAAAGGATAAAACAGTCACTCGGAACAAGCTGACCAAATGCACGCCCTCGATGCTGCCTTGCTGCCAACGACGGTGAATCGGAAGACCTTCGGCCCGGGAGACCATGGGCCTCCCTTGCCTTGTCGAGCTTCGCTTGTCTTCGGTCTTCCTTACTCGAATTTAACAGCTGTCAAATTCGTGAAGAGGCGGCCCACTGGGTGCAGCCACCCAAGCCGCGCAATTGTTGCCTTTGCGGTGAAGAGAACGGACGACGAACGACCTTGCGGCGTTACTGCCCGTTGACCATTGCCCCTGTGTCCTTGTGGCCTTACACTGCCCGCGCTGCCTAATATTCAGCCCATGAACAATCCGCCGTTGACATCCAGCACGGTTCCGGTCACGAAGCCCGCCTTTTCCGACAGGAAGAACGCGATTGCGGCCGCAACCTCGTCGGGCTGGCCGACGCGGCCCAGCGGTATCTGTCGGCAACGCTCCGCCCTTTTCTCCGGAGTGTCGCGGGCTATGATGTCCGTCTCGATGGGCCCAGGAGCGACGGCGTTGACGGTTATCTTTCGGGGGGCGAGCTCCTTTGCGAGCGAGCGCGTGAAGCCTATGATGCCCGCCTTGGCGGCTGCGTAGTGCGCGCCCTGCGTGGAGCCCTGGCGCCCCAGGTTCGATGACAGGTTGACGATGCGACCGCCATCCTTCATGTGGGGCAATGCAAAGTGGCAGCACAGGTATGTCCCCGTGAGATTGGTGCGGATGCTCCGGTCCCACATCTCGGGCGCGAGGTCCGGGAAGAGGCACCTGTCGTAAACACCGGCATTGTTGACGAGGCCGTAGATGCCGCCGAACTCGTCGACGAAGGCCTTCACCATGTGCCCGACCTGCTTCTCGTTACCGACATCGGCCTTCAGGAGCAGCGCCTTCACGCCGGTTCGTTTTATCTGCTGCGCAAGCTCCCTCGCCTTTGCCCCGCTGGAGACGTAATTTATGCCAACGGGATGGCCCCTCTCCGCCAGCAGGAGAGCGGTCGCCCTTCCTATCCCGCGGGAAGCGCCTGTGACGAGCACCGGTCCTTTTTCAACCATTGGAACTACCAGATGCATGAGGGGCGGGAGTGGTGAAATAATTTGCGCCCCTGCTTCCCAACGGCGGAGGTTTCGCGCGGGCCGCAGCTGCGGGAATGGCAAGGACCGCGTCTGAGGAATGTTTTATACCGTCGGGAGGCGATTAGCATTTCCGATGGGAAAAAGAGCGTGCGCCTGCATTGCGGCCCTGTGCCTGATGCTTGTCATCACGCCATTGCAGGCCTCGGCCTGGTCTAACGGGGGATACAGCGCCGACCCGTCGCATCCCGATTACGGCACGCATGACTACCTTGCGGAGCGTGCGATGCGCTGGCTTCCCCTAAACGAGAGCGCCTTCCTCAGGGACAATTTTGCGGCCTTTCTGTTCGGAACGGAGCTGCCGGACGACGGCTCCGGCCCCGAGGGCATCGGCGACACGGTGAAGCACCATGTATATTACCGCGTCAACGGCACTCTGCAGGACAATTCCTCCGCCGAGCGAGCGCTCGAGGAATTCGGTAACGCACGCGCAAACATGAGCCTCAAGAACTATACAGGGGCCGCCAAGCGCGCCGGCGTGATGTCGCACTACATCGCGGATATGGCCGCGTTCGGCCATGTGATGGGGGCCAGCACGGACTGGGGAGCCGAGGCCCACCATTCCGACTACGAGAACAACGTGACCGCCGACATGACCTCCAATGCCTCCGCACGCTACGACGGCTTCATGGTCTTCGACGGCGTGCTGGACATCATATCGCCGTACGACGCCGCACTGGCACTGGCGCGCAACACCACGTTCGGCAACCTCCAGAGGATAACCAGCTGCACCTGGATGGACCTGTTCTACAACTGGAGCGATCCCGACTTCGTCAATTCCACGGGGGATTCGCTGAACCTGTCCGCCAACATTCTGGCGGACGTGCTGCACACGCTCGTCGTGTTCTCGGGCTACGGGGCGCAGGACACAGCGCCGCCCTCGGTCTCTATCACGTCGCCGCTCAACGGGACGACGCTCAATCGCACAATCGTCAATGTCACCG
>Ga0315283_10001685_pt1 | contig 17971 bp, 15 predicted proteins | sample YL17G09_0_MG_FD_204541 | JGI IMG/M metagenome (GOLD analysis project Ga0315283, IMG submission 204541) | Sediment microbial communities from Yellowstone Lake, YNP, Wyoming, USA - YL17G09_0 | ecosystem: Environmental > Aquatic > Freshwater > Lake > Sediment | place: USA: Wyoming | collected... | reverse complement strand
ACCTTGAGAGCGGACGATCCGTCCTGGTGATCGCAGGGCACGAAGGCCCGTGATCGGGACGGCCGGACCCGCCGAATGGGGTCGCAACGATGGTTGGGGGCGCTCTGCATCGCCCGCCCTGGAGCTCTGCCCTGGTGCTCGAGGCGGTCGGACAGGTGAAGTCACGATGCGGAGCGCAACCCTGTCAGAGGGACTTATCGGCGCGGCGGGCGCGTTCCCTTAGCGAAAAGAGGACAGGGTCCGGGGAGCGCAGGAGGGGCCCGCAATGGCGCCAGGTCCGCACGCAGACGCAGACTCGTGAGGGCCTGTTTCCTCCCCGGAGGGCGCAGCCACTGGGTGCGCAACGTCACCTTCGACGAGGACCGCAGCCAGGTGCGCACCCGGCAGGGGCCGCGGATGATGGCGATCCTGCGTAACCTGGCGATCGCGATCCTGCGCCTGCTCTGCTTTGAGTCGGTGCCGCGGGGGCTGCGCCACTTCGCCCAGCGACCGCGCTTGGCACTGACCGCGCTCGGCACTGACCGCGGGAAAACCGCGCCGCCGATGCTCCGCGCGGCCCCCCCCAGACACCGCCGTGCCTCCGCGCCGCGTTTGAACACGATTCGGCCGCCGCCGGCGCGGTTCCTGCCCCCGCAAGCGGTCGGCGAGCGTCCCCGCCTCACCACCGCACCGCTGACGATTAGGACTTTGACAGAACCCTGGCCGCCCGGGCCATCGCCCGCCGGACGAGGTCGTAGCCGATCGCGAGTCCCCAGACTTCCTGATATACGCGGGCGGGAGTTCGACTGCGCAGGGTTTCCTCGCGCTCCAGCGTGTGGGTCTTGAGCTCATCGAAGGCCGGCCCGAGTTCCCAGCGTTCGTGATACAGGGCGGCGATCTCGGACGCCCGATAGTGCTCGCTGTCCGTCAGGGAGGTGAGCAGCGTCGGGGCGATGAATCCGCGGCGCTGGTAACGCACGGCCCGGACCTGCAGCGTCTCGGCGAGCGTCACTTCTCCGGTGGTGTAGGAGCCCAGGGCCAGTCCGGCCAGCAGATGTGCGCGCAGCGCCATCCGGGTGACGAGCCGTAGCTGCGGGTAGGCGGCAGCTCCACGGCTACTGCCCGGTCGGCCGAAGACACTCCTCGTTCTCGGGCGTGTCGGCGATCCGCAAGGTCGAGCCATCCGCGCCATCCACGGCCAAGCCCCCGCCAGCGCTGGGTGTCCGCCGCGCTCAGCGTCGGCTGGATCCACGCCGGATCGGGTGCCGCAGCGAACGGCTCGAAGTGGTCAGGCCATTCCGCTTCGCCGGTGGCGCAGCGGCACCCGGGCTTGCCACAGCGCAGCAGGCGGCGGACGACGCTGCCACGCAGGACCTCCTCGAAGGGAGGCAGCCGCTTCGGCAACCGGCTTCGGCGCTCGCGCAGACGTTTCATCCTACGTCTACATCGACGCAAGCCACACGCTCGTCAAGTCCGGTTAACCGAAGGCACCCCGCGTGCTTACGCGGGGGCGGGTCGCTAACTTGCCGGCATTGGGGCTAGGGGTTGGTCTCCGCCAGGGCGCTCTCCCGGTGCAGGAAGATGCCGGGGCGTTCGCGCAGATGGGTCTGCAGGCGGCCGTCGTCGCTCACGTAATGGTTCAGGAAGATGCGCTTGAGATCCTCACAGCGGTCGCTGGCGAAGTAGCGCCGCGCCCGCGTGAACATCCCATCGCGCTCGGAATAGACGAAAGCCGTGACCTCGGTGACCCGCTCGAACTGGGATTCTCCGTAGGCCGAATCGGGAGAATCCTCCATGTCGAGCCAGAGCGAGGCCCGCGCTTTCAGCACCTCGAAGCCGTGTCTATGCGTCATCAGGTGCTCCCACAAGCCGAAGATCTCGAGGGGCACGAACCGCTCGGTCGTGGGCCCCTTGCCACCGGCGCGCCGGATCTCGCAACGCATGATCTTCTGACTGCCCATGCTGCAACCCTCCCGCAGGATCGAGACGGACCACCAGCGTCTCGGACTTCGGCGAACATCGTATTCCTCCCGTCGGGCTCGGTCAACGCGGAGCTATGCGCCGGGGCCTGAGCGCACAAGTACATACCCCGTCACGCGCTGGGCGAACCCGGGTCCTGCAGGTCGCGGCGGGCTGATACTTGACATCCCTTCCGGCCCGAAAGTAGTTTCGGCCTGCTCGGTCGGCCTTTCGCGCGCCGCTGCGAGCAGGGAGTGGGGAACGGGATGTCTCGACTCGTCTACGGCTGGCTCACCGCACTCGTCGCGAGTGCGCCTCTTGGGCTGGGCTATGTTCTGGCCGACCTCTTCACTGAAGTCCACTTCCGCTTCTTCCCCGCCCGCCGGCACGCCGCACTGGCCAACCTGACCGCCGCCATGCCTCGCGCCTCGCGACGGGCGCGTTTGCAAGTCGTGCGCCGCATGATGCGCAGCTACAACCGCATGATGTTCGAGTTCTTCCGGCTGCCCCACCTCAGCCGGGAGGGGCTGCTGCGCTCGGTCCAGGTGGTCGGGCGCGAGCACCTCGAGCAGGCGGTCTCCCGGGAACGCGGCGTGATCCTGGCCTCCACGCACATCGGCAACTGGGAACTGGGCGCGGTGGTGCTCGCCCACTGGGGCTACACGGTACACGCGGTGGCCGGCGCGCAGATGGGCCGCTGGCTCGCGCCGGCGGTGCGCGAGACCAAGTCGGAACTGGCCATCCACACGGTGTCCCCGGAGGACGGCTTCCGCAAGCTGCTGCGAGCGCTCGAGCACAACGACCTGGTGGCGCTCGTGGTGGATGGCGACATCTACAGCCACGGCGTGCCGGTCGAGTTCTTCGGGCGCGAGACCCTCTTTCCCGCCGGCCCCGGCGTGCTCGCCCAGCGCACGGGTGCGCTCATCATCTGCGGCTACTGCGAGCGCCTCGGCCCCGGGCGGTTCCGCATCGTGATGGAGCCGGCACTCGACCCCGCGAGCTTCCCCAACACCGCGGCTCTGAACGCCGAGGTGGCCGCCATCTGCGAGCGGCACATCCGGGAGCACCTCGACCAGTGGTGCATCTTCCGGCCCATGTGGGAAGGCTCCCCCGCCGCGCAGACCGAGGCGGTCGGAGCGGCGCGGAGCGTCGAGGCGTGAAGATCGGGATCGTCTCGCAGTCGTACTACCCCCGTTACGGCGGCGTCACCGAGCACGTCCACCACACCGCGGTCGAATTGCGCCGGCGCGGGCACCAGGTCACCATCATCACCAGCCACTTCCGCCGCGGCGAGGCGCCCTCGGGCCCCGAGGTCGAGCGCATCGGCTACAACCTGCTCATCCCCTTCAACGGGGCCTTCGTGGACCTGGCGGTGGGCATCCGGCTCCGGAGCCAGTTGCGCGGCCTGCTCAAACGGCACGCTTTCGACATCCTGCACACCCATGCACCGCTGGTGCCCACGCTGCCGCTGATCGCGGTCGAGACCGCGGAATGCCCCCAGGTCGGCACCTTTCACACCACCAGCGGACCGAGCCGCATGGTCGAGCTCTTCCGCGGCACGCTCGCCGCGCGGATGAAGCGCCTCGACGCCCGGATCGCGGTCTCCGAGACGGCGCGCGACTTCGCGGCGCAGTACTTCCCCGGCGAGTACCTCGTCATCCCCAACGGGGTGGACACCGAGCGCTTCCACCCGTCCATCGAGCCGTTCCCCGAGTGGCGCGACCCGGACCGGGTGAACGTGCTGTTTGTCGGCCGCCTCGACCCCCGCAAGGGCGTGCAGGTGCTCCTGGACGCCCTGCCCGCGGTGATCACCCGCACCCGCGGGAGGGCGCGTCTGCTGATCGTCGGAGACTCCTATCTGAGGGGGCGCTTCGAGGCCTCGGTCGCGCCCGCGGTGCGGGCGCACGTGCACTTCCTCGGACACGTGCCGAGCCACGATTTGCCGCGCTGGTACGCGACCGGCGACATCTTCGTCTCCCCCGCGCTCGGCCACGAGAGCTTCGGCATCGTGCTGGCCGAGGCCATGGCCAGCGGGCGCGCGGTGGTGGCCTCGGACATCCCCGGCTATCGCAGCGTCGTCCAGCCCGGAGTGAACGGCGTGGTCTCGCCCCCCGGTGACGTGCCCGCGCTGGCGGGGGCGATCGCCGCACTGGTCGAGGACCCGGAACGCCGCGCGGCCATGGCCCAGCGCGGCCGGGTACGCGCGCTGGAGTTCGCCTGGCCGCACATCACCGACCGCATCGAGGCGGTCTACCGCGACGTGCTCGCCCGCCGCGGAGCGGTCTACAGCGCAGAGTAGGTGTTCATGTCCGCGGAGGAGCCGCCGCGTCCGCTGCTGCGACAGCGCAACTTTCTCGCGCTGATCGGCGGCCAGCTCGTCTCCATCACGGGCGAGCGCCTCACCGTGGTCGCGCTCTACGGGCTCCTGCTCCAGCACACCCGCCACTTCTCGGGCGCCCGCGAGTCCTCCCTGCTGCTCTGGCTGATGGGCGTCGCCCAACTGTTGCCCGTGCTGCTGTTCTCGCCTTTCGTCGGGGCCTGGGTGGATCGCTGCAACCTCAAGCGCGTGATGGTCATCTCCGACACGCTGCGGGCCGGGATCGTCGTGCTCATCCCGGCCTGCTACCTCGCCACGCACAGCGTCTGGCCGGTCAATCTGCTGGTCTTCGCGCTCTTCACCTGCAACGTCTTCTTCCTGCCGGCCAAGAGCGCCGTCACGCCCGAACTCGTCCCCGGCGAGCAGCTTCTGCTCGCCAACGCACTGCTGGCCGGCGCCGGCATCGCCGGCACCGCAGCCGTCATCCTCGGCGGCTGGGTCGTGGACCACTGGGGCTGGGGGCCGGCGCTTTACATCAATGGCGTCACCTACCTGGTCTCGGTGGTCTCGCTGCTGCTGATCCGCTACCGCCCGGCCGCCCACCACGCCGCGCTCGCGCCGGTCTCGATGCGCAACTACATCAATGAGGTCACCGAGGGTTGGCGGCTGGTGCGCTCCACCCCGGTCCTGGTGCTGGCGCTCACCGCGCACGCCGCCGTCTGGACGGCCGGCGGGTTCCTGCACGTGGCGGGCAACCAGCACATCCAGCGCGCCGCCGGAGCCCTGGCCGGCATGGAGCGCCTGGCCGTGCTCATGGCGACCGTCGGGGTCGGCAGCGCCTTCGGCACCTGGTGGGTGAACACGCGCGGGCGCGCGCACCCGCGCCACCTGATTCTCGGGGTCGGCCTGGTGCTGGCCGCCGCGGGACTCGTGGGCTTCGCGGTTTCGACCCGCTTCGCCGTGTTCGCCGCAGCTGCGCTGCTCATCGGCCTGGGCGCGGCCCCGATCTTCGTGCTGCCCGAGACCATGCTACAGGAGGGCACCGAGGCCCGCCAGCGCGGACGCGTCTTCGGCGCGCGCGACTTCCTGATGCGCCTGATGCTGCTCGGCGGGCAGAGCGTGGCCGGCGTCGCCACGCCCCTGATCGGGACCGGCGCGACCTTGCTCGTGGCCGCCGGGATGATGGCGCTGGTGGGCGTGCTGGCGTTCGTGATGGGCAGACGGATGCCCGCACCGCTGATGGCCACGACGCGCGAGTAGCGGGCGCAGTCGGAACTCAAGTGGCCCGGCTGCCGAAAACCCGGGGCAGCAGGCTTGCAGGTACGCCACCCCAGCGTTTCTCCCCAGGCACGGTCGGGCTTCCCCCCACGGGTGGAGCGCCGCATGAGCGAATTGGCACGCCACCCGGAGGAGCCGGCCGGGGTCGTGGAGCAGATGTTCCGGCGAGTGGACGCGCTGCGGAACGAAGCGGGCCGGGAGTTTCCCGAAGCCGCCCCGTCCCCGGCAACGCCGTGGACGGCCGAGCAGCGCTACCGCCGGCTCGTGGCCACCACCGCCGAAGGCATCTGGCGCTTCGCGCTCGATCCCCCGGTGCCCCTCAACCTGCCCGAGGACGAGCGGGCTCTGGCGATCCTCGAGCGCGGGCCGTCTGGCCGAGCGTAACAGGGCCTGTGCCCGCCACTACGGCTTCGAGGAGCCACGCGAGTTGCTCGGTTTCAGCCTGGCCGACATGATGTCCAGCTCCCGCGACGGGCAGTTCGGGGTCGTCCTGGAGTTCGTCCGATCGGGCTTCCGGCTCTCCGATCTCGAGACCCTGGAGCACGACCGGGCCGGTCGGCCGTTCTTCGTCCGCAACCACATCATCGGCATCGTGGAGAACGGCTGCCTGGTGGGCGGCTGGGGCACGCAGAACGACATCACGGAGCAGAAGCAGGCCGAGCAGGAATTGCGGTCGAGCGAGAGCCGCTTCCGCTCCGTGATCGAGAACGTCTCCGATGTCGTCACGCTGATGGACGCCGACGGCACCATCCGCTTCGAGAGCCCGTCGATCGAGCATATGTTCGGCTACGGACGAGGCGCTGAGGGAGGCGGAGTGGAAGTTCCAGGCCCTGTTCGAGAAGGGTCCGATCGGAGTCGCCTACCACGAAACGATCTATGACCCTTCCGGGCGGCCGATCGACTATCGTTTCCTCGATGCGAACGAAAGTTATCGGGAACTGACCGGTGTCGATCCGCGAGGCAAGACCGTCACCCAGGCATTCCCCGGCATCGAGAACGACCCCTTCGACTGGATCGGAACCTTCGGCCGCGTCGCCCGGACCGGGGAGCAGATCCGCTTCAAACAGTATCTCCAGGCCAACGATCGCTGGTACGACATCGTCGCTTACCAGTACCGGCCGGACCACTTCGTCGCGGCGTTCCTGAACATCACCGAGCGCAAGCAGGCAGAGCAGGCGCTGCGCCTGGCGCAGCACTCCCTGGAGATCGCCGCGGATGCGGTCCTCTGGCTCCGGCCGGATGCCTCCATCTGCCATACCAACGTCGCGGCGTCCCGCCTGCTGGGCTACTCCCGCGAGGAACTCCTCCGCCTGACCGCCCTTGATCTCAATCCCGGCCGCACCCCGGAAAACTGGGCCGAGCACTGGGACCGGATCCGCCAGCAGCAGTCGTACAAGTTCGAGGGGGAGTTCCGCACCAAGGCCGGGGATCTCGTGCCAGTGGAGACCACGGCCGGCTACCTGGAGTTCGGTGGCGAGGCCTACAACTCCGCCTTCGTCCGCGACATCACCGAGCGTAAGCAGGCCGATGAACGCCTCGCGACCCTCGCCGCCGCCGTCGAGCAGGCGGCCGACGACATCCTGGTGACCGACGCCGCAGGCAACATCTCCTACGTGAACGCCGCCTTCGAACGGACGACGGGGTATTCGCGCCGAGGCGACGGGCCGCTCCCCCAGGTTCCTCGACAGCGGCAGGCATGATCCGGCGTTCTACCACTCGATCGACACCGCGATCGCGAGCGGGCAGACCTGGCAGGGCCGCTTCAGCAACCGCACCAAAGATGGCCGCGCGATCCAGCAGGATGCGAGCATCTCGCCGATCATCGATGCCTCCGGCCGGATCGTCGGGCAGGTCCCGGCGCGGCGCGACGTCACCCGGCAGGTGGAACTGGAGGGGCACGCCGCACAGGCCGACAAGCTGGAGGCCATCGGGACCATGGCGGGCGGGATCGCCCACGACTTCAACAACATCCTGAGCGCCATCCTCGGGTACAAGCAGATGGCCTTGCGCAAGTGCCCCGAGGATTCGGCGATCTACCGTGACCTGCAGGCCGTCCTGCTGGGTTCCCGGCGGGCCGCCGACCTGGTCAAGCAGATCCTGACCTTCAGCCGTCACCAGCAGCACGCGGAGCAACCCGTCCAGGTCAGCCTGATCGTCAAGAAGGCGGCGAAATTCCTGAGCGCCAGCATCCCGGCCACGGTGGAGATCCGGACCGACCTCCGCTCGGACGCGGTCATCCTGGCCGAGCCGACCGACCTCCACCGGATCGTGATCAACCTCTGCACGAACGCCGCGCTCGCCATGCAGGACCACGGCGGCCTGCTGGAGCTGAGCCTCGCGGAAGTCGGCCTGGACGCGTCGTCCGCCTCGAAGCACCCGGGGGTGTCACCCGGACGGTTCGTCCGGCTCACGGTGCGCGACACGGGTCGCGGGATGACCCGCGAGGTCCAGGCGCGCATCTTCCAACCCTTCTTCACGACCCGCGAGTGCGGAGAAGGCAGGGGCATGGGGCTCGCCGTGGTGCACGGCATCGTGACGCGGTGTCATGGAGCCGTCACCGCGGAGAGCGAACCGGGCAGGGGGACAACTTTCGAGCTCCACCTGCCTCTGGTCGAACGGGCAGCGCCGGCCGTCCACTCGCCAGCGGAACCGCTGCTCACGGGCGCCGGGCGCATCCTCGTGGTCAACGACGAATCGCTGGTGGCCGCCATGGTCGTGGACCAGTTGAAAGAGCTCGGTTATCAGGCCACCGCCTGCGCGAACGGCCCCGAAGCCCTGGAGGCGTTCGCCGCGGACCCGCGCGCGATCGATCTGGTGGTTACCGACATGACGATGCCGGGCATGACGGGGGACGTGCTGGCGCGACGTCTCAAGGAACTCCGACCGGGCCTTCCGGTCGTCCTCTGCACTGGCTATAGCGACAGGATCTCGGCGGAGACGGCCCGGGCGCAGGGGATCGTCGAGTTCGCGATGAAGCCGGTCCCGATGGCGGAACTCTCGAGACTGGTGCGCCGGGCGCTCGACCGAGGCTGAGCGAGACGACCGGCGCGGGGCCGGGGCGTTACCGGTTGTTCATGAAGGTGCAGACGGGGCGCCGCCGCCACCGGGCGTGACGGCGGCGCCACCGCGATCACCTCGTCACGACGGTCCGGCGGACGAGCGAACGGCCCGCCACGCTCAGGCGCACGAAGTAGAGCCCCGGGCCGACCTGGCCCGCAGAGGCTCCATCCCAGCGGACCTGGTGACGTCCAGCCTCGAAGACGCCCTCGGCCAGCACGGCCACCTCGCGGCCCTGCACGTCCATCACGCTCAGCCGGACACGGGAGGCACTCGGCAGGGCGAAGCCGATGCGCCCCGCGCCTCGCAGCGGGTTCGGCTGCACCGGCGCCAGCTCGAAGTCCGCGACCGGGCGCTCACTCACCCCGGCCGGCGGACGGATGACGAACGAGGAATCGCCCACGTCCGCCCCCACGTTGCCGGACGAGTCACGCGCCACCACCTTGAAGAACGCGTCCTCAGTCGCCGGCCCCGTCACCAGCCAGTCGTAGGAGCCCGTGTTCGGGACAGCCGTGGCGATCGAGTCGAACGCCCCGCCCGCACCCGTGCGCGACAGGTAGAGATCCACGCGAGCCACCGCCGCATTGTCGAGGGCGTTCCAGACCAGTTCAGCCTGATCGCCGATGGCGTGGCTCGTCCCGCCCTCCGGAGCCAGCACGTGCACGGCCGGCGGCGCGGTGTCGGCGAACGCCGCCGCCACCGTCCGGTGCGCGATCATCAGCAGCGCCAGAGGATTGCCGGTCGTGGTCGTGTCACCACTCCAGCCCGTGAAGGCCCAGCCCGAATCCGGGACCGCGGTGACCGTCACGCCCGTACCGTACGGGTAGCCGGTCAGGTCGGGCGCGCGCGTCACGCCGCCGCCCGCCGCGGCGGTCGTCGTGAGCGTGAAGAGATCGGCCGAGAAGCTGGCGGCGATGGTGTGGTTGGCGGTGACGCTCGTGAAGGTGTAGGTCGTGTCGCTCCCCACCGAGAGTCCGTTCACCAGCACGTCCAGCACGTGATTTCCGCCGACCGGCTGGATCGAGAACCTCTGGTTGGCCCCCTCGACCACGGGCACGACGCCGACCGGGGCGATGCTCCCGCCCGGACCCGCCGAGGCGGTGATGGTCCAGCGGTCGATGGTGAAGTAGTAGTTGCTCGCGTCGCTGGCCACGTTCCCCGCGGCATCGTGCGCGGTGGCGAGCACCAGCGCGGTGCTGCTGGGCGTGTTGGGCACGCTCCACGAGTAGCTGCCCGAGTTCGCCAGTCCGGTGGCGATGACGTACGGGTAACTGGTGCCACCATCAGTCGAGTAGGCCAGGTCCACGGCGGTCACGCCGACGTTGTCCGTGGCGGTCCAGGTGATGGCGTGGGTCGAGCCCGCCTTCCAGGTCACGCTCGTGTTGGGAGCGGTGACGGTGACCGAGGGGTTGACGAGGTCGCCGTGGCCAATGGCGGCGTAGACGTCGAGCTTGCCGTAGCCCCAGGTGCTGTTCGGCACCGTGCCGGTGTAACCGTCCGCCCGGGCATTGGCTTCGAACGCCAGCTTCACCTTGCTGGGCGATGCTCCCGGGTTGGCCTGCAGGAAGAGCGCCACGGCGCCGGCGACGTGCGGCGCGGCGAAGCTGGTCCCGGCCGAGATCTCGTGCACGCCGTCATCCACGTCCCAGCCGGTACCGGCGAGGCTCCCCGCAAAGCTCGAGTGCGTGGTGGCCACGCCGAATCCCGGGGCCGAGATCTCGGGCTTGAGCACGCCGTCGCGCCGCGGTCCCTGGCTCGAAAAACCGGCGATGGCGTTCATGGTGGCCCCGGTGAAAGTCCAGGTCGCGCCGTCCCCGCAGGAGTACCACGACGGCTTGGTGACATGGGCAGCCACGGCGAAGATGCTGTCCCCGTCGGCGGGCTGGCCCACGAGCGTGGCGGTGTTGAGGCCCGTCGTGACCGCGGGAATGACCCCGGCCGCACCGAGCTGGGCGGCATAGATCCAGATGTCCACGCGCTTGCCGATGCTGGCCGCGCCGTTCGACACGACATTGATCGTCCAGTTGCCGGGGGCCGGCCGCTGATTCAGGGTGGCGTCCCAGATCTCGATCTCGAACTGCCGGGTCGTGGAAGTCCCCCCGAAGCCCTCGGTGGCGTTCTGGTTGGCGATGTAGATCTGGAACCCGGCCGACCCGGTGCTGCGCGCATTCCACGCACCGAAACCACAACTCAGGGTGTCCCCCGCCAGCGGGCCCTTGACCTGAATGACGACGCTCGCGGTCGGGTCGTACCAGCCGGCAACCAGGATGTAGTCGTTCCCGGCACCCGAGTTCTTCGAATAGCTCGGGATGTTGAACCCGAACTTGTCTACTCCAAACGTGGTCGAGGTGGTGGTGAGCTTGCCGTGGATCTTGTCCTCCTGGTCGTTCCCGGCCGAGGCCACCACGATCTTCCCCGGTCCGGTGAGCGCGCTGATCGACGTGCCGAAGTCGTCCGAGCCATCGTGCGGGCCCGCCTGGCCGCCCAGCGAGAGGTTCACCACGCAGTCCTTCCCGAGTGCGGCGGCCTTCTGGAAGATGTAGTTGACCCCATCGATGATGCTCGCGTCAGAGAAGTCGGTCTTGACCATGATGAACTCGGCCAGCGGCGCCATGCCGACGTAGCGGTAGGCCGGCTGCGAGCAGCCGGTCTCGGAGCCGTTGCCGATCAGCACCCCCGCCACGTTGGTGCCGTGGCCGTACGTGTCTCGATGGCGAACGGAGCCCGGCGTGTTGTCGATCTGCGACTTGGTCCACTCCGTGCCGTAGCCGAATCCAGACGGGGCCGGGCCAACCAGGTCCTCATGGTCCCAGATGTAGAGGATGCGGGTCTTGCCGGTGCTGTCCCGGAAGTCGGGCCGCGTGAAGTCGATGCCCGTGTCCACGTCGCCGATGATGATTCCCTGCCCGGCGCGGCCGCTGTAGACCGGCGGGCTGCCCGAACCCCCGTTCTCGAGGTTCGCTCGTACGTCCACCCGGCTCACGTTGAGATGCGGCTGCAGGTAACGCGCCAGTTGCACGCGGCGCATGCCGGAGAGACCGCGCAGCCGCCCGATCTCCGTGCGGCGCACGCGCGCGGTGAAGATGCGGCCGGTCTGGGTGCCGACGCGGATGCCGGCGGCTTCCAGTTCTGCACGCGAACCGTCGAACTCGAGGATGACGCCGAACTCGGAAGGCTCGACGTAGTCACGCGGAGCGACGGCCGCCGCCCGGCCGGTGTTGCGCTCGAGCAGGCGTCCGCGGGACGGCAGCGGACGGTTGCGCAGCGGGACGGACTGCCCGGATTCGATCTGCGTCAACCCGCGGTCGAGCTGCACGCCCTTGTTGGGCTGGGCCGAGACGGGGAGGGGTACGATCAGGAACGAAGAAAGGGCGATCGCCAGCACCAGACCAGCGTGTGCACGCATGATGCGGTTCTCCTAGAGGATGCCAGGTCGGACATGCACGGACAGCAACGCTGCTTACTATTGTGGCTGCTGGCGGTGGATCGAGTCAATCGGCGGGGGCCGTCATCTTCACTCGGCCGCATGCAGATAGCCCTGCGGCCCGGGGTGCCTACCCCTCGCGCGTGGTGAGCGGCACCAATTCGACGCCCCAACGCTCGCGCAGGGCCATGCGAAATGCACTCGGGTCGGCGCCCGCTCCAGCGCGGCGGCGGTAGCTCTCGTAGGCCACCATCAGCGCCGGGCCAAACTCGGCGAAGAACCGGCGCTCGGCCTGTGCCCGCTCGATCGCCTCGCCCTCGTGCACGGCGAACTCATCAAGCACGGCTCGCGCGACCGCCAGGTGCCCTTCGGCTTCGGGCTCCGCCCCGGCTCCAGGCTCCGCCTCAACTTCGGGCTCCGCCCCGGCTCCGGGCTCCGCCTCAACTTCGGGCTCCGCCCCGGCTCCAGGCTCCACCTCAACTTCGGGCTCCGCCCCGGCTCCGGGCTCCGCCTCAACTTCGGGCTCCGCCCCGGCTCCGGGCTCCGCCTCAACTTCGGGCTCTGCCCCGGCTCCGGGCTCCGCCTCAACTTCTGGCTCCGCCCTGGCTCCGGGCTCCGCATCAACTTCTGGCTCCGCCCTGGCTCCGGGCTCCGCGGTCATGATGGGAGAAGTCGCGGCGGCGGCTGGGACCTCCTCCACCGCCTCGAGCGGGCGTTCGGACGCCGGGTTGCCGGGTGCAGGTTCGGGCAACGCGGGTTCCCGGAACCGCCCGTCGACACCCACGGTGAACAGCAACTGGCAGCGCGGGCAGCGCACACGCGCGCCCGCCGGGCCCACGAGGTGCTCGGGGAGCAGGTAGCCAGTCGAGCAGTTCGGACAGGCGATGATCATGGCCAGACCTCCACAGTCACCATTGTGCCCCAATTCGCCCCTGCAGGAAAACCCACCCCGGCCGGGAGGTCGCGCGAACGGAGCCGGCCTTGCGGAGCCCTGGGTAAACGGCCGGCGCGCGCCTCACCCGATGAGCGCCACTTCGAGCGGCTCGCGGTAGTGCGCGAGCAGGGTCTCGCGCAGCGCGGCGTGCCCGAGCCGCATGAGCTGGGGGTCCTCACTCACCAGCGCCCGCGCCGCGACCTGCGTCTCCTCGAGCAGCTCCTCGTCCCGGGCCAGGTCCACGAGCTTGAAGCGCGGCAGCCCGCTCTGGCGGGTGCCCCACATCTCGCCGGGGCCGCGCAGGCGCAGGTCGGCCTCGGCGAGCGCGAAACCGTCGGTGGTCGTGGTCAGGAGCTCGAGCCGCTCGCGCGCCACGGCGCTGGCGGCGGGCCCGGCCACCATCACGCAGACCGAGCGGTGCGCGCCGCGCCCTACCCGGCCGCGCAGCTGATGCAGCTGGGTCAGGCCGAAGCGCTCGGCGTTCTCGACCACCATGACGGTGGCGTTGGGCACGTCCACACCGACCTCGACCACGGTGGTGGTGACGAGCACCTGCACCTCGCCTGCAGCAAAGGCCTCCATCACGGACTGCTTGGCGTCGGCCTTGAGCCGGCCATGCAGGAGACCGGTCTTCCAGGCGCGGAGCAGCGGCTGGCTCCCGAGCCGCTCGAACTCGGCCTCGGCGGCGCGCACGTCAGCGCGGCCGGCCTCCTCGATGAGCGGGACCACGACGAAGGCCTGGCGGCCGGCAGCCAGTTCACGCGCCATGAACTCGACCACCTGCGGGAACTTCTCCTCGCCGGTCACGCGGGTCACGAGCCGCCCGCGCCCCGCGGGGCGCGCCTCGAGCGTGCTCACCGCGAGGTCACCGTAGCAGGCGAGCATGAGCGTGCGCGGGATGGGTGTGGCGGTGAGCACGAGCACGTCGGGGATGACGCCCTTCTGCGCCAGGGTGGCACGCTGGCGGACCCCGAAGCGGTGCTGTTCGTCCACGATGGCGAGCGCGAGGTCCGGCAGCCTGACCTTCTCCTCGAGCAGCGCGTGCGTGCCGGCCACCAGCAGCGGCTCGCCGGCCTCGAGCCGCGCGTCGAGTACCCGGCGGGCGGCGGCCGACGTGGCGCCGGTGAGGACCGCCACCGCGGCGCCCACCGGCGCGGCGAGGGCGGCCAGGGTCCTGCCGTGCTGGCGCGCCAGGATCTCGGTAGGTGCCATGAAGGCCACCTGGTGGCCGGCTTCGAGCACGTGGAGCGCGGCCAGGAAGGCGACCACCGTCTTGCCGCTGCCCACGTCGCCCTGGAGCAGGCGGTACATGGGGGTTCCGCGCTTCAGGTCGGTGACGATCTCCCCAAGCGCGCGATCCTGGTCCGCGGTGAGCGTGTAGGGCAGCGCCGCCCGCGCCCGCGCGGCGAGCTGCCCCGCCCCAGCGGTGTTCCTCCCGCGCCCCTCCTGGGCCAGCGCCTGCCGGCGCAACTCGAGTACCGTCTGCAGCAGGAAGAGCTCCTCGAAGGCGAGCTTGCGCCGCGCGGCGGCGAGGCGGGCCTCGTCCTCGGGGAAGTGGATCTGCAGGAGCGCCTCCGCGAGCGGCACCAGCCCGCGCGCCTCCGCCACTGCGGCGGGAACGGGGTCCTTCACGGACCTCGCCGCCGCGTCGAGGGCGTGCCGCACCGCGGTCCGCATCCCGCGCGCGGTGATTCCCTTGGTCAGGGCATGCACGGGCACCAGCCGGCCGACGTGGAGCAGGGCCTCCATCTCGCCCTCGACCACTTCGAAGAGCGGGTTGAGCATGCGGCGTTCGAGCGGGTGCAGTTCGCCGCTCACGACCACGCGCACGCCGCGCTGGAGCGTGCGCGCGAGGAAGGGCTGGCCGAAGAAGTAGAGCCCCAGGCGCGCGCCACTGCCGTCGTCGAGCGCGACCTGGAAATCGGTGCGCCCGGCCCGCGTGCGGACGGCTACGGCGCTGTGCACGGTGCCCTCGACCGTCAGCAACTCGCCGGGCCGCAGGTCGGCGATGCGCGCGAAGCGCCGGGCATCGAGCCAGGTGCGCGGGTAGTGGCGCAAGAGGTGCTCGACCGTGGACAGGCCGAGGCGCGCGAAAGCCTCGGCACGCTGGGGGCCCACTCCCGGCAGGAACTGCAGCCGCGAAGCAGGCTCGAGCGGCGGCTTGCCCGGGATCGGGTGTCGGGACGAAGTCGGTGGCACCGGCATGGTCTGGAGCACTTTCGCACATCCCGGCGCCGTGGGCCGCATGGGCCTGGACTCATGGGCCTGGACTACGGCCGCCCCGGGCACCGCGGGAGGACCCCGGAGGGTCGCTTTACAGCCCCGGGCTGCGCTGATAAAGTCCGGTGCTCGTTCGACCCCGATGGACCGCGATCCGATGGCAGGAGGTTTCTCCTTGGCTCAGCGATGTGATATCTGCGGGAAAGGCACGATGTCAGGCAATAACGTGAGCCACGCTCACAACCTGACCAAGCGGAAGTGGAATCCCAACCTGCAGCGCGTGCGCGCGCTGGTGGATGGCCGGGCTAAGAACCTGGACGTCTGCACCCGTTGCATCCGCAGCGGCAAGGTGACGAAGGCCGTGCGCAACGTCCGCAAGCCGGTCACCGCCTAACCGCCTTCCCACGCCGAAGCCCCCTTCGCCCTTCCCGGCGACGGGGCCTCTTCATGGCCGCGCGGCGGACTCCTGGCGTTTCACGGCCAGCAACTCGCGCCACTCCAGTTGCTGGCGCGGCAGGGCGTGCAGGGGGTCCAGCTCCAGCGCCCGCGCGAACTCCTCGTCGGCCTCGCGGGTGCGCGCCTGCGCGAGCAGCGCCCAGCCCAGATCGGCGCGCGCGGCGGCATACAGCGGATTGGCGGCGAGGGCCGTCCGCAGCGGCCCCTCGGCCCCGGCTGCATCTCCGCGCAGCAGACGTACGCGTCCCAGCTGGGCATGGGCATCGGGCCAGTCGGGATGCCGCGCGACCAGGTCCCCAAGCAACTCCTCGGCCGCGGCTGCGTGCCCGAGCGCAAGCTCCACGGCCGCCAGCTCGAGCACCGCAGGGTCGTACCCGGGCCGCAGCGCCAGCGCTCTGCGGTAGGCCTCGCGCGCAGCTTCGAGCCGGCCCTGCGCGCGCCGGGCGCGGGCCAGAGCGAGTTGCAGGTCCGGGTAGTCGGGCTGGACCGCGAGCGCGCGCTGGATCTCCTCCTCCATCCCGGTCACGTCGTTCACGGCAAGGGCGAGCGAGACCTGGTCGAGGACGCCCTGCGGGATCTCGCGGTCGCGCACCAGTCCGCGCCGCACCGAGCGCAGGGCATCCTCGTGCCGGCCGAGCGCGTGGTAGATCATCCCCAGCAGCCGCTGCGCGCGCGCGAACTGCCGGTTGAGCTTCACCGCGCGTTCGAGCGGGGCCACGGCCGCCTGGAGTTCGCCGGCGCGAAAGCGGGCGAGCCCGAGCCAGAAGTGCAGGTCCGGGTAGTCGGGGAAGGCTTCGAGCGCGGCCTCGACGTGCACGATCGCGTCGCGCGCTCCGCCCAGTTCGAGCTGCGCGCGCGCAGCCAGCAGGCGGGCCTCGAGGTAATGCGGGTTGATGCGCAGCGCCTGGTCCAGCTGCCCAAGCGCCTCCTCGAAGCGCCCGGCCTCGAGCAGCAGGCCGCCCAGCCGGCCGCGCACGTCGGCGTAGCCGGGGTTCTCGGCCACCGCCCGCTCGAGCTCGGCGATGGAGCCGGAGAGATCACCCGCGTGGTAGCGCTCGAGCGCCCGGTCCAGATGCGCGGTCGGAGGCCCTGCGGCGCCGGGGCCGCCCGCCGGCACGGTCAACAGGCCCTGCCAATCGGTGGCCGCCCACTCCGAGGCACGAGAAGCCACCAACCCAGTGGGCAATTCGACGCCCAGCGCCAGTGCCTGGTTCAGTGCCTGGACCGAGCCTTCGCGATCGTCGAGCTGCGAACGGCAGACGGCCAGCAGCAGCAGCGCCTCGACGTAGCGCGGGTGCTCGGCCAGAGCCCGTTCGAGTTCGGCAACCGCCTCGTGCAGACGGCCCGAGCGCTGGAAGATGCGCGCCCGGAAATAGCGCAGGTCGGGGAAGGTCGGGTTGTCCTCCAGCGCCTTGGAGAACTGCTCCTCCGCTTTCGTGTACTGGCCGGCGTGGAAGAAAGCGAGCCCGAGGTTCGCCCGCGCCTCGGCGGCATAGCACAGCGCCAGGCTGTGGTCGGGATTGCTGGGATCCCGCACCTCGCCCAGCACGGCTTCAAACTCGGAAACCGCCTGTCCGAACTCGCCGCGGTTGAAATGCACCATACCGCGGTTGTAGTGGCGGTTGTGTCCCCATTTGAGGAGGTTGGTGAACACGGCCGGATTCCGTTCCTTTCGCCTCGCCTCAGGTCCGGGGGGCGCGGCCTGGGCCGCGCCCCCGCGTAACCCAGGCTAGTCCATCTGCTTGCGCAGGAAGGCGGGCACCTCGAGGGAATCGCCATTGCGGCTGCCCGTCCCCCAGCGGTCGCGGCAACCCGCGCCCACCTCTTCCTTCCACGGATGTGAATGCCGGTGCCCTTCGGCCTCCACACCGCGCCCCTTCTCGGCGCGCGGCCGCGAAGCCTCGTGACCGAAGCCCGTGGCGATGACGGTGATCATCATCTCGCCGTCCATGTTCGGGTCGATGACCGCACCGAAGATGACGTTGGCGTCATCGCCAGCCGCGCTCACCACCACGCTCGCCGCCTCGTTCACCTCATGCAGGGTCAGATCGCGACCGCCCGTGATGTTCACGAGCACACCCTCGGCGCCGCTGATCGAGACATCCTCGAGCAGCGGGCTCGCGACGGCCGACTGCGCCGCCTCCAGTGCCCGGCCGGGCCCCGAGGCGCGCCCCGTGCCCATGAGCGCATTGCCCCGGTTCGACATCACCGCCTTCACATCGGCGAAGTCCAGGTTCACGAGCCCCGGCACCGTCACCAGGTCCGAGATGCCCTTGGTGGCCTTGAGCAGGACCTCGTCGGCCACACCGAAGGCATCGGTGAGCGTGGTGTCCTTGTCCACCACCGC
>Ga0315283_10001684_pt1 | contig 17972 bp, 13 predicted proteins | sample YL17G09_0_MG_FD_204541 | JGI IMG/M metagenome (GOLD analysis project Ga0315283, IMG submission 204541) | Sediment microbial communities from Yellowstone Lake, YNP, Wyoming, USA - YL17G09_0 | ecosystem: Environmental > Aquatic > Freshwater > Lake > Sediment | place: USA: Wyoming | collected... | reverse complement strand
AAGGCAGAAACCAGGGTTCTGAATGATATTTCCGTCGTCATCCTCAATGGTAGGGCGTTGGTCGTTGTAGCCCGGGAATGTACGCGTACCTTTCTTGTTGTCGATCCAACCGGCGTCGGACCGCGACCAGCCAACGAGGCGAACAGCCGCATTGTCGGTGATCGGCAGATTGAGGAATCCCTCGACCACATAACCGGTGTCATCCTCATCGACGATGTTGCCTTCGACGGCATAGCCCGCGTCAAACTTCGAGGGGTCCGGCCTGTTGGTGATGATGCGGATGGTGCCGGCCTGGGAACTGGCGCCGTACAGCGTGCCCTGCGGCCCCGCGAGCGCTTCCACGCGCTCGATGTCGTACATGTGGATGTCGAGGTTGCCCTGGATCGTGGTGATCGGCTGCTCGTCCAGGTACATGCCGACGCTCGGCTGGGAGGTGGTCGCCTGGCCGTCGCCGCCGGTGACGATACCGCGCATGTACACCGCCGCGAAGCCTGCGCCGGCACCGAGGTTCGGCTCCATGGTCACGGTCGGCAGCATCTGCACGTAGTCCTTGAAATTCTTGATGTTCAGCTCCTGCAGGGCCTCGTTGCCCAGGGCCTGGATGCTGATTGGCACGTCCTGCAGGTTTTCCGAACGCTTCTGCGCGGTAACGATGATCTCTTCGAGCCCGGTGCGGTCCTGCGCCAGCAGGGCGGCGGGGCACGCCAACAGGATCGCTGCCGCCAGCGGCGTTCGCGGCATGCGGCGCGGGAAAGCCTTCGTGCTGGAATCTCGCATCATCATTCTCCCGTTGTCATTGAGTAGCATTTAACCCGCATGGAAACTCGAGTCAATCCAGAGCGATCGTCCACATTGTAGTTTCCCCGCAACAACAGGCCAGCATGGGGCGGGCGACCGCTAGAACCGCGGAACGGCGGGATATGCTTCCAGCACCGGACCCAGCGCCTCCTTGAGGGGGGCGAGCCAGGCTTCGTAGTGCCGCCACTGCTCGACGCCCTCCCGGTAGATGGGCCGACGGACCTGCTCCGAACTGGCCGTGCGCACGGGGCGATCGTTTTCGAAGAAACGCAGGCACCCCGGCTCGAAGGGCAGCCCGCAGTAATCGAGCAACCGGCGCACCTCGCCTTCCGTGTCCTCGACCATCCGCTCGTGGAAGACACGGTGGACGCGCCCCGGCAAGACCTCATCGAAGTGCGCCATCAGTTCCACGTAGTCACGGTAGAAGCGGCCCACGTCAATGAGGCCGTAACTGAAATTCTGGCCGCGCGCGTAGTTCTGCTTGAAGTTCGAAAAACAGCAGCCGAGCGGATGCCGGCGCGCGTCGATGATCTTCGCGTTCGGCAGCACCAGCTGGATCAACCCCGTGTGCAGGAAATTGTTGGGCATCTTGTCGATGAAGAACGGGCGATCGGTCTTGCGGTGGATGCGGGTGCGCTCGAGGTACTGTTCCCCGAGCTCCCGCAAGTCCGTGGCGCTCTTCGAGGCCAGCACCTCCGCATACGCCGCGATCTCGAGCGAGTCGGCCTGCGTGCGCAATTCCTTTGCCATGGAGATGATTTCGGGCAGCTCCATGGTGCCCTCCACCGCCGAATGGCTGGACAGGATCTGCTCGAGCAGCGTCGAGCCCGCCCGCGGCATGCCGACGATGAAGATCGGATCGGGCGCATCGCAACCGGAGCCAGCGCGCTCGCTGAAGAATTCACGCGTGAAGGTCGTCTTCAGGCGCCTGACGCGGTTGGAGTTGAGGTCGGCATCGTAGCGATGGTCGGCGCGGTGCAAGGCATTGGCCTGCGCGTAGTGCTCGAAAGCCTGCGCATGGTCGCCGGCGTCCTCGCAGGCCTTTCCCAACGCAAAATGGAAATTCAGACGGCTCTCGTCGTCGAGCCCCGGGCGGGCGAGCTGTGCGCGCATCGCCGACAGGTCGGCCTCGGTGAAGCGGAACGTCTTGAGGTTGGCAAGGCTCCAGTAGGCTTCACCGAGCCCGGGATCGCGGGCGATGCTGCGGCGGTACGCCTCGACGCACTGGTCCTGGCGGCCCTCCGTCTTCAGCACGTGCCCGTAGCTCAGCCAGACCTTGGCATTGGCCGGATATTCTTCCAGCAGCTCCGCATAGACCCGGGTGGAGCGCTCGTACTCGCCGATCCGGCAGAGGATGACCGCGTACAGATTGCGGTAGCTCGGGCTGCGGGGATCGACCGCGAGCAGGCGCTCGACCTCCGCGAGCGATCCGCCCGGGTCGTTGCGGCGTTGCAGCAGGATGGCGTAATTGTAGCGCGCAGCTGCAAAGGTCGGCGCCAACTCCAGGCAGCGTTCGAGCAGCTTTGCGGCGTCGTCATTGCGGCCCAGGCGCATTGCGACCTCCGCCAGCATGCGAATCGCGGGCACGTCGGTCGGTGTCTGTTGCAAGTGCGTCTTGAGCAGCCGCTCGGCCGTCGAAACGTCATTCGCCAGCATCGCAGCCGCCGACTGCTGCAACGCCGGGTCCTTCGTCGAACATTGGATATGGCGCGCGTAGGCCGCGTCGCCGCCCTGAGAATCGCCGGTGGCCAGGAGGTGATCGGCGAGCGCCAGCCACGCCTTGGTGTGTTGAGGCCTCAACTCGACCGTTTTCTGCAATGCCCGGATGGCCCCATCGCCACGGCCGGCGCCGCCCAGCGCAAGGCCGTACTCGAATTGGGCAGCGGCCCAGCCGGGCTGCGCCCGCACCAGCGGCTCAAGCACCTCGAGCGCGGCCAGCGGATTTCCCGCGCGGCGATGCGCGGTGCCCAGCAACAGCACAGCGGGAGGGTGATTCGGCACGGCATTCAGGATCTCGAGCGCCTGCTCGGCGGCGAGCGCTGGGTCGGCCTCGAGCAAGCGCGAGGCATTTGCCATGGCAACGCCCAGCGTGCCAGTGGGTGGGGAGGCGGCACTCATCGCAAGCGCTCTGCCCGCGGCGCGAACGTGGATGAGTGATTGCCCATTATCCGGCGGATCGTCCCTCGTGATGAGGCGACGATTCTACGGGCGTGGATCGGGCAGGACAATGAAAGCGCCGCGGATGGCCTTCCGCGCCGAGCCGTTCTCTGGCCAGGGTCGCCTTGGTTTAGCATAAGCAGCATGACGTCCCCGATCACGATACTCGACGGTGCGATGGGTACCGAACTCAGGGCTCGTGGCGCATCCGTGCCCGACTACAGGAGTTCCGCCTGGTCGGCACTGGCACTGGTGCACGATCCGGGGACCGTACGGCAGGTCCATTGCGACTACATCGCGGCGGGCGCCGATGTCATCACCGCCAACAACTACGCCGCGGTGCCGAAGCTGCTCGCGCGGGTCGGGATGGCCGATCGACTCCATGAACTGACACGTCAGGCGTGCCAGCTGGCGCTCGAGGCGCGCGCAGCCTGCCGCCGCCCGGAGGTCCGCATCGCCGGCTCGCTGCCACCGCTCGACACCACCTATGAAGCTGATCTCGTCGGACCGGAGCACGAGCTTTACGCAACGTACCTGCGCATCGCGCGTACGCTCGCTCCGGACGTCGACCTCGTCATTGCGGAAACGCTGACCACCGTCCGGGAAGCGGTAGCGGCAGCGCGCGCCGCCGCGGAGTGCGGACTTCGGGTGTGGGTGTCGTGGAATCTCCGGCTCGACGCGCCGCTCATACGCGGTGGCGAGTCCCTGGAGCAGGGCATCGCGGCGCTGCAGTCGCTGCCCGTCGAAGGCTACATGGTGAACTGCGTACCGACGGAGCTCGTGCAGCCGGCACTCGGTCTCATGCGACGCTGCACCGACCGGCCGCTCGGGGCCTACGCGAACAGCTGCGAGAAAGCGCCGGACCAGGCGGCCCTCGATGCCTACACGGTGCCGATCCTGTCGCCGCAGCAATACGTGGCCGCCAGCGAACGCTGGGTCGAGGCGGGTGCCACATGGATCGGTGGCTGCTGCGACACCCGTCCGGCTTACGTCGCGGCACTTGCCAAGCGCTGGTCGCAGCGCGACATTGGCGCCTGACCTGCGCAAGTCCCGACCCGGCGAGAGAGAATAATGAGTGACTCTGCTGCGGAGAACGCATGAAGCACGCAATTGACTCAATCATCCGCCTGTTGGCGCTTGTTGCCGTCGCCTCGCCGGCCAGCGGGGCTGCCACCCCGTCCAATGGATGCGGGAAGGCCGGCTTGACCAGCGGCACCTACACCATGGTGGACCCGGGCAGTGGCATTACCCGGACGTTCCGCGTGCACGTCCCTACGGGTTACAACAAAAGCACGGCGGCACCCCTCGTTACCATCTTTCACGGCTGGGGTGGCAACGAAAGCGAATTCCTGAGCAACAAGACAGTCACTTCCCTCGCCAACCAGCGCGGGTACATCCTTGTTGCGCCCCGCGGCCTCGGCTCGGGTGCTCCCGACTCCAGCAACAACTCCTGGTCCTTCAGTGGATCCACGACGGGCCTGGATGGCGACGGGGCCAATTCAGCGGTCGTGCCTGGCGACACAGATGCGATTTGCGACGCCGCAAAGACACCCGATTATTCCTATCCATCGTGTCACACGGTCAGGCAGAACACCTGTTCCTGGACTCAGTGCCAGGCGGATGACGTCGCGTTTGCTGTTGCACTGGTCGCGTATGTCGAGGAACGCCTGTGCGTCGATACCGGCCGGGTATTCGCAACGGGCGGGTCGAACGGCGGAATGTTCTCCTGGGAGCTGGGGCAGAATTCAGCGAGTGCCTCGACGTTCAAGGCCATTGCATCACTGGTCGGCTTGCCGCACCGGGCCTACCTGAGCGCACAGGGAAAAAGCGTCGAGATGCCGGCACTCGTCATCACAGGCACGATGGACACCATTGTTCCGCCCGGCGCCTGGGATGACCCGTCGTACACGACCACGTCCAATGGTAGCGACAGGTACTACTACACCGGGGCCACTGCCATTACCCGGAAATGGGCGGAGAAGAATAACTGCAGCGGCACGGGCAATGCCCTCCCGTTCAACGATGGCAACGCCAAGACCGATTGCCGCAGGTATTGTGCCAATGACTCCGGCTGGTCCGGTGGTTCGGTAGGTTCCGGCTGGCCCAAGGTTCTCGACTGCCGGGCGCGCATGGGACACACCTACAATCTGTCCTGGTCGTGGAAACTGATCATGGACTTTTTCGACGCGCATTCTCGTTAGTCGCACATGGGCATCGCGAGCAGCAGCAGCGAAACGCCCAGGCCCGCGATGATCGCGGCGGCGCTATTGTCCGTGCTGTCCGTGCTGGCGGCCTGCATGGCGCGGGCAGCCGAGCCGTCGGCACCCCGCTATGGCATGGAATTGAAGGAGGCGTGGATCACGCTGCCTGACGGCGTGCGCCTCGCGACGGATCTCTACGTGCCCACCGGCGCCGCACCGGACGAGAAGTTCGCGGTACTGCTCGAATACCTCCCCTACCGCAAGACCGAGGAACGACGCCGCAACTGGCCGCTCTACTCGTACTTCGTGCAGCGCGGCTACGTGGTAGCGCGGGTGGACATCCGCGGCACCGGCAACAGCGAGGGCAGGCTCGTACCGTACGAGTACTCCGACATCGAGTTCGACGATGGCGACGTGGTCATCGACTGGCTCTCGAAGCAGCCCTGGTCGACCGGCGCCGTGGGGATGTTCGGGATCTCCTGGGGTGGGTTCAACTCCATCCAGATGGCGGGCCGGAATCCGCCTGCGCTGAAGGCGTTCATCGCGGTAGGTACCACCGACGACCTCTACCAGGAAGACGTTCACTACATGGACGGCATCATGCACCTCGATTCCTGGGAAATGAGCCAGGACCTGGACAATGCGCGCCCCGGCGCGCCGGGGTACGTGATGGACGAGGCGTACTTCAGGGACCGCTTCGACACCCCGCCCTGGATGCTCACCTGGAAACGCGAGCAGCGTGACGGGCCGTTCTGGGACCGTGCGTCCTGGCGCGATCGCGAGCAGAAGATCACGGTGCCCGGATTCCAGATCGGGGGCTGGTACGACGGCTACCGCGACGTCATCCCGCGCATGCTGGAGCACGCCGGCGGACCGGTGAAGGCCATCATCGGCCCCTGGTCACACACCTTTCCGAACGATCCCTACCCCAAGCCCGGCATGGAGTGGCGCCATGAGGCCGTGCGCTGGTTCGACTACTGGTTGAAGGGCATCGACACCGGGATCATGCGCGAGCCGCGTTTCGCCGTGTACGTGCGCGACTGGCACCCGCCGGGGCCCTACCTCGATACCGCCCCGGGGCACTGGCGCTGGGAGGACGGCTGGCCGATCGAGCGCGTCGAAAACCGGGTGCTGAACCTGCGCGGCGATCACACGCTGGGTGCCGCCGACGGCGAACGGAGCATGCACCGCCTGCGCTACGCACCGGGCACGGGCATCGAGGCGGGCGGCCCGGTGATGTGGTGGGGCGATGTCGCGCACGACCAGCGTCCCACCGACGCCTTCAGCCTCGTGTACGACTCCGCGCCGCTGACCGAGGAGCTGGAAATCCTGGGGTTGCCGCGCGCGCAGCTGCGCGTAAGCGCCGACGCACCGCGCGCGAACTGGTTCGCGCGCATTTCGGACGTCGCGCCCGACGGCGCCGTGACGCAGGTGGCGGGCGCCGGCTTCAACGGCAACCACCGGAAGTCCGCGCGTGCCCCCGAGTTGCTGACGCCCGGCGCGGAGTTCCCGCTGGACATCGAGATGCACTTCACGTCCTGGGTGTTCCCGAAGGGACATCGCATCCGCGTGGCCGTGAACAACGCGCAGTGGCCCATGATGTGGCCGTCGCCGCACGCGATGACGGCCACGCTCGCGATCGGCGGCCCGGACGGCGCGCGCGTCGTCCTGCCCGTAGTGCCGAAGTCGACGCGGCCCGCTCCGAACTTCCTGCCGCCGCAGGCGAGCCCGCCCATGCCGGGCTTCGAGGCGCTCGATACCGGCACGCCCTCGGGTTACGGCGAGATCTCGGAAGTGCGCCGCAACCCGCAGACCGGAGAGGTCACGGCGGTCGCGACCAACGGCAGCAGCGAACGCTTCCCCTGGGGCACTCAGCGCAACGAGGAGCGGATCGAGCACAAGACCTCGGACGCGCACCCCGAGAGCACCTCGATGACCGGGACGCACCGCATGGAGGTGGACCTGCCCGGCCGCAAGCTCAGGTGGGAGGCGAAACTGGTGTTCTGGAGCGACCTCGAGGCGTACCACTACGAGTACGAACGGCGGGTCTACGAGAACGGCAAGCTGCTGCGGGAAAAACGCTGGACCCAGCGTTTTCCGCGGGATCCCTGATCGAGGGAGCCCGCTCCCGCAACACGGGTACACCCGAACCTGGCGCTGCGTCACGCGCCATTGCGTTTCTCCAGCCGATCGACGCAGTGCCCGTCGTGGAAACTATCCTGCGGCGGGCCGGCGGCGACCGCCCCTCCGCGGCTATTTCAGCTCTTCGTACAGGCTGTCCGAAACAATCTTGCGCATCTGGCTCATGCTCTTGAGCGTCGCCTGGTACTCGGCGTCCTTGGCGATCATGGCGTCGTCCGCCGCGAACGTCGCCAGGTCTGCATACTCGACCGCGACGACGATCGAGCCCGCATTCGGGCCCGCAAAGCGCGCGCGCCAGGCCCGCACCGTCGACTTGCTGCCGATGCGCTGCATGCTTGCCTTGAGCGTGTTCAGGTGGCCCATGTAGGCAGCAACGTCGTTCGTTTCGATCACGACGACGCGCAGGACCGTCGCTTCCGCGGAACTCACCAGCGCGAACAACCCCACCAGGGCCGCCAACATGACTGTAAGACGCTTCATAAGAACTCCCCCCTCTGTTGTTGGTATCGATCGAACGATGCCATCGTGCGCCGGCGTCAGGCAAGACGTCAAATCACCTGCGCGCAACATTGCGGCAGTGCTTGAGATCCCCGGCGCCGAAGCCCGGGTAACCCGCCGGCGTGTGCTCGAACGCGACGCTCGAGGCCAGTCGCAAACCCGCCTGCCTCGGATAATTCTGTGCGAACATCGGGCACGAAAAACCGGGCCCGGGCGGCGGATCCCATTGGAGAAGCAGGATGAGACCGACGCTGAACGTGATCAGCCCAGAGCTTTGCGCGAGAGTGATCGCGGAAGCCAAGCGCATCATGGCGGAGACCGGCACGGACGTCCGGGGCGCCGAGATGCGCCGTCGGCTGCTCGAGCGCGGGCTGAAGACCACCGCCGATGGCAGCCGCATCCTGTTCCCTCCGCAGACTGTCGAGCGCGCGATCGCGACAGCGCCGAAATCGTTCACGCTCTACAACCGCGACGGCGCGCCGCATGCCGAGCTGGGCGGCAACAACGTGCACTACGTGCCGGGCTCGAGCGGCCTGAAGATCCTCGACCACCGCACCGGGGAAACGCGCCTCTCGAACTCGACGGACTTCGTGGAGTATGCGCGCCTGTGCGACGGACTCGAGCACATCGCCTACCTCGCGACCGCATTCTCCACCAACAAGGACATCGAGTCGCAGGTGTCCGACGCGTGGCGCCTCTACATGCTGCTCACCACGTCGAAGAAACCCATGGTCTCGGGCGCCTTCACCGAGCACGGCGTGCCGCGCATGCGCGACATGCTGCAGTTGTTCCGTCGCGACCGCGCGGACCTGATCGCCAGGCCGATGTCGATCTTCACCATCACCGCGACCGGCAATTTCCGCTACAGCGAAGATTCGTGCCAGAACATGCTCGATTGCGTCGAGGCCGGCATCCCGGTCGAGATCGTGCCCGTGACGCTGATGGGACTCATCGCACCGGTGACGCTGGTCGGCGCGCTGGTGTTCCACGTCGTCGACGTGCTCACCGGTATCACGATGGCACAGATCATCCGTCCCGGCGCCCCGGTCCTGTTCGGCGGCGCGCCCGCGACGTTCCACATGAAGTCCGCGAGTTCGCCGATGGCGGCGATCGAGGCCCAGCACCTCAACGTCGCCTACGTGGCGGTGGCGAAATCGCTGGGCCTGCCGACACAGGCGTACATGGCGTTGAGCGACGCCAAGTTCCTCGATGCACAGGCCGGCGGCGAAACCTTCAGCAGTGCGCTGCTCGCCGCGCTCGCCGGCGTGAATTCCGTGTCGGGCCCGGGCATGCTCGATTTCGTGCTGACGTTCAGCCTGCCGAAGCTCGTGTTCGACAACGAGGTCTGCGGGCAGTGCCTGCACTTCGTACGCGACCTGCGCGAGATCGAGGATCTCCCGGCGCAGCAGCTGGTGGACGACGTGATCGCCAACGATCACCTCATCACCTCGCCGCACACGCTGCAGCACTGGCCGAGCGAGCTGTATCTCACGGACCAGGTGATCGACCGCGAGAACCGCGAGACCTGGCAGAAGGCCGGATCGAGGGAGCTGTACCAGCGCGCCTGCGATGAGGTGGAGACGCGTCTCGCCGCATACACGCCGATCGAGACCGATCCTCGCGTCGATGCCGAGATGCGCCGCATGATCGTGGCCGGCATGACGGCCGAGGCCCCGTTGCCAGAGTTGCCGCCGCCGCCGGATCCCGGCGAGCGCGTGGTTTCGCGCGGGCGGCGGCCGAACCGGCGGCGAGCGTCCTGAATCCGGCTCAGAGGAGATACCCATGTCCGCCGACCCGAATGCCGTTGCCGACGAGCCGGCCTCGTTCGCTCTTCCGCGTCTGACACGCCGCAGTGCACTGCTCGGCGCGGCCGCTCTCCTCGCCCCGCTCGCAGCGAAGTTCGCCGCGGCGGCGCCGGCGATCGAGCCGGGCCTGATTCGCCTCAACGGCAACGAAAACCCCTACGGCCCCTCCCCGGCCGCCCGCCGGGCGATCCTCGGGAGCGTCGGTGAAGCGCCACGGTATGCAAATGCAACGCTCACGACCTTGACGAATCAGCTGGCCGCGCACGAAGGCGTCGCGGCGTCGCAGATCGTGATCGGCTCGGGGTCCGGCGAGCTTCTGCGGATGGCCGGACTGCTCGCCTCGACGACCACGCCGGGCGGCGAACTCGTCGCCTCGAGACCGACCTACGAAGAGCTGCCGGAGTTCGCCGCGAAGCTCGGCCTGAAGGTGCAATGGGTCGCCCCGGACGCCGACCATCGCCACGATCTTCCGGCGATGCGGGCAGCGGTCACGGAGCACACGCGCCTCGTTTACGTCTGCAACCCCAATAACCCGACCGGGGCCGCGGTCACGCGCGGCGCGCTCGAGGGCTTCATCCGGTCGGTGCCCGCGGACTGCACCGTGATCGCCGACGAGGCCTACATGGACTTCGTCGATCAACCGGGGGTCGCGACGGTGGCGCCGCTCGTGAAGGACGTCGCCAACCTGATCGTGCTCAGGACCTTCTCGAAGATACACGGGCTCGCGGGACTGCGGATCGGTTACGCGATCACGCCCCCGGCACTCGCGTCGCGCTATGCCGGTCTCTCGCTCGTCTGGCCGAACACCACGGGGCTCGCGGCCGCCACGGCAAGTTTCAACGACCATGCGTTCCTGAAAACGACGCGCACCGCGATCGTCGGCGACCGCACGCGCGTGCACGCGGCCATTGACCGGATGGGATTACGTCGAGCCGAGTCGCAGGGCAACTTCGTGTTCTTCGACACCGGGGCGCCCTTGCAGCGCTTCCAGGACCGGATGCTGGCTCAGGGCATCAAGGTCGGTCGCCACTTCGACGGCTACGACACCTGGGCACGCGTCACGATCGGACTGCATCACGAAGTCGGCCGGTTCCTGGCCGCACTGCCGGGGGCGCTCGGCACCTGAGGCGGCCGCGCAAAGATGCGCCTCAGCATCGGCTCGAAATGCTCCAGCGGCAACGTGTCGTATCCGGGGTCGAACGAGGACTGATCCCACCGGTGACAAAAATCAACCGTGGCCTGGTAGTACGGGTGGTCGCGGTAACGGTCGCGGACATTGCGATCGCCCCCCGTGTGGTGCGCGTAATAGTAGGCCTGGAAGAGGCCGTGGTGCTGCACGATCCACCACGTCCGCTCGGACACGTACGGGCGCAGGATCGCTGCGGCAAACTCGCTGTGGTTGTACGGAGCCAGCGCGTCGCCCAGATCGTGCAGCAGCGCGGCGATCACCATTTCCTCCTCCGCGCCATCGCGCAGGGCCCGCGTCGCCGTCTGCAACGCATGCTGCTGGCGGCTGATGGCGTAGCCTTCGAGCGTGGCGCCCTGCGCGCGGAAGTAATCCAGCACCCGGTCGGCGGTTGCGTGCGCGTAGCTTTGCTCCAGGCGGTCGAGATATTCGTATTCTTCCCGGGTGCCGTCTTCCATGCGCGTGAAGCGTACGGGTGCCATGGCGATCTTCCTTTGTGCGGTGAGGGTCAGTCCCTGTAGTCCGGCTCGTCCTTGTCGAGGATCGCCTTCATCTCGTGGAAATGGTCCCGGCAGGCGTCGACCGGAAATTCCTGCCACTGGCGGCAGGTCTTTGCCGCAACTTCGTCGGCCACCACGTGCAGCGGCTGGCCGGTCGACAGCGCCAGCACCTGCAGCTCGCAGGCGCGCTCCAGGTAATAGTTTTCATCGAATGCTTCGGCCACGCTGGGCGCTACCACCGTGATGCCGTGGTTGGCCATGAACAACACGCTCTTGCCGCTCGCGATCGCGCCGGCGATACGCCGGCCCTCGCCATCATCCAGCGCCATGCCGTCGTAGATATCGTCATAGGCGATGCGATCGTGAAAGCGCATCGCGTTCTGGTCGATCATCTGCAGGCGATAGCCCTTCAGGCAGGCCAGCGTCGTGGCATGGAGCATGTGCGTGTGCAGCACGCAACGCGCCCGGGGGTTGCCGGCATGGATCCTGGAGTGGATGTGCCAGGCGGTGGGATCCGCCTTGCCGGCACCCTGGCCAACCACGTCGTCCGTGCCGTCCGCATCGAGCAGCAGCAGATCGCTGGCCCGGACGCGCGACCAGTGCAGGCCCTGCGGGTTCATCAGGAAGCGCTTGCCATCGCCCGATATCGCCAGGCTGATGTGGTTGGCGACGGCTTCATGCCAGTTGTGACGCACCGCAATGCGGAACAGCGCCGCCAGGTCGATGCGCTGCTGCCGCTCCGCTTCGTCCGCCGGCCCGCGGCCCGCCTGCACTGCCGTGAGGGACATCGCTGCCTCCTTCTCCGTGTTGCCTGGAAGTTCGTAACAGTACCCTTTTGCCGCACAATACGGCAGCCGCAATCCGGGCGGACGCCGAGATCCCGCGCCCCGCCACGCTGGAGCATTCAACCCATGACGCAACTCGACCTCGCTTTCGTGCGTTCGCAGTTCCCCGCTTTCGCCGAACCCAGCCTCGCCGGCTTCGCGCACTTCGAAAATGCCGGCGGCTCGTTCGCCTGCCGGCAGACGATCGAGGCGCTGCATCGCTACTACCGGCAGACGAAGGTGCAGCCGTATTACCCGTTCGAGCCGTCGGCCACCGCGGGCGCGCTCATGGACAGTGCGAAGCTGCGGCTGGCCGCATGGCTGAACGTGCAGACGGAGGAACTGCACATCGGGCCGTCGACGTCCCAGAACACGTACGTGATGGCCCATGCGTTTCGCAAGCACCTCAGGAAGGGCGACGAGGTGATCGTCACCAATCAGGACCACGAGGCGAACATCGGCGCGTGGTGCCGGCTCCAGGACGACGGCATCGTGGTGCGCACCTGGTCGGTGGACGCAACGGGAGCGTTGCGTGCAGCGGACCTCGAAGCACTGCTCGGCCCGCGCACCCGCCTCGTCGCGTTCACGCACTGCTCGAACGTGGTCGGCAGCATCAACCCAGCCCGCGAGATCGTCGACCTCGTGCATCGCGCGGGCGCTTGGGCCGCGGTCGACGGCGTCGGATTCTGCCCGCACGGCCTGCCGGACGTCACCGCACTGGGCGCAGACATCTATCTCTTCTCGCTCTACAAGGTGTACGGACCGCACCAGGGCGCGATGGTGGTGCGCGCCGGCCTCGCCGCCGAGTTGCCCTCACAGGCGCATTTCTTCAAGGCCGACGCGATGGCCGGGCGCTTCACGCCCGCAGGACCCGATCACGCGCAGGTCGCGGCGGTCAACGGCATGATCGACTACATGGAGGCAGTCGCCCGGCATCACGGTCACGGCGGCGCGCCGGTGCAGGCTCAAGCCGCCGCGGTGCGCGAACTGTTTCGCAAGGCCGAGAGCGAACGGCTGCAGCCGCTGCTCGAGTTCCTGGCGCATCACCCGAAAGTGCGGCTGATCGGCTCGCCGCGCATCGAATCGAGGGCGCCGACCGTGGCGTTCACGGTAGCCGGGCGGAGTTCCGCAGACGTGGCCCGCGGACTGGCGGAACGTCGGATCGGCGCCGGGTCCGGAAACTTTTACGCGTATCGCCTGATCGAGGCGCTCGGCATCGACACGACCGATGGCGTGGTGCGCACCTCGTTCGTGCATTACACGACGGCGGACGAGATCGAGCGCCTCATCGCGGCGCTTGATTCGCAGCTGCGCTAGGCGGGGCCCCCGCGGCGGATCACTGCGCGTAGGCGTCGAGGAACTCGTCCCACCGTGTCGTCAGCGCGAAGTCCGTGGTTGCGCGGTAATACGTGTAGTTCGAGTCCTTCTCTGTCGCCTTGCCGATGTGGTAGATCGTGACGCCGCGCACGTCGGCATACGCATTGGTGTGGCCTTCCCACAGCACCGTCGAGCCGAAGGCGTTCATCACCGCCTGCGCCCTGGACCTGATCCCCGCATCGGCCACCGCGAGATTGATCTCGCTGGCCATGTCGTACAGGTCCTTGTCCATCGGCGCCTGCCACATCGTGCGCGTGGCCCCGAACGCGCGATCGTACTTCTTGCGATTGGCAGCCAATCCGCCGCTGAGCGCCGCCCCGAACTGGTCCACAGCCGTGAGGAGCGTACCCAACCGCGCATCCACGGCGACGGCGGACCACGTCCGCTCACCACCCTGGACGATCGCCGACTTCGCGGTGGCCACGGCCACCTCGTCCCCCGTCATATAGGGATTGGCGAGCAACTGGGCGATGACGGTGTCGTACTCGATCCCGTTCCAGTTCACGTATTCCTGCGATGCCGCCACCGCCGTGGCCTTGCCCTGCCAGAGCTTGTAGATCTCGATGGACGCCATGTTGCATCCGTCGTAGCCGACGACGTCGACGAACCCCAGCTGCGGGATCGCGGCCTTCATCTCCTCGTAATCGAGCGTATCGGCGCTTGTGTCGTCCTCCATGACGTAACCCGGATGCCAGTTCCAGCCGTGGCCCCAGAAATACAGCGCGTAATGGTCGGCCGGATGGTTGGCCTTCGTCCAGGCGACGAAATCGATCAGCGTCTGCGGATCGCCGAAGTTGCGCTCGCCCCAGTCGGCGACGGCGCTGGCCGCATCGGCCACGATGCCGCGGGTGACGTAGTAGAGCTTGGTGCCTTGCCAGTCGCCGCGCGAGGTGTCGTAGCCGGGGCCACGATCCGCCAGCGCGACGATCTTCACCTGCGCATTGGAACCGGCGAGCCCGAGTTCCTGCTCGATGTCCTTGACGATGTAGTCTTCGAGATTGTTGTCGCCCGACATGTAGACCATCACGGTCCAGCGGGCCTGGGCAACCGGCGGCGCCGCGGAAGCGGCCTGTGTCATCAGGCTGAACAGAGCGACGCCAAAAGCACACCACCGCGTTCTTGTTGTCATGACCCCACCTGTTGTCAGTCGGACCACTCTTGTTTGCGGAACCTACCTGATTGGACGGGCGTACGCCAGACGCTCGGCCCGGATTGGCAGCCGCAACGCCGGTTGGCCAGCGCAAGGCGGCCATGCCATCATCGACCGCCGAAGATCCTCTGCGTCCGGCGGACTGCCGGGAGGCGCCATGACGCACCGTTCGACCCGAACCTCCCTGCTCGCGCTGCTGATCACGGTTGCGCATCCGGCCCTGTTGCACGCAGCGGCCCAAGTGGTGGTCGGACCGACGCCGATCGTGGACGGCGAAGCCACGGCAGCCCGCGACATCACCGTCTTCAACGAGAAACTCGCTTTCGCCATCGCCGTCGAAAGCTCCGTTCCTTACGGGGTGCCACGCGGCGCGATCATCGACGTCGCGCCGGTCAGCGACGGCAAGGCCGGCCGCGATCGCGTCGTGTTCGCGGATTTCATCCCGAACAACTGGTCGGCCTGGCCCAACACGTATCAGAAGATCGACATCGTCGAACGCGGACCGGACCAGGTGGTGGTGAACGCCACGCGCGACTGGGGCAAGGTCACGATCGCAACCACGTACACGCTCCGGTCGAATGCAGACCGGATCGAGATGCGCACGACGATGACGAATGCGGGAGACACGGCGTTGACCGACCTGCTGTCGGGCCAGACGCTGTGGCCCAGCGCCGGGTACTTTTTCGAAGTTCCAGGTGTCACGGGATTACAGGAGGGCCCTGCGCAGGGCGCGCTGTCCGATCGTGCCGTGGCCTATGACGATGACTGGGCGATTACGCTGCATGCACCCTACCTGGATTACGTCGGCTCGAGCTCGAAGGACCTGTTTCGGAAGCACTCGCTGAAGCCCGGTGAATCACGCACATTTGATGCCTGGCTCCAGGTCGGCTCGCGCGGCGATCTCGGCCCGGTGCTGGCCGCCGAGATCGAGCGCAAGCATCTCGATGCGGGCATCGTACACGGCGTGGTGACGACAGGTGATGGCAAGGCGGTCGAGGAGCCGGTGGTCGTCATCGAGCAGCAAGGCACGCCCTACGCGTGGAGCCTGGGTCGCGGCGGCAAGTACGAAATCCGGCTTCCGGTGGGCGACTACCGCCTGTATGCCACCGCCAAGGGCTATTCGCACAGCAAGCCTGTCGCGGTGAAAGTCGGCGCAGGCGCCGACGCGGCGCTCGATTTCCGCGATCTCGAGCCGCCGGGCCACGTCGATTTCGATGTCGTCGATGCGCGCACGGGGCAGGGTCTCGACGCGCGCATAGTCATCACGGAAGGCCAGCAGCAACTCGTCGAATTCCTCGGCCGCAACACGTTCTTCACCGAGCTCGACCGCAAGGGCCATTACGACGTGGCGATGGCACCGGGAGGTTACGGCTTCATGGTCTCGTCGGGCGGCGGCTTCCTCGGATCCGACCAGGACCTGAAGCTCGAGGTCCGGCCCGGCCAGGCGACGCAGGCGAAGGTGGCGATCACACCGCTGTTCGACCCGCCGGCCGCAGGCTGGTACTCGGCCGATCTCCACCATCATGCGGACCAGGCCGAAGGCGTGACGCCGCCGGAGTACCTGGCGCGCTCGCAACTCGCCGCGGGGCTCGACCTGTTGTTCGTCAGCGACCACGATTCCACGGCAAACCATGCGCCGCTGCAGAAGATCGCCGACCGGCGCGGCATCCCGTTCATCGCCTCGATCGAGATCTCGCCTTCATGGGGCCACTTCAACGCCTGGCCGCTGCAGCCCCAGGGCCAGAAGCTGGCGATCGATACGAGCACCGCGACCATCGACCAGGTGCTCGCCGAAGCGCGACGCCAGGGCGCCATCGTCGTGCAGTCGAACCACCCGTTCATCCCTTACGGGTACTTCGCCAGCCTCGCGGCCGGCGTCGCTCCGGGCGGGTTCAATCCGGCGTTCGACCTGGCCGAGATCAACGCCGACGAGTCGGGTGACAACGTCAAGGTGCTGCGTGCGCTGTGGGATTTCTGGAACTCGGGGCATCACTATTACCTGACCGCCGGGACAGACGTCCACGACGTCTGGAACCACGAATCCGGACGCGTCCGCCTGTTCGCGCATGTCGACGGCGTGCCCACGCCTCGCACGTTCGCGGACGCAGTGAAAGCCGGGCACGCCTACGCGTCGTACGGCCCGCTGATCTTCCCGTCGGTGATGTTCGGCAGTGAACTCAAGGTGAAGCCCGGCGCGAGCTTCACGCTCGCCTTCGCGCTCAAGTCCGTCGCGGGACTCAAGCAGGTGACCCTCATCGGAAACGGCACCGTGGCCGCGACGAAGACTTTTGCCGATGCGCCGCGCGAAGCGGATGCCGATTTTCCGCTGACGGCAGTCCGCCGCGCCTGGTACTCGCTCGAGGTTGCGGATGCTGCGGGCCACAAGGCGTACTCCGACCCGATCTGGATCGACGTCGTCGATGACCCGGCGGCCGCGTCGGGAGACTGACAGGAATGACGTTCCAGCTGGAACCTCAAGTTGAGCTATGCAAAGTCCCAGGAGCCGGACGTCGTGGTTCAACCCACAGGAGAAGTTCGTCGCGCGACAAAGCGGACGCTCAACGTCCAACTTGAGGGGCCGGCGTAGCGCGAAGCACGGAGCGAACCGGCAGGCGCAGCTTGCCGGCCGTCCGCTCGAAGTTCCCGCCCGCGCCGCCAGCGCGAGCGTAACGATTCGAACGGTGCTCGGCGGAAAAGTGCCCGGTCACAGGGACCCGTTGCCGTACACGGTCAGCACGACGGCCAGCGACTGGTCATACGAGCCCACCAGATTGCCGCGCCCGCCGAACACCCGGGGGCAGCGTGCTGCGCTCGTCGAAGTCCACGTTGCCGCCGTAGAGCAGCGCCGTGATGAACCGCCATTTGAACGATTCGCTGGCTTGGCGTTCGCCACCGGCGCCCAATCGCCACGCGGAATTCCCGGCTCGCGGCGCACACGTACGAAGCGCGGTCAGTGCTCCAGACCGTCGTTGTATTTCAGCTCACCTTTCGCACCGAGCAGCGCCGGCGTGGCCGTCGCTGCAGGCAGCATCCGGCTTCGATCCAGCACGCGATCCAGTTCGGCCAGCGCATCGCCGCCGCTCGCCGGGGCGCCCTTGCCGAGCACGAAGTCGGCCAACTCGCTCCGCGTCACGTCGACGTGACGAGCGCTCCGGGAGGCGACCGGGGAGATCACGAGTACGCTGTTGCGCAATTCGACCTGCCTGATCTGCGGATCGCCCTCGGCTGCGATCGTGAAGACCAGCCGCTGGCCCTCGGCCTTGCGCGGATCGACGAGGTAGCGAACGAACTGCAGGTTCTGGTCGAGGGAGGCGCTCGCCAACTGGTCGGCGCG
>Ga0315283_10001683_pt1 | contig 17982 bp, 19 predicted proteins | sample YL17G09_0_MG_FD_204541 | JGI IMG/M metagenome (GOLD analysis project Ga0315283, IMG submission 204541) | Sediment microbial communities from Yellowstone Lake, YNP, Wyoming, USA - YL17G09_0 | ecosystem: Environmental > Aquatic > Freshwater > Lake > Sediment | place: USA: Wyoming | collected... | reverse complement strand
ATGAGATAGGACGACATAGCATCCGCGACGATCCCGTATCCGCGCCGTGAAGGATGCCCGTCGTAAGGCAAGAGATACAACTCTGTTGCGAGTAGATGAGAGCCATGCAGTGGAGCGGTACGGTCTTGTTGAGATCATCCACATCATTCTCACTGAACGTGAGCAACACGAGGTCCGGTTTCATCAGCAGCGCCTTGCGAAGGAAGTACGCCTGATAAATTATGGTTGTTCCCCCAACGATTATACCTCCTTGCCCCCACCCATAATTAGTAAAGGCTTTACCCAAGGCCACTGCAAAGCACAGGCAACTTGTCTTGTAATTTTCTTGAAGATTCTCATGCAATCAACCACTGTCCCGCTACCGTGCAGGAGCCCAAGTTGTAAATGTATCCCCTTTCCAATAGCGCACCCAGGCCACTCCAATAGCCACGTTCACGACAATAAACGAGTGGAACAGGTTAAACAGCCGAGACAAGACCACCCCTAGCTCACGTGGGCGGGAAGCGCGCACGGTTATCCACGCTGTGGTATAGAGCACGACTTGGACGGCCATTAAAAAAAGATACCACTCACTGAACGGAGCAAGGACAAAACTGCAACCCATCACCGACAACAAAAGAAAAGGAACAATGAGCTTGCACAGCTTATGAGAAAATAGTTGAAAAGCGAACAAGCCAAAAACAAGCGGGTTGAGGAGTGCTCTCTGCGTCATCACGGCTCGGATGGTCCTTGCCGCAATCCGCACCTGTCGGTCAAACTCTCTGGCCGTTTCTTTAGCTGCCACCTCAATACAGAACGCATCCGCGGCATAAATACCGCGGAACCCAGCTCGAACAATCCTCAAAGGGATCACCAGATCATTAATGTCTGCCCTATCAAGCGGCTCGAACAACGAACTTCGAATGGCGAACATCGCCCCGTCAGCTCCGACACAGGAACCAAGCCGACTCTCAAGGCTTTTTGTAAGCCGCTCGAGGCGCGAGTAGAGCCCTATTGATTCCCCCATGTGTCCGCTGCCATCGGACACATAATTCGTCCCCCCCGTCACAAATCCAATCGTCGGATCAGCAAAAGGACCAACTAAAGCCCGAACGACCTGCGGTGGATACATCGAATTCGCATCAGAAAAAATCACGATGTCGCCAGAAACGGATCTGATCGCGTGATTCAAACAAGCGGTTTTTCCGATTCGGCCTTCATAGAAACGCAGCTTCACTCCTTCATTAGCAAATCGCGAAACGATTCCATTCGTTTTATCCGTGGAGCCATCTGATAGCACTATAATTTCGAACAATTCCTTCGGATAGTCCAATTTCAGCGAATTTCGCAGTTTCGCCTCAATAATCGATTCTTCATTATAGACTGAGATCAGGAGCGAAACTCTCGGAAGCCACGGATTCTTCTGGTCAAGTGGCCTTGCCATTTTGAAAGCTGCAAGACACCAAAGTGTCATCGGATATCCCAGATACGCATAAGCAATCACGATGAGTGACAAGAAAAATAATGCCTGCACCGTCATCATTATCACTGAGTCAAAATACATAAATTCCCCGGATTTACGGGCGTGGTTCTGAAGTGATTACGAGCTGACTCGTCCTGCCTCGCACAACTGTGCTCACACCCCCGTCTTCACACACTGAGACCTCAGCTGAATTAGATAAGATTATTGGGGATAAAGATCGAGTAAATCCTGGGACACCTTATACACCTATTCACACAAGTATATCGCAGTGGCCTCCTGCGCAATTACGGCATTGCATTCAAACCGTTTGGGAGCCCCAATCTGTCCTGGTAATTCGCCTTTGCCATATAAACGCGAGGCCTTATCGAGCAATAACCTGGCAACATTGTGGAGTCAGTGGCGGCACACTCTTCACAGCAGAATGAAGGGCGCGGCATATATGACTGATATCCTCTCGACTCGTCGTGTCCTCATAAGGGAAACCACGCCCAGCGCCAACGGATTGCCCGCATAGCCATACCCCACAAACCCCACTGCGGACCAAAATATTATTTCAGGCCAACCCATATACGAGCCTACAACATCACGTCACAACGGGCGCGCGCTCCCCCGAGACACTGATCATGCCCATGACAGGACATGCCATCCCCACGAGACTCCCTCTCCTACTGTTTAGAAAAGATGAGGAGCGGGTACGGATCGAACAAGCTAGGCGGCAGGCCAAGCTTGGCTAACATCCTGTGGCGCCGATGCGATACATCGGGGACAAGACGATGGCCAGGCCCAAGGGCACTCGCAATCTCATAATAGCCGATACCGCGCCACCCTGAATGATCCCAATCTTTATCCTCGCCAAACCGCTTCCTCCATATGGCATAACGCCGCGCCACATTCTTCGGAAGCCAGGGCACGAACCAAAGCCCGCCGGTGGTATGCAAATCGATGGGCACGTACTTGTTCGGCGTTTCATTGATAATAAGATGCCCGCCGGGCTTGAGAACGCGCCACATTTCTCGCACGAAAGCCGCACGTGGTTCAGGTATGTGCTCCAGTACGGCGTTCGCGAATACGGTATCAAACGAATCATCCTCGAACTGCAACTGATCTGTGGAAGTCACTTGCGAGAGCGTGATCTTATCCGACAAATTCAGCTCCGTGATGATTTCGCGTCCACGCGCGACACGTACCGGGTCAGGCTCTACGCCCACAACTCTGGACGCTCCTGCTTCCACATAGGCACAGGCGGAGAGGCCGTACGAGGCACCAAAATCCAAAACAATTCTACCGGCCAGGAAGGTCTTAAGATTCTCCAGCGTGCGGCGGAGAGTCAAGAATCGTTCGTACTCAATCGGAGCATCCTTCAAATAGTCGAGGTAGGAAATTGCCATCACACACCTCTTCCGTTGAGCAAATTCTGTCTAGGACTCATATCACCACCACGTCGAGCTCGCACGGTAGGAGAACGTAACGATCGTGGCTGCCATTCACGCTCTCCTCACACACTCGATCGCTTACCCTGTACGTGTCCGACGATCCCGTACAGCGGAGATGGAGGTGCGAGACACCACCGCATAAAGTGCACTACAAATATCTTCAATATCGCTTCTATCGACATAGTAATGCACGGGCAAAGTCACCAGTCTCTCGGCGAGAACCTCTGCGCCCGGGAATCGCTCCTTTGCAAACGAGGCCTTTAATTCCGGGATCTCGGAAATAGGAGTCGGATAGAGTGGACTCACTCCCAACCCCTGTTCATTAGCGGCAGCACACAATTCCCTTTTCTGCTCCACGGTCGGCATGATCACCGGGAAGCGCAAATAGGCCGTGTGCACGTCTCGCGCTGGTCCCAAGGCCTCACTGTCACGCTGGAACTGATCGAGGTACAGACGGCTGTTCCGCCTACGCTGTTCATTCGACTGTTCAAGCCGTTGTTGCCAGGTTGCAAGGAGCCCTGCCCTCATTCCATCCAATCGATGGAGAGGAAACTCACGATCAAATATGGTTTCACCGAGTCCCAGAAATGGCAGCCCTGCCGGCAGCCAATACCGCTGTGGATGGATGAGGAGCTTCATGGCCACCACCCCAAGGACGTTCGCGATCCCACCCGACAAGGATTGTTCCGGCAGATCGCGGTAGTCCGTCATCAACTGATCGGCGAGATGGTCCGAGTTGGTGATGATCACCCCCCCTGAGCCTGCGGTCAGATTCTTGCCACGTCCTAAACTGAAAAACCCAATGTCTCCCTGTGTGCCTAGCCACCGAGTATTCTGCTTTCCTCCCATCGCTTGAGCGGCATCTTCCACAATAGCAACACCGCGTGGCGCGGCGATGGCTTGCGCTTGCTGAATGTCGGCAGCTTGACCGAGCAAATGAGGACAGACGATACAGAGTGTTTCTCGATCCGCGAGTTGCTCGAGTTGACCGAATTTAAAATCCATAGTGCGGGGGTCCACATCGCATAAGACCACCTCGCAGCCAGCCCTCATGATCGCTGAGGGCACCGAAAAACACGTGTAGGCCGGAATGATGACCTTTCGTCGTGCCGAGGTCGCCGCAAGGACACGAAGGATCATCGTCAGGGCCGCCTTACCTGACGAGAGCAGGAACACATGCTTGACGCCGAAATAACGTTTGATCTCCGCCTCCAGACGCACGCGATATCGCTGCGCCTGGAACAGTCCGAGGATTGCACGCCCGAGGTCCGCAACGGAGACGGGAGCTGCGGTTGGGGCGAGGTGTCGTTGAATTCTCATGGAAGATACTTGGCAATCATCGGACCGACCATCGTCGTCACCGAGACAGGCAACTGCTGCCACAGTCGAATCGCCAGGGCATACTTTGGGTTTTGAGGATTCAGTTCAGGAAGCGGCCCGCCTCCCCGAAGCCAATAATACCAATGTAATTGCACCGGCTTCGCGCCCCACTGCTCTTTGAACCGATAGGTGCCACTTTCTTTGGACGATCGTCCAAAATCGAAGCACCGGTAGCCCTGCTCGCAGGCGTACCTGAGCACGGCTCCGTAGAGGAACATATTCGGAGCACACCGTGCATAGCGTCGATCTGACGAGGCCCACGGAATTTCCAACGTGTGCCGAAAGCCATACAGAAATCCTGTTGCCACAGGATTCCCTTCATATCTCACCACGGCAATCGTCGCATCCTTGGGAAAGGCCGAGAGGATTGCAGCAAAGAACTGCTTGCGATACATCGGGGTCCCAAGATCCCGCATGTTCCGCGAGAATACCTGGTAGAAGTCATCGAGCATATCAAGCCCCCCCACATGGACCGTCATACCCTCTTTCTCTCCGCGACGAACCTGGCTGCGCAACTTGGCGGGGAAAACCTTCATCAGATCATCGAATCGCGTCGGGAGATCAAGGCGCATCGAGACTTTATGATCCTTCTTGGGCCAGGCCAGTTCGGGGCCGCCGCTATGGCGCAATTCGATATGGGATGCGCCGAGTTCCTTGGCTTGGTCGCTCACTGCGCCGAGTAAGGCCTCTCGCGCCTCTGGGCTATCGGCGATCACCCCTCCATAGTTCACATAGGGGAGCGACACCAGAAATTGCCCGAATACTGGACTCTTTAAGAACACCAGCGGGAGAACCCCTCTTACGTCCCCCTGTGCCCCTCTGGCCATGTAGTAGAAGGTTGGATGCCCAAAGACCTTCGTGATGACATGACGCCAGGCCGCGAGATGATACCCAGTCGCCTCAGGGTGCTCACCGACATAGCGGTCCCAGGCGGCTTCTTCCTCACTCCGCTCCATGTTGACTATCGTGACAGTGGCCATATGACGTACGCGATCACGTCTTCGCTACTGCCTGTTCTTGGAACTCTGCCGCTCCTCACAGACACGGTCCAGCAGCTCTGCGAGCCGGCCAGAGAGGGCACGATAGCTAAACTGCTCCGTATCAATCGGGTTAGGCGCAACAAGAGCAGACTCAGACGAGAGGATGGACACGAGCGTTCGTTTGATCTCCTGCACCGTATTCGGACAACAACGCCCCAATCGATGTCGCTGGACCAAGTTCGCTGTCGCCCCTTCCCCGCCGATTACCAGCAGCGGACGTCCGGCCACGATGTACTCGTAGATTTTCGCAGGGACTTGTAAGGGGTAATCAGGCTGCAGAATCAGCAGGACATCTGCGCGAGCCATGTCCTGCAAACACTCCTGATGAGGAACGGGCGGAACCAGCCTGAGGACCCCTCTCTCCTCCAAGGCTTTGACCAACTGAGTACAGTTGGAATCGCTCACATCCCACCCCCCCACAAATCTGAGCCGCAGTCGAGAGGCATTCACCATTCCCTCGGCGAGCAATTCCTGGATGGCGCGGAACAGGGCAATCGGACTTCTATTGCCATAGACGGTACCAAAGTGGCACAACTCAAGCGTCGTGGTCTCTCCCCCTTCCTTCCTTGCGAGCGTTCCACGGTTTCCCGGCGAGGGAGAGAGAGAACGAAGTTCCTCGGCGTACCCATTCGTGATCGTCACAAACTTGTGCTGCCACTCAGGATACACAGAACAAAACTGCAACCGTAGTTCTTCTGTGTTCAGGATCACGCGAGCCGCCAGGGCACAGACTCCCCGCTCAAGACTCTTGGCTTTCTTGTGCAACAACTTCGAAGAAAAGAACTCGAATCCGCCTACCCACGGATCTCGGAAGTCGGCAATGAACGGAACATTGAACTCCTGGGCGAGCCGCTTCCCTACCAACAGACTCGTCCAAGGCGCGCCGGTTGCCCAAATGACATGGGGTCGCTCCTGTGCCGGCATTGTCTCAAGAGCCCGCACTGCAGGTCGGTACCAATGGCATTGTGGATCCGGAAACTGTAGAAGTACATCGGTCATGAACCGAAGACAGGCTCTCACCGAGGATGTCGTTCCATTTGCCGATTCTTGTGAATGAGCCGGACTCCCTGCAGCCATGGTTAGACTTGAGGTTCTCCCCTGCTTCAGTAGTTGACTGAGTCGTTCACGAAACCAAAGAAGACGACCGAGCGGGTTAGGGTGCGGGACTCGGATGACCTCGACGTCAGGAGGGACTCGATCCAGCAGTTTACGATCGACCGCATGGGGCGGAAGAGCAGAGCCATGGTCAGTGGCAAGCACCTTGGGTACCCACCCATAGGATGCCAGGTGGCGACAGAAGTTGAGAGGTCTCATTCCCCCCGTAGCAGCGATGGGCGGGAAATAATAGGCGATGAGGAGAGCCCTTCTCATCTGACTATGATGGTGCGACACAATACCCCTCTCCACCTAAGGGCCTAGGCGGTTAACTCTAATGCTCTGATAATACAGGATGATAGCTGCCGCCCCACGCTTTTCGTAATAATTTATCATGGTGATGGCTAGAGGGGCAGTATTCCAAGACCGCACAGAACACCCGCGCAATTCGCTCGGAGGCTTTACTAGCACACCAACCACAGCGCCATGCTCCGACTTTTTGCGTCTGATCCATTTCTCCAGCTTCCAGTATATACCGACGCCTTCGGCACCTGTATTCTCCGGGTTTGACTCGAGGATCAACTCGCCGCTCACGGCCCCGACAGACGGGTCTGCAAAATTCGCCACCAGGTCGGCAACGGCCGTGAGACTGAACTGCTGCCGGGCATCGGCAAAGACGATACTGTCTCCTGTGGCCTACGCGGCACCTACGTTCAGTGCGACAGCTTTGCCTTGTCGAGCGGCAAGGGCAACAAGGTACACGACTCTTGGATCACACCCGTGGACGACCGATTCCGTCTGATCGGATGACCCATCCGAAGCTGCCATCACTTCCAGCCGATCAAAAGGGTATTCCTGCTTGAGACAATTCTCAATTCGCGCCGCCAGACGCGGAGCCTCATTCCCTGCCGCAATGACGATCGAGACCGGCGGGGTCATCGACGCACGAAGCACTGTTCGTCGCTGACACAAGCCCCACACCCAGAGAACGAATGGGTATCCTGCATCGGAGTACAATACGACAAGGAGCGAGCCCACTAGCAGTACCTGTGGGATTATCTCAAAATGACCGGGACTCATGGCGATTGCCCCATAAGGAGTTTCAGATGAGTTAGTCGTCGCAGAGCAACCACGCGCAGCCCGGTGGCCACACAGAGCCCTCCGCGGCTACAGGCCTGCTCAACGCTGACCTCGAACCAGTGTGATGAATTTCTGCAGATGGGCCTGGTAAAACAGCTGCGCAATCAAAATATAGACGACGCCCCCCAGACAGACTTCCGTCCCCAGCCGAACCGGCAACGACCACCCAAGGGGCGTATAGTATTTTACGCCGACCACCGCAATCGTCATCGCCAGGGAGGCAACCGTCGCGGGGATGAATGATCGCCAATAATCGCCATGCGACAGGCCGATAGAACGAAAGACGTACGCGCTCAATAGATAGTTGAGTGGAGGGTAGACCAGGACCCAGACCATCGCGATCCCGATAGTCCCCCACTGACTGCCAACCAGGAAGGCTGGCGGAAAAATGGCTACGCAGAGAACATTGTTCCACAAGCTCGGACGAGAATCTTTTTTGGCAAACAGCACTTGGGTTGGAATATTCGCGACCGAACGGTAAGAGGCCGAGATTGCCAATATCTGCGTAGGGGCAACTATGGGAAGCCATTTCTCGCCGAGCACCACCCAGACTAACTCCTCCGCGACGAGCGCAAGCCCGATCGTGAATGGGAACGAGACAACCGTAAAGCCTTCAGTCAAAATTAGCAGATAGCGACGGAGCGCGGCGTGATCATGTTGCACGGCCCCAAATAGCGAGGTGGTCACTTGATTCGACATACCAGCGACTTTTTCGACAGCCATGTTCGCCAGCGCTAAACCGAAGGAGTAGGCGCCTAAGGCTGCTTGTCCAAGCACCCGCCCCGCAATGAAGGCGTCAGAGGTCGCATACAAATACCAGAGCATCCGTGACCCCACGACGCCCCAACTATACACAAGAACGTCACGGAGTTGATTGAGCCGCGGGATCGCAAACCCAAGAGGTCTGGCACCTACAAGACAGACTGTGGCAATCACCGTCCCTGCGAGATGTCCCAAGACGAGTGTCCAATATGAGAAGCCGAGCAGGGCAAACCCCACGACGCTAACGGCTTGGAGCAGCATCTGAATTCCCTCTGCGAGCGCCAAGAATTTGAATCGCATTTCCTTTTGAAGAATCCCATAGGGCACCGCTTTCAACCCCAACAGAATGAATCCCGAAGCCAACACGATGATAACCAAGGACAGTTCGTCTGTTTTGAAAAACCAACTTAACGGGACTGCGGCGATACACGATAGAATAAATCCTCCGAACCCAAGCGCGAGGGATATGCCGTTTAGCTGAGAGATCTCGTCAGACCTGAGGTCTCTGAAGTTGATGACGGCGCTGCCCACACCGAACTCTGTGATCATCCCAACAATGCCGATGAAGGCGGTCGCCATGGCCATAATGCCGTAGTCTGCCGGCGTCAGCATTCTGGCCACCAAAATGGTTGCGACCCACGTCAGGACCTGCCCCGACCACTTCATGATGCCCGTCCACGCCATGCCGTGGACCAGCGAGCGATCCAGCTCGCGGGAAGAACTTGCGCTCGTCATGTCAGGCTGTTGCCCAGATAACACGATTTCGTCCGGTTTGATCATTGCGTGATTGCCGACTTTCTTATCCCGAAGCAACGAACTTGAAACAAGGTCTAGGCGAAGGGGCAACAGCGGACCCCGTGCCAACACGATTACGCTGACGAGTGAACTTCCCCCAAAATTTCGTCTTCCAAGGGTGACGTATAATCGAAATCACAAGGAAAGGGAGGACGATGAAGATACCGAAACAGCTATACACATCCGAGTTCAAGGAATTGTCGGTCACGCAAGTGAGAGAGGGACACTCGGCGGGAGCGGTGGCCCAGATCCCGAGCTGCCCATCGGCCATTGTACACCGCCAGGGCTTGAGCCCCCGTGTGCGGAGGTCCCGGAGGACGGCCCCCCAGGACTCCTTGGGTTCGCGCTGGCCACTCTCGACCGCCAGCACGACCTTGCGTCCGTCCGTCAGGGCGCCAATCATCACGAGGAGAGCCGCCTGGCCGTCCTCGAGTCCGGCCTTCACGGACAGGCCATCCGCCCACACCTACACGACGCCCAGTTCGTCGAGTCGCTGCTGCTTCCACGCCGCGTCATCCAGCTGCCACTGCGCCTTGAGCCACTGCAGCGAGGCTGGCGACAACGGCGCGGCGTCCCCCAAGAGGCCGCGGAGGGCCCACTCAAAATCCCCCAGCGCCAAGCCATGCAGGTAGAGCTGAGGCCACCGGTCCCGCACCTGCTTGGTCCGGCGCTTGACGAGGGGGAGCACCCGACTGACGAAGCGGTCAGCCAGCCCGCGCGCCAGCGGGCGCCGCACCGTGAACGTCCCGATCATGAGCGCCAGCGTGCGTGGCAGGCCGTGCCCATTGCGAGACCCCCGTGGGACATCCACGGCCACGCGCCGGACCGACTTCTTCCCTCCTCACAACTCCGTCACGTCCTCCTCCAACACCGCTTGGATGAACGGTTGAATGGGGTCCCGCGCACAATCCTTCAGTCGGTCCCACAGGCTGCTTGACGACCCGCCACTCTCTGTACGCTGCTCCTGCATGGCGGTGCCTCCTTTGATGGCAAGGCGTCAGCCCGGTGGCTGTGGTCACCCGAAAGAGTGTCACCGCCCTATTCCTATTTCCACACCATGTATTTAAACTTCTAGACATGATATGTATTTATACTAGCTCCGTGAAGGCCCCAATGCGAGTCGACCGATTCTCGCGCGGGTGGCCTCCTATACCCAAAGATACTTGCCACCATAGAATTCATCTGAACTAAGGACGACTCAATAACAATGTGTGGTTTCGCCGGAATGGTCGGATTTGAAGGTTTGCCGGCTGACAAGCAGGCAGTTCATCGGATGACCGCCTCTCTGTTTCATCGAGGGCCTGACGAAGGCGGCTTCTACGCGTCTAGGTCTGTCGGACTGGGAGTCAGAAGGCTTGCGATCTTGGACCTCACGCCCGCAGCCCATCAGCCAATGGTGAGCGAAGAGGGTGACCTGGTCCTAGTGTATAATGGAGAAATTTATAATTACGTCGAACTGCGCCGCGAGCTTCAGTCTCTTGGACACGTCTTTAAGTCAACCGGAGACACCGAAGTGTTACTTCATGCCTATCAACAATGGGGGCATGACTGTTTACAGAAACTCAATGGAATGTGGGCCTTCCTCATGTACGATCGGCAGCGTAGTCGTGTGTTCGGCTCTCGTGATCGCTTCGGGGTGAAACCTCTTTTCTACTACCGTACTAACCGCTACGCGCTATTCGGATCGGAGATTAAGGCAATCCGAGCATCAGGGTTGTATCAGGGGGGAGTGAACTGGAAAGTCGCCTCGAAATTTCTTTTGCAAGGGGAGATCAACGACGATGAAGAGCGATTCTTCACGGATATCCACCAACTACCTCCAGGTACTGCATTTGAGCTGGACATCGAGGGGCACTGGAAACAGTGGCGTTTTTGGTCTCTGAGTGCGATCCCCTTGATTGACTGCAAGGATCCTGTGCAATCCTTTGGCGAACTCTTCGAAGATTCAGTCCGGCTGCGAATGCGGAGTGATCAGCCGGTCGGCGTGACGCTTTCAGGCGGCTTGGACTCCACCGCCATCATTTGCATGCTGGCGAAGATCAAGGGTGAGTCTGAACACGAAACGGCCGCTGCTCTTCAAGCTTTCTCTTTCATGGCCGAGGAATTTGACGAATCTGCCTATATCGCCGATACCGTGATCCAGACACAGGCAACCGCACACCGACTTCAAGAAGGTCCTCATGAACTGTGGGACAAAATGGCAACGGTCTTATGGTTCCATGATGAACCAGTCCATTCGTTCAACGCCCTCGTCGGGTTTGATCTAATCGGGCTGGCGGCGAAAAATGGGATCCGCGTTGTGCTATGCGGGCAAGGAGCGGACGAAGTCATAGCGGGGTATTCCAGTTACTTTCCAGACTATTGGCAAATGTTGATTCGTCAAGGCCGTTTTGGAGATGCTTGGAACGAGATTCAGTTGTATACATCAGCCCATGGAGGATCTGCATGGAAGTGTTTCCTGTCCTCTTTGGGGAAAGTTGGCATAACCACGCTTCACCACATTCCCGCTTTCCATTCCCTATCTGTGTGGAAGAACCAGCGGAAATATCAGGGCAACACGTGGTTTAGCCCAGAACTATGTCGATACTTTGAGAACGACGTGCCGGAATACCTAGACCTGTCGCTCAATGCAGTACAGATGCGAGCAGTTGAACGCGCTCCGCTTCCCCTGTATCTGAGGATTGAGGATCGTAATTCGATGGCACATTCCGTGGAAACACGACTACCATTTCTCGACTACCGTTTGGTATCCCTGGTCTTCAATATGACAGCGGACTGGAAGCTGCGTGGCCCGTGGAATAAGTTTGTGCTCCGGGAAGCGATGCGTCAGCGCATTCCGGAGTCAGTGCGAACATGCGTTGATAAGATGGGTTTCCCCGTTCCAGACCGGAAATGGTTTGCGCAGGACCTCTATGAACCCATGCAGGACCTTCTAGCAAGCCAGGCGGTACGTGAGCGAGGCATCTATAACGTGAGCGCGATCGCTCATGATCTTCAACGGCATCGAGACGGGCATGCGGACGTTGCCCTCCGGCTATTTCATGTGGCCCAGTTTGAGATTCTGACCAACCTCATGAAAGGCGATCCGGGAGGTTGTCAATAAGTTCGTTGAAATTTCTTGAGCGGCTCCCATGGTTGTCTCACGCTGCCTTCTTCGTCTGAACCAGTGGCGGCTCCGCGTGCACGGCCTCGATGGTCGCCATGACCTCCGCAATCCCTACAAAGCCTTTCACGCGTTTGAACTGCTGCTCGCAGTAGAGCCACACGGTCCCCAGCCACCGCTGGAGCATCGCGCTCCCTCGTGAACGTTTGATATTCCGCTCGCTATGCCGGACCAGCGAGCACAGGCTCTCGATCGGGTTGGTCGACAGCAGCGTCTTGTGCAGTAGCGCCGGCACCTTCAGTCGATGCACCGTCAACAACTCCTCGAACGCCTCCAGGAGCGAGTCCGCCGCCGACTCGTTCTTGGTCCGCAGCCACGCCTCCAGCTCCAGCAGCATCTGCCGGGCCTCGGCGTCGTGCGTCTGCTCCAACGCGAGCGTGAGCCGCTGGTAGGCCTCGTGGCGGTACTGCTTCGGCAGGTGCCGCTGCAGATTCCGGCCCTTCTGAATGGCGCACCGTTGATGCACCAGCTTCTTGCCGAACCGCTCCCGCAGCGCCTTGCGCAAGCCGCTGCCCCCATCGGTGACAAAGAGGATCCGCCGGGAGCGCGCGAGGCCACGACGCGCCAGGTCCCTGAACAGCGCCTCGCAGATCTCGTGATTCTCCGAGGAGCCCTGCCAAAATCCCAGAGCCATCTTCTTGCCGTTCAGGTCCACACCCAACGCGACGAGGAACGCCTCGCCGCCGCGATGGATGGTATCCAGGAAGAGCGCGCACGGCGTGTACGCCGCCAAGGACCGCGTTTGGCATGTCTTCAGCTGTTGGGCCGTCAGCGCCACCATCTTCCGGGACACCGCAGACGGCGACACGCCGAAGGCCTGCGCCGCCTCGATGACGGTCTCAGTGTATTTCTGCGCGGAGACCCCTCGCAGGATGTTCTCCAGCAGTTCTTCGGAGAAGTCCCCGGTGGCATGCAGCCGCGCAGAGGACTTGTGCGGGACCTCTCCCTGTTCCACGTCTCCGAGTCGGGAGCGCGTCACCTTCACCTTTTGGTCTCCGATGTAGGCGGAGCCCGCCTCGTGGGCCCATGTCTGCAGACCGGGATGGGTCGGGTCGTAGTCGGGGCCGGCCAGTTCTTCCCGCTCGATCAACATGAGGCGCTCGGCCACCATGCGTCCCCTCTCCAGCATCACCGCGTCCAGCGCCTGTTTGCCCGAACCGATGACGCGGACCAGGGTCCCCAACAGCTGCTGTTCACCCGCGATCGCCACATGAGTTCGCTCCTCATTATACTCTTGCCGCCAGGCCTCAATCACGAGCTGCACCTTCTATCCCGTGAGAAACCAGTGCTCGATCAAGCACTCATCTCGAAACTTGCCGTTGAAGGTTTCAAGAAACGCGCTCTGGACCGGCTTCCCAGGCTGGATGAAGTGCAGCATCACCCCCTGCTGCCACACATCCCACTGACACGGTCCCAACATAGCCCAATCCAAAGACACTGATCTTCATGGTGATCACCCTCTGAAAGTGGTGACTGCCCGACGATTCCGCCTCGACAATTTCTGATGAACTTCAAGGCCTTGCACATAATCAGACGGCGGTTACCCTGCGTCCTCATGGTGCAAATCCGACCCGGTTTCCTGCCTCGGCCCCGAACACCTCACGCCTAAAGCTGATCCCTTCTTCATCATCCAATCCTGTTTCAGCCGTAGTCTGCGGAATAAACCTCAGGCCGGAGAAGATTGTGAGCCTCTGACGAGGGCCAGAAACTGAGACAGTCTGGCGCGATGAAATACCACGATGATCGCAGAATACACTGCAGCCCCTGCAGCTGCTTCACATGAGAGCTGAAATATGAGCGAACTGTCAGCGGGAAAAACTTGTCGAACCGAGTAGACCGCCCCTGCCATGATCACGGTGCTGATCACGGCAGGCCACAGCACCGATAGATACTCCCGGAATGAAAGGTTAAGCGCGCGCAACGCATACCAATAGGGCGCAACCCATGAGGGGGGCTGTACAGCGACCCAGGCCAAGGCAATCCCCAAGGCTCCCCATCCACTCCCAATCCAGAACGCCAGCGGATAGGCCACCATACAAAATATTCCGCTCAACATGGTCAGACGTGATCCCCCCGTCACAAAGAGAATCGGAGTAATCAACCCGAACATCGATCGAAACACGGCCCAACAGGAAAGGACTTGCAACGGGACCACGACTCCGAGCCACTTCTCACCCAACACCAGAGGCACGAATGCATGGGCGACGAGGGCCATCCCGACGCCGATGGGAAACGTCAGGAGCGCAAGTCCTTCGGTCAACAAGAGCAGATACCGCCGCAACACGGCAGGATCCGTCTGTACGGACGAGTAGAACGCCGGCATGACGCGACTGAACAATGCGGTGATTTTATCGAGCGGGAGACTCGCCATGGTACAGGCAAACGAATAGGCCCCGACGACCCCTTGCCCCAGGATTCGTCCAGCAATGAATACATCGGCGTTGGAAGCGACATACCATGTGATCCGCCCGACTAATACATGTGAACTGAATCGAAGCGCCTCGTGCAGAGAACGTAAAGACGGCCATCCGTAACGAACCGGATGATAACTCCAAAATATGACTGTGACCGCCACATGACCTACTATGCCACCGACCACAAGCGCCCAGTATCCGGCTCCCCACCACGCCAGTCCCAGTGTGGTCAAAGTGGCTAGCATCGCCTGTCCGCCTTCGAGAAAGGCGAGCAGCTTGAATCGCAGGGCCTTTTCAAGCAAAGCACTGGGCACCGATCGCATGGCAAGAAACGCAAATCCGACGCCCATGACCACGATGACCAGCGGTACGTCGGAAGCGTCATAGAATCTTCCCGCCGGAATTGCGACCAAACAGGACAGGAGAAACCCGCACACACCGAATAGGCTGGCCAAACTATGCATGCTGGAAATTTGCTCGTCGGTCAGCTGGCGAAGAGCGACCACGGCCGCCCCCAGCCCAAATTCGTTCAAGAGCCCGATCAATCCGATAAAGACGCTTGCCATGGCCACAATCCCGTAGTCTTCGGGGGTGAGTAATCGTGCCACGACGATGGTTGATAGCCAGGACAGGATTTGGCTCAACCACTTGACGGCACCGGTCCATGCCAGCCCCCGCAAGAGCGTGCGATCCAGCGCCCCCGTCTCGCGCCCGGAATGACTTGAGGGCACCTTCATATCTGCACTCACTGCACCAGATCGTTCCATTGCGACGTTCCGTCCTGTCCTTAGAAGGCCAATCGTCCCGTCATCCATCTGGAAGAGGACGCGATGCTTTTGAGGGGAAAACCCTTGCAACACTATTGCGCGATCGTCCGCTGCTCTCCGGCCAGAGCACTCATAGTTGACGGGGGCGCGACAGTATGGCACGAGCGATTGCAACAAGCTCTCTCAGATATTCATCGCGGCCGGCGACCACGCCGCGGACAAGAAAATACAGAAGTTGCATCCGCTCAGTGAGGCTCAAGGGTCCCCTCAGGACGGCAACAACCTGGCCCGAGAAAGTCTGCCACCGGCGTGAAAAGAGACGTCCCTTTCTGGATGGATCAAGATAGGCTTGAAGCTCGGGAAGAGAGGACTTCATGTTACTCGATGCCTGCTCATGCATGCGCCTATAAAACAATGGCCTGTCAATTTCTAGAAACTTTCCGTGCAGCGTCAGTTCCAACAGAAAAACAATATCTGCTCCCGGATAATGCCGGATCAGCCTTGTCTTCTTAACCATCTCCGTTCGCATGAGTCCATAATGTACATTGACTAGGCCTATCCCTGATGCGGCCAAGCAGTATCGCTCGACAGCGCTTTCCGAACGCAAATCAAGTCCATCCTCATACGGCCCGATCATGGCTCCGGTCCCGTCAACGAGAATGGTCTTCGGATAACAGAGAACCGCGTCTTCGTTGGCATCGAGTACTTCGACGCAGGCGGCAACCGATTCGGGCGCGAATATGTCATCGGCAGGAGCCCAGCGGAAATACGGCCCCCGCGCCAACTCAAAGACACGACGAAAGTTCCAGGCCACCCCTCTGTTGACCTCGCTAGGGAAAAATCGAATTCGAGAGTCCTTTGCGGCATACTGCCGGCAAATTTCCCCCGAACGGTCCGTCGAGCAATTATCGGAGATGATCAGCTCAAAATTCTGGAACGTCTGAGCAAGAATGGAATCGATCGTCAATGCCAAATACCGCTCCCCGTTGTAGACAGGAAGCCCGATCGACACTTTCGGCAATGCTGATGACATCGGCTCCTCAAGACACTCCGGCAATAGCTACAACCGAATCGTGGCTTTTCGGCAATAAAACGCTTCAGCATATCGATCCGGTGAGTTGCATTCGATGCCACGAATCCGTGCGAGGGACAGAAACGTGTCCTCGGAAAACCATTGCTTCGTCCGTTGCGTCTTGAACGACTCCATAAGGATGCGAGCCTTGTTCTTGACGATCGCTTCGCCCAACGGCACAAAGGCATTCGGCACACCTAAGTCGCCGTCATACTTAGGAATCTCGTACTCAAGAATCAGATGATTACGCCAGGTATTCCAGGTGAAATCTGAAATGACTCGATGGTCCTGATGCAGGTCGTGACGATAATGGGTAAAGACCAGGTCAGGTTGGAGCCGGAGCTTCAACTCTTCAAAACACGACTTGATTGCTTCTCCACGATACGGGAACAAGCTCTCCCGAAATGATTTCGTGATGACGGTACTGGTCCTCGCGCCTTTCAGAAATCGTTTTGCGCTGCTTACCGCCTCTCGCCTGCGCTGTGCTTTCGCACTGAAGACGACCCAGGTTACATCGCACTCCCCACAAGTGCGCAGCAGACGAAGAATCGTTCCGCCGCAGCCAATTTCGATATCGTCGGAATGCGCTCCCAAGCACAGAACGGACAGCTTAGATTTCGCACGAAGCGCCGGGATCAACTCTAGCATCGACAGCCTTCACCCATTCAGAATCAATAAAGAGGTCCACTGATCGTTAGCGAGACTTTTCTGCACCAGGATCGGCCTGCCACAGCATCCAAGGAGTTTCCCCTCTCACATACATATCGTCGAGCCGCTGCTTGTCCTTGAAACATAGGGGAGCGCATGGTTGGTCACAAAGCCCTGAGGTTCCCCTCCACAATTGATCTGGCTGTCGTTACAATCAGCGCCATCTTAGAGCACCACGAGTGTTCTTTGCTCACCTGAACACGAATTAGATCGAGCATTGCTGGATGACAATCCGTCATTCCAGCGCGGTGGCCGAATCTCGCTTCCAGATCATCCATGGGCAATCTCCACGCGCTTCCCTACGATCAAACATGATCTTATCCTTGAAGGTGTCCATGCATTGCCAAAACCCATCCCAGTTAAATGTCACAAGCTTGCGTTCGGCAATCAGGCGCCCAAACGGCTTCTCCACCAGCTCTTCTCCCTCATGGATGTACTTGAAGATGTCCGGCCGCATGATAAAGAATCCCCCATTGATCCAAAGCTGCTGGTCAAGCATGGCGCCAATATTATCAACTACGCCATCTGGCCCGGCATGCACGGCATGGACGCTCTGGCTGCTACGAACTGCCACGAGACTCGCCACCGCCTTGTGGATCTGAAACTCCCTGATTTGTTGGTCCAAGGGAAGATCGGACAGCCCATCCGCATAGTTGGCGAGGAACATCTCCTCGTTCTCTACGTACTTGCGTACACAGAGAAGCCGTTGGCCAATGTTGCTGTGCAAACCGGTGTCTACAAAGGTAATCTT
>Ga0315283_10001679_pt1 | contig 18006 bp, 18 predicted proteins | sample YL17G09_0_MG_FD_204541 | JGI IMG/M metagenome (GOLD analysis project Ga0315283, IMG submission 204541) | Sediment microbial communities from Yellowstone Lake, YNP, Wyoming, USA - YL17G09_0 | ecosystem: Environmental > Aquatic > Freshwater > Lake > Sediment | place: USA: Wyoming | collected... | reverse complement strand
CGCCAAGAGTGAGGCAATCCGGCTCGTCGGTGAAGGCAGGCCTGGCCGACTGTGTAGGCGTTCCACCCGGTGGAGGGGAGGATGTCGCTGCAGGGATAGTATCCGTCGGGGTGAGAGTCCCGCCGGATTTGGTCTTAATGTCTGGAGTGTTCTGTGGTGAACAGTCGCTGGAGAGCAGCAATATCAATAGACCAGTCAATGTGTAAAAAGCAGCGTTGGTTTTCATAGAATATATTGACGATTAGTGTTGGTTCGCATTATACTCTCTTGACCTCGGGGTGTAGCGCAGTTGGCAGCGCACCGCGTTTGGGACGCGGGGGCCGGCGGTTCAAGTCCGCCCACCCCGACCATATGAACCGTCGGCGATGCTGGCCGGCGGTTTCCCCATTGAGGGGACAGGCAATCCTCCCCCGACCACGCAGACTGCTGGCGATGCTGGCCGGCGGTTTCCCCATTGAGGGGACAGGCAATCCTCCCACCCTGCCGACTGGAGCAGGCTTACAAACTGCTAAAAACCGGTCGGGGAGGGTAGTGGTTATGTTAAAATGAAGCAGACTTAATGGAGGGATCGAAGCCATGGCAAAAAAACCTGATGGCGTGATTGTTGCCGTTCATTATGCACCGGATGGAAGGATCGAAACAGCTCGTATCTTCGAGAGGCGCGGCGAAACCTACTCGGATCGTTTGCATATCACGCGCAGCTCTCTGGTGGAGCGGTTGAAGGAAAAGAAACGATATGTGGTTGGAAAACGAACACCCTACCTGGGCAGTACCTTCGAAGTTGGTCCCGAAGTGCGGTACCTCGATTCCGATGTGGTAGCCACTGCCCCCGATGCAAACGCTGATACTCTGGAAGGCGTCCCCGTTTTCTAGCTCTTATGCGCGAGGGTCTGCCTGTTACAGGAGATGAACTATGAAAATTATCGATAAGACACCTTATCTTAATAAGCAGGGCAAAATAGGCTTGCTTGAAAGGATCAAGGGTACCTTTTCATTGGGAACAAGCTGGTATGGTGATATGAAGGGCCAGGAAGAGGTGATCGCGGTCCTTGAAAGATCCCTTGATAACAAATTTGTACTTGTCCGCAACCCGATTTTGCCCGGGTCGCAGGATGTGCGCCTGCCCATCGTCCTCTCGGGGCCTCCGGGGGTCTTCCTGCTGAATGTGACCAATGTACGGGGGATGTTCCGTGCCAAGGGGGAGGAGTGGGGTACCATCTCAGGCGACCATTTCAAGCCGCTAAAACCAAATATGCTTTCCCTTACAGCACGCTACAGCCAGGGTTTGCAGAAATTCCTTGAGCGGCAGGGTGTCATTAATATGCTCACTGCAGAACCCATCCTGCTGGCCACCAACCCGGGCATGCATGTGGATACTATCCGCCCGCTGGTCAGGGTGGTGATGAGCGATGCGCTCGAGCGCTTCGCGGTTTCGGTTAATCAAGCCAGGGCATTGCAATCGCCTGAGGATGCCCAACTGATCATTGACCGCCTCATCACGCCCAAGACCATAACAAAAGAGGCAGCAGCACCTGTTGTTCCAGCAGAGCAGCGCCAGACTCCCATGTATGACCCCAACGACCGCTTCAAGGAGGGGTCTCAAACCCAGGCGGCAGGGAGTTACGAGTCAAGCCTTTATTCTTCCGAAACTGAATCCAAGACTGGATTTCAGGAAGCTGAATCGCTGCCGGAACCTGGTGCGGTCAAGCCAGCTGCCAAACCCTCTGCAAAACCGGCCAAAAAGAAACCTGCCAAAAGTAACATCGATGTTTCCAATCGTCAATTGGGAATCGTTGTCGGTGTATTCGCCGTGCTCGTGGTCTGTCTTATCTTGTTAATTGCCGTTGGCTTTTACCTGAATGCCCGTTGATACGATGTTCCTTTCGCTTGTCATTCCTGCACACAATGAGGAAAGCCGCCTGCCCAAAACCCTTGAGCAGGTGTTTGCTTTTCTTTCTGTTCAATCTTACAACGCAGAAGTGATCGTTGTTGAGAATGGCTCCGCGGACCGCACCCTCGAAATCGCGCAAGGATTCGCAGAACGACACGAAAATCTCAGGGTGATCCACACAGATGAGCGAGGCAAAGGGCTGGCGGTCAAGCGAGGCATGCTCGCGGCGCGCGGCGAGTTCCGCATGTTTTCCGATGCTGATTTTTCAATGCCTATCCCCGAGATCGACCGTTTCTTACCGCCTGCCTTGCCGGACTTCGATATCGCCATAGCTTCCCGCGAGACTGACGGCGCTATACGCTATGGAGAACCCTTCCGGCGGCACCTGAGCGGGCGCATCTTTAATGCCCTCATTCGCTTGGTGGTGCTGCCCGGACTCGAGGATACCCAGTGTGGTTTCAAATGCTTCCGCGCTCCAGTGGTTGAAGAAATCTTTCCTCTCCAGACCATGCCGGGCTGGTCCTTCGATGTGGAATTGCTTTATATCGCCCGTCGAAAGGGTTACCGGATTCAGGAGATCGGCATCCCCTGGTATTTCAATCCGGACACCAAGGTCAGTCTTGTGCACGATTCCCTGCGGATGGCATCCGACCTGTTTACCATCCGCCGAAATGGCCGCCAGGGATTATATGGCTGAAACTCCGCCTCTGCGCTTCGAAAAAGAACTCTGGGCGCTGGGTATCAGGTACATCGGAGGAATTGATGAAGCCGGGCGCGGTGCCTGGGCGGGTCCCGTTGCTGCGGCTGTAGTTGTTCTTCCGGCGGATTCAGGCGTTCTGCGGTCCCTCACAGGCGTTCGAGATTCCAAGTGCATGACCCCCCTCCAACGCGAGCGAACCGCACCGATCATCAAGACAGAATCGCTGGCATGGGGAGTTGGTTTCTCATCAGCAGAAGAAATTGATACGATGGGTATCCTCCCTGCCACCAGGCAGGCGGCCATGCGTGCGCTCGAAATGTTGCCAATGATGCCTGAATATCTACTGCTCGATTACATCCACTGGCCCGGGCTGGCACATCCTCACCTGGCTCTCCCGAAGGGCGAGAGCCAATCTCTTAGCATTGCTGCGGCTTCGGTGTTGGCAAAAACTGCAAGAGATTCAATCATGCGCGGTATGGAGGACCAATATTCCGGCTATGGTTTTGCCAAACATAAGGGATATGGCACAGCCCAGCATCGTGCCGCTATTGTCCGTTTGGGTTTGTGCCGCATCCATCGGGAGAGTTTTAAGATTCATGTGTGAAGAGGAATTATGTGCCGAAATATTAAGTCGTTAAGACATGACACCCCTCCTATCAATGATGAAATCACCCTCGCTGCCTTGCAGTACGTGCGTAAAGTATCGGGTTACCGCGCCCCATCAAAGGTAAACAGGGATGTGTTTGATGCTGCCGTTGCTGAGATAGCAGACAGTACCCGTCGGTTGCTGAACGGATTGTCCAGCGCTTCTGCAGCCAGGGTTGCATAGCCCAAGGTGAGGGATTAGGGGGAACAGAGACCAAGAGGGGAGGTAAGTATCGAATTCGATACCAAACGCTTTCGCTCATTACTATGCATCAATTTATTCAAACTCCCGATATAAAAACCAATGGCCTCTGCGGTCATCCGCATCCTTCGGGGCGCGGTCGTAATACAGGTCAAGAATCCGTCCCCCCTCCACTCGCACGCGAAAATAGAACCGTCCCACCCCCAGGGAACCATGAGCTGCAGCCGCTGACAGGTGCGATGGGCGCATATTCTTTTCCATGCGACCGCGGCGGGTGAAATCCGTCCACTCCGCCAGCCTATCGACGATGCGGAATTCCGTCCCCTGCCAGGCGAATCCGTCCGGGCAGTGCGGCGTCTTCTCACGGACCGGCGGTGAATCGAACCGGACCTCGATCTCGTCACCGTAAAAGTGGATGGGTTGAAGTTCGCTCACCGCACCCATTTCCAAAATAAGAAGCCGGACACGAGGGCCATGGCCGCCCCGAAGTAGAACGGAGCGGACGCGCCGAATCCCGTCCACGGGCCAAGACCTTGCCACAGCAGCCCGGCGATCAGCGAAGCAGGGAGCGCCACCAGCCCGATGGCGGCATTGTACAGGCCGTAGGCTGTCCCGCGCTTTTCATCTGGAACGAGGTCCGCAACCAGTGCCTTGGCTGAACCTTCCGTGGCAGCGTAATAGACGCCATAGAGGGTGAATAACGCCCACACCTGCCCGCCGGACTGTGAGAGCGCGAGACCAAGGTAAACCAGCCCGTAGGCGATCCAGCCGCCAAGGATCAGCTTGCGCCGGCCGATTTTATCGGAGAGTGCACCCAGCGGGCCAGCCAGCACTGCATAGACAAAGTTAAATGTCAGCACCATGGCCATCACCTGGAACACATCCAGGCCGCGCTCCTGTCCGCGCAGAATGATGAACGCGTCGGCCGAGTTGCCCAGCGTGAACAGGATGATAACCAGCAGGAAGCGCTTGAAGCGCGCGTCCAGCCCGTGCAGGCTGAGCACCGGGGCCTTGCCGGTCCCGGCGCCTGGGACTTCACGCACGCCAATCGCCAGCACGATTACCGCCAGCAGCGCCGGGATGAAGCTCGCCAGCACCGCGATTTGAAAGGTGGCGCGGGACAAGTCGGGAGCGCTCCCTTGATTCATCCAGACGATGTACGCCGCAGCCGCAAGTCCGACAAACGCCCCGGCTGTATCCCCCGCACGATGAACACCGAATGCCAGTCCGCGCTGTTTCTCGTCGATGCTACCCGCTATAAGCGCATCGCGCGGCGCTGTGCGGATGCCTTTGCCGACCCGGTCCATGAAACGCACGCCCAGAACCCATCCCCAGGTGCTGGCAAAATACAGGAAGGGCTTGGAAAAGGTCGACAGGCTATAACCGGTGACCACCAGGAATTTTCGTTTGCCCAATTTATCGGAAAGCGCGCCGGAATAGAGCTTGACCAGGCTGGCAGTGGTCTCTGCCACACCTTCGATCAGGCCGATGACCGATGTACGCACGCCGAGCACGTTGGCGAGGAACAAGGGGATCAGGTAGACGATCATCTCCGAGGAGATGTCGGTCAGGAAAGACCCGATAGTGACGACCCACACATTGCGCGGCAGGCTGCGCCAGCCTTTTTTATTTTCCATGGAACTCCAAAGAGGCAGGATGGGGAGGGATGTTCTCCCGGTCAGACGGGATCAATCCTTTTTGCCAATATAGCCGAACGCGATCAGCACCCCCGAAATGACGGCGCTGGCAATGCCGGTCAACTGCGATATCCAACATCGATAATTGTATTCTCAATGATTATAAGTCAAAAAAGGGAGCGGACTTTGTGTCCGCTCCCTGCCTGTTATTCGCCTTCTCCGTTATCACCGCCTTCGGGCGCGGAGGGCTGGTCCACGCGGACGAGATCGCCGTGATAATTGATGACCACCTTGAAGCCGGTCATCCCCATGTACATACGCGCATTTTCGGGGATGCCCGTCTCGAGCAGTCCGTCCAACTGTTTATCGATATTCTTGAGCTGGTTTTCGATCATGGCCTTGGTAAAAATATCGTCCTGTCCCATCATCTTGGCGGTCTGCTGGCTGATCAGATCCTCCTTGCCCTGAATCTGCTCGAGCAGGAAAGCCAGCACCTGGCGGTCCACTTTCTCCGCAGGGAGATGGATGCGGAAGCCGGCGTCGTCGACAACATAGCAGGGTTCGCCACCTACGATCGCGGTTTCAGCGGCATGGTCGTTTTCGTCAAAGACAAGTCCGGAGAAGAGAGCCTTTCTAGGCATGGGCATAGCTCCAAAACCAGGGGCACCTGATTGTGCCCCTGGTTTATTCGTAAACGTTGACGGCGGTGCCGTAATCCTTGAGAACATATTGCTGCCCCGGGGCGATGGTGGGCATGGACCAGCGCAGGACCCATTTGGCAGCCTGAGGGGTCAGGTTAACACATCCGTGGCTGTGAGGCACACCGAAATCATTGTGCCAGTAGGTGCCGTGGAAGGAAACCCCACTCTTGGTGAAGTAACTTACCCAGGGGATGCCCGGCAGATCGAAGCCCTCCGCAGAAGCCGGATCGCCGGCCGCCATGTGACGGGTGAGGCGCTTGTGATTGGTAATATGCCACCCAAGCGGGGTCGTGCGGAAGATGGAATAGGAACGGCGGCCTGAAGAGGCACGGGTCATGAAGACCGGCTTGCTGTCTTCAAAGGCAGTCACAATTTCCTCGGTGACATTAACGGTCAGCAGCTTTTTGTTGGAATCAACATTCGGCGAGATAGGCGCGATCTCACCATCAGTAACGATCTTTAAATGCGTTGCGGGAGCGTAGTAGCTCGCCTTGCGCTTATCGTCATAGAACCGGTACCAGGCGTTCCCCGCCCCATCCCAAACAAGTCTATCCACCCAGTGGGTGGTCTCGTAATACAGGCGGTAGATCACACTGGACTCAAAGCTCGGGTCCTTATAGGCATCAGTATAGGGGACGGTGACTTCGGCCAGCGAACCTTCCGCCCGGATGTTGGCCTCCGGCACGTTCAACAGGGTGCGCACCGGCTGGACTTGCGATGAATGGGTATAACCGCTGCCCATCTTATACCAGATGCGGTTTTTTGCCTTCTCGTCAATCCCCAGAGCAGTCTCGGTGATGGAGATGACCTGGTCCTTGAAAAAGGAATCAACGAATTTGGACGTCTTGATGGGTTCGGCATACACATTGATGGTATCCGCGATGACGCGTCCCTGCATCCCGTCGATGATACCCTGGGCGTGCGAGGAATCGGCGTGAATACCTGAGAGCAGCGCGCCTATCAGCCCAGCCCCGCTCAATTTCAGAAAGTCGCGGCGTGTGATTTTTGTGGACATTAGTAGTGCACGTTAACCATGGTTCCCACGCTCGCAAAGTTGAAAAGCCATTCCGAGTCGGGGATGCTCAGGTTGACACAGCCATGGCTCATGGGTGTGCCGAAATTGTTGTGCCAGTAGGTGCCGTGCAGGGCGTAGCCTTTGTAGTAATACATGGTGTAAGGCACATCCGGCAGGTAATAACCCGGGCCGGCCATGTCGGTGTAGCGCAACTTGATGCGGACATTGTACTGCCCGGTCACAGTGGGATGCTCCCAGGTGCCGGTGGAGACCAGGAACGAGTTTATCATCTGGCTGCCTTCATAGGCATAGACCATCTGGTTGGTCAGGTCCACGTCGATCCAACGCTCACCCGACGAGCCGCCAACGGGTGGGGGGGAATAGACCACCGCAGTCGGCAGGAACACAGGCTCCGGTGTGAAAGTCGGAGGCGGAATGGGCGTGTCCGTCGGCGTCGGGGTATTGGTAGGTGTGGGAGTATTGGTCGGTGTGGGAGACGGCGTGAAGGTCAGCGTCGCAGTGGGCGTGTTCGTGGGGGTATAAGTATAGGTCGGCTTGAGCACTTCCGATTGGCCGACGACCTGCAGCGGGGCATCGGTGGGTGATATACCGAGCGAGGCCAGTACCGGCGACACGCCTCCTGACCAGGCAACGAACGCCACCACCACGCACAGGACGAGCAATGCAATTAGCGAAAAGGGAATACGTGTGCTGATAACCGCTGCCGGGTCGGCGCGCCGATCATGGCGCGGCGAGGGCGTGGTCGGCGAAACCAGCGGGCCGACCGCCTTTTCTTCTCGAGGGGGCTGTTTTTGCGTCCGGGTACGGTTGACCGCCCAATGCATGGCCTCCCGTGCGCGCGTGCTCTGCGGATTGATCTTGAGTGCCTGTTCGATGTAGGCGACGCTCGCCCTTGGCACTGCCAGGGCTGCCAGCATAAGCCAGGCATCCTCCCAGTCGGGGGCAAGGCGCACAGCTTCTTCCGCGAACCGCCGGGCGGCGCGTCTGTCCCCTTTTAATTGGGCTTGTTGGGATTGGTGCAGGGCTTCAGCTGCAGACTGCAGGTTTGATTTCATGGTCCGGAAGGTGTCGGCTGAATGCTTTCATTATTAATAAAACACAATATACCATTGACTATCCCCTGGGAAACCAGGTCAGGCTGCTGGGTCAGGATATCGTAATCCTTGTTCAGGAAACCTGTCTCGATGATGGCCGCTGTGGTGTTGTTGTTGATCTCCCCGAAGGCATGATAATCGGTCATGTCGAGGGTGATGCTGCCCGGGTGGAACGGGAGCCCGGTAGTTCGTCCGTAACGGTCGGTGAGGCAGGCCGTCAGGCGGTTGGCCCGGTTCAGGTCCCGGCTGCTCATGGCGGAGGCTACCTTGAAGCCGGTGGCTTCCTCGTTGACGAAATCGCACGAGTCGTTATGGATCGAGATTAAAGTGGCTGCTTCATACCCCTGCAGGCGCGGGTCGAATTCCTTGAGCAGATCGGTCTGCACCCCCAGCGCATTCAGTTTTTGCTGGACGAGGGTGGCCAGCCGCAGGTTGACATCCCCTTCGGTCGTGCCGTTCGGACAGACGGCGCCTGAATCGTTTCCCCAGTGACCGGCGACGATGCCGATCTTGACCTGTGGCGGGGGTGTCTGACCGGGCAGCGGTGTGAGCGCCGGTTCCTCGGTCATCAGGATCGCCAGCCGCTCGGACAGGTTGCCCGAGAACAGCCCGGCAGGAGTCCATGCTGTGAACAGAGTCGCGAGGACGATGGCCACTGCGATGGTGGTCTGCAAGGCGCGGGGCGAACTCTGGCGGCGCGGGCGCGGCTTGAACTTCGGCGCCGGCGGCGCGGGAGGCGGAGTGGGCGGAATGGATTCCTGCATAATTTCATCTAATAGTACCTTAAATATTATCAATATGACAAGGGAAGGAATTATCCATTTCGTTGTACCAGCAGACTTCTTCTCTCCCGAGGATTGAAGCGATAACTCGAACAAAAATTCTGTTATACTTTGATCGATAATTTTTCCGCATTTGACGGTTCAAGGAAGTGAAACATGCCCAAATCACACAGCCGTTTTGTCTGCCAGGAGTGCGGCCGGGTGACCGCCGCCTTCATGGGCCGCTGCCCCCAATGCAGCTCTTTCAATAGCATGGTCGAGGAAGTCGTCCAGGATGAACCGGCAGCCGCCTACCGCGCCTCATCCGCCCGCGGGCTGAGCGGCCGTTCGGCGCCGCGCGCCATCGGGCAGGTCGGCGGCGATGAAGAAGACAGGATTCCAGTTCCGATCGGGGAATTCGCCCGCGTGCTGGGCGGCGGAATCGTGCCCGGCTCGATCGTGCTGGTCGGCGGGGACCCCGGCATCGGCAAGTCCACGTTGATGCTGCAGATGGCGATGGAAATGGGTGCGGGGCAGCGCGTGCTATACGTATCCGGCGAAGAATCGGAACGGCAGATCAAGATGCGGGCAGTGCGCCTCACCGGCACAGGAAAAAAAGAAGCGGTGTTTCCGGAGAACCTGTTGCTCGTCACCGAGACCAACCTCTCGACCATCTTTGAGCACATCCGCGAGGTCAAGCCGACGCTGGTGGTCATCGATTCCATTCAGACCGTTTACCTGCCCGAACTGGATTCTTCCGCCGGGTCGGTGTCGCAGGTGCGCGAGAGTTCGTCGCAGCTGCGGGAGCTGGCCAAATCGTCAGGGATCAGCGTCTTCGTTATCGGGCATGTCACAAAAGAGGGCGTCATCGCCGGCCCGCGTGTATTGGAACATATCGTGGACACCGTGCTGTACCTCGAAGGCGACCGCTTCCAGGCTTACCGCCTGCTGCGTTCGGTCAAGAACCGCTTCGGAGCCACAGCCGAGGTGGGCGTGTTCGAGATGCGCGAGAACGGGTTGATCGAGGTCACCAATCCCTCGGAGGCTTTTCTCGCCGAACGGTTGGTCAACGCCCCCGGCTCGGCCATCGCGGTAACGATGGAGGGCACGCGTCCGCTGCTGGTGGAGCTGCAGGGTCTGACCAGCCCCACGCAGTTCGGCAACGCCCGCCGAACCCCCAACGGTGTGGACTACAACCGGCTGCTGATGATCGCTGCCGTACTCACCCGCCGGGTGGGACTCAAGCTTTCGGAGCAGGATATCTTTGTCAACGTGGTGGGCGGGATCAAGATCGACGAGCCCGCCGCCGACCTGGCAATTGCCGCCGCCGTCACCTCGTCCATGCGCGACCTGCCCATCCGTGCGGACGCAGCCCTGATCGGCGAACTGGGCCTGGCAGGTGAGCTGCGCCTGCCCGGGCAGATGCAGACCCGTCTGCGCGAAGCAGCCAAACTTGGATTCAAAGTCGCCATTGTCCCCAAGCGGCTGCGCAAAGCTGAAAAGTGGCCCGACGACATCGAGATCATCGAAACCCGGTCGGTCAACCAGGCTCTGGATGCGGCTTTTTCCGCCGGGGATTCATCTGCAAAACACAGGAAAACAGCCTAATATCATCCAGCCTGCAACCTTATCCTTCGACACCGCGTATACCTTCTTAGACATTTCCAGTTTTCACGAAGGAGTTCAAAATGATTTTACGATTGCTTACCATCATTCTCGCACTTGCCATGGCCACGATGGCCTGCGGCTTCCAAATGGACCTGCCCCAGGTCCCCACTGCAGGCCCGGAGGTCACCGAGCAAGTGAACGTACCGGTGCCCACCGGCAGCGGAACCCCGATGCTCTCGCTCGGATTCGGTGCGGGTGAGATGACCCTGAACCCCGGCGGCGAAGGACTCGTCTCGGGAACCGCCACCTACAATATCCCGGTGCTCAAACCCAACGTGAGCATCAACGGCTCGGTGGTCAAGATCACTCAAGGGAACACACAGGGGATCAATGCCATCCCGAAGGATTTCAAAAACACCTGGGATTTCAAACTGGGCAGCAGCCCAATGGACCTGACGATCGAGGCCGGAGCCTACAAGGCACGCTATGAACTGGGCGGGCTGGCCCTGACCAGCGTGACCGTCAAGGACGGCGCAGCGGATGTGCGGCTCAGCTTCTCGGCGCCGAACACGACCGATATGGGTGTCCTGCGTTATGAGACCGGCGCTTCGAACGTCATCGTGGAAGGGATTGGGAACGCCAGCCCCGCCAATCTGATCTTCAAATGCGGAGCGGGCAATTACACGCTCGACTTCTCCGGCCAGCTGCAGCGTAACATCACCGGTCATGTCGAAGCAGGGCTGGGCAATGTCACGATCAACATCCCGAGCGGAGTGCCCGCTCAGGTGACCGTGGAGAGCGGCCTGTCCAACATCAGCGCCGGCAACGGCTGGCAGGTGAACGGCAACACCTACACCCAGGAAGGCAGCGGTCCGGCCATCAACATCATCGTGGATATTGGGGCCGGCAACCTGACCCTCGGCCAATAGAATAACCCTGTTTTCTGGTTTTAATCACAATCAGGCGTGGAACGATATCACGCCTGATTGTGATATCGGAGTAAAAGGTCATATTTTATCCATGATGTCTATCACTTGCGTTGTGCAGGTAAGCACAATAAAATCACAAAAGCGGATAAAATTTGTTTGTTTTACACGAGGTAAATATGCAGATAACACGTCAAGCCGACTATGCCATTCGCGCAGTAATGTATCTCTCCAAGCTGGGCGCCAACCAGCGCGCAGCGACCAGCCATGTGGCGAAGGAACAGAGCATCCCGCCGTCCTTCCTGGCCAAGATCATCTCACAGCTTTCCATCGCCGGGCTGCTGCACACGTCACGTGGCGCGCGCGGCGGTGTGATGCTCGCCAGGCCTGCGCAGGACATCAGCCTGCTGGATGTCGTCGAAGCCATCGATGGTCCGATCAGCCTGAACGAGTGCTCCAGCCCCGACGGCAACTGCAGTTTCGGCGAAGACTGCCAGCTCAAGGAAGTTTGGTGCGATGCCCAGGATGATCTGGTCAACCGGCTGAAGTCCACCAATTTTGCCCAATTCGCCAGCGCGAATTGATTTCGCCAGCGAGAATCCACATCCCGGTTTGCGTAACTGCAAGCCGGGTTTTTTATGTATCGGCTGTCTGCGAAGGTTTCATAGTTATAATTGGCACAAGCAGATTATTCAGGAGGCACTATGGGCAAGAGAATTTTAATTCCGGTAGTTATTGGATGCCTGGCCATCGTGATGGCAGCCTGTGCACCGGACAGTTCCGACCCCGCCGCGCCATACTACCCCACCTACACCGCCATCGCCCAGGGTTTGATCGATCTGGCCAACACCGCCACCGCCCAGGCTGCGCAACCCGCCATGCCGGCCGAATCCCCGACTCCTCCCCCGCCCGCCGGCGGGACGGAGAACGTCCAGCAGCCGGATGACACGACCAAGTATTCCGATTACGATGCCGGTTTCGAGATGATGTTGCCCGCAGGCTGGATCGGCGTGCGCCCCGGCGCCCAGGAATTTAACGATGTATTGAAAAGTGAGGGGGCGACTAATCAGGCACTGAAAGAGCAGATGACAGCCGACCAGCAGGGATACGAACCGATCAAGGACCGTTATTACGTTTACGCAACCAAACCAGATGAATTCGAGAATACACTGCTGTCGTATGGCAAAGTCGCATGGAACGCGGCTGATGCCACGGTCATCGATCAGGACAAACTTGGTGAACTGGTTCAAAGCCTCGAGATGTCACAAGACCTGCCGGGCATGCGCGTGGTGTCTTCGAATGTCGTCATTAATGAAAATGGTGTTCCGGTCATGGTTATCGGAGCCAATTACACGATTGAAGCATCAGACGGTACAATGGTCCTGCTCTATCTAAATTTCATCTACTTCAAGCCAACGGAAAACAGCACTGCCCGCTTGCTGATATCTTCCAATAAAGAATTCCGCGACATCATCGGCCCGGATGTGGACGCGATGGTCCAATCCATCAAACGGGTGGGACAGTAAGCCAAACACAACCCTCCTTTTCCCTCACGGCGTATAATAGCCGTGAGGATTTTTTTATCCAAGGAGATTACCATGTCTGGACCACGCACCGTCCGCGCGCCGCGCGGCACACAGCTCACCTGTAAATCCTGGCTCAGCGAAGCCGCCTACCGCATGATCCAGAACAACCTCGACCCGGAGGTCGCTGAAAAGCCGGAAAATCTCGTCGTCTACGGCGGGCGCGGACAGGCGGCACGAAACTGGGAGTGTTTCGACGCCATCCTCGAGTCGCTCAAAAACCTCGAGGACGATGAGACCCTGCTGGTGCAGTCGGGCAAACCGGTGGTCGTGTTCAAATCCCACCGCGACGCACCGCGCGTGCTGATCGCCAACTCCAACCTCGTGCCCCACTGGGCGACCTGGGAGCACTTCGACGAGCTGGCAAAGAAGGGTCTGATGATGTACGGGCAGATGACCGCCGGCTCGTGGATCTACATCGGCACGCAGGGCATCCTGCAGGGTACGTACGAGACCTTCGGCGCGCTGGCGAAGCTCAAGGGTTGGAAATCGCTCGAAGGTAAGTTCGTGCTGACTGCCGGGTTGGGCGGGATGGGTGGGGCTCAGCCCCTCGCCATCACCATGAACGAGGGCGTGGGGCTCATCGTCGAGGTGGATAAAGACCGCGCGGAGCGGCGGCGTGCCATCGGGTATGTCGATACAGTGGTAGATACGCTCGAAGAGGCGATGACGCTCGTTGAGGATGCGGTGCGCGCCAAACGCCCGCTGTCCATCGGCCTGATCGGCAACGCCGCGGATGTGTACAGCGAACTGGTGGTGCGCGGTGTCATCCCCGATGTGGTCACGGACCAGACCTCCGCGCACGAGGCGCTGATGTACGTCCCAGCTGGACTCAGCGTCGAAGCAGCCGACCAGCTGCGGGTCAGCGACCCGAACCAGTATAAGCGCATGGCCATGGACTCGATGGCGAAGCATGTGCAGGCGATGCTCGACTTCCAGAAAAAAGGGGCGGAGGTGTTCGACTACGGCAACAACATCCGCCAGCAGGCGTTCAACCACGGCGTGATGGATGCGTTTGAGTTCCCCGGCTTCGTGCCGGCCTACATCCGACCGCTGTTCTGCGAGGGCAAGGGACCTTTTCGCTGGGTGGCGCTCTCAGGCGAGGAGGAGGACATCTACCGCACTGATGAAGCGGTGATGGAACTGTTCCCCGAAGACGCGCACCTGCACCGCTGGCTGAAGATGGCGCGCGAGAAGGTCCCGTTCCAGGGGCTGCCGGCGCGTATCTGCTGGTTGGGCTACGGGGAGCGGGCGAAAGCCGGGCTGAAGTTCAACGAACTGGTCGCGAAGGGAATCGTCAAAGCGCCGATCGTGATCGGGCGCGACCACCTCGATGCCGGCTCGGTCGCCAGCCCCAACCGCGAGACCGAGTCCATGAAGGACGGCACGGACGCCGTCTCGGACTGGCCGATCCTCAACGCGCTGATCAACGCGGTGGGCGGCGCCACCTGGGTGTCGTTCCATCACGGCGGCGGAGTGGGTATCGGCTACTCCCAGCACGCCGGGCAGGTCATCGTCGCGGATGGGACGCCGGAAGCGGCGATACGGTTGGAGCGTGTCCTGACCACCGACCCCGGCATGGGCGTCGTGCGTCATGCCGACGCGGGCTACGCGATCGCCATCGACGCCGCAAAGCGTCACGGCCTCAAGATGCCGATGCTGAAATAGACGCATTTTCGATTAATCGCCCCCTTATAAAAAAAATGGGCCGCCAGCCCATTTTTTTTATAACACCACCCATCCCCGCCGCGCGCCGGCCCGCACCGCTTCCGTCCGGCTGGTGACGCCCAGCTTGGCGTACAGGGAGGAAAGATGGAATTTAACCGTGTTTTCACTGATGTCCAGGGCGGCGGCGATCTGCTTGTTGGCCAGTCCCTCGGCGGTCAGCTGCAACACCTGGCGCTCGCGGTCCGTCAGCGGATTGATCACTTCCTCGGCACCATCCAGCACGGGGACAGGATGCCTGTCGAACAGGTTCTGAGCCAACGACGGTGAGCCGACCCACAATCCCTCGGCCAGCGCGTGCACGGCGGCGGACAATTCCTCCGGTGAGGCTTCACGCGGCAGGATGCCCCAAACTGAAAAATCCATCAAATGTTTGGCCTCGCCCGGGTCGTTGCTGAGCAGCAGCACAGGCGGCGCACTTTCATCCAACTCCGCGAGGTCATCGGCCGAGGCCAGCACCAGCACGTCGACTGGGGGCAGGCCGTGAGACGAGGCGGACTCCGCGATCACATCTACATTCGGCAGGCTGCGCAGCACCTCACGCAGGCCGATGCGCAGCGCCATGCCGGGAGCGACCACCGCGACGCGGATCAAAGCACGCCCTCCGCAGCGCGAACCGGCACTGACTTGAGCGCGGTTTCCATGAATTCGCGGATGACGCCGGCCGGGATGGCCACGCTCTGGTCGCCGCCGAAGATCATGGCATTCAGGCCGATGACCTCGCCTGCGGCATTCAGCAGCGGGCCGCCGGAGTTGCCGGGCGCCAGCTGCACATCGGCGCGCAGGACCGGGATCTCGCCCTGCCGCCCGCGCAGGCTCGTCACCGCCGAGAGCACGCCGCCCGTCAGCACGTTGCGCTGACCCCAGGGATGCCCGAAGGCGAACACCATCTCGCCGGGGCGCGGAGTCTCTTCGGAAAAGACCGCTGCCACATGCCCATTGGCGGGAATCTCCAGCAGGGCCAGGTCCACGTTTTTGTCGCTGGCCACGAGTTTCGCCGGATAAGTTTCATCGTTAGCAAGCACAACCTGCAGGGAGCGGCCGCGCCCGGCCACGTGAGCATTGGTCAGCACCAGCCCGTTCCCCATCAGGATGCCCGCCCCGGCGCCACGGCGCTTGTCCATCACGACCGCCAGCACCGGGCGGATGCGTCCGAGCAGTTCATCCAACGCCGAGTTGAGCAGGCCGGACAGGTTCATGCCCGTGCTCCGATCTTGATCTTGAGCGTTTGAGGCTGCCCGCCGCGCAGGATCTCAACCGGCAGGGACTTGCCGACCGCATCACCGGACAGGCGCGCAAAGAGCCCATCGTGATCCTCCACCGACTGGCCGTCGATTCCCGCCAAAATGTCGCCGACGATCATTCCGCCGACTTCGGCGGGACTTTTCTCTTCAACGCTGACCACCAGCAAACCGGCAGCCTGCTCGCGCTTGAGGAGTTTTTGCACCGCGGCGGAGAGCTCCACGCCCTGGCTGCGGATGCCCAGGTAGCCGCGCTGTACAGAGCCGTGTTTGGTGAGCTGGTCCGCCACCTTCCAGGCGTAATCCGCGGGCAGGGTCAGCCCGACACCGCGCCCAAAACCGGAAGTGTTCAGCCCGATCACGCGGCCTTCCGCGTCCACCAACGGCCCGCCGGAAAAGCCGGGGAAGGGCGTGGTGTCGGTGCGGATGAAGCGGTCGATGCTGCCGTGCGCCGTGCGGACCGGTCCGCCCACGGCGCTGATCACACCCAGGCTGACCTCGATCCCCTCGCGGGAGGGGCGGCCAAGCGCAAGAACCAGCGCGCCGATCTTTGCTTCAGATGATGTTTCAGCCGGTTTGGCAAGCGCTTTTTCCAGACGCAGGACAGCCAGGTCCGAGCCGGGGTCACGGCCGGCCAGCTTTGCAGGGACCTCCGCACCGTCCGATAAAATAACAGTAATACCTTCCTCCTGTTCGATGACGTGATTGGCCGTCAGGACCAGGTCAGCGGCAAAGGCGATCCCGCTGGCCGGCATGCGGCGGCGGGCGTTGACCAGAACGGTTGAGGCACCCGCTTTTTCAGCGGCACCCGCCATGGCATTCGATAGTTCCACCAATACATTGGACATTATTTATTCCTCCTGAATGGACGGCAGTATACCCTGACCGGCCACGACGCGCCTCCTCCAAACGGGTGGGAGGCGGCCCATAAAAACGGGGAGGCTCGCCTGCCATTATACGCCTGCCGGCTTTCGGGTTGGAAATTGCGCACGGGGGAATAAAAAAGGGCTGCCGAATAATCGGCAGCCCCTGTCGTTATGATATACAGCCTATGTTTACCGGGCAACCAGCACAAAAGTGCCCGTAAAGTTGACCGTCACAGTGACGTATTCGCCTTTCTGCTTGACGCCGCGTGTGATCAGCCGGCCGTCCTCAGGGTCGCCGGGGTTGAGCGAAACCGCCTGCGGCTGGCCGAATTTGTATTGCGGCAGGGTCACCCAGGCGCCGGCTCCGTTGTTCGCGGAGGGATCCCAGTAAAGGATGTCGTACGCGCGGGCGTTCGAGTCCTCGGGGATCTTGAACTTGAGAGTGATGGTGCCATCCGGGTTGACCAGGACTTCGAGCCCTTCCGTGTTGGTCATTCCGTACATGATTGCCGAGACAAACTCCGCGCCTGCGCCCAGCGAACCGGGGAGCTCTTCTTCAAGCAAACCCTCGAGGCTCACGGATCCTTCGAACGGGCAGCCAAATTTCACCCAGGTGCCGTCGGGCAGCATTAGAACAGTGCCGGAATAGGTGGCACAGTCCTGTTGGACCGGCGCGCCGTCCTTGAAGGGTACCTCGACGACGTTGACCGGCTTGCCTTCCTCCACAGGCTTTTCTTCCTCCTTGCCCTCGCAGGGATTGCCCAGGTCGATGACCATGGCATCACCCCCGCCGTTACCACTGTAGGTGGGCGGAGTGACGACGGTGACCGTGCCGTCCGGTCCCGGTTTAATGATCAAAGGAACTCCTGCATTATTTGTGAAGGTCCCTCCGTTCACATTGACCAGGATGCCGGTGCTGCCGAAGCAGGCGTAGGTGAAGACGCTGTACACCTGCGCGCCATCACCCGCGTTTGTGTTCACGGTCACATTGACGAGGTCCACCTGCAGACCGCCGACCGCCAGCAGGCCGGTCGAGGTGGTATCAGTAAAGGTGCTGTTTTGCACCGAGACGATCCCGTTTAGGGAAGCAAGCCCCGCGCCGACATCGGTTACATTGGTGCCAGGGACTAAAGCGTCAACTCCATCAACGGTCACCCCGTTGAGCGTAGTACTGCCGTCACCTGTTACTGCTGAGATACCCCATGAGTCGTTTTCGATGAATGTGCTGTTCGACACCAAGATATTCCCGGTGCCGTAGGTCGCATCGAGAGAGGCGCCATCCACGAGATTGCTGGAGCTATCGGTATTACTGACGGTGATGTTCCCGCCGGCCCAAATATCCAGGCCATCGTAGTCGTTGCCGTTGAACTGTCCGCCATCGACCAGAATA
>Ga0315283_10001678_pt1 | contig 18007 bp, 13 predicted proteins | sample YL17G09_0_MG_FD_204541 | JGI IMG/M metagenome (GOLD analysis project Ga0315283, IMG submission 204541) | Sediment microbial communities from Yellowstone Lake, YNP, Wyoming, USA - YL17G09_0 | ecosystem: Environmental > Aquatic > Freshwater > Lake > Sediment | place: USA: Wyoming | collected... | reverse complement strand
GCCCCCCCCCCCCCCCCCCCCCCCCAAACACTGTCTGTCCGCGCGTGGGGGTTCATTGTCAACGCAAAGAGTCTACTGTTACACGTACGCGGGGGCGTGGGGGCGCGCGGCAGGAGTGGAGATGATGGAGAGAGGACCGAGAAAAAAAAAAAAAGCGCCCTGCGGGTTGGTTGCCCCGCAGCGCGCGCCTCAACCCCTCTCTCTCTCCTTTTTCCCGCGGCACTAAGCACCGTCTTTTCTGATCTCTCATCATCATTCTCTCGTGGATCCTCCATGACACCACCTTCTCAGCGCGGGGCGAGTGAGACCCCTTAACTCCACATCGGCGGCAAACCCAGCGGCCACCAGGGCGCTGGGCTGTCGTTGCTGACATACTCGTCCTCATCCATGGTCGCCATGGTCGCGCCCCGGAGGGAGGTAGTGTGCTGCACCACGCCCTCGCCCGTCTCCCACAAACTTTCCAGAGCGGCCACGGGCGCGTAGAACGCGCGCACGCGGGAGACGTCACACCCGAACTGGGCGTAACAGGAGGTGAGGCCCTCGCCTGAGAGGCAGTCACAGGTCTCCATGGCATCACTGGGGAAGGGGAAAGGGAGAGGGGTGAAGGGAGGGGGTGGAACGCGGGAGGGAGAGGGGGAAGGAGGGGGTGAACCGCGGGAAGGAGGGGTGAAACGCAGAGAGCGGGAAGGAGGGGGTGAACCGCGGGAAGAAGTGAAACGCATAGAGGCGCTGGGGCAGCTGCTGCTGGGTCGGGTTAGAAGACCCCGCACGGCATGGGGAGAGTCTCTCGCCCGTGTAAAAGGGGTGCGGGAAGCTCCTCGCGCACCCTTCCCCTTCCGAATCAGGATTGCCAGGGCCCTGGCCTGGCCGCCCTACAAGCCCTGTCACGGGTGCTGAGCCCGGGTTCCGGGACGGCTCGGGGAGGGCGGGCGTTTTCGGTCCGCACCGCACGGAGGAGGCGCCCCGGCAAAACGAATGCCTCCTCCGCCCAGAGGGCCACGGTAAAACCCGCACATTCCCCTCGCCATACGCACAGGAACACACCCCCATTGCCATCTCTTCTCTCTCCCTCCTCCTCGCACCGTGCATCAAACAAAGTGGCGTCCCCAGAAGGCGGAAAGGTCGCAAACACCGAACGCGACTCGAGCAGGGCACGCTCGCTCGGGCCGTTCTCCTCGCTGCTCGGCCGCCAGCTCGCGCGGGCGAGGATGGCAGGCCGGCGGTTGGGGGTCGGGTGGAGGGCACAACGCCCGCTAGGGGTGGCGGCAGGGCTGAGGCGGAGCATTCTGAAGCGTTGGAGTGTCGGAGAAAATGAGTTTGACGGGAATGCCCGCTTCGTCATCTCACTTTTCGGTCTTCAAAAATGACAGGTCCGTTTCTACCGCCACCCCACGCCCCGACGGTTTCTTTCGCGTTGCACCAGCCACAGGGGGGGCACACCCATCAGAGACAGCAATCTCTGGAGGCGGAGGTTCGGCGCCCCCCCTAGGCACCACACGGGGGCCTGTGGCCTCCCCGCGAGCTGCCGACGTATCGCATTGAGCGCCCTCCAACCTTCTCCGAACACACACACACACACACACACACACAAAAAACAGGTCGCCTCCCGCCCATCCTCGCCCTCCTCCTCCTGGCGGCGGCCTGCCTGGCCTGGCCCGCCGCCGCCGGCCGCACCCTGCGCGCGTCTTCGTCCGAGCCCTTGGCCGTCGCCGCCCAGGCCGCGCCCGCCGCGCCAGCGCGCGCGCGCGCGCCCGCGCCCGCGCCCGTGCCTGGGCCCTCGACCACCACGGCCACCAAGCACGACGGCCCGCCTGCCTCCACCTCCTACTCCTCGGGGGGGTCTGCCCGCGGGGTCATCCCCAACATGCCCCTGCCCCCCATCGCCCCGCCGGGCGCGGGCGGCGTGGGCGGCGGGTCCGCGCGCGGGGTGGTCCCCCCCCCGCCCCGCCCACCGTCCACCCGGGGTGGCGGCCCCAACGGGGGCACCTCCCTTGGCGGCGGGTCCGCCCACGGGTGGGGCAGTGGTGCGGCGGCGCCTGCGCCCGCCCCCTCCGCGTACGGTGGCACATCCGTGGGGGGCGGGGTGGCCGTCAACTTTGTCAACCCGGCGGTGGGGCAGGAGGACTGAGCGTGTGATGATTGAATGGAAAATGTGAAAGAGTGGGTGGACAGAGAGGAGGTGGAGCGTGAGAGCGTGCGAGCGTGTGAGCGTGTTTGCGTGTGATACAGGCGAGTTTGCTTTCGTGTGAGCGCGTGATGGACTGGAAAGAAAAAGAAAGAAGCGACGGGCGCGTCATGGCACGACTCCTTTTTTGACAGTGGCTAGGCGACTGGGTGCTCCACACGCACCAATCGACGGTAGACAAAATGTGCCTCCTAAAAGTCCGCGCCGCCGCCCGCCTGCTGGGCCCCGGCCGCACCAGCTCACGGCTCACCACCAGCCGGTCAGTTGCTGCGCTCGCAACGGGCGCGGGCGAATCGTCCGGCCCGCTCAACCGCCGCCGCGCCCTGTTGGCCGCTGGCGGCGCCGCGCTCGCCGGTGGGCTGACCCCACCAACCTCTCGCCCGGCCATCGCCGCGGCGGCCGGCAAGAAAATCGACGTCCAGCGCCTCCTGGACGAGGTCACCTGGCCACCGACCCCGCCCTTTGAGGGCGACGACTTCAAGCGGTTCGACGAGAGCGATGACGCCTTCTTCTACGACTCCCCCCGGTTCGGTAAGAGAGAGACAAGGTTTTTTCCATCCCATCCCATTCCCATACCCATCCATCTTTCATCCCATCCATCATCCCATCCCACCTTTGTTTCCTCTCTCTTGATCCGTTTACAGTCACCCACATCGACGACCTGGCCATCGAGGCCTACCGGTCCTTCCTGGCCTCCGATATCTTCCCCTCCTCCGGCAGTGGCGCCTCCATCCTCGACCTGTGCTCTTCCTGGGTCTCGCACTACCCGAAACGCTACAGCGCCGCCCGCGTCGTGGGCGTCGGCATGAACGAGGCCGAGCTCGCCAGAAACGCTGCCCTGTCTGAATTCGCCGTGCGCGACCTGAACAAGGACCCGACGCTCCCGTACGAGGCGGGCTCCTTCGACGTCATCACCAACTGCGTCTCGGTCGACTACCTGTCCCGCCCCTTTGAGGTCTTTGCCGAGATGCACCGGGTGTGCAAGCCGGGCGGTGTGGCCGTGTGCGCCTTCTCCAACCGCATGTTCCCGACCAAGGCCGTCGCGGTGTGGACGGGGACGGGCGACGAGGACCACGCCCGCATCATCGGCTCTTTTTTCCACTACGCCCCGGCGGACGGGTGGGAAATGCCGCAGGGAAAGGACATCACGACGCGGCCCTTCATCGGGCTGTCGGGGGACCCGATGTACGTGGTGTGGGCGCGCAAAAAGAAATGAGAGAGAGAGAAGAGAAAGAAGGGAGAGAGAGCGTGTGCGTGTAATTGATGGGGTTGATTTCTTTTTTCCTTTTTTTCCTTTTTTTTTTTTTTCACAGCCCCCGCAATTCTTCGGCAGCGGCCTGAAAGTCGGCGGGCGCCTCCACCTCAAAGTCGACGGCCTCGCCCGTGACCGGGTGGGTGAAGCCCAGGGACCGGGCGTGGAGGGCGGGGCGCTTGCCGGCCGCCGCGGGCTCGCCAGCCTCCCCCCCTCCATCCAGCGCTCGCAGCGCAGCGCCCGCGCGCGCGCGCGCGGCCGCCAGGGCCGGCCCCCCACCCCGCCGCCCGCTGCTGCCCGCCTTCCCCACGCTCCGGGCCGCCAGGGCCGCCACCGCCCCGCTCCCGCCTCCGCCGTACGTGCCGTCACCCACCAGTGGGTGCCCGATCTGCTTGGCGTGGACGCGGATCTGGTGCGTGCGCCCCGTGCGCAGGCGCCACTCCACGCGGGAGGCCGCGCCGCCGCCCAGCACTTCGACCACCCGATAATCAGACACCGCCCGCCGCCCCTTGACCCCGCCGTACGGGAACGACGCCATGCGCGTCCGGTCGGCCGGGTCACGCCCCACATTGGTGCGCACGGTGCCGCCGGGCGGGTCCGGCACGCCGATGGCGAGGGACGTATACACCCGCCGCACGGACCGCGCCTGGAAGGCGTCTGCCAGCGCCTCGTGCGCGGCCCCGCTCTTGGCGACGACCAGCAGGCCGGACGTGCCCTTGTCCAGGCGGTGGACGATGCCCGGGCGGAGGGAGGCGACCGCGGAGGGGGGGTTCGTGCCAGGGGGGGACGCCGCCGCGTCCAGGAGGGCGACGGGGCGGGCAAAGGAGGGGGGCCCGCGCCTGCTGGGCACCTCCTCTCCCTCACCGTCCTCGGCCTCGCCGTCCTCGCCGTCCTCCTCCTCCTCTTCGCCCTCCTCGTCCTCGCCCTCCTCCGTGCCCGCCGCCTGCCCCACCATCACCACAGCAGGGGAGGTGGGGAGCTCGCCGGGCCCGCCGGCCGCTGCCACCTCCTTCTGGACGTGGAAGAGCAGGCCGGCCACGAGCGTGCCCGTCAGCGCGCCGGGCGCCGGGTGGACGACGACACCCGCGGCCTTGTTGACGACGATGAGGTGGGCGTCCTCATAGACGATGGCCAACGGTAAATCCTCTGGTTCCGCGGTGAGCGGGGGCAAGGGCGGCAGGGGGGCCAGGCTGAGGGTGTCGCCGACGCGCAGGGCCGCGCCCGGGCGGGGCGCGGGCGCACCATTTATCATCACCGCGCCCGCCCTGACAGCGGCGGCCAGGCGGGCCCGGGAGAGGGCCGGGAAGCGGGCGGCCAGGAAGGAGTCTAGGCGCAGGCGTTTGGGGGTGGTGGTCAAGGCGGTGGGCGGAGCGTACGGCGGGGTGGGCGGGCCGGCGGCGGCGGCGGCGGCGGCGTCGGGCGAGGGGGCGGGCAGGCCCAGGTCGGCCAGGCCGACGCGGAGCGCGCCGCCGACGGCCGGGTCAAAGGGCGGGAGCGGGGCGTCGTCGCCCTCGTTTCCTCCTCCTCCTCCTCGCGCAGGCTTGTAGGCTGTCGCCGTGGCTGTTGCCAGGGTGGAGCGTGGGCGGGTCGGGGCGTGCGGCAGGGGACGCCCCGGTGGCCGCACGGGCGGCCGCATGCTGGAACCGGCTGCGGCGGCGCGTGCAAGGGGGATGGGAGCGACGCCCTGGGCGGCGGCCTGGAGCCCTGCCGCGCTGGAGTAGTGTCCGAGCATGGCAGGCGTCCTCATTGCAAGGCTCAGCAGGGTGCGTCCAGCGCGGAGCAACATGCACAGACGCGCCGCGTTGATGGAGTGAAATGGAAGAGATGGCTAGCTCTCTGCGGTTCACTGCTCACTTTCAACTCTTTCTCGTGGTGGCCCCCCTTTGCTTCCCCTCACTCCTCTCTCTACCCATTCACGCATGGCCAAGGCCGGCCCCAAGGGGGCTCGCAAGGCGCCCAGCGCTGGCTCCAAGAAACGCAAGCCATTCGCCCGTAAAGGGCAGGGCGCGGGCGGGGACGGCTTTGACGGCGCGGGCCCCTCGGCCGCCGGTGCCCCGCCGCCCCACCACCGCAGCAAGCTGGCCGTCCGGGCGACCACGCCCAAGGGCCGCCGCGCCCTGGCCGCCCGGGAGCCCAAGGAGGTGGAGACCCTGAAGACGACGCTCATGCTGCACGGGCGGAAGACCAGCCAGGTCGTCAAGGTGTGGTAAAGAGGAGATGGGCGAGCGCGAAGATGCGGCGCGGGCGGCGGCGGCGGCCCGACCACCTCTCTCATTTTTTTTCCACCGCCCCGCGCCCGCGCCCCGCCTCTCTCTCCCTCTCTCATTAGGACGTCATGGCCGACCTGGCCCGCCTCAAGCCGGGCGAGTGCGTGCGCCTCACCCGCCCCAACCCGGACGCCGCGCCCTTTGACCCGCCCGGCAGCGCGGGGCCGGCCGCGCTCGAGTCCCTCGCGCGGCGGGCAGGCGGCGGCGGGGCCGGGCTCTTCCTCCTGGGCTCGCACACCAAGAAGCGGCCGCACGCCCTGACCCTGGGGCGCCTGTACGATGGGCGCTTGCTGGACGCCGTGGAATTCACGGTCGAGGCCGAGACGACGCGCCTGCTGAAAGCGTTTGGGGCCGCCCCGGCAGCGGCCCAGGCGGGGCACAAGCCAGCCCTCGCCTTCATAGGGTCCGCCTTTGAGGCCGACCCCGCCGCGGCCGCCGCCAAGTCCCTGCTCCTGGACCTGCTGCGGGGGCGGGTCGTGCCGGGCATCAACCTGGCCGGGCTGGACAGGCTCATCCTGGTCGTCGCCGAGGGCGGCGGCCGCGGCGGCGGTGTGGGGGCGGCCTCCTCCTCCGCCCCGCCCGTCCGCCTGGCCGTGCGCCAGTTTGCGCTGAAGATGAAAAAGTCGGGCGGCCTCACCCCGCGCGTGGAGAGCTCGGAGATCGGGCCTGCTTTGGACCTGCGCATCTTGCGCCACCTGGCGGGGCCGCCGGACCTGGTGAAGGCATCCTTGCGGGCGGGCGTGGCGCCCAAGAAAAAGGTGAGGAAGAGTTTTTTTTTTTTTTTTTTTTCTCTCTCTCTCGACCTTCTCCCCCTTTTTTTCGACGAAAAATATACAAATCCGCGGTGACGATCCACCATCAAATCATATTTCTGACACCTCTTGTTTGACGGGCTGTCGGGCCTGTACACGCCTGGCGGTCTGGATGAACGCACCGATGCATACCGCCGCCCTCATCGGGGCGGCCCGAGCGGAGTTTTTTTTGTCTTCCTTTTCCCCCTTGTTTTTCTGCCCGCACCCCCCTCCCCTCTCTCTCTCTCCCTCTCTCTCTCTCTCTCACACACACACACACACACGCATACCCACCCTCCTCCCTCCCACCCATAGGAAAAGAACACGTCCACCAACGCCCTGGACGGCAAGGTCGGGCGCCTGTACGTGCCCCGCCAGGACTTGGCCGGGCTGGCCCTAGCGAAGGCCAAGGGCGTGAAGCGGTCGCGCCGGGAGGCGGCGGCGGAGAAGGCGGTAGGTGGGGGCGGGGGCGGGGGCGGGGAGGGCGCAGGAGGAGGGGCGGGGGCGGAGGAGAGCGGGGAGGAGTGATGCTGAGTAACGGGCGGCCTGTTGAGAGGAAGTGGAGAGAAAAGAGACTGGATAAGGGGGAAGGCGCCTCTACACACACACACACACCCCATTCGTCTCCACTTTCTTTCCCTCTCCCCCTCACCCCATCCAAAAACACCCCACACATGCCCCGCCGCGAGTGGACTACGGTCACCGCGCCCGCCAGCCCGGCCGCGGGCGGCGCGCTGGCCGCGGGCCCGACCTACCGGCACGTCTCCTCCAAGGATGGCTTCCCAGCGCTCGACGGTGTCGCGACGCTGCACGAGCTCTTTGACCGGTCGCGCTCCAAGTTTGCGGACTCGCCCTGCCTGGGGTGGCGGCCCATTGTGAGTGATACAAGGCAGAGTGTGTCGGGGGGTTGGGTGAGCGTGCACATGGGGGGGTTGGGGGCACGGCAGGTCGTTGCGAGGGCTTGACCAGGCGCGCCCATTTGTTGGATCGTGTCTGCGCCTGCTTGCCCGCTCCGCCCGCCCCCGGGCGATCCCGCACACCCTTCCGCTCGCTGACCCGGCCCAGCGCGCTGGATTGGGCGTGTATAGTGGTGTATGGAAGGGGAACATGACGTGAAGGCCGGGTGGGGGTGGGGTGTCAAATGCGCCTATGGACCCCCTCCCCACCGCCACCCACATCTCACACCACCCCCCCCCCCCCCCCCCCCCATCTCTCCCAACCTCTCCCCTCGTCCCTCCAGGTCGACGGCGCCGCCCAGCCCTTCCAGTGGGCCACCTACGCCGCCGTCGGCGCCCGCGTCGACGCCGTCGCCTCCGCCCTCGTGGCCGCACGCCTCGCCGCCCCGGGCACCCGGGTGGGCGTCTTCGGCGGGAACTGCCCGGACTGGATGGTCGCGATGCAGGCGTGCAACCGCCAGGCGCTCGCGTGCGTCCCGCTGTACGACTCCCTGGGCGAGGGCGCGATCGAGTACATCCTGCACCACTCGGGCGCGGCGGCCGTGTTTGTGAGCGCGGACAAGGCGGCCCACCTGGCGGCGGCGATCGCGGCGGGCGGGCTGGGCGGGGGCGGCGGCGTCAGGGCGGTCGTCCACTGGGGGGAGACGCCCCCGGCCGCGGTCGCCGCGCTGGAGGCGGCCGGCGTGGGCGACGTGTCCTCCCTGGCCGCCTGGGAGGCCCGGGGTGCCGCGGCCCCAGCCCCGCCCTCCCCGCCCGCCCCGTCCGATCTGTGCACGATCATGTACACGTCCGGCACGACGGGCGACCCGAAGGGCGTGGAACTGACGCACGCGGCCGTCTCGGCCACCGTCGCGGGCCTGGACACCTTCCTCTCGTCCGTCAACTTCCCGCTCGGCCCCGCGGACTCCATGCTGTCCTACCTGCCGCTGGCCCACATCTTTGACCGGGTCGCGGAGGAGCTCTTCCTGTGGGTTGGCGGCCGCATCGGCTACTTCCAGGGCGACGTCAAGCACTTGGTGGCCGACATTGGCGCGCTCAAGCCCACGCTCTTCCTGGGCGTGCCCCGCGTCTTTGACCGCATCTACGCCGGCGCCCTCTCCAAGATCAAGGCGGCGGGCGGGCTGAAGGCCGTCCTGTTCCACTGGGGGTTTGTCCGCAAGCTGTGGGCCCTGGAGGCCGGGTACCCGCAAGCCAAGGCCGCCCCCTTCTTCGACCGGCTCGTGTTTTCCAAGATCAAGCAGGCCCTCGGCGGCAACGTCCGCATCATCGTCTCCGGCGGCGCCCCCCTCGCCCGCCACGTGGAGGACTTCCTCAAGGTCACGATGTGCGCGCCCGTGGTGCAGGGGTACGGCCTGACGGAGACGTGCGCGGCCTCCTGCATCGCCATCCCGGACGACGGCGCGGACTCCGGCACGGTCGGGCCGCCCCTGCCCTCCATCGAGCTCCGGCTGGAGGCCGTCCCCGACATGGGGTGTGACCCGCTGGCAGACCCCCCCCGGGGCGAGGTCTGCATCGGCGGGCCCGCCATTTTCAAGGGGTACTACAAAGACCCGGAAAAGACGGCTGAGGTGTTGGGCGCGGACGGCTGGTTCCACACGGGCGACATCGGGGAGCTGACGCCGTCAGGGGCCCTCAAGATCGTGGACCGCAAGAAAAACATCTTCAAGCTGTCCCAGGGCGAGTACATCGCCGTCGAAAAGATTGAGGCCGTCTACAAGAAAAACCCGCTCGTCGAACAGGTGTGGGTGTACGGCAACTCGTACGAGTCGGCCCTGGTGGCGGTCGTCGTCCCCGTGGCGGCCGCCCTGAAGGCCGCCCTGGCTGACAAGGGCGTGAAAGTGCCTGCGGGGGAGGACCTGGCGGCCATGGCGGCCCGCCCGGAAGCGGCCGCCGCCGTCCTGGCCTCCCTGACCGCGACGGGCAAAGACGCCAAGCTGAAAGGCTTTGAGCTCGCCCGGGGCATTCACCTCGACGCCCGCCAGTTCTCCGTGGAGGACGACACGATGACGCCGACCTTCAAGCTGAAGCGGCCCCAACTGCAGAAGCGGTACCAGGGAGTGGTGGACGGCCTGTACGCGGTGATGCGGACCGAGGCGGAGGCGCGCGAGGCGGCGGGGGCGCGGGCTGCGGTCGCGTGAAGAAGTTTAAGATGGTGGGGTGTATGTGAGGAGAGGGCGCCTCTTTTCTCATTTTTTGGGTGTGAGAGTTTGTGTGTGTTATTTTGTGAAAGCCGTGTAAAAGAGAGAGAGAGAAGGCCGGGTGAAAACGAGAGGGCACGGGCCACGGGCACGGGCGTGCATGGGTGAGAGAGAGAAATGGGATGGGACTGGGGAAGGTTGGCAGCAGAGGAGAATTGAGAGGGAGCGCGTCTTTCGAGATGCTCACCCGCGCCCCACACGCGACCCCGCGCCTGCCACCACACGCCGGCAGTGAGCGTAGGCGACCAAACTGCGCGCCCGGGGTGAATCCGTGTCGGCGGCCCCCACCGCACCGCACACGGCGCACACATGCCGCCGCCGCCGCCGCGGCCACCAACCCTCAACCTCAACCACCCTCCGCCCTCCGCCCTCCACCCTCCGCCTCCGCCTTCCCCGCCCTCTCCCACCCGGACGTCGCCCACTTCCTCAACCTGACCAACGGCCTGGAGGCCGCCCCCCTACTGCGCTCCCTGGCCCTCCCCTACACCCTGGTCCGCCTGCCCTCCACCCTGTGCGAGCAGCAACGCTTTGACGCGCTCGTGGCGGGGGCGGACGCGTCACTCCTGGCCGCGGCCGCCCTGGGCCGCACCTGCCTGGTCTGGGATTTCGGGTCCCGGGGCCTGGCCTCCCGGGGCAGCCCGCCCCGGGCGGTGTGGTATGGCCTGGAGTTCCTGGCGTACGCGGCGCACCGCAAGTGGTTTCCGACCGGCCTGGGGAATGAGGGAGGCGAGCAGCAGCAGCAGCAGCAGCCCCGCCGCGCCGTCCTGCGCGGCCACGACGTCACGCCCGCCTTCGAGGCGGCCCTGCGCGGGGGGCGCGGGTGGAGCAGCGCGGGCGTGGAATCGCCCGCCGCAGCCGCGGGCGGCGGCGGCGACCCCCGCTTCTCCATCCCCGGCTTTGACCCGGCGGTCTCCGGCGTGTCCAAGGCCGCCCTGAAACGGGTGCGCTACTTCCGGCGGTTCGTCCCCGGCGATGCCCGGCCGGCCTCCCACATCCGCCTGTGGGGCGCGCACCGGCCGACGGCCAGAGATTCGGACACGGCCTGGCACGTGACGCTGGCGCGGGAGGAGTGCGGGCCGGCGGGTGGAGTGGGAGGAGGAGGGGGCGGGATGGCAGGAGCGGCCGCCGTCTCTCCATCGTCCGCCGCCACCACCCACGCCGCGGCCACCGCCGCCGACGGCCGGGTCTGCCCGGCGGTACTGGCCGCCGAGCTGGAGGCCCTCGGCTTCGGCCTCTTCATGGGCGGCGTGCCGCACGCGCCGTCTGGGGTGCCGCCCGCCGCAGACGCGGCGCGGGCGAGGGGAGGTGGGGGTTGAAGGGGAGGGGGGAGAGACGACCGGTGCTGTTTGCCGTCTCCTTTGTCTGTATCCTTCTACTTCTACGCAGCCCCCCAAGTAGTCTAGAACTTTTTCGCGCGGGCGTGGGCGAGGATTGAAAACAAAACAAATTTTACTTCCTACACGCGCACTCTCCCTTTTCTCTCTCTCACACCACCCAGCTGGACGCCGCCCCCGCCGCCGCCGCGCCCGACCCGCCCCACAGCCGGATAGCAGACCGCATGAGCAGGGCCGCCACGACGCAGGCGCACAGGGCCGCGGCGGCGGCGAGGAGGGTGTCCTCCCAATCCGCGCCCGTGTGCGAAGGTGGAGGGGTGGTGGGCGTGCGGGGAGAGGCGGCAGCAGAAGCGGGCGCCGCGGCCACCACTGCCCGCTGGCGCAGGGCTGCCGGCGGGCTGGGCGGCGGAGCAGCGGGCGCCTCGGCGTCGGCCGCGGCGGGCGTGGTGGTCGTTGCGGAGGCGCCGGCACTCGCCTCCTCCTCCTCAGCAGCAGCAGGCGCAGCCACATCGACCTCGACCTCCTTCTCCACTCCGCCCTCCTCCTTCACGTCCGCTGCCGCCGCCGCCACCAGGCGCGCGTGCAGCCTGTCCACGACCGCCTGCCTCCCCGCCCCTCCACCCGCCTCGGGCGGGGCCGCCCGGGACGCGGCCGCCAGCGCCCGCCGCTCGGCCGGTGCCCAGTCGAGCGCCCCAATGGCGCCGCCGCCCTGCGTCGGCATGAACGCCGCCAGCGCGACCAGGGCCGTCCGCACGCTCCACGACGGTGACCATAGCTCCTCATGGAACTGGCTGATGGACAGGCAGATCTTGGTGCCCGTCGCGAACCGCCCCGACCGCGTCAGCATGGAGAAGGAGGGCGGTTTGAGAGGGTACTCGGGCGGCAGGGAGATGCGCCCCATGTAGATGCCGCCCGCGAAGTCGGTGCCGGGCGCGCCCCTGATGGCAAACATCCATTCGAATATGTCGTCCTGTAAACGGGTAGTGGTGGTGAGCGAGGGGGCGCGCGTGTGAGAAAGAGAGCGGAAAGAATGAGAGAATGAGAGAATTTCATGAGGTTGAGAACGCGAGAGGTGTCCCCAGGGTTTTTCTTCTCTCTCTCTCCATCCTCTTACCTCCAGCGCCTCAGCCACGACTTCCGTGCCGCCCTCCTTCTCAATCTCCCGAATCTCCTGTTGCCAAGGAAGGTTGTGAGAGCAGTAGTGAGAGTGAGCGTGAAGAGGAGAGAGCGTGCGTGGTTCCCCGCTCTCGCCGCATTCCGTGTCGGCCTCCTCTTTTGTTGACTCTCTCTCCCATCTGCGGACCTGGAGGATGCGCTTGACCGCGGGGCTGCGAGAGGAGGCCATGGCGTGATGCGCGTGTGTGTTCTGGGTGCGTGGCTTGTCAGCGAGGGTGGGGCGCGACAGAAAGGGTCACGCGCTTGTTTGAGCGGAAAACTCGGCTTTGACCCGTCTCTCTCGTCACACCCCGGCCATTTTTAAGTGCGCTCTCCTTGGCCGCGGAGAAACCCTGTTTCACGGCAGCAGTGCGCACCTTCAACGAAACTCACAAACGCACCACCCACGCCCATCCATCACACATGCTGACCGCCGGCCGCCCGGTCCGCCCGGGCCGCCCGGCCCCGCTGGCCCTGCCCGGCGAGGGCACAGCGGCAGGCGCGTCCGCGTCCGCCGCTGCTGCGGGGGGTAGCGCGTCCCTCGTCGACGGCACGCCGCCCGTGACGCCCACGGACGGTGGCTCACTGCAGCGCCTGGTCGACGCGCTGACGCCGCACACGCGGAAGGTGTCCCGGCTGCCGCTGGGAGAGGTAAATGCGAGGCGATAAAAAAAAAGGCGCATGCAGCGTGCCTGTCGTCGCCTCCCTCTCAAAAACCTCCTCTAATACCTCCCCTTCCTTTGCGCAGCGCCTCGCCGCCCTGGAACTGGCCTCCCGCCTCGCCACCCTCGCCTCCACCTGCCCCGACCCGGTAGCCCGGTACGCTGCCGCCTATTTCGCGGCGGACGGCGCGCGCGCGCTCAGGCGGGCGCTGTGCGTGCGAGGCGACTCGATGGACGACGCAGCCGCCGGTGTTTCGCCCGCGGCCGTCGCCGCCCTCGTCGCCGCGGACGCCGCCGCCGCCCATGCCGCCACCAGCGGCCGCTGGTCCAGTGCGGCCTGGTCCGGGGGTGGGCTGACCGGCAGTGGGTGTGCGCCCCTCGACGACGAAGACGACACCGCGACCTCTGCTGGTGGAGGGGGTGGTGCCGCACACAACCCGCCCTGGTCTAAGAGCCCCACCCGGCGCCGGTCGGGAGGAGGTGGGCGCGCCCTGTGGCGGTCCCTGCAGGCTTCCCTGAAGATCAACCCGTCTTGCAGCGGCGGCGGCGGTGGTGGGGACGGCAGCCCGGACACGGCGACCACAGCGACCGGCAAGGCCCTCCGCAGCCGCCCCAGCGCGTGGCCGGCCGCCGCCTCCCGCCGCCGCCTGATCCGCACCACCTCCACGGCAGGCGGCGGTGCAGGCGATGATGACCTGGCCTCCTCGCCCACTCCGCTCCCACCACCCCCTGCCCTGCCAGGAGCGTGCGCCGCGCGCGCGGCAGCCGTCCTCGCGGCCGCCGCGCCCGCGCGGTCAGAGCCGGTCGCCTGGTTGTGGCTGCTCGTGGAAGCGCACGCCGCGGCGGTCGGGGCGGGCGCCGTGCCGGTTGCCGGCCCGCCGCCACCAGGGGCGGCGGCCGCGACGGCGGCCCGCCTGCTGGCGTCTGCGTCGCTCTCATCGTGGCCGGGCGGAGGTGGTGGCGGGATTGCCGCAGCTGCGCTCGCGCACTCCACCACCACCGCCACCGCCGCCCAGGTGGACGCGACCGCGCCGCTCCAATACTTGGCACGCGTGTGCCGGCGCCTAGCCCCCGAGGAAGGGTGGTTAAGGCTGACCGCGGCCGCGCTAGCGCCCGCCCTGGCCGTCCTGAGGGAAGGCGGCGGCGGCGAGTCCGGCACCAGCCTCCCACCGCCCGTCGAGCGGGCCCTGGCCGCCGTCGCCCCGCGGGCCATGGGCGCCGCGGAAGATGCGGTGCGGCGGTACCGTACCCTACGGTCCGGGCGGCGGGACAACGCGGCCACCCTGGGCGCGGGCGCGCGCCTGCTCGCGCTGGTGACGTCGGGAGGTGGGGGTGAGGTTGAGGGCGGGCGGACAGGCCCGGCTGCCACCACTGGGTTTGGCGAGGTGCTGGCCGGCCTGCTGGCGGAGGGCGCGGCCGCCCGGTACGCCTCCCTCGCCCGATCCACCACCGGCAGCGCCAACCCTGCCGCCCAGGCAGCAAGCGATGGCGGCCCTCCCCCGCTGTCCACCGCCCAGCTGGCCGACCTGATGGAAGGGCTGGCCACCGACCTGGCGGACGATGAGGAGGTGTATGGCCCGTCCCTGGCCGCTTGGCCCGGCCTGGACTTGCCGGCCGTGAGCGCCCGGGCGTTCCTGGGGTGCCTCAGAAAGGACGTGACCGCGTCTTTGGCAGCCGCGCCTTCCGCGTCTGCCTCCGCGCCGCGCGCGGCCGTCGCCGCGGCCGCCCTTCACGCCCGGGCGTCCAGGCACGCGCCGGGGGCAGCAGACGCGGCGCTGCGCCCCGGCGGCCACCCCGCCTTTGCCCAGGCTGTGGATGCCTGGCTGGGCGGGGTGGCAGCAAAGCTGGGCGCGGCCTCGGGCCGCCTGCTCGCGGCGGAGGGGTGGGATGGTGGAGGTGGAATTGGAGGCGCCGGCGGGTCGCGCTCCCTGGTCGACTTTTTCATCGCCTGCTGCGCGGTCGCGGAGGGCGAGGCCGCCCTGGCCCGGGCGGATGTGGCTCACGCGGCGTCCCTGGAGCGTGCCTTGGCCGGCGCGGTGCGGACGCACGCTGCCGCTCTGGCGGGCATTGCCCAAGGCGGCGGCGGGAGCGGCCTGCCGCGCGTGTCGGGGCCCGCGGCCGCGGTCGCCCGGGTGCGGGCCGCCGCGGCCGCCGCCCGCCGGGGCAGCGGGACGGGGCCCGCCCCCGCCGACGACCCGCTCACCACCCCACCCCGCCCGGCCCTGGGAGCGGCGGCCGACCTCCGCGCCCTGGGCGCCCGGACGGCCGACCTGGCGGCCGCGCTGAGGTCCGCCATTCCGCGCGCCTGGTGGGGCACGCTTGTCGGGGCTGCTGAGGAGGGCGGCACGCCTGCCTGCCTGGGCGACTCGTTCAGGGGGGTGCGCCTGGATGCGGACGCGGCCTTGGCCCGCCTGTGCGCGGGCGTGGGCGGGGCGGCCGCGGTGGGGCTGAGGAAGGAGGTGTCGGCTGCTCTCGACGCCGAGACCGCCGCGGCCGCCGCCGCGGGGCCGGGTGGGCGCAGCGGGCGCTCCTCGACGACAGCGACCGCCACCACCGCCGCTGACGCCGCCGCCGCCGCCGCCCAACGCGCCCTGCGCTCCCGCGTCCGGGGCTGGGCGGCCGCGACGGCCAGCGCACTGGGCGGCAGCGGAGACGGGCAGCGGGTCGGCCGCCGGGTTGGGTTGGCAGCCTGGGCCACGCTCGCCGACGGCCTACGCTCGCGGGCGCTGGGCGGGGCGGGGCCGGCGCCAGCGGGTGGCCCGCTCGCCTCTGGTGGGGCGGCTGTCGTGCCGGCCCTGATGATCCCGCCCACGCTCGCGCCGCGCGCGGCCGCGGCCCTGCGGGTGCTGGCGTCCCTGGAGGCGGCTTTCCTGGTGGACGGTGCGTTTGGCCTGGACGGCGGGGACGTGCCGGCCGCCGCGTCCCGGGCGCGCCGGGATTTTGGGGATGCGCTAGCGGTGGCGGGGTGGAAGAGATAGAACGACGGGATGTGGCGGGGTGGAAGGGATAGAACGGGATGTGGGTCGAAAAAATGTGGGTCGAAATTTACAGCAGCGAACTTCTCTCCGCATTTGACACACACAAAAAACACGAGGCAGCCGCCCCGCCACCGCCGTTTGTTGTTGGACCTGGTCCTGTGGTGGCAGAGCCCGTGTAAATAGAGAGCCAATGGACACCACCGCCCTTCGACCCGCCCGTGCCGCCCGCCCAGGCCGGGCCCTCACCGTCGCCGCCGTCCGCGCCCTCCGGTCTCACCCCCGCCTCACGCTCTCCACCCTCGCCTGGCTGCTCGGCCTCTTTGTCGCCTTCTGGGCGGCCCCCCTCACTTCAGCCACCCCGGCCGCGACTGCCGCGTACGCCGCCTCCCTTGACCGGGCGGCTGCCCTCGCGCCACCCCTGGCGGCCGCACGGCGGAAAGCTTACGCCGCGTCGGAGGCCGCGTCCGCCGAGGCCGGCTGGTTTGGGCGGTGGAGCCGGGATGAGCGGAAACGGGAGCGCGTGGCGGCGGCACGGGCGGCCGCCTCGTCCGCGGCCGCCCGGGTGGCCGCCCTGGAAGCAGAGGCCGGCACCCACCTCCGGGCCGCCCGGTCCGCCCTCGGGCTCTGGTCGGAGGCCGGCCTGGCCGAGGCGCGGGCGACCTTTGCGTCCGCGTTCCGGCGGGGGCGCCTGCTGGGCAAGCGCCAGACGCTGTGGGATGGGGCCTGGCGCATCCTGGGCGGCCTGGGCGGCGGGCGGGATGCGGAGTCCGCCCACCCGGCAGTCGCCCTGCTGGAGCTCGCGCTCATCACGTTTGTCAACTTTTTCACGGGCATGCTCCTGGCGCTGGTCCAGTTCACGTGGGCCCTGCCGGGCCTGGCCTGGTCGTACAGCCCGGGCATCCTGTCGGGCCTCCTGTTTTGCGGGGTCGCCCTCCTGGGCGCCATTTCGGTCGTCACGGGGTTCCTGGCCCTTGTCGCGGGCGGGGGCGCGGCCGTCGTGGCGGGCGCGGTCGCGCTCACCGCCCCGCCAGGCCGGTTGAGGGGGGGAGGGGGGGGAGGGGGTGCCCGCATCTCCACCCTGCCGGCCCCGCCCCGGCCGCGCGCGCCGGCGGAGGTGGGCGGGTGGGCGCACCACCAAGCGGGAGGCGGCGGCGAACGGCCGCACGGGGAATGAGTTAGAGGGCTGCGGTGTTGTAGACGGGCAGGTCGTTGTGCGCTCTCCATTTGTCCATTTTCCTTTCTCTCAACCTCATCACACAAAACGCACACCTCAGCGCCTCCGCGCCGCGTCCACGCGCCCGCCCCTCCTTTCACTCGCCGCCAGCAGGAGCCGCCTACACCCCCGCCCCGGCCCCCACCCCTCCCCCCTTGCGCGCCACGTACGCTGCCTTCTTTTCCACCTTCCGATTGGCCCGCACCTTCTCCTTCTTCTTGGTGCGGGCCTCCTTTTTGAGTTTGGCCTCCCGCCGCTGCTTCTTGGTGAGCGGGGCCGGGGGCGGGGAGGCGGCGCGTTTTTTGCCGCCACCACCGGCCGCCGGCTCCGGAGGGGGTAGACCCGCCGCGAGCGCGGCCGCCACCGCGGCCTTGCGTTGCACCCGGGCCGCGTTTTTGACCTTGGCCTTTGCCGCCCGCTCGTCCGCGGCCAGCGCCTCCCGCAACGCTTTCCGCCGTTCTTTGGCCGACAGCGTCCGCACGGGCGTGCGCAACCCCCACTCAGGGCGCGGAGCGTCCGGATCGGGCGGCGGGGAGGCGCCCGCCGCGACCGCGGCCGCCACCGCCGCGGCCGCCTCTTTCTTTGCCCGCCGCGACTTTTGCTGGGGCGTCAGCTTCGCGCCCGCCCGGTTGGGGGCGGCCGTCGAGATGGTAGTCAGGCAGGTCAGGCGGGCGCCCGCCGCGGACGCGGTGGCCAGCGGGGCGGGCGGGGACGGCAGGGAGGAGGAGGTGGAGGCGGCACCGGCCGGGGCGGCGCGGAGGTCCCACACCTTGACCGCCCCGTCGGCGGAGCCCGCACAGAGCACGCGCGCATCGCCCGCGCCGCCCGCGTCCAGTGGTCCCCACCGCAGCGGGGACACGCCCTTGATACGGGTGGCGTGCGCGCCCGCGATGGACAGGACGGGGGCGGGGGGCGACCGCGTGTCCCACAGGAGGACCGCGCCGTCCTCCCCACCGCCCGCGAGCGTGTGCGGCCCCATCCAGGCAAAGGCCCCCAGGCGCACGGGGGACGCCGCG
>Ga0315283_10001677_pt1 | contig 18010 bp, 14 predicted proteins | sample YL17G09_0_MG_FD_204541 | JGI IMG/M metagenome (GOLD analysis project Ga0315283, IMG submission 204541) | Sediment microbial communities from Yellowstone Lake, YNP, Wyoming, USA - YL17G09_0 | ecosystem: Environmental > Aquatic > Freshwater > Lake > Sediment | place: USA: Wyoming | collected... | reverse complement strand
AACATGCGGCCGAGCTGGCCGCCGCCCATCACGCCCAAGGTGGCCGGGCGCCCGTCGGCACCCGTGGTGCCGGGGAGGATCGGCTTCACTTGAGCTGCGCGGTCATGGCCCGCGCCGTCTCGGTCTGGCGCAACCGGTAGGCATCGAGCTTGGCCAGCAGCGCGGCGTCGTCGCGGGCCAGCATCGCCACCGCAAACAGCGCGGCGTTGGCCGCACCGGCGTCGCCGATGGCGAAGGTCGCCACCGGGATGCCCTTGGGCATCTGCACGATCGAGTGCAGCGAATCGACGCCGTTCAAGTGTTTGCTGGCCACCGGCACACCGAGCACCGGCACGCTGGTCTTGGCGGCCAGCATCCCCGGCAGGTGTGCCGCCCCGCCGGCGCCGGCGATGATCGCGGCCAGGCCGCGGCTGCGCGCCTGCTCCGCATAGGCGAACAGATCGTCGGGCATGCGGTGGGCCGAGACGACCCGGCATTCATGGGCGACGCCGAACTCGGCGAGAATGGTGGCCGCGTGCTGCAGGGTCTGCCAATCGCTGGCCGACCCCATGACCACGCCGACCAGGGGATGGGGCTCCGTCAAGGGCTCGCTCCGGGCTCGTGCTGCGGGAAGCCTTGAATTGTAGGCGGCGCGCCAACATCTACCGAGTCACCATGAACGACATCACGCTGGCCAACTTCGAGGCCGATCTCATCAATGCGTCGCAGCAGCAACCGGTGCTGCTCGACATCTGGGCGCCCTGGTGTGGCCCCTGCAAGCAGCTCGGCCCGGTGCTTGAAAAACTCGAAGTGGCCTATGCCGGGCGCTTCAGGCTGGCCAAGTTGAACAGCGATGAGCAGCCCGAGATCGCCGCCCAGCTGAGCCAGGCCTTCGGCGTGCGCTCGATCCCCTTTTGCGTGCTCTTCGCCGGCGGGCAGCCGGTCGACGGTTTCGTCGGCGCGCTGCCCGAGGCGCAGGTGCGCGCCTTCCTCGACAAGCATGTACCGAGCGCCGATGAGCTCGATGCCGAGGCCGAAGCCGGCGAGGCCCAGGCGCTGATCGCCGAGGGTGACGCCGAGTCGGCGCTGGCCAAGCTGCAGCAGGCAGTGGCGATCGACCCGGCCAACGAGGCGGCGCGCTTCGACTATGTGAAGCTGCTGCTGGAGCAAGGCCAGCCTGCCCAGGCCGAACAGGCCTTCGCGCCGGTGGCCAGCAAGGCCATTGCCGACGCGCGCTTCGACGCACTCGGCCGCTGGCTGGCCGCGCACCGTGGGGCCAGCATGGCCCGCAGCGCCGACGCATTGCACGCCGCCATCGCCGCCAACAAGCGCGATTTCGAGGCCCGCTTCGAGCTGGCGCAAAGCCATTTCGCCGCCGGCCGTTTCACCGAGGCGATGGACGAATTGCTCGAGATCGTGATGCGCGACAAGGCCTGGAACCAGCAGGCGGCGCGCAAGACCTACGTCGCGATCCTGACGCTGATGACCAAGCCGGCGCCCAAGCCTTCCGCGAACGAGCCGGCCAAGGGGGCCCTCGAACTCACCGGCAAGTCGGCGCCGTCAGCCGGCAGCGACCCGGTCGTCGATCAGTACCGGCGCAAGTTGAGCATGGCGCTGTTCTGAAGGCGCAAGGGCCTTCAGACCAGAGCCGGGTCGATCCCGGCCAGAGACTGGTCGAGCAGGGCCGCGATGCGTTGCTGTTGCTCTCGGTGGGCGGCGTGATGGGCCAGCGAAGCCTCGCGATGGCGCTGCGCCGCGGCGGCATCGCCGAGCGCAGCGCGCACCTGAGCCAGGCGCGCCGTGGCCATCGCGCGGTCGTCGGTATCGCAGGCCTGCGCCAACGCCTGCTCGGCCGCGGCGGCCAGCACCTGAGCCTTCTTGGCATGGCCGGCGTGCCACTCGCACCAGGCGCGGTCGGCCAGCAGGCAGGGCGCCAGGCGCGTCAGGCCATCCGCCAGTGATGCGTCGAAATGGGCATCGAACAGCGCCAGCGCATCGGACCATCTTTCCTGCGCGGTGAGCACCTGCGCGCGCAGCATCGGCACCAGCGAGCCCAGCGACGCGGTGCCGACGCCCGCGTCGTAATGGCCGATCGATTCGGCCCCCATCAGCGCATGGGTCACGGCATCGACGTGGGCGGCGTCGCCAGCATTGGCGTCGAACAGCAGGGCCAGGCGCGCCTGGCTGGCACGCATCCAGGCCTGGTTGTGCATCAACGCCGAAAGGTGGGTTTCGTCGCCTTCGGCAATCGCGTGGCGGCGCGAGGCTTCGTACCAGGGCTGCGCGTGCGTGTTGTCGGCCGCGAAGTGATAGGCGTAGCCCGCGACCAGCGCGGCGCGGGCGCGCGCAGCGTGCTGCTCGGGCTGTGCCGTGTCGAGCGCTTCGCGTACCAGCGCGGCCATGCGCGGCATGTCGTCGTTGGCAAAGGCCATGTTGGCCAGCCAGGCGGCCGCCACGGCGTGCAGGCGCTTCAGCGCTGCGGGGCCCTGGGCCAGCATGTACGCTTGTTCGATGCTCGTCTGCGCACCGCGGCCGAGCGCACTGTAGTAGCCGTGCAAGCCTTCGGCCAACGCCAGCCACCCGCGCAGCGGGGCGTTGGGCTGCCAGGCCAGTTGCGTGTTCAATTCGTCGATCACCGCCTGCGCAGCCTCGAGTTGGCCCTGGCGAGCCAGCAGCCCCGCGCGCTCGGCGCGCAGGCATTGGGCCTCGATGGGATTGGCGGCCGCGGCGATCGCGGCATCCAGCCGCGCCAGCAGGCGCGAGCGCGAGTTCATGACAACAGGCGCGCCAACGCTTCGCGGTACTTGGCTGCGGTCTTCTCGATCACGTCCGCCGGCAACGCCGGCGCCGGGGCCCGCTTGTTCCAGGGTGCGCCGTTCACGCGGGCACTCTCGAGCCAGTCGCGCACGAACTGCTTGTCATAGCTGGGCGGGTTGCCGCCTTCACGGTAACTTTCCTGGGGCCAGTAGCGCGACGAGTCGGGCGTCAGCACTTCGTCCATCAGCGTCAGCGTGCCCTTGCCGTCGAGTCCGAACTCGAACTTGGTGTCGGCAATGATGATGCCCTTGGCGAGCGCGAACTCGGCGGCATCGCCGTACAGGCGCAGCGACACCGCGCGCACGCGCTCGGCGAGGCCGGCTCCGACCATCTGCGCCATGCGCTCGAACGGAATGTTTTCGTCATGCTCGCCAGCCTCGGCCTTGGTCGCGGGGGTGAAGATCGGCTCGGGGAGCTGGCTTGCGTTTTTCAGGCCCGCCGGCAGCCTGACGCCACACACGGCGCCACTGGCCTGGTACTCCTTCCAGGCGCTGCCGGCGAGGTAGCCGCGCACCACGGCTTCCACCGGCAAGGGCTTCAGGCGCTTGACCAGCATCGCGCGGCCGCGCACCTGCGCCCGCTCGTCGAGAGCGACGACGCTTTCCGGGTCGTCACCGGTCAGGTGGTGCGGCACGATATGGCCCAGGCGCGCGAACCAGAACAGTGCCATGCGCGTCAGCAACTCGCCCTTGCCGGGAATCGGCTCGCCCATCACCACATCGAAGGCGCTCAGGCGGTCGCTGGCGATCATCAACAGCCGATCGTCGCCCACCGCATAGTTGTCGCGAACCTTGCCGCGGGCGACCAGCGGCAGCGAGTGAAGTGACGATTCGAGCAGGGTCGGCATGGTCGCCGATTCTATCGACGCACCTCAGCCCACGAGCCAGTTCGCGAACCGATTCCAGCCGGCACTGCCGGCGACCGCGATGCGCAGCGGCACCGATGCGAGCACCAGAGCACCGCCCCAACCGAAGGCCGGATGCAGCCTGCGGTTGCGAACGGTGTCGACCACGATGCAGGCGGCAACGGCCAGCAGCGTCAATCCGAAGATGACCGGCAAGCCGCCTTGGCGGATGAAATCGACTGGCAGTCGCGCAATGCCCGGCGCGAGGATGGCCAAGCTGGCCAGCACCATCAGCCGCTTGTGCGTGGCGCTGTGCCGGCGGTTCCACAACGCCGACCCGACCAACACACCAAACACCAGCATGTCGGCCAGAGGCACGGCCAGGAACATCAGCGGCGTCACGCCGGGTGCGGGGCTTGCACCGCGTCGGGCAGCGTCGATCGCGGTGGCCACACCGACGACCAGGATCGTCACGAACAGGACCGCACCGACGGCACCCAGACGCCGGTGAAGGTCCGTGCGTCCAATGGCCACCAGGCGCAACTGCACCAGCAGCAGAATGACCCACAGACTCATCACGACGCCGTGCGCCCGCACCAGCGGCGACAGGACGGGCGTGTCGAAGAAGGCCTTGAGATAGAAGGTCTGGGCAAATCCCCCGAAGATGACCAGCGCCGCAGCGCCGGCCGCCCAGGCCCAGAGCCGCCGCTCCGACGCCGCGCCGCCCGATGTCGGGGCCCGGTCCAAGCTCAGACCACCGTCTGCGCCAGCGCGCCGCTGGCGTAGCGCATGGCCACTTCGCTCAGGGTCTGCGGCTTGATCTTCGCCGCCTGCCCTTCGCAGCCGAACTCGAGATAGCGCTGCTTGCAGATCTTGTAGGCGGCCTCGCGCGCGGGCTTCATCCAGTCGCGCATGTCGAATTTCTCGGGGTTCTCGGCCATGTACTTGCGCACCGCGCCGGTCATCGCCAGTCGGATGTCGGTGTCGATGTTGATCTTGCGCACGCCGTACTTGATGGCTTCCTGGATCTCGGAGACCGGCACGCCGTAGGTCTCCTTCATGTGGCCGCCGTACTGGTTGATGATGGCCAGCAGGTCCTGCGGCACCGACGACGAACCGTGCATCACCAGGTGCGTGTTCGGGATGCGGCGGTTGATCTGCTTGACGCGGTCGATGGCCAGGATGTCGCCGGTGGGCTTGCGGCTGAACTTGTAGGCGCCGTGGCTCGTGCCGATGGCGATGGCCAGCGCGTCGAGCTGGGTGCGCTTGACGAAATCGGCGGCCTGCTCGGGGTCGGTCAGCAGCTGCTCGAGCGTCATCGCGCCGTCGGCGCCGTGGCCGTCTTCCTTCTCGCCCTGGAGGGTCTCGAGCGATCCCAGGCAGCCGAGCTCGCCTTCGACCGTGACGCCCAGCGCATGGGCCATGTCGACGACCTTGCGCGTGACATCGACGTTGTAGTCGTAGCTGGCGATCGACTTGCCGTCGGCCTGCAGGCTGCCGTCCATCATCACCGACGAGAAGCCGAGGTTGATGGCGCCGCGGCACACATCGGGGCTCTGGCCATGATCCTGGTGCATCACCAGGGGCACGTTCGGGTAGGCCTCGACCGCGGCCTGGATCAGGTGCTTGATGAAAGCCTCGCCGGCGTACTTGCGGGCGCCGGCGCTGGCCTGAAGGATGACCGGCGCGCCGACCTCGGCAGCGGCGGTCATCACTGCCTGTACCTGTTCCAGGTTGTTGACGTTGAAGGCGGGAATGCCGTAGCGGTTTTCGGCGGCGTGGTCGAGCAATTGGCGCATGGAGACGAGTGGCATGGTGAAGTCCTTCGTGAGGCAGCTCTAGGCGGGATGAGACCTGCCCGATTCTAGAACTGCCGCAGCGACATCGCAGGCGGCGCCAGGCGGCTCCCAAGTGGCCTGCGCTCCCATGGGCCACGAAGGGGCCCGTGCCGGTCCCTGGGGGCGCCAGCGCAGCGAGCTTGGGGCCGTCAACCGACGCGGCAGACCTTCAACATATTGGTCCCGCCGGGGTAGCCCATCGGTTCGCCGCAGGTGATGGCGTAGGTGTCGCCGGGCTTGAGCACACCGCGTTCGACGAGAATCCTTTCGGCAGCCCTCAGCGCCGTGTCGCGGTCGCTATGCACTGGCATCAGCAGCGGCCGCACATTGCGGTACAGCGCCATGCGCCGCTGGCTGATCGGCTGTGTCGTCAGGCCGAAGATCGGGATGTGGCTGCGGTAGCGGCTCATCCACAGTGCCGTCGAGCCGCTCTCGGTCAGCGCCAGGATCGCCTTGCAGCCGAGGTGGTAGGCGGTGAACAGGGCCCCCATCGCGATCGACTGGTCGATGCGGCCGAAGTGCTTGGTGGTGAAGTCGGCCTCGAGCCGATCCTCTTCGGCGCGTTCGGCCTCGATGCAGATCTGCGCCATGCACGCGACCGTCTCGACCGGGTACTTGCCGGCGGCGGTTTCGGCCGAGAGCATCACCGCGTCGGTGCCATCGAGCACCGCATTGGCCACGTCGCTGACCTCGGCACGGGTGGGCACCGGGTTGACGATCATGCTTTCCATCATCTGCGTGGCCGTGATGGCCAACTTGTCGGCGGCACGCGCCATCTTGATCATGCGCTTCTGCAGCGCCGGCACCGAGGCGTTGCCGACCTCGATGGCCAGGTCGCCGCGCGCCACCATGATGCCGTCGCTGGCCTTGAGGATCGCCTCCAGCGCCGGTATCGCCTCGATGCGCTCGATCTTGGCGATCAGGCTCGGCTTGTGCCGCCACTTCTCACCCGCGACGTTGGCCAGCTGGCGCGCCATCTCCATGTCGGTGGCGCTCTTCGGGAAGCTGATCGCCAGGTACTCGCACTGGAAGCTCATCGCGGTCTTGATGTCTTCCATGTCCTTGGAGGTCAGCGCCGGCGCCGTCAGGCCACCGCCCTGCTTGTTGATGCCCTTGTTGTTGGACAGCACGCCGCCGATGTGCACGGTGGTGCGCACCTGCTCGCCGACCACCTCATCGACATCGAGCACCAGCAGGCCATCGTTGAGCAGCAGCCGGTCGCCGGGCCTGACGTCACGCGGCAGTTCCTTGTAATCCAGGCCCACGCAGGTGTTGTCGCCGAGCTCGCTGCGTTCGCCGTCGAGCACGAACTTCTGCCCGACCACCAGTTCGGTCTTGCCGCCTTCGAACTTGCCGACACGGATCTTCGGGCCCTGCAGGTCGGCCATGATCGCCACCGCCCTGCCGGAACGTTCGGCGGCAGCGCGCACCGCCTGCGCACGGTCGATGTGGTCCTGTGGCGTGCCATGCGAGAAATTAAGGCGCACGACATCGACACCGGCGGCGATCAAGCGCTCGAGCATCTCGGGTGTGGACGACGCCGGTCCGAGGGTGGCAACGATTTTGGTCTGGCGCGACATGGACATCCTTCGGGGCAAACGACCCGCGATTATCGGCGCGCGGCCGCCGCGGCGGCGAAGGCGGGAACAACGCGGGTACAGCGCCGCAATGGCGGGATCTGTCAGCCTGGCCTCAGTTTGACGTCAGCCGGCGTTGGTTTCGCGTCAGAACCGGGTCAGCCGCTTGACCCAGTATGCAGAAGGTGCACAGTGCGCACCCGACCCCCATAAGGAGACAACCATGGAAGTTGACCTGGCCACAAGAATCGCCAGCCACCCGAAGTACCAGGAGCTGAAGGCCAAGCGCACCAGCTTCGGCTGGTGGTTAACCCTGGCAGGGATGGTGGCTTACTACGGCTTCATCCTGCTCGTCGCCTTCGACAAGCCGCTGCTGGCGCAGAAGATCGGCGGCGGCGTCACGACGCTGGGCATGCCGATCGGCGTGGCCGTCATCGTCTTCACCATCATCATCACCTGGATCTACATCCGGCGCGCGAACAGCGAGTTCGACTCACTGACCGAGCAAATCGTCAAGGGAGTCGTGAAATGAGCTTCGATCATCAAACCGTGAAGGTCCTGGCCAAAGTGCTGGCGGTGTGCGTGGTCACGGCCGTCGGCGTCGGCGCCTACGCGGCCGGCGCCGATCTCGGCCAGGCCACCAAGCAGGCCACCAACTGGACGGCGATCGGCATGTTCGGCACCTTCGTGGCGATCACGCTGTTCATCACCAAGTGGGCGGCCGCCAGGACCAAGAGCGCGGCCGACTTCTACACCGCCGGCGGCGGCATCACCGGCTTCCAGAACGGCCTGGCGATCGCCGGCGACTACATGTCGGCGGCGTCGTTCCTGGGCATCTCGGGGCTGGTGTTCGCCAACGGCTTCGACGGCCTGATCTTCTCGATCGGCTGGCTGGTCGGCTGGCCCGTCATCACCTTCCTGATGGCCGAGCGGCTGCGCAACCTGGGCAAGTTCACCTTTGCCGACGTCGCCGGCTACCGCTTCAGCCAGACCCCGATCCGCGTCTTCGCCGCCAGCGGCTCGCTGGTGGTGGTGGCCTTCTACATGATCGCGCAGATGGTCGGCGCCGGGCAGCTCATCAAGCTGCTGTTCGGCATGGACTACCTATACGCCGAGATCCTGGTCGGTTCGATCATGATGATCTACGTGCTGTTCGGCGGCATGACCGCGACCACCTGGGTGCAGATCATCAAGGCCTGCATGTTGCTGGGCGGCGCCACCTTCATGGCGCTGGCGGTGCTGATCCAGTTCGGCTTCTCGCCCGAGGCGATGTTCAGCAAGGCGGTCGAGGTGCACTCCAAGAAGGACGCCATCATGGGCCCCGGAGCGCTCATCAAGGATCCCGTCTCGGCGATCTCGGTCGGCATGGCGCTGATGTTCGGCACCGCGGGTCTGCCGCACATCCTGATGCGCTTCTTCACGGTGCCCAACGCCAAGGAAGCACGCAAGTCGGTCGGCTGGGCCACCACCTGGATCGGCTACTTCTACATCCTGACCTTCATCATCGGCTTCGGCGCCATCACCAACCTGATCCCGAACCCGGCCAACTACTTCGTCGGTGGCGAGATCTCCAAGGGCCTGGTCGGTGGCGGCAACATGGCAGCGGTGCATCTGGCCGGCGCGGTGGGCGGCAACTGGTTCCTGGGCTTCATCTCGGCAGTGGCCTTCGCCACCATCCTGGCGGTGGTCGCCGGCCTGACGTTGTCGGGCGCCTCGGCGGTGTCGCACGACCTCTACGCCTCGGTGTGGCGCCATGGCCGTGTCGACCAGGCCCAGGAGCTGCGCGTCTCCAAGATGACGACCGTCGCGCTGGGCATCATCGCCGTGGTGCTGGGCATCGCCTTCGAGAAGGAAAACGTCGCCTACATGGTGATGCTGGCCTTCGTGATCGCGGCCTCGGCCAACTTCCCGGTGCTGTTCATGTCGGTGTTGTGGAAGGGCTGCACGACCACGGGCGCCGTGACCGGCGGTTTCGTCGGCCTGGTGGCTGCGGTGACGCTGACCATCGGTTCGGCCAGCGTCTGGGAAGCGGTGATGCACAACCCTGCGGGCTCGGCCTGGTTCCCGTACAACTCGGCGGCCATCTTCTCGATCCCGGCCGCGTTCATCACGATCTGGCTGGTCTCGCTGCTGGACCGCAGCGCGCGAGGAGATCAAGACCGCGCCGGCTTCCCGGCGCAGCAGGTGCGTTCGGAGACCGGCATCGGCGCCGCCGGCGCCAGCGGCCACTGAGCCTTTCACCCTCCCGAAACGGCGGGACTGCGGGCACACTGCCTGCAGTCCCGTTTCTCATTGAACCCATGAACGACGAATCGAGCGACGCCCAGCGCGAGATGCTGACGCTGCTGACCGCGCACGTACGCGACGCCGCGCTGCGAATCCCGTTGGAGGTCGACGCCGGCACCGACATCGTCGCCGTGTGCCGCCTGCTGACGCGGGCGGGCCGCACCGGCACGTTGGTCCGCGATGGCGACCGGCTGGGCATCTTCACCACCACCGACCTGCGCGACGCGCTGGCGCGCGAGGCGATGCCTGCCAACGTGGGCGAGATGTCGCACTTCGATCTCTACGACGTCGATGCCGACGCCGACCTGTTCGAGGCCCTGTGGCTGATGCTGCGCCACCGCGTGCACCGGCTGCTGGTGCGCGACGCGTCCGGTACGGTGCTGGGCGTGCTGGGCCAGGCCGAGCTGGTGGGCAGCGTGGCCAGCCATTCGCACCTGGTGGCGGTGCAGATCGACCAAGCCACGTCGATCGACGAGCTGGCGCACGCCGCGCAACGTGTGGACGCGATGGTCGAGGGGCTGCAGGACGGCGGCATCCGCATCGAGCGCATCACGCGCGTGGTCGGCGCGCTCAACCGGCGCCTGATCGCACGGGCCTGGTCGATGATCGCGCCGGCCGAACTGGTCGCCAACAGCTGCCTGATGGTGATGGGCAGCGAGGGGCGCAGCGAGCAGATCCAGAAGACCGACCAGGACAACGCGCTGGTGCTGCGCGACGGCTTCTCGATGCCGGGTCTCGACGCGGTCACGGCGCGCCTGGCCGACGCGCTGGCGCAGCTGGGCTGGCCGCCGTGCCCGGGCGGGATCATGGTCACCAACCCGCGCTGGTGCTGCGATGCGGCCACCTTTCGCGAAACGCTGCGCGACTGGGTGCACGCAGCGCAGGTCGATGGCCCGATGCATCTGGCGATCTTCTTCGACGCTGCGGCCGTGGCGGGCGACGCCGCCCTGCTGGCCGCGCTGAAGGACCACCTCGACCGGATCGTCACCGACAGCGACGCTTTCCTCGCCCGCTTTGCCGCCGCGGCCGACCAGTTCGACGAGCCGGCCACGTGGTGGTCACGCCTGACCCGCAATGCCGACGAACACCCGTTCGACCTCAAGAAGCTGGGCACCTTCCCGATCGTTCATGGCGTGCGCGCCCTGTGCCTGGCCAGTCGTGTGCGCGAGAGCGACACCGTGCACCGCATCGCGCGCCTGGTCGAGCGCCAGGTGCTCGACGCGACGCTCGGTCGCGACCTCACCGAGGCGCTGCACTACCTGATGGGCCTGAAGCTGCGCCGGCAACTGGCGCAGCGCGCCGCCGGCCTCGCGCCCGACAACCTGACGCGGCCGTCGGACCTGTCGACGATGGAGCGCCACCAGCTCAAGGACGCGATGGCGATCACGCGCCAGTTGCGCACGCTGCTGCGCCGACGCTTCCGGCTCGACGCCTTGTAGGGCTGTCAACGAGCATGCGAAACGCGCTGCGCAACCACCGACTCGTCGCCCTGTGCGTGGCGGGCGCCGTGCTGCTGAACTTCCCGCTGCTCACGCTGTGGGACACGCGGACCACGCTGTTCGGCCTGCCGCTGATGCCGCTGGCATTGTTCGCCGGCTGGGCGATCCTGATCGGCATCGCGGCCTGGATCGTCGAGTCGAAAAGGCTCCCCGACGACGACGGCGACGACGGCGAGAAGGGCCGCTGAATGCTGAGCGTCGCGCTCGTCCTCGGCGCCTCGCTGGCCTACCTGCTGCTGCTGTTCGCGGTGGCCTGGTGGGCCGATGCGCGCGCGCAGGGCGGACGCTCGGTGATCGGCAATGCCTGGGTCTACACCCTGTCGATGGGCGTGTACTGCACCGCGTGGACCTATTTCGGCAGCATCGGCCGCGCCGCCACGTCGGGACTGTGGTTCCTGCCGATCTACCTCGGGCCGACGCTGGCCATGCTGCTGGCCTGGTCGCTGTTGCGGCGCATGGTGCGCATCGCGCACACGCACCGCATCACCTCGATCGCCGACTTCATCGCCAGCCGCTATGGCGACAGCCGCGCGCTCGCGGCGCTGGTCACGCTGATCGCGCTGGTGGGCATCCTGCCCTACATCGCACTGCAGCTGAAGGCCATCGCGAGCGGCCTGGCGCTGCTGACCGGCACGCACGGCGACACCGGCGCGCCCTGGTGGCGCGACAGCACGCTGGTGATCGCGCTGGCCCTGGCCGGCTTCACCGTGGCCTTCGGCACGCGCCACCTCGACGCGGCCGAGCGCCACGAGGGCATGGTCGCCGCGATCGCGCTCGAGTCGGTGGTCAAGCTCGCGGCCTTCCTGGCGGTGGGCGGATTCGTCTGCTGGGGCCTGTTCGACGGCCCGGCGGACATCTTTGCGCGCGCCGCGGCCACGCCCGCGCTGGCACCGCTGCTCGGCCTGACGGGCAGCGCCGGCGGCGACTCGCGCTTCGCCGGCGGCCAGTGGTTCGCACTCACCCTGCTCGCGATGCTGTCGCTGCTGTTCCTGCCGCGCCAGTTCCAGGTCATGGTGGTGGAAAACGTCGACGAGCGGCACGTCAAGCGCGCCACCTGGGCCTTTCCGCTGTACCTGCTGCTGATCAACCTGTTCGTGCTGCCGATCGCGCTCGGCGGCCTGCTGCACTTCGGCAAAGGGGGCGCCGACCCCGAGACCTTCGTGCTCTCGCTGCCGCTGGCCACCGGCCACGGCGCGCTGGCGCTGCTGGCCTTCGTGGGCGGCCTGTCGGCCGCCACCGGCATGGTGATCGTCGAGTCGATCGCGATCTCGACCATGGTCAGCAACGACTGGGTGCTGCCCTTGCTGCTGCGCGCACGTCGCGCCGGCGACCTGAGCCGCACGCTGCTCGCGGTGCGGCGCGTCGTCATCATCGCGCTGCTGCTGCTGGGCTACCTGTATTTCCGCGTCGCGGGCGAGGCCTATGCGCTGGTCAGCATCGGCCTGATCAGCTTCGCCGCGGTGGCGCAATTTGCGCCGGCCCTGGTCGGCGGCCTGTACTGGAAGGGCGGCACGCGTGCGGGCGCGCTGGCCGGGCTGACGGCCGGCTTCGCGTTATGGGCCTGGACGCTGCTGCTGCCGTCGATCGCCAAGTCCGGGTGGCTGGCGATCGGCTTCGTCGAGCAAGGGCCCTGGGGCCTGGCCCTGCTCAGGCCGGAACAACTCTTCGGGCTGTCCGGGCTCGACAGCCTGACCCACGCGCTGCTGTGGAGCCTGGCCGCCAACGTCGGGTTCTACGTGGCGGTGTCGCTGGCGCGCTCGCCGAACGCGCGCGAAGCGGCGCAGGCGCTGCGATTCGTCGACGTGTTCCGCGAGCGCCGCCCCGACGCCGGCGATGCCGCGCCGCTGCGTTGGCGTGCCCAGGGCCGTGCCGAGCCCTTGGTCGAGTTGCGCCAGCTCGCAGCGCGCTTCCTCGGCGCCGAGGCCTCCGAGCGCCTGTTCGCCGACGTCGCACGCCAGCGCGGCGTGCGCGTCGATCGCCTCGCCCCCGATGCGCCGCTGGTGCGCCACGTGCAGACGCAGCTGGCCGGCGCGATCGGCAGCGCGTCGGCGCAGGCCGTGGTGGCCACCGTGGTCGAGCAGGAACCGCTGGCCCGTGCCGACCTGCTGCGCCTGCTCGACGAGGCCTCGCAGGTGCGCGCGCTCAACCGCCAGCTCGAAAGCATCGACCGGCTCAAGGACGATTTCATGTCCTCGGTGACGCACGAGCTGCGCACGCCGCTGACCTCGATCCGCGCCTTTGCCGAGCTGATGCGCGACGATCCGGCGATGGACGCCGAGCAGCGCCAGCGCTTCGTGGCTCTGATCGTCGACGAGTCCGAGCGCCTGTCGCGCCTGGTCAACCAGGTGCTCGACATGGCCAAGATCGAATCGGGCAGCGGCGAATGGCGCAACGACGTGATCGACCTGCGCGAGCTGATCGCCCACGCGGTGCAGACCACGTCGCAGCTGTTCAATGAACGGGGTGCGACCGTCACCGTCGAGCAGCCCGAGCAGGTGCCGACGCTGATGGCCGATCGCGACCGCCTGTTGCAGGTGCTGCTCAATCTGCTGTCCAACGCGGCCAAGTTCGTGCCGCAGGGCGCAGGGCGCGTCGTGGTCGCGCTGCAGGCCGACGAGCGCGCGGCCACCATCGAGGTGCGCGACAACGGCCCGGGCGTGCCGCCCGAGCAGCAGCAGATCATCTTCGAGAAGTTCCGCCAGGGCGGCAGCGTGGCGAACCGGCCGCAAGGCACCGGGCTGGGCTTGCCGATCAGCCGCAAGATCGTCGAACATTTCGGTGGGCGACTGTGGCTCGCCAGCCGGGCGGGCGTTGGGGCGACGTTCGGTTTCGACCTGCCGTGGCACCATGGCGACAAGGAGACAGGCCCGTGACGACAAGACATGTGCTGATCGCCGACGACGAGGCCAACATCGTCATCTCGCTGGAGTTCCTGATGAAACGCGAGGGCCACCGCGTGAGCATCGCGCGCGACGGCGACGCGGCGCTGGCCGCCATCCGCACCGAGCGGCCCGACCTGGTGCTTCTCGACGTGATGATGCCCGGCAAGAGCGGCTTCGAGGTTTGCCAGGCCGTGCGCGCCGACGAGGCGCTGGCGGGCGTGAAGATCCTGATGCTCTCGGCCAAGGGCCGCGAGACCGACCTCGCCAAGGGCAACGCACTCGGCGCCGACGCCTACATGACCAAGCCGTTCTCGACCCGCGAGCTGGCCGACAAGGTGCGCGAGATGCTGGGGCCTGCTAACGCTATAGGGCCCTAGGCTGATGCTGCCGAAGTTCGACAAGCGCGAGGCGATCGCAGCGCTGCTGCCCGCCGCGCTGCTCGCGCTCGCCGCCCTGGTCATGGGCGGCGTCTTCACGCTCGCGCCCGATGCCGAGGGCCGCATGGCGCTCGGCCTGTTCGCCGCGCTGACGCTGGCCGCAGTGGCCGGTACGCTGCTGCGCCGCGCTTACCTGCGCTGGGTGCGCGCAGCCGCCCGCCTGGCCGAGGACGCACGCACGCTGCTGGCCGCCGACGTGCAACGCGAGTTCGCCTGCGACGGCGCGGCCGAGGTGAAGGCGCTGGCCGATGTGGTCAGCCAGTTCGCCGCGCAGCGCAGCGCCTTGCGTGACGACGTCGCCCGGCAGGTGCGCGCGGCCAGCCTCAATGTCGAGCAGGAGCGCAACCGCCTGGCCGCGTTGATGGCCGAGCTGACGCAGTCCGTGGTGGTGTGCAACCTCGACGGCCGCATCCTGCTGTACAACCGGCGCGCGCGGCTGCAGCTGCGCGCGCTGTCGGCGGCGCCCGCCGCGGCCGGCGGCGCGGAGCTGATCGGCCTGGGCCGCTCGATCTACACCCTGCTCGACCGCGCGCTGATCGCCCATGCGATCGAGAGCGTGCAGCAACGTCTGCTTCGCGGCGCGGCCAACCCGTCGGCGCAGTTCGTGACCGGCACGCGCGCCGGCGCGCTGCTGCGCGTGCAGCTGGCGCCGGTGCGCACCGCGGACACCGCCGACCGCGACGATGCGCTCGACGGCTTCGTGCTGATGCTCGACAACATCACGCGCGACTTTGCCGGGCAGGCCGAGCGTGACCACCTGCTGCACACCCTGGGCGAAGGCAGCCGCGCCTCGCTCGGCAACGTGCAGGCAGCCCTCGAGATGCTCGACTTTCCCGACCTCGACGCCGCGACGCGCGAGCGCTTCATGGGCGTGGTGCGCGACGAGGTGCGCGCGATGAGCGCACGCGTGCAGGCACTCGCCGCGAACAGCGCACAGAGCATGAAGACCCGCTGGCCGCTGGAGGACATGCGCGCCGACGACCTGCTGGCCGCCGCCTGCCGTCGCATCGAAGCCACCGTACCGGACTGTCGCGCCAGCGTCGAACAGGTCGACGCCGATCTCTGGTTGCAGGTGGACAGCTACTCGCTGCTGCAGGCGCTCGCCTCGCTGGCCGCTCGCCTGGCCGGCGAGTACGACGTGAAGCTCGTGCGCCTGCGGCTGACGCGCGACGAGAAGGCCGATGCCGCCCACGCCCGGCTCGATCTGGTCTGGCAGGGCCCGGCCATGAGCACCGAGACCGTGATCGGCTGGGAGACCGAGCCGATGCGCGTGGGCCCCGAGAGCGTGGCGCTCACGGTGCGCGATGTGGTCGAGCGCCACGGCGGCGAGTTCTGGTTCGAGCGCGAGCGCGTGCGCCACGCCTCGTTCTTCCGCCTGCTGGTGCCGCTGGCGCTGGAGGACGAGCGGCTCGACCCGAGCGCGGTGCTGAGGGGCGAGCGCGGCGAGAGCCGGCCCGAGGTGTTCGACTTCGACCTGTTCCAGCGCGAACCCTCGCGCGAACTCGCCGAGCGGCGGCTGGTCGAGCTTGCATATACCGTGTTCGACACCGAGACCACCGGGCTCGAGCCTTCGGCCGGCGACGAGATCCTGCAGATCGGGGCCACGCGCATCGTGGCCGGCAAGCTGCGCCGCGAAGACTGCTTCGAGCAACTCATCAACCCGCAGCGCGACATCCCACCCGCCGGGATCCCGATCCACGGCATCCGACCCGAGATGGTGGCCAATGCTCCGACCATCGACGCCGTGCTGCCGGCGTTCTACGCCTTCGCCCAGGACACGGTGCTGGTGGCGCACAACGCCGCGTTCGACATGCGCTTCCTGCAGCTGAAGGAAGCGCAGACCGGCGCAGTCTTCGACCAGCCGGTGCTCGACACGCTGCTGCTGTCGGCCGTGGTCCACCCACAGCAGGCGTCGCACGGTCTGGAGGCGATTGCCGAGCGCCTGGGTGTGGTCATCCTCGGCCGCCACACCGCACTCGGCGACGCGATGGTCGCGGCGGAGATCTTCCTGAAGCTGGTCCCGCTGCTGGCCGAGCGAGGCATCCACACACTCGGCCAAGCCCGCCACGCGGCGCAGCAGACCTTTTACGCGCGGGTCAAGTACTGAAGGTCTGCGATCTGCGGATCCGAGGTCCCGCCCTGGCGTCGTCCGCGTGCCGTGGGACTCAGGCCGACTCGTGCACCGCGGTGTAGCGGGCCACCAGCGACAGCAAGTCTTCCTCCGCGTAGGGCTTTCCGAGGTAGTGATCGACGCCGAGTTCGGCGGCGTGATCGCGGTGCTTGCGGGCGATGCGCGACGTGATCATGATCACCGGCAGGTCGCGCAGCCGGGGATCGGCGCGCAGGTTGCGCACCAGGTCGAACCCGTCCATGCGCGGCATCTCGATGTCCGACAGCACGACCGCCGGCTTTTCTGCGGCCAGCTTCTCGATCGCGTCCAGACCGTCCTTGGCCAGCACGACACGGTAGCCCTCGCGCACCAGCAGGCGCTGCGTGACACGTCGCACCGTCAGCGAGTCGTCGACCACCAGCACCAGGGGCGCTTCGCGCAGCGGGGCCGCCGCGGCGCCGCCCGGCTGCGCCTGCAGCGCGGCGCTGTCGCGCATGGCGGCGCGGGCCTCGTCACCGTACAACGTGGCCAGCGCCACCGGGTTGTAGATCAGTGCAGGGGCCCCTGAAGCCAGCAGCGTGATGCCGGCCAGCCCAGGCACCCGAGCCAGTTGCGCGCCGAGGTTCTTGACCACCGCCTCCTGATTGCCGACGACTTCGTCGACGTGCAACGCGATGCGCTGCTGCGCACTCTTGACCACCACCACCTGCAGCGATCGTGCGGCGACCTCCTGACTGCGCCCTCCGGCCTGCAGCAACGCGCCGAGCCAGAAGAAGGGCAGCGCTCGCTCGGCAAGGACGTACGTGCCGGTCGCATAGGCCTCGGCAACTTCGCTTGCGCTGGCGCGGCGCACGATCTCGATCAGCGTGGCCGGCACCGCCACCGTGACCGCGCCCGCGCGCAGCATCACCACCTGCGTCACCGCCGTGGTCAGTGGCAACACCAGCCGAAAGCTCGTGCCCTGGCCGGGCGCGCTGCTGGTCTCGATGCGCCCACCGAGCGCGTTGACTTCGGCGCGCACGACGTCCATGCCGATGCCACGGCCAGCCAATTCGGTCACCGACTCAGCTGTCGTGAAGCCCGGTGCGAAGATCAGCTGGGCCAGTTCGCCGTCGCTGACCGGGGCGTCGGCAGCCAGCAACCCGAGCGCGACACCGCGCTCGCGGATGCGCGCCAGGTCCAGGCCGCTGCCGTCGTCGCGGAACTCAACCGCGACCTCGTTACCCTCCTGGGTCACCGCCACGGTGATCTGGCCGGCGGGATCCTTGCCGGCGGCCTCGCGTGTTGCGGGCAGTTCGATGCCATGCGTGACGCAATTGCGCAGCAGGTGCTCGAAGGCGCCGCCGATGCGTTCCAACACCCCGCGGTCGACTTCGATCGAACCCCCGACAAGGTCGAGCCGAACCTGCTTGTGCAGCTCCTTGGCGGCCTGGCGCACGACGCGGTAGAGACGATCGGACAGGCTCTCGAACTCGACCATGCGCGTGCGCAACAGATCGTCCTGCAGGTCGCGCGTGAGGCGCGCCTGTGCAGCCAGGTCGTCTTCGGCCGATTGCAGCGCCCGCTGCAGGCTGCGCTGCACCGTGGCTACGTCGTTGACCGACTCGGCCATCATCCGCGTCAACTCCTGGAAGCGCGTGAAGCGATCCATCTCCAGCGGATCGAAAGCATGCCCCTCGGCCTTGGCGGCCTCGAGCCGAGAGCCGATCTGGGTCTCCGCCTGCAGTTCGATTTCGCGCAG
>Ga0315283_10001673_pt1 | contig 18027 bp, 11 predicted proteins | sample YL17G09_0_MG_FD_204541 | JGI IMG/M metagenome (GOLD analysis project Ga0315283, IMG submission 204541) | Sediment microbial communities from Yellowstone Lake, YNP, Wyoming, USA - YL17G09_0 | ecosystem: Environmental > Aquatic > Freshwater > Lake > Sediment | place: USA: Wyoming | collected... | reverse complement strand
GCCTCGCCCACCTGCAGCGCGATGTAGCTGTTGTAGCGCGCGCTTTCGTCCTCGACCACGCGGGCGATGCGCAGCGTCAGGTAGATGCCGAGGCCGGCGAGCAGGATGGCCGGAAGCGCCACCCCGAGACCGACGAGGATGAGCGCGCGCCGGCTCACGCGGGTACCGGGCGAGGGGGCGACCATGGCCTAGCAGCGTAATCCCTGGGCCCCGACGCGGCAACGCCCGGGACCCCGGGAGGAGCCGACGCCGGCAGTCATGCCCCGTACTCGGCCACCAGAGCCTGCCCTCACGGCGGGCCGGGAGGTCTCAGAGCTTCGGCTGGACCGGGGTCGGGATCCCGGTCTCGGCGTGGATCTTCATCACGATGGCGGGGTCGGCCGAGGTCGTGAGCGTGATGCAGCCACCGTCGATCTTGATGATCTCGCGCGCCAGTTTCCCGCTGACCGCCGCACCCCGCATGACCCGGCACGCGGTGCACAGCCGGGCCGCATCGCCGGCCGTGATCAGTCCGCTCATGCGTTCGTAGTGGAGCGCCAGCGCGGCCTGCACCACCCGCACCCCCACGGGCGTGGCGGCGGTGAAGACCCGCATGACCCCATTGCGCAGGGGCATCACCTGCATGCTGGCCCCGACGCTCTCGAGCTCGCGCGCGCAGAGCTCCCAGTCATCACAGGCGGCACAGGGCTCGAGCGCGGGAGACCCGGCGTTCCCGGGCGGAGTTCCGCCGATGCCCCCGACGCGCACGATGCCCACCCGGGTCAGGCGGTGCGGGCAGCAGCGGTCCACGCCGGCCGGGAGGGCGTCCGCCCTGCGGCCGTCCACCCGCGCGACCGCCACGACCGCGCCCGGCCGGGCGTCCCGGATCACGTCGCCGGCCCGCGTCGTCGTCCAGGTCCCAGCCGCCAGCAGGACGATCGCGGCGGCGAGGAGGAGTCGGTTCACCATGATGTCGCGTGTCTCCGGGGACGACTGAACCGCCACAGGCCGGATCCGGGGTGCTGGCCCGGCCAGCGATGCGGTTGGGCTGCACAGATAGCGTGTCACCGGGCCGCGGCGCCAGTGTCACACATCTGCAAATCCGCAGCCGGGCCAGGCGCCCCAACCGGCCTGCCGGACGACACTTCATCGTCCGTTGACGAACCCGGGGCACATCCCTAACGTGGCACCCGTCACCCTCCTCCCATGCCCAAGAAGAAGCGCCTACCATCCGCCCTGCCGCGCACGCTCATCGTGCTCGCCGTCGTGGCATTGCTGCTCGTCCTGGGTGCCGAGGCCTGGCGGTTGGCGGGCTCGGACCAGGGACGAGTGGCGCTGGCGCGCTGGGGGTTCGGCGACCGCGAACGCGTGGTCAGGCTGTTCGCCCGCGAGATCCGCGCCGGCCTCGCCGCCGCCGGTATCCCTGCCGACAGCGTGCGCGAACGCGACTCGCGCGGCGACCCGGGCGCGATGCGCTGGCGTGTAGGGCTCCGTCCCGACGCTTCGTTGCTCCAGACGAACTACGCGGTGAGCCGCCGCGTCGAGGAACTGGGCGGGGCGGTGCTGCGCGGACGCGAGACCGTGGGCACGCACGGGGAGACGCGGCTGACCCTGCTCCTGGGCCTGCCGAAACGCGGCCTGCACGAGTTGCTGCTGGTGCGCGCGGTCCCCCCCGAGGAGTCCCCCGAGCGCCCGGCGCCCCGGCTCGCACTAGTGCTCTTTGGCTTCGGCGATGACCTGGCCGGGGCGCGGCACGTCTTCGATCTGCCGCTGCCCTTCGCGGTCGCGCTCGCGCCGGATACGAAGACGAGCAGCGCGATGTTTCGCGCGGCGCAGGAAAAGGGCCGCGAGGTCGTGCTCCACATCCCGCTCGAGCCGGTCAACTACCCGCAGCTCAATCCGGGGCCGGGCACGCTGCTGGTCACGTTGAAGCCGGACCGCGCCACGGGCACGATGCGGCGCTGGCTGGACCGCTCGGGCCGCGTGGTGGGGGTCGCAAACCACATGGGCTCGCTCGCCACGCAGGACATGACGCTGATGGGCGCGGTCTACCGGGAGTTGAAGCGCCGCCACCTGCCGTTCATCCACGTGCAGCCTGCTGCGGGCTCGGTGTGCCGGTCGCTGGCGGCGGAGTTGGGCGTGATCTACGACGAGCCCGACGCCGTGCTCGACACCGAGGCGCGCGCGAAGACACCGAAGGCGTTGGACCGGCGCTGGAGCGAGATCCTCGAGCAGGCGCGCACGCGGGGGCACGCGGTGGTCTGGGTGCGCGTGACCCCGCTCACCCGCGAGTGGCTCAAGCGCGCAACCACGGTGAAGCGGCTGGACGGCGTGGACCTCGCGCCGCTCTCGGGCGTGATGCGCCGGCCGGCAGCGCTGTAGGGGGCTGGTGTTCACCAACTGATACAAGCGGCCGTCCGATGGCGCGGCTGAGAGCGTTTGTCGGGGGGGGGGGGCGGGGGTTATGTTTTGCGAACGGGCTCGGTCGGGTCGGCCGGCGCGCACTCCTCGGAGGCCGCACATGAATGGTGCTCGCTCGTTCTTCTTCGTCTGCACGGGGTTGCTCGCGCTACTGCCGCCCCGCCCCGCTGCTGCCGATTGGCCGGACGTTCCCAACGTGAACGTGCCGCTGTGCGTTGCTGATGCCACTCAGCAGTCCGCCACCTGCGTCTCGGACGGCGCCGGCGGAGCCATCGTCACCTGGCAGGACTCGCGCAGCGGCACCAACCACATCTACGTCCAGTGCATCTCGGCGGATGGCACGCCCCTGTGGACGGCCAACGGCGTGGCGATCTGCACCGCCACCAACGACCAGTTCGTCCCCACCATCGTCTCGGACGGTGCGGGTGGGGCCATCGTCGCCTGGCACGACTCCCGCAGCGGCAACTTCGACATCTATGCCCAGAAGATCTCGGGCGTGGGCGCGGTCCAGTGGACGGCCGACGGCGTGGCCCTCTGCACCGCCACCGACAATCAGGGATCCCCGGCCATCGCCTCGGACGGCGCGGGCGGGGCCATCGTCACCTGGCAGGACTTCCGCAGCGGCACCAACAATGACATCTACGCCCAGCGGATCTCGGCCGTTGGCACGCCCATGTGGACGGCCAACGGCGTGGCCCTCTGCACCGCCGCCGGACATCAGTACTACCCCGTCATGGTCTCGGACGGCGCGGGCGGTGCCATCGTCGCCTGGTACGACTACCGCGACTACGGTAGCACCGGCTCCGACATTTACGCCCAGAAGATCTCGGCCATTGGCGCGGTCCAGTGGACGGCCAACGGTGCGGCTCTCTGCACCGCCATCGGACACCAACTCTACCCCGCCATCGTCTCGGATGGTGCGGGCGGGAGCATCGTCACCTGGCAGGACTCCCGCAGCAGCGGCGACTGGGACATCTACACCCAGCGGATCTCGACCACCGGCTCGGTCCCGTGGGCGGCCGATGGCGTGGCTCTCTGCACCATCGCAGGCAGCCAACTCTGGCCCACCATCGTCGCGGACGGCGCGGGCGGAGCCATCGTCAACTGGGAGGAATACCGCAACGGCGACTCCGACATCTACAGCCAGGGGATCTCGACGGATGGCACGCCCCTGTGGACGGCCGATGGCGTGGCCCTTTGCGCCACCGCCGGCAATCAGAACACCCCTCAGACCGCCTCGGACGGTGCGGGCGGAGCCATCGTCACCTGGGGCGACTATCGCAGCGGCGGCTATGACGTGTACGCCCGGCGCATCTCGGCGGGTGGCACGCCCCAGTGGACGGCAAACGGCGCAGCCATCTGCACCGCCACGGGCAATCAGTACGTCCCCATCATCGTCTCGGACGACGCGAACGGGGCCATCGTCATCTGGCAGGATTCCCGCAACGGCAACCCCGACATTTACGCCCAGCGGGTCTGGGCCGACGGCACCACTCCCGTGCAGCTCTCGCTGGCCAGCGCCGACGTGACCGCAGACGGCGTCAAACTCGCGTGGTTCATGGGCGGGAGCACGAGCAGCGTGGCGACCGTCTACCGGTCCCCGGTGGGCGGCGAGTGGACGCGGGTCGGCGAGGTCACGGCGGATGGCACCGGCTACCTGCGCTACACCGACCCCATCGACGCCACCTCCACCCGCGTGGGCTACAGGCTCGGGATCGTCGAGGCGGGCGTCGAGGGCTTCTACGGCGAGACCTGGGTCGAGTTGCCCGCGCGCGATGCCGCACTCGCATTCGCGCTGGACCCCGTGCGCCCGAACCCCACGCAGGGCGGCGCGCTGACGGTCCACTTCACACTGCCAAGCGCAGCCCCCGCACGAGTCGAGTTGGTGGATGTGAGCGGGCGGCGCATCGTGGAGCGCGAAGTCGGCTCGCTCGGCGCAGGACCCCACGCGCTCGACCTTGGCGAAGGCCGTCGCCTGGCGCCAGGGCTCTATCTGGTGCGGCTCACCCAGGGCACGAACACACGCGTGACGCGGGTGGCGGTGCTGTAGGCACGCGGGCAAGAGGCCGGGGCAGCAGGAGGCCTGCAGCGAACGTCGCAGGGTCGTGATTCGACCACGATGGCCGAATCACGACATTGCGGAGGCGTGAAGCGGTGCCAGGATGGCACCGCAAGCCGGGTTCGCGGAAGGTTTCCTGCTGCCCCGGCCTCTTGCCCGCCCCCGCGTCACGCACTCCGCACCCTGCTCCGTTTTGTCCCAACGCGATAACCCGTTATCTTCCCGAATCATGCGCCCCGGACAGGATGTCCCCGCGGCCCCGCGGACCACGTCCGCCGAGTGGCTGCTCACGAACGGACTCGGTGGATCGTGCTCGGGCTGCGCCTCGAGCGCGCCCGCGCGCAGCTCGCAGGCGCTGCTGGTCGCGGGCGCGCTCGGACGGCCGACCGCGCTTCTGCTCCGGCTCGACGAACGCGTCAGCAGCGAAGCCGGCAGGTTCGAGCTCGCCAACCAGCGCCTCCGGGCGCGTCGCCAGGTCCGGCTCGAGGAATTCCGGGCCGATCCATGGCCCACCTGGCGTTGGAGCGTGGGCGGCACGGTCTTCGAGAAGTCGCTCTTCGCGCTCTCGGGCCACGACTCGGTGGTCATCAGCTACCACCACCTCTCCGGCCCCATCGTGCACCTCGCGGCGAGCCCGCTGTGCGTGGCTCGTGGCCTCGACCAGCCGCCGCGCCCGGGCGCACGGCTGCTCGGCACCAGCCAGGGCATCCCCGGGCGCGTGCGCATCCAACTCGCCTCGTGGGCGCCGACGCTGACGCTCTGGCACAACGGCACCTTCCTGCCCGCGCACGTCTGGGTGCGGGACCTCGAGTACCCCGGCGACGAGACCGCGGAGGCGCGCGAGGACGCGCTGGTGCCCGGCCACGCGGAGGGACTGCTCGCGCCGGGCCGCTCGTTCCACCTGGTCTTCGCCGCCGAGGACGCCCTCTTCAAGACGCTGGCGGCCACAGGGCGGCTGGGCACACCGCCGCCACACACGCTCGCCGGCTGCGTGGCCGAACTCGATCTGGACGAACGCGCGCGCCTCGACCGCTGGCGGCACACCGCCGTCGCAGGGGCGGACTTCACCGCCCGGCAGGCGGCCGCCGCGCACGGCGGTCCGGCCGCCGAAGTGGCCCGCCGGCGCGAGCCACTCGTGGACGAGCACGACCGCGTCGCCGTGGACCTCGCGCTCGCGCTGCGCGCCGGGCTCGTGCGCCGCGGGCAGCGTCGCACGCTGGCTGCAACACTTCCGCCGGGCGAGGAACGGGGCGCCGACGCACTGCAAGCGGTGCAGGCCCTGGTGAGCCTGCGCGGCTTCGACCTCGCGCGCGATGTCCTGCGCGGCTACGTCGAGTACCTCGACGAGGGCCTGGCCCCCGAGGCATTCGACGCGGCGGACGGCCGCCCGCGCTATGGCAGCCCGGCGCCCTCACTCTGGCTCGTGGCCAGTGTCGATCTCTACGCGCGGCGCAGCGCCGACAGCGCCTTCCTCTCGGAGACGCTCTACCCAGCGCTCGAGGGTGTGATGCAGGCGCTGCGGCAGGGCACGCGCCACGGCGTGCGCGTGGATGCTGACGGCCTGCTCGCAGCGGGTGGCGTGAAGCGCGCGGATCTGAATGCGCTCTGGTACCACGCGCTGGTGGCGATGGCGCAGCTGTCGCGCCTGCTCTCGCACCGGGAGACCAGCGCCTTCTACCTGGCCTGGTCGCACGAGCACCAGAAGCTCTTCGGCGACGCTTTCTGGGACGACGAGAACGCCCGACTCTACGAGGCGCTCACGCCCAAGGGCGCGGTGCGCGGCCTCTCGCCCTCGCAGGCGCTGGCGGTGAGCCTGCCGCCCGCGCTGCTGCCGCCCGAGCGCGCCCAGCGCCTGGTCGCCACGCTCGAGCGCGAACTGCTCACGCCCTTCGGGCTGCGCGAAGCGCCCGGCAGCGAGCGCGTCTCGACCGCGTCGCTGGGGGCCTTCGTGACCGCGTACCTGCGCATCCATCAGCGCAGCGCCGAAGCGCAGGCGCGCGCGCGGGGCTGGATCGAAGCCGCGCGGGCCACGGGGCGCGCCACCGGCCACGTGCCGGCGACGCTGCGGGTGAGCGCGGACGGCGCATGCGCCGAGCCCATCGGTGACCCAGCCTCGATGCTGGGCGCGGCCGAGTTGCTGCGGGTCTGGATCGAGGAGTTGGAGCGCACCAGCGAGCCGGTGCGCACGGCCGGGCCGGCCTGAGAACCACCCGCTCGCTGGAACGCCGACTCGCTACCTTCCCCCCGTGTCCGCCGGCGCCGAAGCGGGCGTCACCGTCGGAGCGGGCGTGGGCGCCACCGCCGGGACCGGCTTCTTCTTCCCGCCAAAGAAGCCCCGGAACAGATCCTCGCCCTGCTTCTGCAGCTCCCTACCCAGCGCCTTCGTGTCGAGTTGCGGGGCGCGTCGGCTCGCGCTGTCCGCCACACCGCTGTCCCGCGGCGTCAGCCCGCTCGACCGCAGCAGCGTCTCGCTCAGTCGCGCGCGCTGCTCGCGCAGCAGGTTCGACGCCTTCCCGGCGAGTCGGTCGCGCATGACCTGCGCGTTCAGCGCCACGCGCGGGGACTTCGCGTTGCCGGTCACGCGCAGGTCGAGCAGCAGGCGGCCGCGCTCGTCGCCCAGCAATCCGGCCGCCAGCGCGCCCTGCACCCCGCCGCGACCCATGACCTCGGGCGGCAGTGTCGCGCTCACGGCGTAATCCAGCGCGCCGTCGAAGCCCACGAGCCCCGAAACCAGCCACTCGCCCGCGGCGCCGCCGAAGCGCACCGAGTCGGTGAGCACGCGACCGCGTTCGATGCGGAAGGGGAGCTTGAGCTCGCGGAAGCGCACCTCGCGCAGGGCGGGAGTGCGCGCAGCCAGGGCGATAGCCTCCATCACCGGCCCGCCCAGGCGACCCTCGGCCACCAGCGCCAGGCCGAGCGCGGTGAGCGAGCGCTGGAGTTGTTCCGGCCTCACGCCATCGCCGGAGAGATCGAAGTTGGTGCTGGCGACACCGGTCACGATCCCCCGCGCCGGGCTCCAGGCCGAAAGGAAGCGATCCACCTGGATGGTGTCGGCGCGGCCCGTCACCGCGAAGCTCGGGTTGGCCGGGTCCTGGAAGCCGAAACGCGCACTGCCATTTACCGCGCCGCCGTAACCGCGCAGCGCGAACGAGGGCACGCTGACGACTCCGGGCTCGACCGCCACGTTCGCGACCACATCCTCGACGTCGAGCTTCCGGTTGCGCAGCCGCGTGATCTCGACCCGCCCACCCCCTTTCGCGTTGAGCGCAAGCGGCCCCCCCGGCCCCGGCGGCAGCAACTCCGCCAGGTCGAGGTAGGGCGACTTGAGCGTGAACGTGATCCCCGCAGGCGGGACTTTGCCGGGCTTGCCGGCGAGAGCGAGCGGCCGCGTCACCGAAGCATCAAGGTTGAACGAGGACTGCCCGGCGCGCGCGGTAAAGCCGCGCACCGTGGCGCGCTCGGGGGAAAATTGAAACACCGCCGAGATGGCTTCCGCCTTCTGCGGCAGCACGGGGCTCTCGAGGCTCGCGTTCGCGAGGGTGGCACGGCCGTCCAGCACGATGCTGGCTGGGTCCCTGAGCCGTCCGTTGCCGCGCACGCTCAACTCGACACGCCCCGTGAGCTTCGTGTCCTTCGGGGCGAGCAACTGCGAGAGCGCCGCCAGGTCGAGCCCGCCCTCGAGGGCGAAACGCGCCTCGGGGTCGGCGAAGCGGCTCACGGCGATCTGCGCGCGCAGTGGCTGCCCTGCGACTCGCGCGCGCAGGTCGTCCACCGTGATCTGGTCGGGGGTGATGCGCGCGGTGAAGGCGATCCCGTCCACGCCCGCAGGGGTGCCCGGATAGCGGAACGAGCCCCCCGCGACGGAAAACGTGCCGGTGAATACGGGGAGCACTCCGGGGCCGGTACGTCCTGCGACGCGCAGATCGAAGGCCACGCGCCCGCCGCCGCGGATGCCGTTCAGAGAGCGCGCGTCGGCCGCAGCCACGTAGCCGAGCACGTCACCCAGATCCAGGTTCTCGCCCTTCGCGCGCAACTCGAGCGTCGCCCGCGGTCCCGGATCCGTGACCGTGCCCGCGAGCGTCACCCGTGCTCGCCCGAAGCCGAGTGCCAGCCGTTCGAGTTCGAGCGTGTTCCTCGCGGCGTCGAAGCGGCCATCGTGCTCGATGGTCCAGACGAACTTCGCGAGCGCCGGGTTGAGATCGGCGGGTCCACGCGCCGTGAGCGGCCCGAGCGCGACCCGCGAGAGACTCGTTCGGCCCTTCGTGGAGATGCGCCCGCCGCCCGCGGCGGACAGCGAAAGCCGCGTGTCGAGGCCGAGGAAGATCCGCCGCTTCGCGTTCAGGTCGTCCACCAGCAACTCGCCCCCGCGGACGACGAACGAGCGCACGGCGAGGTCCATGACCGCGCCCGGGCCCGGGGCCCCCCGCGGCCGGGCGTCCGGCGCAGCGACGGTGAGGCTGTCGAGGTTCGTGGTCCCATCCGCCCGCAACACGAAGTGCAGGGTCGGCTGCTCGAGCGTGAGGCTGCGCACCACGAGGCGCCCCAAGAAGAGCGGGAGCACGTCGAGATCCAGATCGAGGGACCCCACCTTTACGGCGGCGCCACGGGCGAAACCTCCCGGCTCGGCGAGCTCGAAGCCCCGGGCCGCGAGTCGCACCGGCGGCCACAGGCGCACTGAAACATCTGCGAGCCGGGCCTCGCGCCGCAGCGAGCTTGCCAGCTGCCCGCGCACGAGCGTCAGCACCCGGTCGTGCGGGAGCAGCGCGGCGAGCGCGATCCAGGCCGCGGCCACCAGGACGGCCACGACGGCCAGCGTGATGCCGAACACGCGCAGCGCAGCGCGGGCGACGGAGGAGCGACTATTCATGGACGACAACCCTCACGGGGTGGAACGCGGACCCGAGCGGGGCTCGCGCAGAGGTGGAGTCCTTGGCGTTCGCAACCGTCCAGACTATACAATGCTCCGTCCCTGGCGTAGAGCACCGCACCCCGCGCCTGAACCCGGTGCGCGCACGAGCGGAGGAAGGTCCGCTGGACCCATTGTCGTTCACCCACTTGCGCGGAACTCCGGCGGCGGCCGCGCGCCGGTTCGCGCTGCTGCTCGCGCTGGCGCTGCTTCCCGCCACCCGCGTCGCGCCGGCGCGCGCCTCGACCGAGGAGTTCTCGAGCTTCGACGTCGAACGGCCCGAGGAGGACGACGAGAGCATCCTCGACCACCTGCTCGCGCGCCCACCGACCGAGTGGCGCGACGAGTGGGAACGGGCGCCGCAGGCCTTTCGCACCTCGCAGGGCTGCTTCACCTCGGGGCAGTGGTACGTGGACAACCGGCTCAAGCTCGTGTCCCCAATGGGCGACCGCGCCCGTTTCGGCCTGCAACTCGACCAGGTCGAGAGCGACCTGACCACCTACGAGAATCTCGAGTTGTGGTTCCTGTTCCCGCAGCGCGCGGGCACGCTGGGTGTGATGTTCCGGCCCTACTACGACAAGTCGCGCCAGGACTTAGCACTCACCTGGGAGCTGGGCGCCGACACCACCCGCAATCAGTTGAGGCTGGTCTACGGATTCGAGGACCTCTTCAACAACCTGTGGGTCTGGCGCCAGACGCGGCTGGGCGAGAGCAACGCCCCGTACGACCAGCATCCCTGGGAGCCGGCCTTCAAGGCCGCGCTGCGCCGGCCACGCTGGCGTCTGGAGACCGAGGGTAAGTGGCTCACGCTCGCCCGCCAACGAGTGGACCTTCACGGCGACCCGGAATCCGGGCGGGAGCAGTCGTTGTGGGGCACCTGGGGCTCCGCCGCGTTCGAAGCGCGCGCCCTGGGCACCACCTGGATTGCGCGCACCGAAAACCGGCAGGCCAGCAGCACCAACCAACTCCTCGACCTCTCCAGCGGGGACGAGCGCAAGTCGCGCCGCATCTGGCAGGTCGAACTGGCGGTGCGCCGCGCGGCGTGGCGGGACGTCCTGATCGAGGGGCGCTGGCTCTACGTGGACCGCCTGCAGAGTTACGGGCCACCGCCCACCAATGCCCGCTTCCACGCGATCGACCGGACGCTCCAGCTCGAGACTCGCTGGGCGGCACGGACGGACCTCACCGTGCGGCTGGGAGGTCTTTTCGACCGCGCGAGCGTCAGCAAGTCCGGCAAGACCGGCGTCTTCACTTACGGCACCCGCAACGAATCGCGCGCCTACTTCGGCTTCGTGGCGCGCTTCGGCCGCGTTTCGCTGTGCGGTGTCGAGGGCGTCGAACTCGACCGCGAGCGCTACGAGGTCTGGCATCACCACGACAAAGGTTTCCTGTCGCTACAGACGACATTCTGATCGGGCGGGCGAAGACCGCGCCGTGCCCCCTCTCACCGGCCGGCCGCGTGCTTGCCAGAGCCCATTCCGCTCGGTATCGTCACCAAGTCTGTGCAAGTCTGTACGTCCGAGTGCGGAGCCACCGCGCTCCGGGCGGCCCCTTCATCCAAGGAGTGTTCGATGCGCGCGCGTTTCTGGCCCGTTCTGCTGGCCGTCATCGCCCTGCTCGCGGCGCAGGCAGCCACGGCAGATCCCGTCGGGCGTTACCCCTACGTCACCCCCATGGGGGGCTTCACGACCTTCGACGGCGATTTCAACTGGCCTGCCGGGCGCCCTCTGACAGACAAGCCCTACACCGGCGGCCGGTTCGGCTACCAGCGCGGCCCCCTGTGGGCCCTCGAGTTGGCGAGCGGCGTGACCCCAACCAACGAGGACACGACGGGCGGCGCAAGCGTCTCGTTCGCTCACGTCACTGTCAACGTCGTCGCGACCCCGTGGGCGACCGGCATCGGCGGTCCCTACTTCTTCGTCGGTGTGGGCGCCGGCCGCCTGAGCACCAGCCGGACCGCGACGCTCTCGAGCTACGCGGCCCGTCTCAACCAGGGCCTGCTGGAAGCGGGGGCCGGCCTGCGGCTGTGGCTGACCGACGGCATCGGTGTGAGGCTCGAGGCGCGCGAGGCCCGCTGGCTGCCCGATACGCCCAAGGGCGCGCCCAGGCCCAGAGCGAACTACGTCACGCTGAGCGCCGGTCTGACGTTCGCCCTCGGCGCGAAGGGCCGTGACACCGACGGCGACGGAGTGCCCGACAGCCGGGACAAGTGCCCGGACACCCCGCGTGGCGCCACGGTGGACGCGAGGGGTTGCCCGATCGACACCGATGGCGACGCCATCTTCGACGGGCTCGACAAGTGCCCCGAGACGCCCAAGGGCTGCACGGTGGGCAAGACCGGCTGCCAGTCGGACGAGGACGGCGATTTCGTGTGCGATGGGCTGGACCAGTGCGCGGACACGCCGAAGGGCGCCACCGTGGACGCGAAGGGCTGCCCCTCGGACGCGGATGGTGACGGCATCCTGGATGGCATCGACCAGTGCGCGAACTCGATCAAGGGCTGCACCATCGACGCGAAGGGCTGCACGTCCGATTCCGACGGTGACGGCGTCTGCGACGGCCTGGACAGGTGCCCGGGCACCCCGGCCACCCTCAAGGTGGACGAGACCGGCTGTGTCTTCGGGTTGGTCGAACGAGAGAACGAAATGATGGACACCGGCAGGATCCGGCTGATGAACATCCCCTTCGACAGCGACAAAGCCGGCCTGAAGCCCGAGGCCCTCCAGACCCTCGACGTGGTTGGGGCCGTTCTGATGCAGTGGCCACATCTGAAGATCGAGGTCGGGGGCCACACGGACAACAGCGGCGGCGCGACGCTGAACAAGAAACTCTCGTTCCTGCGGGCGGAGTCGGTGCTGTCGTACCTGACGGGCAGGTACGTGGCGCTCGACGGTGCGCGGTTCACCGTGAAGGGCTACGGCAAGGACAAGCCGTTGGTCCCAAACATCAGCGCCGAGAACAAGGCGCAGAACCGCCGGGTCGAGTTCGTTGTGCTCAACCGGGAGGAGCTGAAGAAGGAAGTGGAGCGCCGGCGCCTGCTGAGGCTGGGCGAGACGGCCCCCGCGGACACCACGACCACGCCGTAGGGCGCGGTGGGCAGAGACATCGTGCGGGCCGGGGAACCATTCCCGGCCCGCGCTCATTCCGGTCGCGGTGGCACCCCCCGGAGTCCCGGCGCTACTATGCGGGCCGCACGCGGGCACGCGCGGTCCACCCCCGGACCGCGCGGCCCCATGGAGGGGGTCCCCTTGAGCACTCCGAGCCGCATCCTCAGCGTCGCCGACGTCCACGAACTGATCGAGTTCCGCCGCGACCTGCACGCGCACCCCGAGATCGCCTTCGAGGAGACGCGCACCGCAGCGTTCGTCGCCGAACGACTCCGCGCGCTGGGCCTCGAGCCGCGCACCGGCGTGGGCCGCACTGGCGTGGTGGCCACCATCCGCGGCGCGCGCCCCGGCAGAACGGTCCTGCTCCGCGCCGACCTGGACGCGCTCCCGATGCAGGAAGAGAACGAGGTCCCCTACCGTTCGCAGATCCCGAACCGGATGCACGCCTGTGGCCACGACTGCCACGTCGCCGGGTTGCTCGGCGTCGCGAAGCAACTCGTGCGGCAGGCGCCGTCGCTGCCCGGCGCGGTGAAACTCTGCTTCCAACCCGCCGAGGAGCAGGGCGGCGGCGCGATCGGCATGATCGCCGACGGCGTGCTGCGCGATCCGCAGGTGGACGCGGCCTTCGGCGTGCACGTCTGGCAGGACCTCGCGGTCGGCAAGGTCGGGGTGACGCGCGGCGGCTGGATGGCCTCGGTGGACGACTTCGCGGTGACCGTCACCGGCCGCGGCGCGCACGCGGCCGCGCCTCATCAGGGCATCGATCCCGTGGTGGCGCTGGCCCACATCATCACCGCCCTGCAGACCATCGCCAGCCGCACCACCGACCCGTTGCTCGAGGTGGTGGTGAGCGTGACCCAACTGCGCGCCGGCACGGCCTTCAACATCATCCCCGGGAGCGCGTGGATGAACGGCACGGTCCGCGCCTTCGACACCGCCCTGTGGCAGGAGTTGCCCGGGCGCTTCGAACGCATCGTGCAGGGCGTGGCCGGGGCGCTGGGCTGCACGGCCGAGATCGTCTTCACGCGCCACAACCGGCCGGTCGTGAACGATCCGGGCATGGCCGAACTGGCCCATGCGGCCGCGGCCGAGGTGGTGGGCCGCGAGAACGTCGTCACCCACATCCGGACCATGGGCGGCGAGGACTTCTCGGTCTTCCTGCACGAGGTCCCGGGCGCATTCCTCGCCGTCGGCTCCCGCAACGAGCAGAAGGGCCTGACCCACATGCACCATCATCCGCGTTTCGACGTGGACGAAGACTGCATCGCGATCGGCGCGGAGGTGCTGCTGCGCGTGGCCCGCCGCTTCCTGGAGGCATGATGCGCAACCAGCCATTCACGTTCGTCCCGGGTCTTGCGCTCGCCGCAGTGCTGGTGCTGGCTTCCGGCCTGCCGGCGCCGGCCCGCGCCGACTGGCTTCAGCCCGACCCATCGTTCCGCGACGCCCAACTGACCCTGCGGCTTGCCGTGCGTGACACGGCAGGCCAGCCACTCACGGCGTTGCGGCTGGATTCGCTGGCGGTGGCACATCTGAGGCTCGGGAACCTCGACGAGGCGCTGCGGTTGTTCACGCGGGTCGTCGTCCTCGCGCCCACCGACGAAGCCGCCGCGGCCGGACTCGGCAAGATCGCCCTCTTCCGCGGATCACCCGCGCTCGCCGAGAGCCTGCTCGCTCCCGTCGCGGGCCGGGTGGACGGTGCTGCGGAGGATCTGCTCGCCGCGCTCCTGCGCCTCGGCCGCTGGGAGACGGCCGCCGCGCACGCCGAGGAGTTGGGACAAGCCGGCCGCGCGGCTTTGCTGCGCCGGCTCGCCGAACCCGAGGGCGCCTGGAGGATCCAGGGGACTGGGCCGGTCCAGATTCCGTGGATCCGCTGCTGGCCCGTGCCGATCGTGAAGGCGAAGCTCAACGGGCAGAACGTGCTACTCGCAATCGACACGGGCGTGGCCGATCTGATCCTCGATCCCTCGGCGGCGCGACGCTGCGGCGTGACGCTCATGCCTGAGCAGATGCCGGTCCTCTGGAACGGCACGCGCGTCGCTGCGCGCGTCGCACTGGTGGAGCACCTGGAGTTGGGCAAGCTGCGGATCGAGCGTGTCCCCGCCGCCGCCACGACGCTCCGGCGCTGGAGTCTCGAGGCCAATCCGGGCGGCGAGCGCGTGGATGGCGTGATCGGGACCAACCTGCTCGCGCGCTTCACGCCCACCCTCGACTACCGGAAGTGCGCGCTCGTCCTGCAGCCCGCTGGCGCGGCCATCACCGCGGGCGCCGGGGCGCTGCGCATCTCCTTCGAGCTCTGGGGCGAGCGCGAACTCACCGTCTACGGCTCGCTCAACGGCGGGCGCCGCATGGCCATGGTGCTCCAGAGCGGCGTGCCCGGCTGCGGCGTGGGCGCCCCGCTCGAGGTCTTCGAGGAGATCGGCGTGCGGCCCGGACCGATCGCGCGCGCCATGCGATCGGCAGGCACCAGGCTCCAGGGACGCTCGTGGGCCAGCGTGCAGGTGGCCACGGTCGCGGTGGGCCCGGTCGTGAAGGACAAGGTGAACGGCTGGTCCGGCGCGTTCGACTCCGCCGAGCTGTGGCGGCACGGCGTGCGCCGCGATGCGCTGCTCTCGAGCGACTTCCTGAGCGGCCGGCGCATGACGATCGACTGGGAGAAACAGGAGTTGGTGATCGAGTGATCGTCAGGGCCCGCGCACCGACGGCGCCTCCCCATCCCGGCCCCGTGCCGGTTCCCATGCGCCGCCGCCGCTTGGCTCTCCGCTCCAGCCTCCGCTATGCTGCCGGCGTGAAACTCGCCTACCATGTCATGGCCTCGCCCCTCGGCCTGCTCTTCCTGGCCCGCGCCGAGCGCGGCCTGCGCTTCGTGGATTTCCTGGAGCGCAAGAGCCTCAAGCGGGCCTTCGCCTCCCACGCCGAAGCGGTCCCCGACGCGAAGTGGGAGCCCTCGCTCCTGCAGCTCAAGCCGGTCGTGGACCAACTCGACAGTTACTTCTGCGGGAACCTGACCAGGTTCGACCTCCCGTTGGACCTCGCCGGGACCGAGTTCCAGCTCAAGGTCTGGCGGGCGCTGCGCAGCATCCCCTACGGCGAGACCCGCGCCTACGGGCAGATCGCCAAGGGGCTCGGTCAGCCCGGGGCGGCGCGCGCGGTCGGACTGGCGAACAACCACAACCCCGTCCCCATCATCGTGCCGTGCCACCGCGTCATCGGTGCGGACGGGAGTCTCACGGGCTACGGCGGGGGCCTCCCCCGCAAGCGCAAGCTGCTGGACCTCGAGGCCCGCTTCGCGCACCCCGTCAGCCGGGCTGGGAGCCCCTTCAGAGCATCCTGAGCCCGCGCGGCCTGGAGTGCCGTCGCTCATACGGCAACTGCGCGACGCCGGCGTTCTGCGAGTTCATCCAGCCGCGCACCCGCTGAACCGTCAGCCCGTGTCCCCGAAGTGGTCGTGCCCCGCACCACCGAGCGGTCGCGTCGCACCGTCCGTTTCGCGCAGGGTCAGCAGCCCAGGCGCCGCGGTGAAGCGCCCCGCGAAGGCCAGTGGCACGCCGGCGGCCGCGGCCGCCCGCTCGCAGCCGGCGCGCCCGGCCGGGTCCACGGCGAGCAGCAACTCGTAGTCATCGCTCGCCCCGAAGCGCAGCGCCGCGGCCGCCACCCCGAGAACAGCCGCGGCGCCGGCGAGCAGCGCGTCTTCCGGCCAGGCGCTCTCGTCCACCTCGGCGCCCGCGCCGCTCGACTCGCACAGGTGGCCGAGGTCGCCGGCGAAACCGTCCGAAAGGTCGATCGCCGCCGTCACCGCCCCGGTCTCGCGCAGTGCACGGGCCAGCGTCACGCGCGCCAGCGGCGCGCGCCACGCTTCGAGCAGCGGAGCCCATTGCGGCGCGCGCGCCGCTTCGCCCAGCGCGCGGACGAGTCCGAGACCGGCACCCGCACGGCCCGGATGGCCACTCACCGCGATCAGGTCGCCGGGGCGCGCCCCGCTGCGCGTCCACTCGCGTCCGCGCTCGCACTCGCCCAGCAGCGTCAGCGAATACCATTCGGTGCCCATCACCGCAGTCAGGTTCCCGCCCACCAGCACCGCACCCGCGGCTTCCAGCGCCTGCGACAGCCCGGACTGGAAGGCGACCAGGTCGGCGACCTCGCTCTCCCGGCGCACGCCGATTGAGAGCAGCGCCCAGCGCGGGATCGCGGCCATGGCCGCCAGGTCGCTCAGGTTGGCCTGCGCCAGGCGCGCCCCGGCCACGCGGGGAGAACACCACTCGCGCAGGAAGTGCCCGCCCTCGACGAAGGCGTCGGTGGTCGCGACCAGGTCCGAGCCCGGCGCCGGGCGCAGCACCGCGGCGTCATCGCCGCTGCCGACCACCACGCCCGCGCGCGGGTCGGCGGCGCAGGACTGCTCGCGCCCCGCGCCCCCGCGCGCGGCGGTCAGGCGGCGGATGACCTCGAACTCCCCCAGCTCACCCAGTGTGGACATGGCGGTCACTGTACTCGCGGCGCGACGGCAGGAGAACCGCGAAGAGAAGCGCGGCCAGGAAAGCTATCGCCCCGCCCACTGCGAACATCGAGCGCGGTCCCAGGCGGTCCCAGAGCGCGCCGGCGATCACACTCGCCGGCAGCAGCGCCACGCCGACCACCGCGTAGTAGAGCCCGTACGCGGTGCCGCGGCGCGCCGGCTCGACCAGGTCGCCGAGCATGCTGCGCTGGGAAGCCTCGAGCATCGCGCTGTGCAGGCCGAGGACGACGAAGCCCCCGACGACGAAGGCGCTCCCCGCGCGCCAGGCGAGCAGCGCGTAGAGCGCGGCGAAGAGCAGGTAGGCGCCCAGCAGGATGGAGCGGCGCCCGATCCGGTCGGAGAGCTCGCCCACCGGCCACGAGAGCAGCGCGTAAACCAGGTTGTAGAGCAGGTAGACCAGCGCGACCTGCGCACTCGTGAAGCCCGCACCGTGCGACCGGTCGGCGGCGAGCAGCAGCAGGAAGGCGGTGCTCGAGTTGGCGAGCGAGAACAGCCCGGCCACCAGCAGGAAGCGGTGGAACGGACCGCCCATGGCCCGGGCCTCGGCGAAGAGCGGCGCCGTGATGCGCACGGCCTGGTGGCGCTTCGCCCGCACAAACACCGCGAGCACCACCAGCGAGAGCGCGGCCGGCACCACCGACAGCAGGAAGATGCGGCGGAACCCGCCGGGGAAGGCACGCAGCATGGCGAAGGCGACCAGCGGCCCGATGGCCGCGCCCAGCGTGTCGAGCCCGCGATGAAAGCCGAAGGCGCGCCCCAGGTAACGCGGCTCCACCGAGTCGGCGATGAGCGCGTCGCGCGGTGGACTGCGCAGCCCCTTGCCGACGCGGTCGCCAAAACGCAGCGCCAGCACCATGGGCCAGGAAAGCGCAACCGCCAGCGCGGCCTTGGTCATTGCCGAGATGCCGTAGCCGAAGAAGAGGAACGGCTTGCGGTGCCCGCTGCGGTCCGAGAGCCAGCCCGAGCCGAGCCGCATGAGCGCGGCCGTGCTCTCGGCCACGCCCTCGATGACGCCGACGCTCGCCATCGAGGCCCCGAGCACGCC
>Ga0315283_10001672_pt1 | contig 18028 bp, 17 predicted proteins | sample YL17G09_0_MG_FD_204541 | JGI IMG/M metagenome (GOLD analysis project Ga0315283, IMG submission 204541) | Sediment microbial communities from Yellowstone Lake, YNP, Wyoming, USA - YL17G09_0 | ecosystem: Environmental > Aquatic > Freshwater > Lake > Sediment | place: USA: Wyoming | collected... | reverse complement strand
CCATAAAATCCTTAAGGAACTACCATTCGTAAGATGTCCCCCAATTTCAGGTCTTTATTATTCCTTATTCAGTGTTTGTTATAAGTGGGATCGTAAATCCTTTTTCTTTCAACCCATTCAACAGCGCCATAAATACCTTTCGTATAGTCAGGCGATCTTTTACTAATAATAAGTACAAATGCATACATAGCATGGAGTGGTAATAGGCACAGTAGCGGTATTGTTATAAGCCAAGAATAAGCTGCAGTAATTATGTTTGGGAACATTCCCAACATCATACCTATGAAGGTTAGTGGGGCCATTGCTCCCCCGACAATCAAGAAAACAATACATATAATAATTGCCTTTAATAACAGACCAAATGCTATTACTGTATTTTTGAAGTATGTTATGATAGGACGATCTGTAATGGAGGTAGTAAATTCCACAATTATTTCTTATCTATCAACTTAACAATGATTATACATTCTACAGAATTCCGTTCTCTTCCTTTTCTCCTCAAGTAGAAGCTAAAACTAATAAATGCCTTAAACGACTAATTTTCATTTTCCTTTCCCCGATATAATAGCAATGAGAAATGCAATCGAAATGCCAATTGCAAAACCTCCAATAACAAAACCTATCAATGGAGCGATGAAAGTAACGCCAACACCTACGACTAATGTTTGAACCAACTTTTCCGGATCGAGAGGAGGCCTTATTCCCATAGATACTAACAAAGCACAGAAAATAAAAATAGACATCATCGCTGCAATAACAATATGTTGAAATCGTTTTGAGTGTTTTCCGGAAAATAAAGATAATACCGAGAGTAATAAAGCCATCGCAAATCCTCCGAAAAACATATCCCAAGCTTTCTCATATGCAATGATTGCAAATGCAAAGGCCCATGAAAGAAAAGCACCCGCACTTCCACCAATAAGCATCCCTAGATCGCGACACCTTTTTGTGTGCTCGGAGAGAGTATTTCGATCGGTCATAAATAAAATGAATAAACCGAACAATATCAGCACACCTATCGCAGCTAATACCAGTGAAGTTCGAGCGATCATGTTTTCTTCATCCATACTTCCTCTCCTATTTGAACAACAATCATTAAGTCCGCATAATCTGGCAAACACGCTTTTGTTTTTCATTTATAGCTTACAATTTTTCTACTCGCCCCTGTTGTCTGCCCCAGTTGTTTTATCTATTTTAACCCACAATAGAATGCTGTAAAGCAAAAAAATTAAGAAAAGAATGCAGATTGGACGTTAAACGTCGAACATTGAACATTGAATACAAAACAGCCGCAAGTCGGCTTTTGTTTTATACACATCCGGTAGGCTTAGGCAGGCCGGCCAACTTGCAGGCGCCTTTGGCCGGGCCGGAGGGGAACAATTCGTAAATCTCCTTTAGGGTAAAGCCGGTCTCTTTGCAAAGCTTGCGTATCATCGGCGCAATGCCGAATTGCTTATAATAATCGCGCAGGTAGTTGATGACCTTCCAGTGTTTTTCCGTCAGGTTCTCAACCCCCTCTAATTTGCCGAATACCTGAACGATTGCCTCATTCCACAGGTCGGGGTTGACAATGAAGCCGTCCTCATCCACTTCAATCTGGGTGCCGTTGACCGTTACATAATCCATAATACCTCCGGTTCAATTTAGCCACAGAGTTCACAGAGACCGCAGAGGAAAATCAAATATCAAAAATTAAATATCAAAATCGCGGAAGCCGCCTTACGGCGGCGAATTAAATGTTTTTGCATTTTGCATTGTCATTTTGATTTTTGCACTTTGATTTTTAATTTATCTCTGTGTACTCGTGTCCTCTGTGGCTCATATCTTAATTTATGTAAAAATGTTTTACCAACATTATTTTTTAATGTCCAGCGATTTGCCGACGATGTCCATCAGGCCGCCCATCTCGAATTTATTGTCCAGGCCGTAATGCTTCAGTACCGCCGGGATTTGCGCCTTGCAGATAGAGCAGGGGATGACTAAATAATCGATATCGCCGACCGCCTTGATTTGCTCCGCCTTCTTTTTGCCTAATTTCATCCTGATATCATACATTTCATCCATCAGGATACCCGACCCGCCGCCGCAGCAGAAAGTATCTTCGCGGTTAGGCGTCAATTCCACTAATTCTGTCACGCAGGCCCGCAGGATTCGTCGCGGCTGCTCGATAATGCCGCCGGTGCGGGCATAATTGCACGGGTCGTGCAGCGTTACTCTCAGCGGCAACTTTTTCAGCGGTAATTTCGCAAGGTGTTCATCACAATACTCGTGAATATGTAGCAGGCGGAACGGGACAGGGCCGTTTAAGGCGTTGGTATACATTTTTGCCGCTCGCCAGCCGTGACCGCACTCGCCCTGAACCACAAGACTTGCGCCGAGTTCGGCGGCAGCAACTTTGAGCCGGCGGTTATGTTCCTTCATAACGTTAAAGTCGAACAGCAAGCCAAAATTAGCAGCTTCGAGGACCGACGATGGTATCGTCCAGTTCGTCCCCAGGACGTGAAACATCTTGGCGGCGCCAATCATCGTGTCAACGTTGGTGAAAAAATCGGCGGAAGACGGGATATACAGCACATCGGAATTGGGTTTATCCACAGGGATTTTGATGTCTACGCCGGTCTCTTCTCGCATCTCGTCTTCCATAAATTCAGCAGAGTCGATTACGGCGGCCTTCGGTATCCCCATATTGTTGCCTGTCTTGGCCATATTAACGGCAGAACTATACAAAAACTTGGGGATAATACCCAGCTCGGACAGAATATGCCGGGCAATGATTGTAATCTCGGCGGTGTCGATGCCGAAGGGACAAAATCGCGCACAGCGGCGACATTCGTTGCACTGATAATAGTATGTGAGCCATTTGCCGAGCGTTTCTTCGTTGAAATCCTCTGCGCCTACGAACCGGCCAAATATTTTTCCCTGCCAGGTGAAATAGCGTTTATAGATTCGGCGAAATAGTTCGGCCCTTGCCGCAGGAAAATTATAGTAATCTTCGGTCCCCAGAAAACTGTGGCACTGTTTGGCGCAGTTGCCGCATTTGGTGCACGTCTCCAGCATAACCATAAGGGAGCGCATCTTTGTTCGCATTTCAGCCATTTTTTCCAATGCTTTGCCCTTCTGTTGGGCTTCCGGGGTAAAAGAAAACCCCAGCGCCTCGACATCAGCCTGTTTGGCAATATGCAGCGGCGGCTTATCCTTCATAGCCGGCGGCCTCCTTCATTAGACAAAACGCTGCGGCTGCTGCCGGCCGGAGTGGGATAAACCGGCGGCGGCTGGGTAATCATCGCCTGGTTAACGAAAACACCGGCCAGATGAATCAGTTTGGAAAATGGAAAATAAAGCAGAAGAATATTGACCAGCGTAAAATGACTGATAAAGAGCCAATTCTGCGGTATCGGCACAGGATGCAGGGTAAACAGTCCCGCCATATAGGCACGAACAGCCGGCAGGTCGACATCGGACACCAGTCGCATATACATCCCGGTAAAAACGATTGCCAACAACAGGCCGAGGTCAAAATAATCGGCCGGGTCGGAAAGCCGTTTTACTTCGGGAATCGTCATTCGGCGATAAAAAAGGGCAAGCAGCGAAACAAAAAAGACCGCACCGAAAATTGTACCCAGCAAGGCCGACAGACTGGCGCTTGCCTCGGCTGAAAAACCTACGAGTGTGAACTGTTTGGCAAGATAATAGATGCCTGCGATATGGCCGATGATGATGAAAACAAGCGAGATATGCAGCAATAATGCCCAAAGCCACAGCCACCAGTCGCCGCGGCGAAGGCTGTCAAAAAATAGGATTTCCCTGCCGATAGCCAGTATTCTGCCCGGATTGGCGCTATCAGCCAACAGTGTCAGCGGAAACGGAACGGGGACTCTTAACCAGGCGATTATCCGCAGGCAGGTGCCGACCAGAAAAACCGCCGCTGCGATGTATGGTAAAACTTGACCGATAAAGAACAACATCATTAGTCCTTAACTCAAACCGACCCCGATTTATCGGGGTTGAGTATAGTATAAGCTATTGCCTCCTTTTTTTCAACGATTCGCCTTGGGAATTGACAAAAAGGCCTCTTTGGAGGACAATGGGGAATGATTGCTATGTAGAAAAAGTATGTTTTTGTTATAGCATGGTATCTGATGAATACAAAACAAATGAGTAAAATGGCGGTAGTTGCCGGCAGATGTCTCACAAAGGCGGTGCGGGAAGAATTGAAGCGAAAAGCATTACTTGGCCAGTATGTTATTATCAGCCGCAACGGCAAAGCCTGCCGGGTTTCAGCACAGCAGGCGCTGAAAATCGCCAGAAGCAAATAACAGCGGAGAAATTGGTAAGGGGGTTTCCGAATTTCTCTGTCTAAACCAATGTGCTTTTTTTTACTTTAATATGATACCTGCGCCGGATATTTTCTACATCATGGTGTATCTGTTTGGCTGACTCTTTCACCGAGCGGCCTTTGGTGGTATTGTAAACCTTATCCTTCCAGGCCCATACTTCTTTTAAAGATTTATCAATCTTCATAAGTTACAACCTCCATCGGGGTAAGGATTTTTATTCCTCTTATGTACCCTCTCTGAAGATTAACTGCATTGAACAGTTCTTCTTTTCTTAAATTGGCCAGATGTTTGAAATTCCATGTTACTATCGCGTCTATTTCGTGGACGGTAGCTGCTGCTACATGAAATGCATCGTCTCTCTTTTTGTCCGGCACTACGTTATGTTGCAAATACGCCTCAACCAGTTCGATAGCATCTTCAGAGATTTCAAGTTCTTCAGGGGCATATTTACTTATAAGGTCAAACAGCATCCGGCGTTTGGGTTCCGGCGCGTTTGCGATTTCTCTCAACACGGTTTCAGATATAAATATCTGATAACTGCCTTTTTCAACTGCACGAAAAAAATTCTTTGTGATGTCCATTTTTTCCGGTGCATCATCGGCAAAATAAAAATTCCACGTCGAGGTTTCTATGTATAATTTTGGTTTTCGCATTTTATTACGGCTTTTCAAAAATAAGACTAATTTTACGTATTATAACATATCTACAAGAAGATACATTAAAAATCATCTCCTTTCAATCCACGTTTCTCAATTGCGCCATAGTTCAATAAACAACAACTGCCGCCAATAAGACAAAAAGTTTCAGATGCTTGCTTGCCGGTGGCAGCGCAATTTCAGTTGACTTTACGATGATTCCAGTTGACTTTGCCCCAGAGCAAGCCGACTCTGCCTCAGAGTTAGCCGACTTTGCCACGGAGCAACCGTGCCAATGGCCGTTTTTAGCCCAAAAACGCGCTTTCGGTCTTTTCCCGCTATTCCTTTGCGCCGGCTTTTTCAAGCAGTTGCACAATGTCTATGTGACCTTTCTTTTTTGCTTCTCCTAATGCCGTGAAACCATTATTAGCCCTCGCATTTACCTCAGCGCCCTTTTCCAAAAGGAGTTTGACGACCTCCGTATGGCCCTCCTTCGCCGTCATTCACAAGGCCGTCCTGCGGTCGTTGGCTGATTAGCGCAAGCATTGGCCTATTTTTCTTTACACCTCTTACTTGGCCCCATGTTGGCGGAGAAGGTCGACAAGTTGCTTTCGGCCTTTCTCCAAGGCGAGTGATAGTGGGGTCATACCTTCCGAATTCTTGATGTCCGTCTTCGCCCCCTTCTTCAGAAGAATTTCCGCTGCTGAAAGTTGGTCGTAGGCGACAGCAATGTGTAGAGGTGTATCACCTTTCTTGTCCGGTTTGTTGACATCTGCCCCTTTGGTAATTAGGAGACTCATTGTGTTCGTGTCCCCATTTGCGACTGCAAACATTAGCGGTGTATTACCTTCTAAGCCATTAGGGTCATTATCTATGACGGCATTGACATTTGCTCCCTTTTCTACAAGAAGCTTAGTCAGGGCAAAATTCCCGTTTGCAATCGCCCAGTGCAAAGGCGTGGCTCCCTTTTTGTCCTTTGCGTTGACATCAGCACCTTTGGATATCAACAGTACAGCAACAGGCGATGGTTCTGTTTCTTTTACTTCTTCGGCAATGCCACGCGCATTGCTATTAAAAGTCACGTTGTATATCCGGATTCTAGCCAGCCGATGTAACGGTGTTGATCCGTTTTCGTCTCTCGCATTAACAGCGGTTGGATCGACCGCCAAAATTTCTTTTACCTTATTTACATCTTCGGACCCAACAGAGAAAATGGAAATTGGGTTCTCTTCGGCTTGAATTAGTTGAGCATTCTTACCAGATGTACCTGCTTCTGATTTCTCTGCACCAGCCTTTTCAAGAAGCGTGACTATCTCGGTATGGCCGGTTTCTTTTGATATGCTCAAAGGCGTATAATCTTTCCCACCTATCTTCACTTTGACATCGACATCCGCCTTGGCAGCAAGCAAGAGCTTAACCACTTCCGGATGATTGCTCTGTGATGCCATATACAAGGCAGTTGCCCCATTATTCATATCTTTCAAATTTACATCGGCACCCTTTTCAAGCAGAAGCTTCACAATATCCGCATCGCCATGCAATGCCGAATAATATAGGGCTGAACAGCCATCTTGGGTTGTAGCATTAATATCGGCTTTGCTGGCCAGTAGCAATTCTATAACACCCTTACGGCCGATAGACACCGCCCTATGCAGGGGCGTCCAGCCGTACTTATCTTTTGCATTAATATCGGCCTTATTGGCCAGCAACAGTTCCACCACGTCCCTATGATTTTTTTCTACTACTGGACTATAAGTCTTCCAGAGTTTTATCAGGTCTGCGCTCTGAGAAGGCGTAGGCAAAAACGTTCCTCCACAATCTAGATACATGTCCATCTTGACCTTGAGCTTTCCATATTTCTTTGTGCAGACAACCACATATCCTCCATCAACGCCCACCACATTTGTCTGCAATTCAATATGAATGCCCCCAAATGTCAGATCAGGCGCGATACCATTCGCGTCAATAATACTCCCGTCAGCAGCCTGTTTGATGTGTGTCCACTTAAAGAAACATATAGGCCGCGGTTCGCTTTTGTCTATTGGTTCACCCATCGCTGCCTCATGCAAAGGCGTCGAGCCGTCCTCATCTTTTGCATTAATATCGGCCTTGTTGGCCAACAGCAATTCTGTCACGTCCTTGTGGCCATTATGTGCCGCTTTGTGCAAAGGCGTATTGCCTGCGTTGCTTTTTGCATTGACTTCGGCCTTACTGGCCAGAAGCAATTCCACTAGGCCTTTATGGCCAGCATCCGCCGCAAAGAACAAAGGCGTCCAACCGTCATTGTCCTTGGCATTAATATCAGCACCGTTGGCCAGAGCGGTTTGCACGGCTGACAGGTTGCCATCTTTTGCGGCTTGAATCAATTGGGCATTTTTGTCTGATGCGTCCGTCCCGGCAAAGCAGGCGGATACCAGAGAAATACACACTATCGAAAACAGAATTCGTTTCATAAAATTTTCCCTTTCCTTTCACAAAACCGCCATTACCGTATTACTCGGCGAACCTTCGCCGGATTTATTTATTGCTATAACGCGATATTCGAGTTCCGCGCCTTTCGGCTGGTCAACCAAAGTTGATTCCGTCTCTATTGCCGTTGCAACATCCTGCCAAGCTCCTTCGGGTCGTTCCCGTCGCTGAATCTTATGTGGGATTAACACATTTCATACAATAAGTTAAGTACAGGGACGACTTTAGTATTTAAACTGGGTTGTGGAGCGGAAAGTCGTGGTGGCGTGGGTGAAGTCATCAAGGTGCTTATCGGTAAACTCCAAATGAGCCAGTTGGAAGAAACGCTCCCAGCCAATTCGTTCAATCCATTCGCCCATCCGCTCGCCCTGTTTGGCATTGGCTGCCCAGACTTCCACCAGATTTCTGACCGCTGCCGTAACTTCAGGCCAGCGCGGCGGGTTGTTGGGCAGATAGGGAATAGCCAGTCGCGAAAACATCGGCGGAGTGCGGGCATTGGAGACCTTGCCGCCTACCCAGATGGACACGCCGTCATTTACAGGGTCCATTATTTTAATGGCGGGACACACCGCAACGCAGTTGCCGCACATCATACATCTATCGGCGTTGATTTCGATGCTCTTTATTTTCGGGTTAGGTCGGATAGCTCCGGTCGGGCAGGATGCAATGGTCGTTGGGATTTCGCACATTCGGCTGACCAGCTCATCGTTGATGCGGGGTATGACGCGGTGGATGCCGACGATGGCGATGTCGGAACAGTGGCAGGCGCCGCACATATTGACGCAGCAGGCCACCGCAATCCGCAGGCGGGAGGGAATCTTGATTTTGCCGGTGAAATACCCATACAGTTCATCCATCAAATCCTTGACGATGCCGGAAGAATCGGTCACGGCGCTCTTGCAGTGTACCCAGCCTTGCGTGTGGACGATATTGCTGATGGAATGGCCTACGCCGCCGATGAGGTAGCCCTTCTTTTCCAGCTCGTCGATGAGCGGCTGTAGTTTTTTCTCGTCGGAGACGAGAAACTCCACGTTGTGCCGCGTAGTGAACCGCAGATAGCCGTCGCAATACTTATCGGCGATATCGCATATAGCACGGATAAAATCGCTGCTGACCAAACGCGGCGACGCCACGCGCACCGAGTTTATTACAGCGCCGGTATCGCTGACGTGTTTGACTACGCCGGCGCGGGGAATGGTATGATATTGCCACCTGCCGTAATTTTCCTTGATGACCGGCGGAATAAGCTCACGATAATCAGGCGGACCAAAATCTGTTTTACTCATTTTTCGTTACCTCCTTTTCGCTCCAGAAAATATAAGGATTGGCTCTTGGGGCACGCACCATTTGCGGCAGCGGTTTAAGGCCGACCGCCTTTAGAAACTTCGATAAACCAACCCTGTCTATCAGCTCACCGACCCGCTCGCGGGTCTTGCCGTTGTCCGCCCACCAGTCAATTATTTTGTCGATGAGTTCCTTTAACTCGGTGTAGGGCGGCTCTAATTTAATGAACGGCACCAGCACCCAGCCTATCATCGCGCCTTTTACCACCGGGGCTTTGCCGCCAATCAGCAATGTCGCCCCGCGCTCCGAGCCGATATGCAGCGCCTTGGGCATCTCGTTGATGCAGTGCATACAGCGGACGCACTCGTCGGCTTTTATCTTCAGCTCTTTCTTCTTCGCATCCCACGTCAGCGCCGCAGTCGGGCATTTGCAGATGACCTGCTCAGCAATATCCAGCCCTTTAGTAACATATTCCCGAACCGCCGCCTGGTCGATTTTCAGCGTGTCGCGCCACGTGCCGATGATGGCCAAATCAGACCTCGCCGAGGCGGCTGCGCAATCATTCGCACAGCCTGAAACTTTGATTTTGAATTTATATGGCCACGCAGGCCGATGGATAACGTCCTGATAATGCATCGTCAGGTCATAGATGATGTTCATACTGTCGATGCAGGCCTTTTCGCATCGTGCCTGGCCTACGCAGCAACTGAGAGTCCGCATCGCCCCGCCCGACCCGCCGAGGTCAAAACCGATTTCGCTCAGGGCATCGAAACAAGGCTGAAGGTTTGCCGTGTTGCTTCCCAGCAGAATAATGTCGCCCGTCGAGCCGTGCATATTATAAAGTCCGCTGCCGTATTTGTCCCAGACATCGGCCAGTTGCCGCAGTTTCTTTGTGGTATAGAAAAAGCCGGCAGGCTGATTGACGCGGAAGGTATGAAACTCTTTCGCATCGGGAAATCTTTCCGGGGCATCGGAATATCGGCCCACAACGCCGCCGCCATAGCCTTTGACGCCGACAATGCCGCCGGGCTTCCAGTGACCGATTTTTTCTTTGTATGATGCCTCTAATTGAGAAAGGAGCGCAGCGGCTATCGGACTCTTTTTGGCCGCCTTTTTCAGCTCCGTAACGAAACTCGGCCACTTCCCTTTTTCCAACTCATCAAGGAGCGGCGTTTTTCCATTATCCATTTTTATACATACCTCCTAACTCTAATGATTAGAAACTAATACTCCTCTACTTTAATGGCCTTCGTCGGGCAAAGCTGCTCGCAGGCCTGGCAGCCTAAGCAGCCGTCGCCTGCTACTGTGGATTTACCGTCAGCCATTGCCAGAACCTGGGCCGGACAGCTTTCCACGCACGCGCCGCAGCCGTTGCAAGTATCAGGGTCGATTGTTACGATAAACATAATTCCTCACTCTTCATCATATCGTTGTTAATGACCTCAACTCACAAACCTGTTATTATACTTCGGCTCTTTCCAACTTTCAATAACTTTTCGTAGCGCAGTGGAAACCGGGGTCATCTGAGTATCTTTTTCTTGGGCAAGCAACAGGGTATCCAAATGGTTTTCCCCAAAAACTATTCGTGCGCCCATCCCACAGGCGGTAAGTTTTCAGCTTGATTTTTGGGCTTTTGTAGATTATTTTTGTAAGCTGGTTTCGAATGGCAATCAGCATAACCGCACGGAGCTTGCGTAATGCAAAAGAAAAATCTGTCGCTGATTTTAATCGCCCTGTCAATACTGCTCATTGGCGGGGCTAAAAAGGACTACAAATTCAATATCGTCGAAAACAACAAGCCGGCCGCCACCATCATAATTCCCCAAAAAGCCTCAGACGAAGACAAATTCGCTGCACAGGAGCTTCAGACTTATCTCGAAAAGATTTCCGGCATCCGAATCCCGATAGAAACCGACACGAACTCTGTGCAGGGAAACAAAATACTCATAGGCCGCAATCAGTATGTCAAAACTTTAGGCGTGAGCTATGAAGACCTGGAACCGGAAGGGTTTAAGATTAAGACCATCGGTGATAATCTTGTGCTGCTCGGCAGGGAACCGTCCGGCACAGAATTTGCCGTCTACACGTTCCTCGAAAAATATCTCGGCATCCGATGGTTTTGGCCGGGCGATTTGGGCGAAGTTGTCCCCGTATCAAAAAAAATAGAAATAGGTCAAATAGACCTGCGCGAAGAGCCGGATTACAAAATGAGGCTTATAGGAGAGCCGGAGACAGGGCCTAATGAGCCGTCCCTGTGGGGCAGGAGAAATAAGCGGGGCGGCAGTGTCAGGGAGAAATTCAATGGTTCTTTTTATGAGATGCTCCCGCCCGAAAAATATGCGAAAGACCACCCGGAGTATTTCTCATTAGTCAACGGCGTCAGAAAAACCCAGGATGCCCAGCTCTGCACGACCAACCCTGAAGTGATAAAGATTTGTGCCGATTACGTCCGGGACTATTTCGACAAGCATAAAAATGTGGATGTCTTCACGATAGAAGAAAACGACTGGGTCGGCTTTTGCGAATGTGAAAAGTGCAGGGCGCTGGATACGGGAGATAAATTAAAACCCTTCAGCGAAAAACCGCCCTTCCCCGTGCCGCCCTTTGCGCCGGGACGTTTCGGCGAAGGTTACTCCATCAGCGACCGGATGTTCACCTTCGCAAACCGGATGGCAGAAGAAATATCAAAAACCCATCCCGATAAATATGTCAGTATGTCATCATACTCCTGGCACACAGACCTTCCCAAAAAAATCAAAAAACTGCACAGGAACCTCTTCTTCCAGACCACTTCAAGCTGTATCGGACACTGGTATAAACCCAGAAGGAACGAAGATTACGCCCAGTTGCAAAAGTGGGGCGAAATCGCAGACAACATAACTATTTACGAATATTACGTAAACGCACTTTGGCCCAATATGTACAGGCTGGTACCGACACTCATCGGCGAATCAATTCCGCAATACTACAAACTGGGCGCCAGATATTTCTTCTCGCAGGGCTGCGAGGATTATGCAATCAGCGGTCTGAATTACTACGTCGCAGGCAAACTGCTTTGGGACACAAGCCTCGATGTAAAACAAATCCTCGAAGACTACTACACCAAATGTTACGGCAAGGCAAGCCGACCGATGAAAAAATTTTTTGAAAGGCTGGAGAACGCCTGGAAAGACGCAACTATCAACGGCGACCTTTACAGGAGTCAAAGAGTGCTTTGTACAGGCAGGGCTTATGAGCAGTACCTCACAATCTTCAAACCCGGCGTCCTCGAAGATTGCCGCCGCTATCTCGATGAAGCAGAAAAGCTGGCGGAAAACGACCTGATTAAAAAAAGAATCGAATTTATGCGGACAGGACTTCGCTATAATGAATTAACAATGAAGGCCGTCAGGACGATAAAAAAAGTGGAAAGCCTGGGCTTCCCGAAATTCTATCAGTTCAAGCTGACGGAACACCTGCCATACCCGATTGAACAGGCCAAGGCGAAGTTGACAGAAATCGATAGAGATAAGGCCAAGTCATACCTTTCAGAGGCTGTCGAAGCCTGGCGCGAAAGAGCGGAATTCGTGAAGAGCATTAAGGGCACCGGCACTATGACTTACTACTCTTACCATAAACAGTTTGACCCCTCAAATTCACTAAATGAACTTTTCGGTTGCTATAAGGAAACCAAATTATGAGCAAAACGCCGGAATTGTCCCGCAGGGAATTTCTGAAAAAATCCTCACAGCTTATGGCCGGCGGTTTAGCTATGAGCGCAGCGCCCGCAATACTCGCAGACCGGCAGAACTCCCCGCAAAAACGCCCCAACCTGCTGTTTGTCTTTGCCGATATGATGCGAGGCCAGGATATGAGATGCACAGGCAACGAGCAGATTATTACTCCAAACTTCGATATGCTGGCAAAGCAGGGCGCACTTTTAACCAACGCCATTTCCACCTATCCTCTTTGTTGTCCCTATCGCGCAATGCTGATGACAGGCCGCTACCCCCTGAGCAATAAGGTCATAGCAAACGGCCCGCCGCTTCCGGACGATGAGCTTTGTATAGCGGAAGTATTGAAGACTGTCGGCTACCAGACAGGCTACATCGGCAAATGGCACCTAAACGGCCACACGGAAACCAGCACCATTGAGGAGCAGTTTGTCCCGCCGGGCAAAAAACGCCACGGATTCGATTACTGGGCCGCACTGAACTTCAGCCACAATTATTTCGATTCGTATTATTATGGCGACAAGCCCGAAAAAAATCCGCTTAAAGGCTGGGAGCCCGATGCCCAGACCGATTTGGCCATTCAATATATGAAGGAGCATAAGAACGCTCCCTTCTGCCTGTTTCTTTCCTGGGGGCCGCCGCACAACCCTTACGTTGCGCCTGAAAAATACAAAAAAATGTATAACCCGGAAAAAATCAAGCTGAGAGAAAACGTATTTCGGACACTGGAGAGCGCAAGAATAGATTATCATTCTTATTACGCCGCTATTACTTCTCTCGACTGGAATATGGGCCGGCTGATGGAGGAAATGGACAAATTAGGCATCGCAGACAACACGATAGTGGTTTTCACCTCCGACCACGGCGATATGCTTTATTCGCTGGGGCTTTATGAAAAACAATTGCCCTATGAAGAGTCTATTCTTGTCCCCTTTATCATCCGCTGTCCGCCCAAAATCAAAAGCGGCCAAAAAAACGACCTGCTTCTGGGGACACCTGATATTATGCCGACACTTCTCAGCCTTATGGGCGTCGATATCCCCAAAACAGTCGAGGGAAAAGACTTGTCGCCGTTCATTATCGGAAATACAACGGAGCCGCAGCCAGACTCCGTTCTTATCGAGACCATTCTCCCAACTTGGCGCATAGCCGACAGAATGGGTCTTCACGGCTGGAGAGGCGTCAGGACAAAGAGATACACCTACGCAAAATTCAGGGAAAGCGACTGGATACTAATGGACAATAAATTAGACCCTTACCAGCGAAGAAATCTTGTTTATAATAAAGAATATGACAGTCTCAAAGAAGAGCTTAAAACCAAACTCGACTATTGGCTCAAAAAGACAAATGACCCGTTTTTGCCGGACTCCGCATATTACAACGTCAGGACCGATATGATTCACGACAGGCCGCCGTTGTGGCCTGCACTGAGCCCTGCCGAAGTGAAGCCGGAAAAATAGAAAATACAAGGAGAACACTTTATGAGTGAAATGACAGAACTGTCCCGAAGAGAATTCCTGAAAAAATCCTCACAGCTTATGGCCGGCAGTTTGGCTATGGGCGCAGCGCCCGCAATACTTGCAGACCAGCAGAAACCGCCGGGCAAAAAACCGAATTTATTGTTCGTCTTTGCCGATATGATGCGAGGCCAGGATATGCGTTGCACCGGCAATGAGCAGATTATCACGCCCAATCTTGACCAGTTGGCCAAACAAGGGACACTTCTGACAAACGCCATTTCCACCTATCCTGTTTGCTGTCCCTATCGGGCAATGCTGATGACCGGCAAATACCCATTTGGCAACAAGGTCGTAACCAACGGCCCGCCGCTGCCGGAAGAAGAGCTTTGCATCGCAGAAGTATTAAAAACCGTCGGCTACCAGACCGGCTACATCGGCAAATGGCACTTAAACGGGCATCCCGGCTCTAACGCGGGGGCGGGGCTGCAGTTTGTTCCGCCGGGTCCGAAACGTCAGGGTTTCGATTACTGGGCAGCAGCTAACTTCATTCACGATTACTTTAAATCTTACTACTATCGCGATGAGGACAAAAAAATAATGATAGAAGGCTGGGAGCCGGATACGCAAACAGATTTGGCCATCCAATATATGAAAGAGCATAAGGACGCCCCATTCTGCCTCTTTCTTTCGTGGGGGCCTCCGCACGACCCTTACATCGCCCCGGAAAAATATATGAAAATGTATGACCCCGCCAAATTCAAACTAAGAGAAAATGTGTTCTGGGGACTGGATGGCGCAAGAACCGACCATCATTCTTATTACGCCGCCATTACTTCGCTGGACTGGAATATGGGTCGCCTGATGGAGGCAATGGATAAATTAGGCATCGCAGATAATACCATCGTAGTATTCACCTCCGACCACGGCGATATGCTTCACTCACTGGGCCTTCTTCAAAAACAATTGCCTTATGAGGAATCCATCAATGTGCCTTTCATCGTCCGCTTCCCACAAAAAATCAAGGCTGACCGCAAAACCGATTTATTGCTCGGCTCTCCCGATATTATGCCGACCCTTTTAAGTTTGATGGGAGTAGAAATCCCCAAAACAGTAGAAGGAAAAGACCTTTCGCCGTTTATCACAGGAAACGCAACCGGCACTGAGCCTGATTCGGTCCTCATTGAGGTAATTTCGCCTTGCGGCAGGTATCCGGACAGAATCGGTTTGCGTGCCTGGCGAGGCGTCAGAACAAAACGATATACCTTCGCACGCTTCAACGATGAGGACTGGCTCCTGTTCGATAACAAGCTCGACCCTTCCCAGAAGCGCAACCTGATTTATAATTCAGAGTATAAACCTTTGCGCGATGAGCTAAATGCCAAACTTGGCGAATGGCTCAAAAAAACCAACGACCCGTTTTTGCCCGCTTCAGCCTACTATAACATCAGAACGGAAATGGTTCACGACAGGCCACCGCTCTGGAAACCGGAAAAATAAATCGGGAGAACTTTTATGAACAAAAGAGTCTTGTTTGGTGCATGCATTTTGGCAATTCTTTGCTTGCAGGGACAAATTCTTGCAGAAGCCGACTCGGCTGCTATGCGGGGCGAAATCACGGTCTCGACCTCCGAAAAAATCGGCGAGATAAACCCGGATATTTACGGCCTGTTCCTCGCAACCTATTATCACGAGTTTAATGGCGGAATGTGGGCCGAAATGCTCAGAAGCCGAAAGTTCGCCGAAGACGACAGAGAAGACGACGAGAACGGCTACGGCGTTGTAAAATACTGGTTCGCCATAGGCAGAAATGAAAAAACGCATTTTGCCCACGACGCAACCACATTTTACTGCGGCGTACGCTCTCAAAAGATAATAAACGAAAATGGGCCGCAGCATAAAATCGGCATCGGCCAAAAAGGATTATGCCTCGACAGCTCAAAAAACTATCAGGTCAGGCTCAACCTCAAACAGAAAGACATAAAAGGCCCCGTGATTATCGCTTTGGAAGGTGAAAAAACCGTCTACGCCCAAAAGGAAATAACCGTCTCGGACAAGGACTGGAGCCGGCATTCCTTCACCCTAAAACCCTCGCAATCAGACAAAAACGGCAGATTCACCATAACCTTTACCGGCCCCGGCACTCTCTGGGTCGGCACCGCCTCACTTATGCCAGATGATAATGTTTCCGGCCTCAGAAAAGATGTCATCGAGGCGCTCAAGGCCGTTCACCCCTCAAATATACGAGGCCTGGGCGGAAATAATATCTCCTGCTATCGCTGGCAGGATGGCATAGGCGACAGGGACAAAAGGCCGCCTCGCTTTGACAAGGCTTTTCCCGATGACGACCAATGGGAAACAAACGACTTCGGCACGGATGAATTTATGGAACTTTGTCGGCTGGTCGGCGCAAAACCAACCGTCGTTGTAAACTCCGGCGACGGCACTGCTCAGGAAGCAGCCGATTACGTCCAATACTGTAACGGCAGCACAAATACCAAATATGGAAAAATGCGGGCCGACAATGGTCATCCCGAACCTTATAACATCAAAATCTGGGGTATCGGCAACGAAATGTTCGGAAACTGGCAGTTCGGCCATGTCGACGAAGAAACTTATGCAAAAAGACATCTCGAATTTGCAAAAGCTATGCTGGCCGTCGACAAAAACATTAAACTCGTCGCTTCCGGCGGCAGATACTGGAAATTCCCAAGATGGAATCAGGCCCTTTTCAACACTGCCGGCAATTATCTCGATTATCTCTCGCTGCATTCTTACGCCAAAAAATACAGAAGTAAACTCAAAAAAGCCGACCTCAAAGACCCAAAACTTGCCGAAGAAATCTATTATTACCTTGTCTCGTCACCTTATGGAATAGAGGAGCAGCTTATCGAAACGGACAAGGAAATAAGAAAAAGCCTTCCCGGCAGGCCCGATATAAAAATTTCCTTCGATGAATGGAACGCTTATTACTACAAAGCGCCATACGAGGAAATTGACTTCGCGCTCAGGGACGGCATCTACACCGCCGGCGTCCTCCACGCCTTTCAAAGGCAGTCTAATGCCATAACACTGGCCAACTTCTCGGGCATAGTAAATGCCATCGCAATGATAAGGGTAAACAACTGCGGCTTATTCCTTAATCCACAGTATCTTACGTTCAAGATGTATACGAATCACTCAGGGCCGACGCTGCTCAAAACCAGCGTAAAATGCGACACCTTCGCCGCACCGGATTACGAAGATGGCAGGCTGCAGGCCAAAAGCAAAATACCATATCTGGACATATCGGCAACAACGGATAAAGAGGGAAAAACTGTTTATATGGCTGTTATTAACTTACACGCAGATAAGGAGATAAGAACAAAACTTTCATTCGACCGCTGGGATTTTGCTCCGGATGTTAAAACCATCGAGCTTTATCACCCTAACTATATGGCTGAAAACACTTTAGAGAAGCCGGACAATATAACTATAAAAGAAAACCAACTGGCTGGGATAGGCAATCCGTTTGAATATAGCTTTAAGCCGCATTCGGTAACAATTCTGGAGTTCCAGAAAAAATAAACAGTCGTAACCTATTGACAGGCAAGGAAATAACAAAAATTTTTAATCTCAGAAATTGTTAAAAATAGGGGGAGAATTCTTGGGGTTTATAAGAGGTCGCAGATTGTCTATATTGCCTCATAAAATGGTTTTTTGGCAAAATGGGTAAAATCTAACGATTGTAGGGGGCTGGAAAAGTGTGAAAAAGTGTGAAAAAGTGAGAAAAATTGCGAAATTTTGCAAAAAACGTATGCGATTTTGCGAAAAATAGTGTCGTTTTGGTGAATTTTGTATGCGTTTTGCGAACTGAAAAAAGTTTGTAGAAAAGATGAAAATTCTGGGATTTTTCCAAAAAGGGAGCTGCGTAACTGATTGATTATCAAGTACTTATGATTGATTCGTAGTGCGGGGGCGGACCCGGCTTCGCCAAGGCTACGCCGCGGCAAGCAAGCGAACAGCGGACAGAAAGCGGCAACGTAAAATAAGGACTTACGGCAAATCATACCACTAAGTGGTATGATTTGCCGGGATAAAAGTGCGTTTTCAGGGTAAAAATGGGGGTGCCGGTGTGCGAGCGGGCAGGAGCT
>Ga0315283_10001668_pt1 | contig 18039 bp, 16 predicted proteins | sample YL17G09_0_MG_FD_204541 | JGI IMG/M metagenome (GOLD analysis project Ga0315283, IMG submission 204541) | Sediment microbial communities from Yellowstone Lake, YNP, Wyoming, USA - YL17G09_0 | ecosystem: Environmental > Aquatic > Freshwater > Lake > Sediment | place: USA: Wyoming | collected... | reverse complement strand
CTCTTACTCCACGGCGAGGACCTCGAGACGCCCGAGCGTGACCTCGTGGCTGCCATCCAGTTCAGGATCGCCGGAGGCGATTGGATGGACATTCCGACATCCGACGGGACCTACCTGGGCGGAGGCTGGAAGTATCCTTTCAGGGTGGATGCGGCCCTCGTCCCCGGAAACTACGATTTCCGCGCCTCCGTCACGGACAGCGACAACGGGACGAGCGACTGGGCGGAATACCTGAACCTGCTCGAGGTCCAAAATTCCAGACCGTGGATTGAATCCGCCAAGCTGTCGGCCGCAACGCTGGTTCGCGGAGGCAACGCGACCATCTCGGTATACGCTCGCGATTTCGAAACGCCTGCCTCCAACCTGAGCGTCGAGCTCAGGTGCTTCGATTCCAAGGGAAAAGAACGGAAGAGCTTCACCGCCGCTGCGGAATGGAGGATGAACCATTGGGAGGTCAGGCTCATCCCGCTCGCGGACACGACACCGGGGAAATATTCCGTCACTGTGATAGTCACAGACATCGACGGAGGCGAGAGCGCGCCATTCGTCGAGCTGCCCTCTATTGATATTGCGAACAGTCCTCCCAAGGCGGCGTTCACGGTCACCGTGAGCTCGTATGCAGGGGACCCGATACGGCTCGATGCGTTTTTGTGCTCGGACTTCGAGCAGGCGCTTTTCGATTTGACAATCAAATGGACGGTCGAGGGCGACCCGAAGGTCTACACGGGCCCGATGGTCTACATTACTTTTGAAAAGGCCGGTACGCACAGGATAAATCTCACCGTGACCGACAGGGACGGGGCAAGCGCCAGCGTAGAGAAAAGCGTCAACGTGGTGTCGAAACCCTGGCAGGCAGGAGGCTCGTCCATGAACACCCTCCTCATAGGCGCGGGGCTGGCGCTCATCGTCGTCGCGATAGCCGCTTCATTCCTCATACTCTTGCGGCGAAAGCGCACCGCCAAGGCGCGCCGCAGCGCGATGCACCGGAAGAAAAAAGGTCCGGTCCGCAAAGTGAACGGTCCACCCCCGAAGCCGCGGCTTCCTCATGACTGAGCTGCAATTCCAATGATCAATGCCTCGGTCTCCTACCTGTTCCTTACCTGTCCATGACCCCTTTCCATACCAAATGTTAATACCGGGATAGGCGTTTTAATCTCTGCGGGCCCGTGGGCTAGCTAGGACATACTTCCAGCCTTCGACGCTGGAAGACCTCCATTCCATCGGCGCACGGTCTTCCGCGCCTCGGTGAACTCGCATTGCTCGTTCACCTGCGGAGTTGGAGACCAGTGCCTTCCCCAAGAATTAATACGCCAATTAGCCATGCGACATGTGCGGGCCTGTGGGCTAGCTAGGACATACTTCCAGCCTTCGAAGTTGGGGACCCGGGTTCGAATCCCGGCAGGCCCGCTGTGCAATCGGTGACGGGCCCGCCTTGCCTGGAAGAGCTCGCTGTGCGCGCTCTTCTGCGGCCCGGCAGGTCCGTTTTGAATCTGATGGGTGGTATATATGGCAGCAACGGCGAAGGCAACGGAAGGCAAAGGACTGAAGGCCACAACACTGAGAATATCGGAGCTCATCGAATATCAAAAAGGTGCCGTGGTCAGCAGGGAGCTGATAAGGAAGAAGACGGGCACCGTGACCCTTTTTTCGTTCGACAGGGGCCAGGGGCTCAGCGAGCACACGGCGCCATTCGACGCCCTCGTGCAGATAATCGACGGCGCGGCGCAGGTCAGGATATCTGGGAAGCCGCATCTCGTGAAGAACGGCGAGCTCATAATACTCCCCGCCGGAAAGCCGCATTCGCTCTTGGCCCTCAGGCGTTTCAAGATGATGCTCGTAATGATTAGGAGTTGAAAGAAACGCCCGGGGATAATAAGCCGAAAATAAGCAAGGACGGCGACGAGGACGAAGAGCCCGGAGAGGAGTTCGGCGAGCTGCTGAAGTTCACGCTCGTGGGATATCTCGGAGGGCTCGGGCTTGGGTTCTTGCTCGACTGGCTCGGGTATGCCACCAGCGCGCTGGGCGGCTTCTTCGTCCGCACCCTCAGCGGCGAGGGCGACGGCATCTTCGAAGGGGTCTATTCTCTTCGCCAGCGCATCCGCAAGGCGAAATTCAGCATGGCCCAGGCCTACGGCTGGGGCAAGATTGTGGGCGTGTTCGCCGGTGGCAGCATTGACCTCATCAGCAGGCTTCTGGGCGTCAACATCGACGGCATCGAAGGCTTCTACATCCCCTATTTCTATGCGATGAGCGACCAGATAGGGGCCAACATATCGGGCCTCGTATACCTCAAGCGCAAGAAGGGCGAGTGGGGACGGGCCCTGCGCGCATACATCCGGCACCCCGTGATGATGTCGAGCCTGCTGGTCCTGATGCTCGTGCCCGTGGCCCTCCTGGTCATCCGCATTCTTGGCTTCAGCCCGACGACGCAGGTCTATGCGGCCATCGAGACCATCGCCGCGAACATATGCTGGGTGCCCCCGCTGGTGGGCTGGCACTCGGAAAGGCGGAGGCGTAACGGGTGATTCCGCCGGACGGTAATCTATAATAATCCCGTTGTCATGGACGTTCCGATGCCCGCGATAATGGCCCGGAAAGTATGCAAGAGCTACGGTGATTTTGAAGCACTCAGGGAAGTCTCGCTCTCCGTAGATGAGGGAGAGTTCTTCGGTTTCGTGGGACCCAACGGTGCCGGCAAGACCACGCTCGTGCGCATCCTGACGGGGCAGTTGGCCCCAACGTCGGGGGATGTGGAGACCATGGGCATCGGCCAGTCGGACCCGCTCGGCATCCGCAAGCGCGTGGGGATAGTGCCGGAGGCCGAGAGCCCGCCGACATTCCTGACGGCGCAGGAGTTCCTGGAGCTGATATGCAGAATTCGTTCCGTGAAAGACGTCGGAGAGAAAGTGAAACACTGGCTCGACTTCTTCCAGATACATGACAAGAAGGATGTCCTGTGCAAGGACCTGTCCAAGGGACAGCGCCAGAAGGTGATGCTCGCGGCAGCGTTCATCCACGAGCCCAAGCTGCTCATCCTGGATGAGCCATCCATCAACCTGGACCCCATATTCCAGAAAAAGCTGAGGGAGTACCTCCAGGGCGTGACCAAAGAGGGCCGCACGGTCTTCATGTGCACTCATATTCTGGACATCGCCGAGAAGCTCTGCACCCGCGTAGCGGTCATCAACCGCGGCCGGATAATCGCCAAGGGCACGCTGGAAGATATACGTGCAAAGGAGGGAGAGCATCTCGAAGACGTGTTTATGCGCCTTGTCGGGAACGAGGAGCCCGAAACGGCCCCTGTAACTGGAACAACGGCCGTTGGCAAGAAAGGAGCGGGCGGCAAGGCCGCCACCAAGACCGGAGGCTCCGAGGAATAATGAGCGGGAAGGGCATGAAAGCAAGATCGGACGTCCCCCCGGCCGATGAATCGGGGGACTGGAACGGCGAGAGCGCGTTGTCGAGGTTCAAACTTCTGTTCGGCGCCATGTTTAGGGAGGAGTGGCGCCTCCACAAATCGTTCGTCGGCTCCATCGGTTCGGGCTTCTTCCCCGTCGTGATATTCTTTTTCTCGGTGGTACTGGCGATAACGTCTCCCGTCTTTCTCAAGAACATAGACATGTCCACGATACTGCTGGGCCTCCACCTTGCGGCGCTGCTGTATGGCCTGTTCGTGGGGGCACTCGCCAAGATAGGCGAGCAGGCAATGACCCGCAGGCTCGGACAGGTGTCGTTCCTCATGGAGCTTCCCAAGTTCCATCCCGTTTCGCTCAAGCTGATGATGGCCGTGTTCTATCTCAAGGACGCTGTCTTCTACATCCTGTATTCCATTATTCCGCTTGTGGGCGGCATCGGCGTTTCCGCGGCGCTGGGCCGCGTGAGCTGGCTTGGCGTCGGAATATTGTTCGTGACGATGCTGCTCACGTTCCTGCTGGGCATGTCCCTGAGCTTTCTTCTTTCCGCCATTGCATTGCGCTCGGGCGCCGCCGCCGGCGCTGTCGGATTGGGCATTCTGGGGCTCGTGGCCGCCGTCTATCCGCTCGGGATGTTCACGCCGGGCCAGCTGCTCTTTCCTCTGGGTTTCTGGGAGGGCCTCGGATTGCATTATCTCCTGATAGCGGCTGTCCTGACGCTCCTGCTCTCCGTCGCCGCGGTGCTTGCGATGAGGGAGAGGCCCACAGCGCCGGAGGAGCGGTACGGCAGCGTGCTCCTAGAGACGGAAGGCACTTTCTCGTTTGCGGGAACCCTGAGCGTCCTCGTGGCCAAGGAATGGCTCGAGCTCAAGCGCAGCCGGATGCTCGGGGCCGTCTTCACCGGATTCCTCGGGCCCCTGCTTGGCATCTATGCCATCGTGTGGCTGTTCCAGACCGGATTGTCCGTCGTTCTGGACTTCAACATCATATTCTACGGAGGCCTCATCGGTTTCTTCGGACTGATGACGTATTCCTGGCTCACCAACATCGAGCCCAACGAGTTCATGAACGTCCAGCCGGTGACCGTGGACATGGTCGTCAAGGCCAAGCTGGTGCTCTACTTCCTGCTCACGACGCCGGCGGCCCTTGGTTACCTTGCGGCGATAGCGGTGATTAACGGCCAGCTCGCCATGCTTCCGCTGGCAGCAACGGTGGCTATGTCCACGATGGTGTATGTGGCCGCCATCACGGGCAGGATGACCGGCATACGCACAAACACCATGCTCTTCGACGCCAAGGTCCTGGGCAAATTCACCGCGTCCATAGTTCCGCCCCTCATCATCGCAACGCTTGCATCCTTCTGGGCCCGGGACGAGCCAGTGATATCGACGGTCATCCTCGTGGTGATGTCCGTGAACCTGCTCGTGGCGTCCAAGTTCATATTCGACGGGATTGCGGGCCGCTGGCGCACGGAGCCCTTCGGCATATGAGCGGCACCCGACAGCAAACTATATTCCCCAATTAGGCGATTATTGCCCCGAGGCGAGAGCAACATGTTTCCCGGCGGACGCGGAGTGAACCCGCGCCAGGTTCAGGCGCAGATGAAGAAGATGGGGATCAACATGACCGAGCTCGACGGCGTCGAGGAGGTCATCATCAGGATGAAGACCAAGGACCTCATCATCAGGAACCCGTCCGTGACGCTCATCGTCGCGCAGGGCCAGAAGTCCTATCAGGTGGTAGGCGAGCCCACGGAGGTCGAGAAGACCCCGCCCATACCCAAGGAGGACATCCAGATGGTGGCGCAGGCAGCAAATGTTTCCGAGGATGAGGCGCGAAAGGCCCTGGAGGAATGCAACGGCGAGCCCGCCGAGGCCATCGTGAAGTTGTCCGAGAGGAAATGATCGCCTAGCCGCCCTTCGTGAGTATGGCTGACCTGTCCGAGGGCCGGAGCTCTTTTTTCATCTCGCTCAGAAGTGAATCGTAGTAAGCTATCTGCTCGTCTATCTTGGCGAGCTCCTGTTTCTTGACCGTCTTCTCGTCCGCCGACAGATATTTCATCTCGGATTCGAGGTCTTTTTTGCGCAGCTCCCAGCGCTTCCTTTCGTCAAGGGTTGCCACAATTCGGCTGGTGTCTATCGGACTCACTCTCGAATATGAATCGGGAACCGGATTTAAATCATTTTTGGTGGGCTCAGGTTGACAATTTGCGATTGTATCGAAAATATATTTGAGCTTGCCTTTCGATACACTCCAAAGTTACCTTTGCCTTTTATCCGTAACTTTCTCGTATATCTCGGCGGTCCTGCGGGCGACGTTATCCCAGTTGTAGGTATTTTCCACCTTTTTGCGGCCCTCTCGTCCCAGCCTGTCCCGGAGCTGCGGGTCGGCCATGATGTCCGCCATCGACCTTGCCAGTTCCTCCACATCCCCCTCGGGGTAGAGGCAGCCGGAACCCTCGAGGTATTCATCGATGACCCCGACCTTGGAGGCCAGTACAGGCTTGCCCATGGCCATGTACTCGAAAAGCTTGAGCGGGCACCACCAGAGGCCGTATTTCTCGAAAACGGCCTTTCGACGGGCATCCTTTGAAGGAGCGAAGGGCGCCACCAGGAGGCTCGCCAGGTTGAGATGGCCGGGAAGCTCCGAATAGGGAACATTGCCTGTGAAAACGACCCTTTTATCGAGGTCTTTCTTGCGCGCCAATTTCTTGCACTTCTCGAGGTCCTCTCCGCCGCCGCCTATCATCAGAAGCTCCAGTCCCTGATGGTTCGGCGCAATGAGCGAGAACGCCTCCACGAGGTCCAGCGCCCCGTGCCAGGGATGGAATGCCCCGGCGAAGCCGATGACCTCCGTGCCAAGGCCGAGCTTTTCCCTTAGCTTTCCCGTCGGCACGGAGGGATCGAACAGTTCCGGGTCCGCACCGTTGGGCACCACATGGATGGGCGTCCCTGTATGCTTCGATATTATCTTCTTCAGCAGGCCCGTCTGGACGACTATGGCGGATGCGCCATCGAAACCCAGCTTCCGGAAGAAGTTACGGCTCCTGAAGGAAATGCTCCCCTCCGGAAATGCCTCCTCGATGAACGGGCTGTTGACCTCGAGCACGGACGGGATTCCCAGAAAACGGGTCGAGATGGGCGACATGTCCATTCTCATCTCGTGCCGCTCCTGCATTACCTGTATGTTCCCCTCCTTCACGACCCTGCGTATCCATTTCAGGGCGCGGGCCGGCCCCAGAACATCCAGCTGCTTCGGGAGCCGCGGGAACGGGCCGAACGGCAGCGGGTACTCCAGCTCCCAGTCCACATACTTCAGGTCCATGCCCTCCGGCGGCACGGGCGGCTTCGAGCCCGCCTCGGGCGGCTTCATCGCCAACGTGACCCTATGGCCCTGTTTCACGAGATGCCTCGTGAAGTTGAACACATGGACGAACCCGGCGTGGTCGCCGGAGAAACGCTGGTGCTGGGCCAGGTACAGAATCCGCATGGCGTCCAGCCTAGGCCTGTGGCGAATAATAAAATTTTGGGGGCGCGCCCTACGTGTATATGGGCGTGCCCGACGAATGGACGAGGTCCTTGTAGGCCATGGCGATCTGCTTGGTCATCGGTCCCGGCTTCCCGTCGCCGACCACGCGCTCGTCGACGTTCACGATGGGTGCTATCTCGGCGGCGGTACCGGTCATGAACACCTCGTCGGCCGTGTAGACCTCGAACTGGGTCAGCATGGTCTCCATCGCATTGAACTTGAGCTTCTCGCAGATGTCCAGGACGGTGGCGCGGGTGATGCCGTTGAGGTTCGTCACGGTCAGCGGCGTTTTTATCTTTCCGTGCTTTATGATGAATATGTTGTCGGCGGCCGCCTCGGAGACATACCCTTCCTTGTCAAGGAAGAGCGCCTCGTCCGCGCCCCTCTGGTTGACCTGGATGACCGCGATGATGTTGTTCAGGTAGTTGAGGGACTTGATGTTCGGGCTTATGCAGTCCGGCGGGTTGCGGCGGTTGTGGGCCGTTACGAGCTTGAGCCCCTTCTCGTACTTGTCGCCGTAGAGCGATATCGTCGGGTTGGCGATTATGAGCACCGTCGGCTTGGAGCACTTCATTGGGTTGAGTCCCAGGTCTCCCGGTCCGCGGCTGACCACCGGCCGGATGTAGGCGTCCACGAGCTTGTTCTTCCGGCAGGTCTCGAGGATGAGTTCGGAAAATTCCTTCTGGGTGTGTGGTATCTTGAGGTCTATGGCCTTAGCGGAATCATAAAGGCGCTCCACATGCTCGTCAAGCTTGAAGACCCGCTTGTTGTACGCCCTGATGCCCTCGAACACGCCGTCGCCGTACAGAAATCCGTGGTCGAAAACGGATATCTTGGCCTGGCTCTTGGGAACCCACTCTCCATTGAGATATATCACCGTCTCTTCCAACTGACTGCCCCCGTTTCTATAACCGGAAACTAGAATTTATCCTTTCCGGGCGCCCGGTCGTGGAAAGGATAATAACCGATGAATGGGATACCTGATATTCGGGGGGAATGTATTGATTAAAGAGTGCAAGGCCCATGGCTACTTCCGGGCCGAGATGTGCCCGAATTGCAACGATGCAGGCCGGTTCCTGATGAACGACGAGGAGGTGGACCAGCTCGGCAGGATAATGGCCGGCGTACTCCGTCATTTCCCGGAGCGGTTCGAACTCAAGATGGATACCCACGGCTGGGTGGGCATAAGGGCAATGGTGGATTCCGTGCGCGCACGCAGGAACCAGTTCCACTGGCTCCGGCCGCACCACATCCTCGCCCTGGCGGCGACGGACCCGAAGGGGCGCTACCAGGTGGATGAGGAGAATGTGCGCGCCACCTACGGACACTCGATAGACCTGGACCTGGACCTTCCGACGGACAACATCCCCGAAGAGCTCTACTATCCTGCGACCGAGGAGGAGCTGCCCATCCTGCTCGAGACCGGACTGAAGCCCTCTGACAGGAAGCACGTTCACCTGAGCCTCACGCCGGAGAATGCCCGGAACGCCGGAGTCCAGCGGACGGAGAAACCGGTGATATTGCGCATCGATGCGAAGAAGGCCATCAAGAGCGGCGTGGAGATAAAGCGCGCCGGCACGACTGTTTTCATAACCAAAGAGGTCCCTGCGCAGTTCCTAAACAAGCACGAGGGCGGCGACGAAGAGAAGTAGGGGCCGTTTATTCACGGGGGCATTGCGGGCTGCCTGATGCGAATGGTGAAAGGCAGCACGGGCACTCCGAGGCTGTCTTGCTACCCATCACCCATTGATAAGCGCGCCCACCCTCGGTCCGAGGAACTGCCACACTATCAGGAACACGATTATCAGTCCAGTGATCCTGTAGCCGAGCCTGGCGACCCGCTCGCGCTTTTCCTCCTTCCATCCGGGCCTGAGCCGGGCGAAGAGCGCGTTCAGGCAGTCCCGGTAGACCATGCCTCCGTCCATGCGGGGGATGGGCAATGAATTGGTGGCGCCTACCATGAGATTGAGCCAGAAAAGCCAGTAGAAAGTATTGGCGAGTATCCAGAAGGCATCCGGCGGGAGGCCTCCCAGCGGGCCCGATACCGTATATGTGTCCGTCAGCGGCGCCTTGAGGGGCATGAGGCCCAGTATGGGCAGACCTATGAAATAGATGGCCGAGCCCACGAACTTCTCGACTGAATCATAGCTCATGGGCCTCGAGAGCGTCCCGGGCAGGGCGGCAGCATCCACGGAGCCTATTCCGAGGAAGCCCTTGTCGCGGTATTCCTCCTTCGTCACCTTGTACACGTCTTTGTAATAATCGTACTTGTTCCAGAGGGTGGCCTGCTTGACATGCCGCGCGCCCCCCGAGATGAACGTCACCGTCACGGTGTCGTTGGCCTGCGACTGGCCCAGTATCTCGAGGAACCTGCTCTCGCCGGTGACCTCCGGGTCCAGCGTGGAATTGGGCAATGCTATCGCGGTGATGAGGCAATATGGACGGATGCTGGCGTTCCACGCCGGTGAATCCTTGACGACAGATGTCACAAGCACGCCGTCGTCCACAGGCGTGACGGAGCCCATGAAGCCCCAGCAGAATATTCCGGCGCACACGAAGGCCAATATTAGGTTGGATGTCGGGCCGGCGGCATACATCCGCACCCTTTGCCTCCTTGATATCTTCTTGAGCTCCTCCTCGTCCGGCTCCACGAAGGCCCCTATCGGGATGACGAAGAACAGCAATCCCGCGGACTTGACGGTCACCTTGCCGACCCTGAGGAGGACCCCGTGCGCGAACTCGTGGATCATAATGGCTATCGCCAATGCGACGATGCCGTATCCCAGGGGGATGAGCGGGTTGATGCCCGGCAGGCCGATGATGTATTCCGGTCCCGGTGCGGCCGAGACCGGTATCTTCAGCGCCAGCGGCGCTTCCCACAGCAATATGAGCGTGAACAGGCCCATGAAGAACAGGCACATGCCTATTGCGAAGTTCCCAAAGCCGCGGCCGAAGCGGTCGTGGCGCGCGGCGCGGTCGAGGGCCTTGAGCCCCCTCACGGTGCGCCACATCAGGAGCGGACCGAACGCCGAAATCTTGAGCCTGTCCAGTAGGCCAGATTTCCACAGAATGAACACAATGATTGAGTAGATGACTATCACTAGTATGGCGGTTACTATCCCAAATTCCATCGCATTGGGATGCCGCAAGGTGGTAATTAAGGTTGAGGTAATCGTTTGGAAAACGCCCAAAAATGGTACCTACCAAACAACCTTTATTAAGGAGCAAGGGGGATTAAGTGAATCCTGGAGGGCCGGATGACATGAAACAGTATGTTGACGAGATAAAGAAGCTGCCGGACGGGAGCGCCATGAAGGGCAAATTCGCGGTGCGGAGCAAGGAGGCCGTCCGGGACTACAAGTCCAAGGAAGGCAAGTTCTTCTCATTGGTGCTCTCGGACCGCACTGGCAGCATCCCGATGAAGTACTGGGGCGGGTCGAACACCAGGCATGTTGTGGAGCTCTACGCCTCGATATCGACCGGCGACGTGGTCATGCTCACGGGCTCCGTCTCGATAGACCCGTACGAGGGAGCGCAGGTCATCACGGTCAACGAGGGCACCAACCTCCTCAAGCGGGTCGAGAGCGTGCCGCCCGAGGATATGGGCGAATATCTACCATCAACGAAACGGGACATAGGCGCGATGATGGCGGAGCTCGACCGGTACATCGATTCCATCAAGGACCCGCACATCAAGGCCATCCTGGACGCCTTTTTCAAGGACAATGATTTCAGGGTGCGCTACTCGACATCCCCTTCGGCCATCGTGCACCATCACAATTTCATGGGCGGGAATCTGGAGCACTCGCTCGGAGTGCTGAGGGTCTGCATGACGCTTTGCGATTCGTACCCGGAGCTCGACAGGGACCTGCTCATTGCGGGCTCCATCCTTCACGATGTCGGCAAGGTAGTGGAATATTCCGCCAAGGCCTCCATCACGATGACGGACGAGGGCCGTTTCCTGGGCCATGTGACGATAGGCGAGAGAATGGTGGCCGAGAAGGTCGCCATCATCGAGGGCTTCCCGCGGGACCTGTTCATGAAGCTGGGGCACATAATACTCCAGCACCACGGCTCCTGGGACGACAACATCCACAAGGGGATGAAGATACCAGAGGCGGCGGCATTGCATTTCGCCGACGAGGCCGATTCCCAGACGAAGGAGTTCCTGCAGGCCGTGGAGAACGCCCGCGAGTCAGGCGACGCCTGGGTCTACATCCGGGCGATAGGCAACGAGGTCTACACCAAGTAGGTGCGCCCATGACCGAGGATCCTTTGCCGGTACCTTGCATGTGCACGCTCGAGCTGGAATTTTCCTGCAGCGAAGAGGCAAAGCGCGTCGCAGCCTCGCTGGAGCCAGACAACGAAGGCTTCCTCGTCACGAAGTTGAAAGGCAGGATGCTCGTGGTCAAGGCGAAGGCCGGCTCCATCCCCGCGCTTTTGCACACCCTCGACGATTACCTCGCATGCATGGGCATAGCAGCCGGCGTCCGAAAAAGCCTGGAAGATGAATAGCTCAAATCCCTTTCTTAGCGCCGCCGGGGTCCGTCTTCCCGCCATCAGAACCATTTTTTTCATATTCGGCGTCGACGTGAATCAGGCAATGGTCCTTCTCTATCTTATTGCAGAGGCGCTCCCGGACCTTGGCGGCGATGGCATCAGCCTCTTCGATGGGGATGCCGCGCTTCACCACTATATGCATCTCCGCCCGCACCGTGCCGGGCCCTATGTACTCCGCCTTGAGCTTGTGGAGCTTCTTCACCCCTTCCACGGATAATGCTTCCTTCTCGATATCATGAATGAAATCCGGTTCGGGAGAGCGGCCCATAAGGAGGCTCGAGTTCTCCCGGAAAAGGCCTGCCGCGTTGATTGCGATGATGATGGCCACGACGATGGTGGCTATCGGGTCCGCCAGCGGGACGCCCTCGATGATGAACAGCGTGCCCACGAGGGCGGCCACAAGGCCGGCCTGGTCGTTGAACAGCTCCATCAGCTGGGCCTTGGCTGCCGCCCCCGTGAGCTTCTTCCGCATAAGGCTCACCATTGGGATGGCAGCGATCCCCATGGACACTAAGAGCACGCCGACAGCCCATCCCAGGTTCGAATAGACCGTGTCGTGCCCCCACAGCAGCTTCGGGACCGCCTCCTCGAACAGCCTGAAGCTCGTGAACGAGATGAACAGCGTCGCCGCCACCAGGGCCGCCACGAACTGCGCCCTCCCGTGGCCGAAATGGTGCTCCTTGTCCGCCCCTCGCGCAGAGATGCGGGCAGCGACCCACAGGAAACCGGATATGAAGATGTCCGCGAGGGTGTGAAGGGCCTCCGCAAGGACCGCCATCACGCCCGTGTAAAGATATACCGACAATTTGAGGAAGAAGACAACTGCGTAGAGGGCCACGGCGAGCCTGATGGCGCCCAATTCCTCGGAGCTCGAAGAGGACATGTCATTGTCGGGATGTGACTGTGCCGTTTTATTGTTTCCGAGAAGCGGCGCCGAAACCGTTTTCAGCCTGCAGGCCGATGTTCGGGGCGAGGCCGATGCCGGTCAATAAGCCCATTCTGACGGTTGCGAGCACCCTCCTGCTCTTGCTGTGCAATTTCGGCGCCGCCGGGCTGAGCACCTGGAAGGATGCGGGCTCGGACTTTGCGGCCGGCACCCATTCCGGCACCGAGCTCGACGCAGGCGCGGTCCGCCTGGCGATGGACTCGGGGTCGGACCGCAGCTGGACGAAGATGGACAGCATCCACCCGACTCCAAGGTCGGGCCATGGAATGGTCTTCGACTCCGTTAACGGCGTCGAGGTGATGTACGGAGGCAGCTACAGCAACGAGACGTGGACCTACAACATGACCACCAACCTCTGGACGCTCAAGCGACCAGGGCTCACGCCAAGCGCCTGCGGCTCCTTCGCGATGGCGTACGACCCCTCGAGGGGACTGACCCTTCTCTTCGGCGGCGGGGACTCGGCAGCCAGCAGGTTCCATGAGACATGGACCTACAACGCGGCAACCAATGTCTGGACGGACATGGCCCCCGCCTCCTCACCGCCAGCCCTCTCGGCCCTCTCGATGGTCTACGACAGCGGGCGCGGCGTTTTCATCATGTTCGGGGGAATGGACGGCGCCAAGGTCTGGAACGAGACATGGGCCTATAGCCTGGCCACCAACACCTGGACCCGGCTCGCCGTGAAGAACGCGCCATCCCCCCGTTACTCATACTCGATGGCCTACGATGCCTCCGCCGGGCTCACCGTGCTCTGGGGCGGCGTCAACTCCACCTTCTCCGGGACTCTAAACGAGACCTGGACCTTCGATTCAAGGACCAACGAGTGGACCGAAAGGAAGACAGCCCTGTCGCCCGGCACCAGGAACGGCTGCCCCATGGTGTACGATTCCCTGAGCCGCCTCTGCGTCGCCTTCAGTTTGGCAGATAACCAGGTGTGGCGCTTTACCACCGGAAACCACAGCTGGACCCCGGTGGAGAACACCGCGGGGGCAGTTCTGCCAGCGGGAACCGCCCAGGCGTTCGACCCTCGATACGGCATCACTGTGATGTTCGGCAGCGGCAATCCTACCGACGAATTATGGACCTACAGCACATCGCTGGACAGGTGGGCCGTCATCCCGGCCACCAGGGCCCCGACGCCGCGGACGGACCATTCGATGGTCTATGACAGCGTCCATCAATTGACTGTGATGTTCGGGGGCAACAGCACACGCATGAGGACGCTGAGCGACACCTGGACATACGATTCCCTTGCTGACGTATGGAAGAACGTAACGCCGGGGGCATGTCCCCCCGCGAGGGCCAACCATGCGATGGCCTTCGACCCAAGGGGCGGGAATGTCATCCTCTTCGGCGGCTCCGGCGCATCCAACGAACCGCTCAACGACACGTGGGCCTACAACGCCTCCGTGAACTCCTGGCTCAATCGGGAGCCGGCCGGCCCGCCACCGGCGAGGCGCGGCCATAGCATGTCCTACGACGGCTCCACGGGGCTCATAGTGCTCCATGGCGGCGCGGCGGGCGGCCTTCTCAACGACACCTGGGTCTACAACAGCTCTGCGAACACATGGACCCAGATCACGCCGGCGCTCTCCCCTCCCCCGCGGAACGAGTTCGCAATGGACTACGACCCCGGCGCCCGCCTGACGATTCTTTTCGGCGGGTACCTTGGGGGAAAGCCCTCCTCCTCCAACGACACCTGGGCCTTCGATTCCCGCAACAATACTTGGACGAACCTCACTCCTCCGGCGACGTGGCCGTTCCCGATCTCCTCGCATGCGATGGTCTACAGCGCCGCCCTCGGAGGCCTCCTGTTCTTCAGCGGCTTTGAGTCCTACGTCTCCGGGGTCCACAACAACACCTGGCTCTACACCTATGCAAACAATACATGGACTAGGCTCTATCCGCCAGCCTGGCCTCCCTGGCGGTACGGTCATGCAATGGCATACGACAGCGTGACCGGCGCAGTAATTGTGAACGGTGGCAGAACTGCGCTGACCACGGAGAGCGACACCTGGTGCTTCGGCCTTAGGGGCCGGGTCCTTGCCGGAACCTACACTTCACGCCCCTATGACACGGGCGGCGGCGCCTACTTCGGCTCGCTGGCCTGGGATGCGGATTTGTCGCCCAACACGTCCATCAGGTTCCAGCTGAGGAGCTCGGAGAGCCTGGCGGGCCTCAACACGAGCAAATTCACAGGCCCGGACGGCTCCTCCCAGAGCTATTTCACATCCACCGGCACCAGAATCCCGTCATTGCACAACGGCACGCGCTGGCTCCAGTACCGCGCATATCTGAGCACGACCAGTACCAGGGAGACGCCTGTTCTCCGGAGCGTGAGCATCCGCTACAATCTCATACAATCCCTGATAGTGACGTCGCCCGGCCCGGGCGATGAATGGAACGGGTCCGGTTTCCACGAGATAAAATGGAATGCCACGGACCGTGACGGCGACGCGCTTGTGTACGATGTCTATGCGACCAACGGCGGGACCGTGAACATCACCCTGGCCCAGAGCCGCCCCTCCGACAAGTTGGCATGGATGACGAACGCTACTCCGAACGGCCGCTACAGGATTCTCGTCGTGGCCCGCGATACGAATCCCGAGATCCCGCTGACGGTCTACGGCTACTCGGGCGAGTTCGGAGTCGCCAACGAGCTGCCCGTGCCGCCCTCCTGCAGGATATTCTCCCCCTCGGAAGGGCAAGAGCTCCGGGGCCTCGGAGACATCAATGGCAACGCCACAAAGGGCTCAAAGGATCTCGAACATGTCGAGCTCAGAATGGACGGCGGAATGTGGTATAACGCAACGGGAACGGACAACTGGACCTCGCAGCTCGACACCACCCTTCTTGCGAAGGGCAGGCACACCATCGAGGCAAGGGCGTTCGACGGCAATCTGTATTCCGCGAACGCCATCGTGAATGTCACGGTCAACAACTCCAAGCCTCCCAGGGTGCCTGAACTGGTCACGGCCGGAGAATTCCCCATATGCCTCATCATAACCTTGCTTGCCATCATCACCGAAGGCTTCGTGGCCGCAAAAGACCAGCAGAACAAGAGAAGGGAGGCTCGCGAAAAAGTGGCCAGACAGGCCGGACCAACGCCGGCGGCCGGCATCGTGCCGACCGGGCGGGTCACGCGTCGTCGATGACGTATTCCTTCCACTTCTCCCCGACGGCCTTCTTCTTCTCCTGGAAGTCCCTGAGGAACGCCTCTACGAGGGCAGCGGCCTCCTTCTTGCATGTGCCGCACATCCGTTGCCCACCTCTGCAGGCCTCGGATATCTCCGCCAGTTTTGCGTCGTCGTCTATCAGATGATAGAGCAGCATCTCGAACACGCTGCAGAGCTCGGGCTTCCCGCCGTTCTTCTTCTGCTCCTCGATGGACATGGCACCGCCGGTCTTGGCGCGCATGACCTTCTTGGCCCCATCCGCAGGCGGGTCTGAAAGGAACACAGCCGTTTCAGGCTTGGAAGAGGACATCTTGTCCCCCGTGAGGCCGGTGATGAACCTGTGGTAGGTCGACGACGGCATGAAGAACGTGAACGGGTTACGCTTCCTCTCCAGCGCTATCATCGCGGCATCCAGAACCGGGACATCCTTCGCCTCGGCGTCCTCGACATACAGCGCCTTGTACGCCACTATCTTCTTCAGTTTCTTGAAACCGGCCTCGGACGCGACGGACTCCGCCACCTTGAGCAGGCCCTCGACATCCTCGTCACTCTTGACGAATATCCCGACCTTGCCGTCCTTGGCGACCGTGACGTTGCACAGCCTGTTCGCGAACGCTATGTCCCTCGTGAGGCGCATGTGAGGGTCCTGGTCCACGCCCACGGGCACGAGCGTCGGCCTCGGGCCTCCGTATTTCTCCAGTTGGACATGGAGTATGTCCCCGACCTGCACGAGCGGCGCGAACATGTGGCTCATGTTGGTGCCGTCGTCCATTCCGTAGATGGCCTTCATCGTTGAGAAGTTCACCTTTCGGCCCATGAGGTAGGCCAGGTCCTTTACGGCCTTTCTTGTGGACTGGAAATAGATCTGGACGCGCTTTTTTTGCAGTCCGAGCGCTATGTACGACTTGATGTACTCCTCGACGGCGATGGTGCGCCCCTTCTCGAGGGGCGTGTTGCGCGTCGCGTAGGCCTCTATGTCCGCCACGCAGATGAACAGGTCCGCGCCCAGCGAATGGAAGTAATTCGCCTGGTCCAGGACCATCTTGTGGCCCAGGTGCATGTTGCCGGAGGGCATCAGGCCGGTCAGCACCGCAAAGGGCTTCTTGCCGTCGATGGCCCCCTGTATCAGGTCGAAGCCCCGCTGGCCGAAGACGACGCCCCTCCGGAACATCCTCTGGGGGTTGGGGAGCTTCGAGCCGTCGAACTTCTCTATCCCGAATTCCTCAAGAAGCTTGTTGTAGTCGGCGAACTGGGTGCCCACCCAGGGGTCGATTCTCATGGGTTCCGGATGGCCACTCCATCCTTTTTAGCTTGTCGGGCTCCACCATCCCGAATGCCCTGATTCGCGGGAATGGTGCCGTTGGCACGATGCCCAACGATATATGATTGTTTAAATACCGCCCCGCAAATGGAGATGGTGGTGCCAAGGATGAAGGCCGTTCAGGTGCTCGTGCTGTTCGTGGTCATCGCAGGCGCATTCTCGTTGATGCCGTATGCCCCTGCGGCGGAGCCGCGCTTCATCAATATCCCCGGACAACCCGTGGAGCCCGGCTCCACGGTCACCCTGACCTCGGACTATGTCTTCGATACCGGCGTCGTCACCGCCAGGATAACCCAGAACGGGGTGGCGCACTTCTCCACCTTCAGCATGGACAGCAACCATGTCGCCAACTGCATGGCCGCGGCCTGCAGGGACCCGTGCAACGAGTCCTACGTGTACGCAGAATACAGGGACGCGGACGAGGTGGCCCAGCTGTCCATGACTGTAATCTACAACGTCACCGTCGCTGGCAGCCTTGCCACCGAGGGCACAAGCCTAAAGCTCCTCGTCTATGAGATCTACGGCAACGATGTCTCCGTCCTCCTAACAGGGATGAAGGGCGGGGCGGATGCAAGCCTCAATTGCAGCTTCCCGGTCAGCAAGCTGGCGGCATCCAAGGTCGGCATAGGAGCGCTCATGCAGCCGCAGAACAGCAGCTACTGCCAGAACGACAGCATCCCCATCTATGCGCTCGGCTACAATTCCACGGTCGAGATTGTAATCAAGAACGCAGCGGGCAAGACCGTGACCCAGCTCACGGCGGAGAGCAAGGGGATGCTGGCCTATGCGGAATGGATGGTACCCAAGGACCAGTCTCCCGGCAACTACACGATATCCGTCAAGCCGGCGGGAGCGAACCTGGACGGCCTCGGGGCTTCCGGTGCGTTCTCGCTCAACATGGAGCTCGAGAAGGCCGCGGCAGGCATGGGCGGGCCCAAACCACCTTCAAACAGCAAAGCCGTCGTCAGCATGCCGGGCTGGGCCCCGATTGCCACGGTGGCAGCGGTCCTCATTGTCGGAGTTCCGATAGGGGTCCTGCTCATCCGCAAGAAGAAGGACTGAGCGGTCCCCCTGCTCCCCTGTTCCGACACGGGC
>Ga0315283_10001667_pt1 | contig 18050 bp, 16 predicted proteins | sample YL17G09_0_MG_FD_204541 | JGI IMG/M metagenome (GOLD analysis project Ga0315283, IMG submission 204541) | Sediment microbial communities from Yellowstone Lake, YNP, Wyoming, USA - YL17G09_0 | ecosystem: Environmental > Aquatic > Freshwater > Lake > Sediment | place: USA: Wyoming | collected... | reverse complement strand
ACGGTCACTTCCACGGGCCCGTCGCCGTATCCGGCGGGGACCGAGGCGATAGTGAGCTGGGTGCTCGAGTCTACCTTCCAATTCGCGGTGGAGACGTCCACCTTGCCCACCCGGACCCTGGTCGCTCCGCTGAGCGCCGTCCCGGTGACGACGAGTCTGTTCCCTCCGCCTACCGGTCCGTTCGTGGCGCTCAGGCTGGTCACCCGCGCGCTGCTGAGACTCTTGACTTCCCGGAACACGGGCCATCCGATGCCGACGAAGTCGACCCTGATGACCGCGGTGGCGTGGCCCTTGATCGCCCCGCTGGTCGCGGCGGGGAGGCCTGTCGACTTGGCGAAGAGGAGCACGCCTTTGTCGCGAGCCAGGAAGGCGGCGGTCGCTTCCCCGTCGGGGTAGTCCTCGCCGGTGACCAGCCCGAGGTGGGCGTAGGTCAACCACCCTTGGGCGACAGCGTAGTCGGCGAGTTCTGCGCAGGTCTCGTAGCGGCCGTCCGGATCGCTCGTGCTGGCGGCTCCGACGATCCGCTTGCTCACGGTGAAGCCGTTGACTCCAAGCGCGAGGTCGGTGCCTACGACGAGCCCGGAGGCGACGCCCATATCGGCGATGGCGTCCTTCGCGGACTGCGGAAACGGCCCGGCGGCCGGGGTGAGCAGCAGCGGCCAGCCTTGAGCGGCGGCCAGTGCGGAGGCGGCCAGAGCGGCGCCATAGCTGTCGCCGGGAGCGATGATCACCTTCGACACCGTTCCCAGCTTGCTCTTCACCGCGCGGGCGACAAGCGCGGCGGTCTCATAGCGGTCCGCGCCTTTCAGGACGACGATAGCCGCCGCGTCCGTGAGAGCCGGCACGGCGGCCTTGACGCTGGACACGAAGGTGGAGGGGAGGCCCACCAGGAACACCTTGGCCGGGTGCAGCCGGGTGAGCTCGGAGGCCACATCGGCGCTCAGAGCCGAGGCGGATGTCAGCAGGAGCGGGCCGGAGTATGCCTTGGCGAGCACCGCTGCCGCGAGCGAATCGGCGTAGCTGTCGACGCTCGTGATGACGACCGCCGGAACGCCGCTGGAGAAGGCCTTGCCTGAGAGCGAGATAGCGTTGGCCACGTGACCGCTACTCGAGTTCACCGGGGTGTTCAACGTGGGGGCCGCCAGGCAGATGGCGGAACTCGCTACCAGTGCCAGCGAGAATACGAGCAGGGCCAGCCCGACATAGATCGTTCTCTTGGTCGGCCGCATGGGAACCCTCCAGGTGCTCGAACGTCGCCGATACTCTCCGTATCGGCCGGAACCGGGGGTTCCTGAAGGAAAACCCCCGGCTATTTGACCACAGCGACCGTCGTCTACGGCAGGCTGCTGGTGATGTCCACAGCGTCGATGTTCACACGCGTACCGCCTGATCCCCCGGCCTGGCCGGTCCACGACAGCACCACTTTGTGCGTGCCGGCTGCAAGCGTGCTGGTCGTCCATACCTTCTGCATCCGCAGCGTCGAGGAACTCGAGAAGTCGATCGTTCCCTTGTCCACTCCGTCGACGCTGACCTGTGCCTTGCCCTGGGTGAAACCGGTGGTGGCGATGAGGTCGAGCTTGGTGCCGCTGAACGAGATCGATGCGCTCGCCGGGGAGTCGGCGTATGAGTACGACCCGCCGGAAGCTCCGCTGGTGGTAAACGTCACCCAGTCGCCGAGGTAGAGGATCTTCCCGTCGGTCTGCTCGTAGCGGGTGGTAGTGGGGCTCGGCGGGGGCGCGGAACCGCCGGTCAGAGTACCGGCCACCTCGATGGCGTCGACGCTTATGTACTTGCCGGCGGCGTTCGTCGCATCCCAGGATATCTTGACGGTGTGCGGGCCCCCCACAAGGGTCCCGGTATTCCACACCCTCTGCTGGTAGGCGACGGCGGAGGCGGCGAGATCGATCGTGACCGGGTCTCCACCGTCGAGGCTGACCCTCGCCTTGCTCAGCGTGGTGCCTTTGGTGGCGATCCAGCCGAGATAGGTGCCATTGAACGAAATAGTCGCCGAGGCGCTGCTGGTCTTGGCGCGCAGGTAGCCGGCGCCGGAGGCCGCGTTGGTCGAGAACGTATACCAAGTCCCCGCATACGCGATGTGAGAGTCGCTCTGTTCGTAGCGGGCCGTGCCGTTCGGCAGTGGCGTCTCGTTGTACAGCGGAGCGTTCACCAGGCTGTCATAAGGATCCATGGAAGCCGAGGACATGGAGGTGGTCCCGTGGATCTCGAAGTGCAGATGCGGTCCTGTCGACTCCGCGTTGCCGCTGTCTCCCACGTATGCTATGAACTGACCCCGCTCGACGTGTGCGCCCGACACCAATCCGGGGGCGAAGGCGTTCGCGAGGCCGCCCCGGCCATCGTCGGTCCCCGGCGTGTCGTTGTTGATGTGGATATAGAAGTATCCGTGTCCGTCATCTCCCGCCAGCCACAGGGAATAGTCGGGCACTCCGCCGTAGGTGCCTACGCGTAGCGTCACCCTGCCGCTGACGCACGCTAATTCCTTCGTCATCTTGGCGGCCATGAGATCGCTGCCCTGATGCAGGTGGCCGACGCGGGGGGCGAGGTAGTCGTGTAGTACGGTGACCCGCTTCTCCAGCGGGAAGACCATCGGGATGGTCGTAGCCGAAGCTCGGCCGGTGAGGGGGCTGCCGAAGACGAGAAGGACGGCCAGCAGACCCACCGCTGCCGTGCCGACACATAGTCTCCGCCGCTTGCTACTGGTCGAACGTGCCGAGGATGGCATTGTCCTGACCTCCTTGCTCTTGCCCGCAAACGGGCGACGTCCAGGTTGGGGTATCAGGTAGGGGGCAGATGAATGTGACATCGGCATCGCGGGGACGCCGCTTTAAGGTGTCCCAGCCTATCAGCGAGGGCAGGCGGAAGCGAAACCGGCTTTCAGGTGGGCGTCAGGTGGCGCCGCGGCGGCGAGCCGGGGCGCGGCCCCGGGGGGTTGGGCGAAAGGCGTCTAGGTGAGCAGGGAGGCGGAGCGGGGAAGCGCTATTTATTCGGCTGTGTTAGGGCGATCCAGTTGCCCTCGAGGTCCTTGAACCAGGCGGCTTTGCCGTGGGCGTCTTCGATGACCCCGTCGATGGTCTTCAGATTCGGCATATCCAACTCTTCGAAGCGGACGCCGTGTTTCCGGAGATCCCCCATCTCCTTGTCGAGGTCCCTGACGACGAGCGTGGCCTTCGTAGCACCGCCCAACTCGGCCCTGGTCTCGTACACCATCAACTTGGTGCCGCCGAGGGAGTAGATTGCCTCATCTTCGGACCTGGCCTCATCCAAGGGAGTGAGTCCCAGCATCTTCTCGTAGAAGGTCCGGGCCTTGCGGAGGTCGTGTACCGGGATGACTGCCATGACCGTAGCGTCCTCTAGCATGGAGACTCCTTTCATCGTGTGGGTCAGAACTTCGTATACCCAAGAAAGGCCGAGTCGAGTCGCAGGGCGGGGCCGGGCTGCTGTCCCGCACGTGCGAGTAAACTAAGTGAAGATAGAGGGAAGGGGGTCGGTTGCCGCGTAGGCTCTTCTTGCTCGTCGCGTTCTTGCTGGCGGTTGCCGCACTGACTGCCCTCGGATGCGGGGGTGTTCTGCGGCCGCTCGTGGTCCCCACCTTGCCGGCGGAGATCCCTGCGTATGGTTCGGTGGATCCTGCCACCGGCCTGCACATGACCGGCACGCCCGTCGTGATCGACGTCAAGACGTATCGATTGAAGATAGACGGCAAGGTCGACCACCCGCTGGAGCTCACCTACGACGATTTGCGCCTCATGCCAAGAGTGACCGCCTCACCCACGCTCGTCTGCCCGGGGGTGTTCGAGGACCATGCTGCCTGGTCGGGGGTGCCGCTCAAGACGTTGCTCGAGAAGGCCGGCGTCCAGCCGGGAGCCACGAAGATCCAGATGAAGGCGGCCGACGGTCACTACGGCTACCTTCGCTTGGACCAGGCGCTCAAATCGGAGAACTTCCTTGCGTACGAACTGGGGGGCCAACCTCTGCCGGTCCTTCACGGATTCCCGCTTCGCGCGGTGCTTCCCGGCCAGACCGGGACTCTGTGGGTCAAATGGTTGCTCGAGATCGTGGTGCAATAGGGGCGCCGGTCGCTGTGCGGCCGGCGCCCCGCGAGCCCCTGTGGTCTGCGATGCGGGTTTACCCTGCCAGGACCGCCGAGAAGATCTGCCAGGCCAGAAGTGCCTTGGCGGTCAGGCTAAGGATGATGTACACCTTCTCGCCGAAAAGGTAGTCCCTCCACTTGCCCACCTTCTTGTACTGCAGGATCATGTTGACCGCGAAGGTGTTGAAGAATACGAACAGCGAGAAGATGATCCCGTAGACGAAACCCGGAGGGTTCTGATCGCCGAACCCGGGGGTCCATACGTAGATCAGGACTCCGATCCAGGGGATGATCCCGGCGAAGCAGCCGAAGTAGAACGACAGCCAATTCGGCTTTCCTGGTTGCTCGTATTTCTCCATCAGCAGGCCGAACAGGACCATCGCGGCGTTCACGCCGAAGATCGCGATGATGGCCGCCAGGTCGGTGATGCCGCAAATCATGCCGATGAGCACGATCATAAGCGACGAACTGATGGAGTACTCGATCCAGCGACCGTAGTTGCGATTGAGCAACAGGTTGCGTTTGTACCAGCCAAAGACGCCGGGCGAGGCGATGATCAGGAGTGCCAGCGCCGATATGGCCATGAACGCGAACACTCCCCAGCCAAGAGGGAACCCACCGAGCTCGTGAAGTTCCGGTTCGGTTCCGGGTGGTCCGGTCATCCAAGTGGCTACGATCGGGATCGAGAAGCCGTTCTGTAACAGAGCGATGACGACCGCCTGCGCGGCCAGGATGAGGCCCACCACGATGTTCCACCGGCGCAGGTTGCGAAAACGGGGCTCGAGATCGAGCGCGGCTCCCGCCGGTCCCAGGTCTTCCGCGGTCCCCTTCATTCTTACCCCCTCTTCAGTTCGGATGGTCGCTGCCGCGAGACTCTCTGCGTTGATTGTAGAGACGAGGGACTCGGCTTTGCAAGGGACGCCGGTGCGACTCTTCGCGGCGCAAAGGTCACGTGAAGCTCGCGAGGGTCCAGCTAAGTGGTGATAGGCTACTAGTGAGAGACCGGCAATAGGCTGCGTCGGGGAGGCAGGGTATGAAGGTACTAGTCGTGGGCGCGGGCATGCAGGGCCATGTTCTTACCTGGAATCTCGCCCGCAATCCAGCGGTCACCGAGATCGTCCTGGGCGACTACGACGAGGGCCGGGCGCGGCTGGTCGCCGGCAGAGTGGGCGCGGGCAAGGCAGAGCCGATCTTCCTTGACGCAAGCGACACGAAGGCCGTGGCCGAGGCGGCCCGGGGCGCCAGGCTGGTGGTCAACGCGGTCATCCCCGAGTACAACCTCTCCATCATGCGCGCCTGCCTGGAGGCCGGCGCCGCCTATCAGGACATGGCGTCCGGACAGACCCGGACCAAGACTATCGACGAGGCCTACCTCGAACAGCTGACGTTGGCCCCGGATTTCGAGAAGAGCGGCCTGCTGGCCTTACTCAGCACCGGGATGGATCCCGGTTTCACCAATACCCTCGCGGCGAACGGCTACGAAGACCTCGAGCGGTGTTTCGAGATCCGCATCAAGGACTACGCCATCTTCGATTCGCCGGTGCCGCTCCAGGTGTGGTCGCAGGAGACCTACTACACCGACTGTGCCCAGCCCCCGCTCCTGTACGAAGACGGCGAGTTCAAGCGGGTGGAGATCTTCGGGCGGCGCGAGCGCTACGCGTTCCCCCCGCCGTTCGGCATCGGGACGGTGATATGCCACGACCACGAGGAAGTGAGCACGCTGCCTCGCACCCTTCCCCGCCGTTGGGGGGACAAGGGCCTCCGCTACGTCGACTTCAAGATGGGCGGCCCGGAGGAGGGGTTGGACGCCGACCTCGCCCTGGTGGCCTCGGGGATGACGAGCAAGACCCCCGTTACCCTGAAGGATGGCTCCCAGGTGCGGCCTATCGACGTGTTTGTCGCCACGCTCCCCCCCAACCCTCCCATGGAGGACTTGGCCGCTCTGGCTCTATCGGGCGCGATCACCGACCACGGGGTGCTCACGGTCGACTGCATCGGCGAGCGAAGGGGCAAGCCCGCGAGCATCAGCTACGCCATCTTCGCCCCGGACATCAAGTGGGTGAACGAGCGGATCCCGGGAGCCACGAGCGTCTCGTACGGGACGAGCACCCCAGCCTCGATCTACGCGGAACTGATCGTCGAGGGACGCATCGCCGAGACGGGGCTTCTCTGTCCGGAGGAACTGCCCCGAGCGGCGCGCGACGCCTTCGTGGCCGAGTGCGGGCGGCGGGGCCTGCCGGTGACCCGGTCCGAGACCGTGACGGTCAACTGACCAACGTGAGCTTGCAGCATGACACCGCGGCCGGCGGCAAAGGCCGCGCCGCTTGGCTTCCCTTCGCCGCCCTCGCCCTGCTTGCCCTCATCTGGGGCTACAACTGGGTGGTCATGAAGGTGGGCATGGCGTACACCGAGCCCTTCACCTTCGCCGCCCTTCGCACCTTCTTCGGCGCGGTCTTCATGTTCATCCTGCTTCCCCTGTTGCACCGGCGGCTGCGGCCACAGGCTCTTCGCCTGACCATCCTTTTCGGCCTGTTGCAGACGGGCGGCTTCGTGGGGCTCACGATGTGGGCCGTAAGCCTTGGGGGCGCCGGCAAGGTGTCGATCCTGGCCTACACCATGCCTTTCTGGCTGCTGATGCTCGCCTGGCCCATCCTGCACGAACCGGTGCGCGGGCTGCAGTGGGGGGCGGTCATCTTCGCTCTTGCCGGTCTGGTCTCGATCCTGGGCCCCTGGAACATGCATGGGCTGAAAAGCAGCCTGCTGGCCGTGACAGCCGGTTTCGTGTGGGCCGCGAGTTCGATCGTGGTGAAGATCATGCGGAGCCGGCACGACATCGACCTACTGACGCTGATCGCCTGGCAGGGGCTGTTCGGCTCGATACCGCTGATCATCGTAGCGCTTTTGACCGCGACGAAGCCGGTGGAGTGGAGCGGCACGTTCATCGCCGTTCTCTTGTTCAACATCGGGCCGGCCAATGCCCTTACCTGGGTGTTGTGGCTCTACATTCTCCACAGCCTGTCGACCGGCACCGCCGGCCTCAGCAGCCTGGCCGTTCCCGTCGTCGGCGTGGTGGCGGCCTGGATACAACTGGGGGAACGGCCCGGAGCGCTGGAGGCGGCCGGCATGGGACTCATCGTCATAGCCCTGGCTATCCTGACCGCCCGGGAACTGGCGGCGAGTCAGACGAGATTCGTCGAGCCGGCTGCGCCCGAGGCGGCAGCCGGCCGGGGGACGGTCTCGATGGTCGCGGAGGGAGACCCGGACGGGGAGGCCCTGCCACCCGGCTAGGAAGGCGCGGCCGCCTATGGCCGCGACGCCCGTGACCGCGAGGCCCGCCGGGCCGGCCCGGCTACCCGGCGCCGCCGCCCGCGTGCCCAGGCGCACGCACCGTGCAGCCACTCTCCCGCGCTATCCCGCGGATCATCGAGCCGAAGATGAGCTTGTGCGCCGGCCAGAGCGAGAACCAGTAGAGGTGGCCGTAAAGGCCTATGGGGTCCCACATCGCCGTCTGGACCACGCGGGTGCCGCCGTCCGGCAACGGGATACATTCGAACTGCAGCCAGCCTCGGCCCGGCCCCCGCATCTCGGCGGCCAGGAGCAGCAGGCGGTCGGGCTCCAATTCCTGCACCCGCCAGAAGTCGATGGTATCGCCGGGGATGACGCAGGCGGGATCGCGGCGGCCGCGGCGCAGCCCGACACCGCCGCTCGCCTGGTCGAGGAGGCCGCGGAGCGACCACAGCCAGGTCCATGCATACCAGCCCTTCTCCCCGCCTATGCAGAGGATGGCCGAGAACGCCTGGGCGGGTGGGCAGTCGAGTTCGAGGGTACGCTGCTCCAGATAGCGGCGGCCGGCCTTCTGGGGGCCGTGGCCGTGCGGGGCCGGCGAGCTCGAGTGGGCGTCGCTCCACCGTGTCTCGGCGAAGGCTCGGTCTTCGTTGGCGAGGGCGCGCTTGATCGCCGCCTCCACGCCCATCGGCTTCACCTTCGGAAAGTCTCGAGCTGCAGCGTCGCTCGTCACTACCGTCTCGTTTCGCACCCCTTCGAGCAGGTGTCGCCCGACCCGGTAGTAGAGAGGAGTGACCAGGGCGAGCCAGGCCGCCGACAGCCGGGGCGTGAGCAGGGGCACTCTCACCACCGCTCGCCTCAGTCCCTGGGACCGGGCGTAGGCCTGCATCATCCCGCCGTAAGAGACCCGGTCGGTCCCCCCGATCTCGTAGATGGCGCATCGGTCGGAGAGACCCACGTCCAGTGCGGCTATCAGGTAGCCCAGCACGTCCTCCACGGCGATCGGCTGAGTGAGGTTCTCGACCCAGCGCGGCGTGATCATCACCGGAAGCCGGTCGACCAATCCCCGGATCATCTCGAACGAGATCGACCCGCTCCCCAGGATCACCGAGGCCCGGAACTCGATCGTCTCCGCCCCGCTCTCGCAGAGCAGGCGCCCGACATCCTGCCGGCTGGCCAGGTGGGAAGAAAGGCCCTCTTCTGCTTTCCCCAGCCCCCCGAGGTATATGATCCGGCGTGTCCCTGCATTGCGGGCCGCCTCGGCGAAGCTCCTGGCCGACGCCAGTTCCCGCTCGTAGAAGTCCCCGGTCCCGCCGGCCATCGAATGGACGAGGTAGTAGGCGGTATCCACGCTGGCGAAGGCGTCGACGAGCGAGGCGGGGTCGAGCAGGTCTCCGCCCACCACTTCGGTGCTCGCGGCGACGCGCGGGACAAACGACGCCGGGGCGCGGGTGGGGCGCAAACGCTCCGGATCTCGAGCGAGGACGCGAAGCGGGCGTCCGGTCTCTTCGAGCGGCCGGATGAGCCGCCCGCCGATGTATCCGGTTCCGCCGGTGAGAAGAATGAGTCGGGTCGCTTCCATCAAAGGCAGATTCTACGCCTGGTCGCCCCGCGCCGAGGCCCGGAGATCAGTCGGCGCCGAGCACTTGGCGCATCACCGGCTCGAGCCTCTGCGCGTCACGGGCCTGGAAGTAGCCTTCCCAGGGGTCGTCTTTGAGCCTGCGCAGCCTGTTCGCCAGAGTCGCGACCGTGTAGCTGTCGGGGCGGATGCGGCCGCTCAATTCGGACCATCTGAGGGGGACGGCCACGGTCGCTCTTTCTCTTGCCCGCGTCGAGAAGGGCGCGATGGAGGTGGAGCCGCGATTGTTTCGTACGTAGTCCACGTAGATCTTGCCCGGGCGCTTGGCCTTGGACATGTTGGCGGTGAAGCGGTCGGAGGAGAGCTCGACCATGATCTCGGCCACCCGCCGGCAGAACTGGCCCACTTCCTTCCAGCCTTCGTTCGGCGTCAGGGGCACGACCACATGCAGCCCCTTGCCCCCGGTGGTCTTGACGAAACTCTCCAGGTGTACGGAGCTAAGCACTTCCCGCACGAGGCGCGCGCCGTCGGCCAGCGCTGCCCACTCCACGCCGGGGCCCGGGTCGAGGTCGAACACCACCATGTCGGGCCGCTCGATATCGGGCCATGTGGAGCCCCAGATGTGGATCTCGAGCACGCCCATCTGGGCGAGCGCGGTGAGACTCCCGGGGCCGGTGACGGTCAGGTAGGGAGCGGGGCCGCCCGACTCGGTGATCATCACCCGGCCGACGGGTCCCGGAAAGTCACCGGCGGGATGCTTGTGGAAGAAGCAGCCGCCCTGCCTGCCCCCGCGTTGCGGCGTCTCCGCCTCCCCGTCGTCGACTCCGCTGGGGCAGCGGAGCATAGCGATGGGGCGGTCCAGCACGTAGGGAAGCATGCGCTCGGCGACCAGGTCGTAGTACTCGACGAGGTCTCTCTTGGTCACGCCGGCATCGGGCCAGAACACGCGATCTGGGTGGGTGATACTGACCCCGTTCACGGTCAGTCCCGCGGTGTTCGGCATGGGCACCTCCGTAACAACATCGGCCCGCTCGGCAGATTCCTCCTATCCCGCGCCGCCCGCCGCCGGGCGCGGGCCCTGCTGCTCCTTGGCGCGCGGCGCTCGCCTCTCCTCGACGCTGCGCCTCAGCAGAGCCATGATATCGGCCACCTCCGCGCCTTCCTGACGCACCGGTCCTTTGGGCGCCGTGATCTTTCCGCCCTTCACCTTCTCGTCGATCATCCTCAGGAGGTCATCATGGTAGGTGTCGCGGTACTGCTCCGGCCGCCATTCGCCGACCATCGCCTCCACCAGAAGCTCCGCCATCTTCAGCTCCTGATCGGTCACCGCAAGGTCGTCCAGGTTCTCGCTGGGTAGGTCGAGATCGGCCGCGTCGCGCAACTGGTAGGGCCAGCGGAGAGTGTAAGCCAGGATCACCGGCCCGTCCGCGAGCACCGCGCACAGATGCTGCCGCTCCCGGATGACGATCTTGGCCACCCCGACCTTGCCGGTTCGCCTGATGGTCTCGCGGAGCAGGGCGTACGCTCTCCGTCCCACCTTGGACGGTTCCGTGTAGTAGGGGGTGTCGTAGAACGCAATGTCGATGTCCCCGCCGTCGACGAACTGCATGATGTCGATGCTCTGCGTCGCCTCGACGTTCGCCCGCTTCAGATCGACGGGCTCCAGGACGACGTATTGGTCTTTTTCGTACTCGTACCCTTTGACGATGTCCTCCAAGGCGACCTCGTGCCCCTCATCATCGACGTGCTTGTTGTGCACGCGCTGCAGGTCGTCTCGATGGAGCATGTGGAAGGAGACGTTGTCCCGAGCGTCTTTCGCGGGGTAGAGCGATACGGGGATGGTCACCAGCCCGAAACTGATAGCCCCCTTCCAAAGCGCGCGAGCCATAGTCCTCTCCTTGCCGTCAGCCCCGGGAGACCACTCCCACTACGTCGATCTCGACGAGGAACTCGGGTTTGGCCAGCCCTACCTGCATGAAGGTGCTGGCAGGCGGGTTCTCCACCAGCAGGGGAGCGTACTTCTGGTAGTACTCGAGCTCGGTCTTGCGCATCTTCGGATAGTCCTCGAGATTCTTGAGCATCATCAGCGTCTTGACGATGTTGTTCATGCTGCTGCCCGCTTCGTCCATGACGGCCCGCACCTTGTCGAGGGCGACGATCATCTGCTCCTCGAAGACGTCGGTCTCGACCTTGATGAGCTCGTCGTTCTGCCCCTGGCACCCCGAGACGAAGATGAGGTTGCCTACGACGACCGAGTTCGCAAACTTCGGGTACTCGGCGGGGAAGTTGGGGTACACGAGCTTTTTGCCCCCCCAGTACGCGGGATAGAACTTCACTTCTTCGGTCATCGCGAGGCCTCCTTGGCGTTCTTTCGTCTGGCGACCGGTCGATCGCCTGTCTACAATGTGGCGAGAGGAACGCGTCTCGTCAAGAGGGGCCGACGACTCCGAATCCATCGGCGCGATCCGGAATGCGGTCGACCTCAGGATGACCTTCATCGACACCGCCCCTGCGTACGGCCTGGGCTACTCTGCGCCTGCCCGGCGCCGGCTCGCCTTCACTCGGCCAAATGGATGCCCGCCTTCTGGATGTTGAGGTGGGCCATCGACGACTCCGGCGTGGCTCCGTGCCAGTGATTCTCGCCCGCGGGGATATACACGATGCAGCCCGGGGTGACGACGTACTCCGTCTCTTTCGTGGCCACGATGCCCCGTCCCTCGGTGATGTAGAGGATCTGTTCGGAGTCGTGGGTGTGCCAGTTGAGTCTTCCCCCGATCCCGAACGTGGTGAGTGAGGCGGCCCAGCCATCGGAGTCCTGCATGGTCAATAGCCGCCGCCCGCTGACCGGCGCCTGCTTCACGATGATGTCGTTTTCCGGCGCCATGGACACCGGATACACCGCGCTTTCCTCAATGACTATCATTCCTCACTCCCTTGCACACGCACCTTGACGCCCGCCGCTTCTTCCAGGGGAAGAATCACTCCGTCCACTCCTTTGTCGCCCAGACCCCCGGTCACGGCGGCGGCGAGGTCGGCCTCCACCGCCTGCGCTATCGGGAGCGGCACGCCATACTCGTCGCCCAGTCCCAGAGCGAGCCGGATGTCTTTGTGGGCCAGGCTTATCTTGAACCCGGGTGCGAAATCGCCCTTGAACACGGTCCGAGGATACTGCTGGAGGCTCCAGTTGTTTGCGGTGCTGACGCTCAAGAGGTCGAAAAGCACCTGCGGGTCGATACCGGCCCGGGTCCCGAGGACGAGGCCCTCCGCGCAGACGGAGTTGCAGGCCAAGCCGATCATGTTGTTCACCAGTTTGGCCACATTGCCGCACCCCACGTCACCGACGTGGAAGATCCTGTTGGCCATCGATTCGAGCACCGGCCGCGCCTTCTCCAGGGTGGCCGCGTCTCCTCCCACCATGATGGTGAGCGTCCCCGCTTCCGCTCCTTTGGTACCTCCGCTCACGGGCGCGTCGAGGACGGCCACACCATGGGCGGCGGCCTGCGCCGCGATGTTCCTGACCATGGAGGGGGAGTTAGTACTCATATCGATGTAGATGTCGCCCGCCCTCCAGTTCCGGGCGAGGCCCGACGCCCCCAGCGCGACCTCTTCCACGCTCTGCGGGGAAGGCAGGCAGGAAATGACTATCCGGCAGGCTTCGGCCACCTCCGCGGGGCTGCCCGCCCACTCTGCTCCCCGCTCGAGGAGAGCCTCGGCTGCCTCGCGCCGGGCATCGTTGACCACCAGGTCGTAACCCGCCTCGGCGATATTGCGCGCCATGTGCGCGCCCATCTGCCCTACCCCGATGAAGCCTATCTTCATGCCATGCCTCGCTGTTCCGTGCCGATAGTTCAAGATACCCCCCCAAGATCGACGTGCGCCAACTTCAGAGGCCGGTCCTGAAGGTTTCAACCGCTTGATATTGTGGACATCATGGAATCGTACGCTCTGCGAGAGCCGGCGACACCTTCAGCGAAAAAGGGGGGCGCGATATGAAAGAAGAGACCGTGGCCGGCGACGTTTCGCAGGCGGAAAAGGGAGCGCCTCGGGCCGAACGCCGCCGCTTTTCGATACCCATGATCGTCGCCGCCGTGATCATGTTCCTGGCGATGGCCGGCTACTTCGTGAACGGTGTGTTCCTCCTACTCGACCTCACCGTCTTCGGAAACGGGATCGCCGGTATCGCGGCGCGGTCAGGCGCCCTCACCGAAGATTGGCAGAGGCTGGTGCTGGCCGGCGTGTACCTGTTCTTCGGAACGCTGGCCCTGGTTGTCCTCGCGGGTTTTCTGCTCAGGCGCCAGCGGGCCTGGAGCGCCGCCATGACCTGGACCGCCATATCGCTGGCGGTGAACCTCGTCGTCTACTTCGTGGGGCAGCCCCGATTTTTGAGCATGCTGGCGGGTGTCGTCCTGCTGCTGGTGCTCAACCAGGCGTCGGTCCACCGGGAATTCCGTCTGGAAGAGCGGTGATGTGGACATGAGTACCATCGACACACCATCCGCGCCCCTCGGGGCCACCGACCTCGAACTGCTCCGGACCTTTGAGCCCGTCGTCCGTTTCACCAAAGGGGAGAATTTCTTCCCCACGGATGTCGAGAGCTACGTCTCTCAGGCCAGCCTCTGGGCCCACTATCCCGACGGACGAGAGGAGCGGCTCGTCGATGCCGGGCGACTCGACGTCGATAAGCTTGTGCAATCGCGGGAGTATCCCTTCGGGACCGTCGAATACCTCCGGTTCAACGACGCTCTCGGCCTGGCCGACAGCGCCAAGGTGCTCACGGAAGTCGCTCGCCAGCGCAAGGAGAGCGGCAACGTGTTCCGTGCCGGAAGAGGCCGGCTGGCTCGCGGTGGCTTCCTGCCCCGGGTGCTCGACGCCATCTTCTCGGTCTCCTTCTTCTTTCGCGGCAAGGTCTCGTCGGTGACCGCGGCGGCGGCGGAACTGGACTACAACCAATCCCTCCGCGACAACGAGAAATACGTCTACTACGGCCGGGTAGCGCGGCAGGGCGGCTGGACGGTCCTTCAGTATTGGTTCTTCTATTACTACAACAGCTGGCGCTCGGGCTTTCACGGTGTCAACGACCACGAGTCCGACTGGGAGAACATCGTCGTCTACCTCTACGAAGAGGACGGCCGCCTGCACCCCGAGTGGGTGGCCTACGCCTCGCATGACTTTCACGGCGACGACCTCCGCAGGCGCTGGGACGACCGAGAGGAAGTGGGCCTCGTAGAGGGGCACCCGGTCGTGTGGGCGGGGGCCGGGTCTCACGCCTCCTACTTCCGCCAGGGCGAGTATCAGTCTCCGGTGGCGCTTCCGCTGCCCAAGTGGATGCACTCGATCGCCCGCGGATTCAGCTCGTTCTGGACCCGCACGCTCGGCCAGGCCGGCCGGGTTCGGGACCCGTTCCGCATCCCCTTCGTAGATTTCGCCCGGGGTGACGGGAAGTCGATCGGTCCCCGGCAGCAGTGCGAATGGTCCCCGGTGCTTGTCGACGAGTCTGTTCCCTGGGTGAGCAAATACCGCGGGCTTTGGGGCCTCTACGCGCACGACCCCATCTCCGGAGAGAACGCGCCGGCCGGCCCCATGTACAACCGGGGTGGCTCTCCCCGGCAGAGCTGGTACGACCCGCTGGGTTTTGCCGGTCTGGACAAGGAGCCGCCGCCGCCGCTTGCGCCCACTCTGCTCGGCGGTGACTGCGCGCGCCTGGAGGCCAGGCAGGAGGAGTTGCTGGGTCTCATCGTGCAGAAGACCACCGAACTCCAGGCTCTGGGGGTCCAGATGGGCGGCATGGAAGGCAACCCTCACCTGATCGCCCGGTACAAGGCGCTTCTCGACGAGAGCACCGCTCTGCGGACGGACCTGAGCGGTCTGAGGCGGGAGTTCTCCGAGAACGAGGCCGTCCTCGGAGCGCTCCGCCAGAGGCTGGCTCTGCTCGAGGCGGGGCGCAAACCTGATCCACGGGCGCACATCAAGAAGCTCGGCCAGCCCGTGGCTCAGAAGGATGTGCGCTTCAACCGGGCAGCCGAAGCGTGGGGCTCCATCAGCCTCAGCGTGATCCTGTTCGGCATCGTCGCCATCATGGTGTTGGCCCGCGGCTATCTGTGGATCGGGCTGGTGGTGATGGTGGTGGCCTTCGTGGTCATCGAGTCTATCCTGCGGGCCGACTACGAGCGCACGATCAGCGGCATAGCCTCTGTCTTGGCCGTAGTCACGGCCATATTGCTGATAGGCCACTTCTGGCTCTGGATAATCATGGTGATGCTCGCGGCGCTCGCGGTCTTTCTACTGGTGCAGAAAGTGCGGGAACTGCGCTGAAAGGGCTACTGCACCTCGAACCCGTGCTCTTGCAGCGCCACGATCATCTCCGCGAGGTCCTTCCCCTGCTTCTTGCACCCTTCGGGGAGGGTCGTCATCCTTCCCAGTGTGTTTCTCACCAACGGGTTGGCGACTCCGGCGAACCCCATTTCTTTGAGGATGCCTATGAGCTCCGGGTAGGCCTCGGTCAATTCGCAGAGGCTGGAGCCGAGGTCAATCTCTTTCATCGACGAGTCGTTTCTCCCCTTCCAGAGTCTTGATCCTGGTGACGTCCTGGGTCACTTCCAGGGTACCCAGGTAGTTCCTTGCCCGGTCGCGCACGGCGAAGTAGCGGATGTGCACGAAGCGGCCCTGGAGCTCGATCCAGAATTCGTAGTGGTCCTTGCTGCCCTCCTTGAACGAGGCCAGGATCCCCTCGACCACGTCCAGACTTTGCGGCGGGTGGCAGTTCTGCACCTTCCTCCCGATGACTGCCCGCGGCCTATGGAAGATGCGCTCGGCTCCCTCGCTGAAGTACTTGACCTCGTCGTCCGCCCCGACGAAGGTGAGGTCGAAGGGCAAGGTATTGAGCAGGCCAAGGAGGTCGTTCAGGCCGAGGTCGCCCGAGGGCAGGTGCACTGCGCCGTCCGCAAAGACCGGCTCCTCCAGTTCGATCTGCAGGTTCCGGATGAGGACGTCCGTTTCCTCGGGCCGCTGGATGAACACGTAGCCGATCTCGTCGCTCTGCCGGAGGATGCTCACCCAGTCGCCTGGTTGCAGCTTCTCGAGGGACGTGGGGAAGAGGATGTTCTCTTCCTTGAAGACCATGCCATCGACCTCGTCGAGGAGCGGGAAGAGCGCGGCGCTGGTGTAGGCAGCCACCGCCGCGGGCCCGGTGAGCCCTTCCAGCTCGTCAAACGCGCGCTTCAACATGTCCCGGATCTCGTTGTGTTTACCCCACATGACTTTGGAGGGGCCCGTGAAGCCGTATTTCTCCAAATAGGGGAAGAGCAGCTGCTCCTTCCTTTCGTAGTGCACCTCGATGCCCCGCAGGCGGAGCAATCCGCCGCCCAGGCTGTCCCTGAATGCGGCGAACCCGCTCTGGTCTACCTGGCCCGCCGCCTCGCGAAGCGAGGCGACCAGCTTGGTTATCTCGGCGTTCTCCAGCCTGAACAGGTAGACGGGGTGCGCCGGTGAGGTCTCCTCGAGGGGAGTCCTTTCCAAGGCGGACTGGAAGAGCAGGGCGTGGACGTTGCAGAACTGCTTGATCTCGTCGACGGACAGACCTTCGGCGATCAAGCTCTGCTCCATCTCGGCGATGTCGGTGGAAGTGACATCGCCTATCTCGCGTTCGAAACGTTCCTTCGCCTCTTCAACCGGCAGACCCTGATGAAGCTGGAGGATGATGTCCTTCATCACGGCCGTCTTGGCGTCGTGGCTCAGTTCTGCGGTCATGCAAGCGCCTCCTTGCCTCTTAAGCGGACGTGAACGGTCAGAATACACAGTTACGTTACCCGCTATCGGGCTTGGCTACGCCCATATCGGCGGGCCCGCGCACGTCCGGGTCGCGAGACAGGCGCTCTGCGCGATAGAATCCGGGGATACCCGGCAGCGGTCCGGGCGACACGACGAGGGGAGACGAGGACCGGCATGACGAGCGTCACCAGACTGACCAACAGCAGCACCGGGGGCCCCGTGATCGTCGAAGTGAGCGACGGCCGGATCGTTCGCATCCTGCCGATCGACCTGGACGAGAGCGACGGCCCGGGCTGGAAGATCGAGGCGCGGGGCCGAACCTTCTCCCCGCCTCGCCGCACGACGCTGTCGCCGTGGACCGTCGCCCATAAATCGTCCATCTACTCTCCCAAGCGGATCCTCACACCGTTGAAGAGAGTCGATTTCGACCCGAACGGTGCTCCCGGCTCCACCGGCTCCGGCGGTCGCAACTGCCAGAACCGCGGGGTGTCCGGCTACGAACCCATATCGTGGGACGAAGCCTTCGATCTGGTGGCCGACGAGATGATCAAGACCAAGCGGGAACTGGGACCTACAGGCATGCTCACCACTCCCGGCTCGCACCACATGTGGGGCAGCGTCGGCTACCGTTTTAGCGCCTACTACCGGTTCATGGATCTGGTGGGCATGACCTACGCGGAGCACAACCCGGACAGCTGGGAGGGGTGGCACTGGGGCGCCATGCATATGTGGGGTTTCAGCCACCGCCTGGGCATCCCCGAGCAGTACGACCTGCTGGAGGACGCGCTGCAGAACTCGGAGATGGTCGTCTTCTGGTCGAGCGACCCCGAGTCGACCACCGGTTGCTACGCCGCTTTCGAGAGCACATCGCGCCGGTTCTGGCTCAAGGAACTTGGCGTCAAGATGGTCTTCATCGACCCCTACTTCAACCATACCGCCGGCCTTTACTCCGACAAGTGGCTGGCTCCGCGGCCGGGGACGGATGTCGCTCTCGCGCTGGCTATCGCTCACGTATGGCTCGCCGAGGAGACGTATGACGCGGAGTTCGTGACCGAACGCACCACCGGATTCGAGGAGTGGCGGAGCTACGTGCTCGGTGAGAGCGACGGCACCGCGAAGACGCCGGAGTGGGCCGAGGCGGAATCGGGCGTGCCCGCCCGCGAGATCCGGGCGCTGGCCCGGGAGTGGGCGGCCAAGCCCACCATGCTGGCCGCGGGCGGCCTGGGAGGGATGGGCGGCGCGTGCCGCGCCGCCACCGGCAACGAGTGGGCCCGCGCCATGGTGGCCCTCGCCGCCATGCAGGGGCTGGGC
>Ga0315283_10001666_pt1 | contig 18054 bp, 13 predicted proteins | sample YL17G09_0_MG_FD_204541 | JGI IMG/M metagenome (GOLD analysis project Ga0315283, IMG submission 204541) | Sediment microbial communities from Yellowstone Lake, YNP, Wyoming, USA - YL17G09_0 | ecosystem: Environmental > Aquatic > Freshwater > Lake > Sediment | place: USA: Wyoming | collected... | reverse complement strand
ATACACACAGCGAGGAGAAGCCATCGCGCGTTCTCCTGTCAAAATCCGCGGTGGCGGGGGCCCACACCCTGCTCCTTTTTCTGATGGGACGCACCCCCGATGCGCCGATCACGAAGGAAATAAAACCGACGGCCGCAATCGCATGGAAAAGGATCGCCTACGGCGAAGTCACCAAACACGGCAAGCCGATCGAGCTGGTCGACTGTCCGGTGTCACAGGCCGTGAAGCTCCAGAAGACGCTCAGGCTGCACATGCCAGCGGCCGCGAAGCCGACGAAGCGACACCTCACGTCGGTGTTCATCGATACCGGCGAAAACGGGCTCTTCTCCCGCGGGGAGTTCGAGGCCATTTCAACCCCGGGGCAAATGGAGTTCGTCACCCCGGAGGAGATCGCCGAAAGCACGGTGTTCGAGATCAAGGGAGGCAACACCGGCCACGACATCATCAATGCGCTGGACAACGCGACGCTTGCGCCGACCTACCGCGCCGGGTTCATGTTCAACAGCGCTATGGACAGCCTGAAAAAGCTCGAGAAGGAACACGGCGTCGACAGCGTGGCGTTCGAGATGCTCGGCCCTCCCCGCCTGTCGAAGCTCCTGTATGAGTCCTATCTCCTAAAGCTCTGCTTCGGCGATATCCGGACGGTGATCCGCACCGATCCGAAGATCATGAGTCGCCGCCTCGCGGATCTGATTGACATCGACGAACAGCTCCGCTCACAGATCATTTCCATCGGCATTCCGATCCTTCTCCCCGATGGACTCTCCTTGCTCCGGGGAGCGACGATCAAGATCCCCCCCTTCCGGGGAGAGAACGATCTCCCGCTCGCCCCGAAAATCATCGACCGGTGGGCCCACGACGGGTGGGTGGATCTGCGCGAAAAGAACATGAAGCTCTGGCTCGATCGCTTCAACGTTATCAGCAGGATGGTCGAAGGCCTTCCTGACGACGAGACCAGCTCGCGGACCATGAACAATCGCGACTACTGGAAAAATCTGGCGGAGATCGACCCGGGAAAGATCTGCGGCTGGATCTTCACCTATGAAGAAAAGGGGAAACGGATGAAGGCGTGACGATCGGTGTTCCATTGACCTCACAAAGGAAACGTTCTTATGAAACGCATCGGCATACTCACCGGCGGAGGCGATGTCCCCGGCCTCAATCCCTGCATCAAAACGGTCGTCTTCCGCGCCATCGACGCGGGCTATGAAGTGGTCGGCTTTCGCCGCGGATGGGGAGGACTCCTGAACTACAACGCTGCCGATCCCGAGGGCTCGGGCCGGTGGATCCTGCCGCTGACCAAGTCCAACACGCGCACCATTGACCGTTCCGGGGGAACGTTCCTCCACACATCCCGCACGAACCCGGGAAAAGTAAAGGTTTCGGATGTCCCAATCTTCCTGCAGGATCCGAAGCACAAGGATCAGCAGAAGGACGCGCGGCTCGATTTCACGCCTCATGTCCTCCGCACGCTCGCGGCACTCAAGATCGACGCGCTCATCACCATCGGTGGTGACGACACGCTCAGCTATTCGGTCCGCCTTCATCAGGAAGGTTTCCCGGTGGTGGCAATCCCGAAGACAATGGACAATGATGTCTTCGGCACCGACTATTGCATCGGGTTCTCCACCGCGGTCACGCGAAGCGTCGACTTCATCACCAACCTTCGCACGCCGGCGGGATCGCACGAGCGCATCGCGATCGTGGAACTATTCGGTAGGAACTCAGGGGAGACGTCGCTGATCTCAGCCTACCTGGCCGGCGTCGACCGCGCGATCATCTCGGAGGTCCATTTTGACCCGGAACGGCTTGCCCGATTCCTCGTTGACGACAAGAAGAACAACCCGAGCAACTACGCTATCATGACGATATCGGAAGGGGCGCAGATGACCGGTGGCAAGATCGTCGAATACGGCCAGGCGGACGCCTACGGACACAAGAAGCTGGGGGGCATCGGGGCAATTACGGGGGATGCGATCCAGAAAATCACCGGCGCGCACATCATCTACCAGCAGGTGGCCTACCTCATGCGCAGCGGGGAACCCGACGCGCTCGACCGCATGGTCGCCATCAGCTACGCCAGTCTCGCGACGGATCTCGTCCTGCGTGGGGAATTCGGGAAGATGGTTGCGTTGCAGGAAGGAAAGTACACCGTGATTCCCATTGACACGATCTCCCAGGGAAAGAAGACCGTCGACGTCGGGGAGTTGTATGACAGCGAGAACTACCGGCCAAAGGTCGCACTCATACTCAACAAGCCGATGTTCCTCTACTAGCAGCCATGCCGGTTCCTCAATCGGCAATCCCGTACTGCGGCTCGTTCGGCCTGATGGTATCGTGCATCCGGCGGAGCGCGCGAAAGGCATCCTGGCTCCCGCGGACCGAGGCGGCCCTGTAATAGAGGGCGGCGTCCGCTTTCTGGGCCTGTACGACGGTGCCGGTTTCATAACAATACCCCAGCCCCACCTGGGCGAGCACCGAGCCTTCCTCGGCAGCCGACATCAGCAAGACGACGTCACCGGCCCAACCGGTCGTGTCCGCACCCGAACGGAGCGACGTCAATGCGATACGCACCTTCGCATCGCTGCTCCCCCGCTCGGCAGCCTTCTTCCAGACCTCCATCGCCTTCTCGTTGCTTTGGGGAACCCATCGCCCCGCGTAATAGCACAACCCTGTCTCCACCAGCGCGGGGAGAAACCCGCCATCGCCCGCCTTGCGCAGCAGCTGGAACGCCTGCTCCCCCGTCACGTAGATCTGCGCCCGCGCCAGGACGCCGTCAAATCCAAGGGCGGAGATCCCCGCCCAGGCAAACTGCCCTTCAGGCTCTCCCCTTCCCGCGGCGGACTTGACCTGCGGGAGGGTCTCTTTCTCCTGGAGGAGATTCCAGAGTAGTTCCGGGGCGCGCGGGGAATCGAACCTGATCGCCCGGACATAGAACGCAACCGCCCTGACAGGATCCCGTGAGACCCCCGTCCCCTTCTCGTAGGATCGGCCCAGAACGGTCAGCGCCTCCGGGCTTCCTGCGTCACCGGCGCGCCTGATGACTTCCAGCGTCGCCGCATCGGTCTCCGGCTCCTGCTCCAGCATGCTTGTCATCCCCAGTGCCTTCCGTAATGCCGGACCGGCGCTGCGGATCGCTTCGCGCAGGAGGAGACTGTCGCCCCCCGCCGAGGTGGTGTCAGAGGTGAATTCAAGAAAGACCAGCCCTGTGTTGGGAGCCCTCAACGACGTCTGGACGCCGTCCTTCGCCGTCTTGCCGAGACCCTGCTTTTCGAACCGGGCGAGGGCCTCCTGGGCCGGAGCGTAACCGGAGTCAGCTGCCACCTTCAGCCACCGGGAGGCCGACTCGTAGTCGCGCGGAACGATCAGATTCTCCGTAAGGAACTGCGCCATCGCATATTCCGCTTCGGGCATGTGGTGCTCGGCACAGATGCGGAAGTGACGGTATGCCTCGAACGGATCCCACGGTACTCCCCATCCATGATAATTCAGAATCCCATAATTGAAACGTGCCGGGGTGTAGTCCTGGTCGGCCGCTTTCTTTATCCAGTATGCGGCCTTGACCGTGTCGGGAGCTGCTCCCCTTCCGATCAGGTAGCGAATGCCCAGTTCGTGCTGGGCGAGCATGTCCCCCGCGTTCGCCTTGCGTGTGACAAGAAAGGTCTGCCAGATCTGGTAGAGACCATCGGACTGCCCGATAAGGGGAGGCTCCGCAGGGGGACGGTACCTTTTGAACACGGGGCTCTCCGGCTTCTCCTGAGCGGCCGACAGCCCGGCAACGAAAGCCGCAAGCAGGCAGGCACCCAGCAAGCAACGGATCAGGCGAAAATCCTCTCTCATTCGTACCGGAGCGCCTCGATGGGGTCAAGATTGGCCGCCTTCCAGGCCGGATAGACGCCAAAAACGATGCCGACAAGCGAACAGACCCCGAGCCCGATCGCGGCCCAGTCAAAGGGGAACACCGCCGGTGCCTCGGTGATCAGGCTCACGATGTTCCCCCCTCCGACGCCGAGGATGACACCGACGAGGCCGCCGATCTCACACAGGATCACCGCTTCGATGATGAACTGCGTGAGTATATCCTTCTTCTGTGCTCCCACCGACTTCCGTATTCCGATCTCGCGTGTCCGCTCGGTGACCGACACCAGCATGATGTTCATGATGCCGATGCCGGCCGCAAGAAGCGAGATCGAGCTGATGAGCATGATGCCGAGGCGGACATAGACCGTCAGCTCGTTGAACTGGGTGATGAGCGAGTCATTGGAAAAGATGCCAAAATCGTCTTCCGCCCCCGGGGGGACGTGACGCGCGGCCCGGAGGATGCCCCGCACCTGTTCGATCGCGTCGTCCATGACCTCACGATTGAGCGCTTTCACCATGATATGCATGCTGTGATGAGTCTTCCCGTACCGCTGCATATAGGTGGTGAGGGGGACGACGACGAAATTGTCCTGGTTTCCTCCGAGGACACTCCCCTTCTTCGTGAAGACACCGACAACCTGGTAGAGCCCGTGCTCGACGCGGATGGTCTGTCCGACCGGATCGACGTACGGGGGAAAGAGCTTTTCCACAACGGTCGGTCCCAGGATCACGATCGATCGCGCCATATCCAGATCCTGCGTCGTGAGACCGCGGCCGCTTCCGATGGTGAGGTCGTTCGTCTCAAGGCCCTCGATGGTCTCGCCGACCAGTCCCACATTCGGGTTTGTCTTCTTTCCTTCCCAGTAGACGATCTTCCCCCAGTCCGGTGCTTCAATGCCGACGGCCGAGGCGAGGGTGGCCTTCTCCCTCACCGCCAGCGCCTGTTCATAGGTGATATCCTTCCGGTTCCACATCTTCCTCCGCTGTTCCGGCGTCGTGTTGAAACCGATGCTTACCTTCTGCACCTGAAAGGTGTTCGCACCGAGCTGCGTCAGCCCCGTCTCGATGCTGTTGCGCAATACGCCGAGGGCGGTCATGGCCGAAATGATCGAGAAGACGCCTACCACAATGCCCAGCATGGTGAGGATGGAACGGAGTTTGCTAACGCGGATCGCCGCGAGGGCCATGACGAGGCTCTCGGTGATATTCGCCCTGCTCAGGATTTTTCGTATCATGGCTGATCATACAACGGAATGATGAAGCGATGGAACAAGATACGGTTTCCGGGGGGGAATTACAACGAGGCGGGGATCGCACCTTCGCCCGATGCGCAGACGGCACGACGGGCGAAGGGGGAAAAGCGGCGGACTTCTATTCGAATCGCAATGCTTCGATCGGATCCAGGCTCGATGCCTTCCAGGCCGGATAGACCCCGAAGACGAAACCCACCACAGAACAGACCAGCACGCCGATGCCGACCCAATCCCAGGGGATAAAGGCGGGGACTTCGAGCATCAGGCCGATCACATTCCCCCCCAGCACCCCGAGGACGATTCCGACGGCACCTCCGAACTCGCACAGCATGATCGCTTCGATCATGAACTGGCTCAGGATATCTCTCTTCTGCGCGCCGATCGACTTGCGAATGCCGATCTCCTTCGTCCGCTCCGTGACGGACACCAGCATGATGTTCATGATCCCGACGCCGGCGGCGAGCAGGGATATCGAACTGATCAGCAGGACCCCCATCCGGAAATAGAGGGTGAAATCATTGAATTCCTTGACAAGAGAGTCGTTGGAGAAGTACCCGAAGTCGTCCTCCGCTCCGGGGGGAACATTGCGCGCGGCCCGGAGCACCATGCGCGACTGTTCGATCGCGTCCTCCATCACCTCGCGATTCAGCGCCTTCACCATGATGTGGACGTCGGAATTCACCTTCCCGTATTTGTCGAAAAATGTCGTGATCGGGATGGTCACGAAATTGTCCTGGTTTCCTCCGAGCGCCCCCCCTTTCTTCTGGAAGGTGCCGATCACCTGATAGAGGTTCCCGTCGACGCGAATCGTTTCGCCGATCGGATCGACATAGGGGGGGAAGAGCTTCTCGACCACCGGCGCGCCGAGGATCGCCACCGGCCTGGACATGTCGACGTCCTGGGTTGAGAAGCTGCGCCCCCTCTCGATCACCCAGTCGTTCGTCACGATGCCTTCGATGTTCTCCCCGGCGATCGGGACGTTCGGGTTCGTCTTCTGCCCCTGCCAGAAGACGACACGGCCGAATTTCCAGTCCTCGATGCCGACCGCCTCCGCGAGCGTGGCTTTCTCGTGCACGGCGAGGGCCTGCACGTAGGTGATGTCCTTGCGGTTGCGGAACCGACCGTGGTGATCGTCGCCGAGGCTGGCGGGGTATTTCTGTATCTGGAAGGTGTTGGCTCCCAGCTGCATGATCCCCTCTTCGATGCTGTTCCTCAGCACCCCCACCGCCGTCATCACGGAGATGATGGAGAAGACGCCGACCGCCACACCCAGCAGCGTCAGGAAGGAACGGAGCTTGCTCGTCCTGATGGCACCGATCGCCATCGCGAAGCTCTCGCGGAAGGTGGCCAGTTGCATCGCGAGTCTACTCATAGCGCAGCGCCTCCACCGGGTCCATTTTCGCGGCGCGGTAGGCCGGCAGGAAGCCCGAGATCAGGCCGACCAGCAGGGATATTGCGATCGCAATGAAGATCACCGACAGCGGCATCGCCGTCGGGAGGAATTGATCCACCACCAGGCTTAGCGGGAATGCGACGGCAAGTCCGATGAGGCCGCCGATCAGGCAGAGCGCCGCCGCTTCGGTCAGGAACTGTATCAGGATCGTACGCCGCTTTGCCCCGATGGCCTTCCGGATGCCTATCTCTCTGGTCCGCTCGGTCACGGAGACGAACATGATGTTCATGATCCCGATCCCGCCGACGAACAGGGACAGGCCCGTGATGAAGAGTCCGATTGACGCGATAATAAGGCTGATCGGTTCAAATGTCTGTGTCAGGATCTCCTGCTGATTGATGTTGAAATCATTCGGTTTGCCCGGCACGAGGCCACGGAGGTTGCGCATGATCCCTTCAAGTTCCAGCTTGGCGTCGTCCATCTTTTTCATGTCCGAGACCCTCACCTGGATCGTCACGTCGCGCCTTCCGCCGTAATGCGTCTGGAACGAAACGAGGGGGACGAAGATGCGGGTATCCGAGGTGAACGCGCCGAACATGCCCCCCTGCTTCTCGAACACGCCGATGACCGTGTAGGGAAAACCCGCGACGCGGACGGTCTTCCCGATGGGATCCTCCCTCGGGAAGAGATTCTCGGCCACCGTGGCACCGATGGCCGCAACCGGCCTGCCACCGCTGGCCTCTTCAGGGGTGAAGAATCGTCCGTCGGCCAGCGTGACGCCCGCCGCGGAGAGGTACTGGGAAACCGTCCCCGTGACCATGGCGTCCTCCATGCTGTTCGAGCCGTTGAGCGCCCGCCGGCGCGTCGCCAGGACGGGCGCAACCGCATCGCTGAACATCGATTGCCGTTCGATCCGGTGGGCATAGCTCACCTCCAGCCTGCGCCGGTTGTGGATCGTCGCCCAGTCGTCGTTGGACACCCAGGGGAACTTCTGAATGTAGAGGACGTCCGTCCCGAACGCCGCCGCACTCTTCGCAAACGCCCTGTTCACCCCTTCGATCGCCGTCGACATCAGCGTCACGGACACAATGCCGATGATGATGCCGAGCGTCGTGAGGACGGAACGCATTTTGTTCGCCCGGATGGCGCGGAAGGATATCGCCAGTCCTTCCTTCAGCTCTGTGAGGAAATGCATGCTCCCTCCCCGGTTACGATGCCTGGGCCCGCGGATAGATCCGCCGGTTCTTCACGGGTTGGTCACTTTCGACCTTCCCGTCCCGCAGCCGGATCGTCCGGTGTGCGTGCTCCGCGATATCCGCTTCATGGGTGACGAGAATGATCGTGTTGCCCTGCGCGTGGAGCTCCTCGAAGAGCATCATGATCTCTTCCCCCGTCTTGGAGTCCAGGTTTCCGGTCGGCTCGTCGGCGAGGATGATCGAGGGCCTGGTCACCAGCGCACGCGCGATCGCCACGCGCTGGCGCTGACCCCCGGAGAGCTCGTTGGGCTTGTGGTGGACGCGGTCCCCCAGCTGCACATGCGTCAACGTCTCCTGCGCGCGTCGTTTCCGCTCCGCCGACGGAATGCCCGCATAGATGAGCGGCAACTCGACGTTGTGCAGGCTGTCGGACCGGGCAAGCAGATTGAAGGTCTGAAAGACGAACCCGATCTCCTTGTTCCGTATCTTGGCCAGCGCGTTGTCGTCCATCTCGCTGACGTTGAGCCCGTTGAACAGATACTGTCCGGAGGTCGGCGTGTCCAGACAGCCTATGATGTTCATCAGCGTCGATTTTCCGGATCCCGAAGGACCCATGATAGCGACATACTCGTTCTTCCTGATCGTCACCGACACCCCCTGGAGGGCTACCACCTGTTCCGCCCCTCCCATGTCATAGGTCTTCACGATGTTGGTCAATTCGATAACGTCCATGATCGATCCCTTCGCTGGTGCGTCGTTGACGGAAATCAGGTCCCCTGGCTCTTTTGCTCCGGGCCGGTCTTGCGCGGCTCTTCCACGCGCACCTTCGCTCCGTCCTCCAGCTCCCTGTTGATAGCCTTGTAGCTCCCCGAGACGATGTCAGCCCCCTCCGATACGCCCTCCATGATCTCCACGTACTGATCGCTGCTGATGCCCCGCTTCACCGGAACGGCTTTTGCGACGCCGTTGTCCACCACGAAGACGATCTCCTTCGGCTTGTTGTCGGCCTTCGACCTGGGCGTGCCGCCCGCCGCGACAACGGTCCCGCTCTGTCCGTCGGTTTGCCCTTCCTTCACCTCCATCTTCGGAGCGCGCGTGGTGACGCACTGTATCGGCACGGAAAGAACGTTCTGCTTCGTTTCCGTCTCAACGTCAGCGGTCATCGACATCCCGGGACGGAGCACCAGGTCCTTGTCCACGATCCGCATCTTCACCTGGAAGTTTGTGACCTCTTCCTGCGTCCCGGCCCCTGTGGAACGCGCCGTGTTGGCGATCTCGTAGACGACCGCGTTCACTTTCCTGTTCGGGAAGGCGTCGATCGCGATGCGGGCCGTGTCACCGATGGCGACCAGAATCACGTCCGTCTCGCTCACATCCACGCGGGCCTCCATGCGGGAAAGGTCGGCGATCGTCATGACGTCCGTTCCCTGAAACTGGTTCGTCCCCAGCACCCGCTCGCCGAGCTCCGAATTCAACTGGCTCACGGTCCCGTCCATCGGCGAAATCACGGTCGTCTTCTGCAGGCTTTCGTTCGACTGGTTCAGCGAGGCCTCGGCCTGTGCATAGGAGGCTTTGGCGGTCTGGTATTCCGCGTAGGCCTGATCGTAATCAGATTGGGACACAAGTTTTTTCTCCAGAAGCGTGCGGAAACGGTTGAATTCGAGTTCCGCCTTCACGAGTCGCGCCTTTGTCTGCAGCAGCATCGCAGACATCTGGTCGCGCTGCGCGATGTAGAGATCGGGCTTGATCTTCATCAGCAGGTCCCCCTTCTTCACCCGGTCCCCCTCCTTGATGGGCAGGGCGACAATTTCCCCGCTGACTTCAGGGGAGATCTTCACCTGCACCTCGGGCTGGATCTTGCCGGTGGCGGTGACCACCTGCGTCAGTGTCCGGGCTTTCACCTTTTCCACCTGGACGGCAAGGATCGGTTCCTTCTTGCTGCCGAGGAACAGTATGAACCCCAGCACAACCAGAACCACCCCGATGCTGGAGAAGATGATGATCTTCTTTTTCGACTTCTTCCCGTTGGTCGCCATTCCCCGTTGCTCCTCGATAATGTGTCCGTCTGACAGATTCGTGGTGCTAGTACGTCCGCTCACCCAGCGTATATTCGACGTTGCGCTTGGAGGTGACATAGTTGTAGACCGCGTTCACGAGGTTCGCCTTCGCACTCACCAGGTTCGTGTTGGCGGTCAGCAGATCGAGAAGGGTTCCCGCGCCGAGGTTGTATCGTTCTTCGGCGATCTTGCTGTCCTCCGTGGCCGACACGAGCCCCTTCTGGCTCACCTCATACTGTTTCCGCGCCGCCTCAAGATCCAGCAGGGCCTTCTTCAGCTGCGCGTTGATGTCCCGTTCCGCCTGCGTCAGGCCTATCTCCGCGATCCTCCGGTTGGCGATCGCGGACTGCAGCGACAGGTTGGTCTGGAACCCGTCGAACAGGGTCCATCGCAGGCTGACGCCCCAGTTCATGTTCTTGTTTTCATTCAGTGTGTTGAATTGGTCGCTGGAGAAGTTGTACCCCGCCGTGGCGCTGAGGGACGGAAGGTAGCCGCTCCGGGCGATCGTCACGCCGGACTGTGCGGCATCAAAAGACTCCCGTGCACCCTTGTAGTCGGGACGCGATGTGATGGCACGTTCGGACAGCGACGCGAAACTTGTGTATTTCGCCGAGGTCGAATCAAGCTCGCCGCGCGAGATGTCGAGGGAGATCGAGGAGTCGGCAAATGAATAGTTCCGGCTCACGTCGAGACCCATCAGCGCGACGAGATCGGCTTTCGATTTGTCGTACGTGTTCTGGGCAGTGATGAGCGCCAGTTCGTCGTTCGCCACCGTTGATTGCTGACGGTAGACATCGGCCAGCGCCGCAGCGCCGACACGATTGGATTCCGTGATCTTCTCCAGCTGCCGGTTGTCCCTCTTGAGCGTCTCATCGCTCACCTTCACCAGCTGCTCGTTCCTCAGAACGTTCAGGTAGTTGCTCTCCGTCAGGAAGACGATGCTCTGGCGCGTGCGGACCGCTGTCAGTTCCGTGGCGACGGAGCGGGATGTCGCCTGGCCGATCTGCCCCTGACGGGAGAGTCCGTCAAAGAGCGTCCAGCTGAGATTCAGGCCCGCCCCGATGTTTGTCGTCGTGTTGGTCGTCGTACCCTGGGGAATGACGATGGATGTACCCGGGGTAGTCTGGACGATGGCACCCGACTCACTCTGGTACCTTCCCCAGCTTCCCGCTGCCGACAGCGAAGGAAGATAGCCGCCGTATGCCGCCATCACTCCCGCCTGAGCCGCGTTCGTATTCTGATCCGCCTGCAGGACATTCAGGTTATAGGCCAGCGCGGCCTGCTTCGCCTCATCCATCGTCATGGTGATAGTCTGCGCCTCTGTGGCAGCGTTGAAAGGCAGAAGAAGGCAAAACAGGGCGGCATTCACGAATCGCATAAGGTACTCCTCGAGATGGGGGTCACAGATGGTAGTTGTTTAAACGACATAGAAGAGCGAAAGTTTCATCCCCGCGGGGTCCACATGGGGGTTTACCCCCCCTTTTGCCCCTCTTTCATGGAGAGAAGGTACTTGAGGGCGGCATCATGTTCGTTGGGGATTTTTCCATCCAGAATGGCCTCCTCAATGGCCTTTTTCAGGAGGCCGACGGTCTTTCCGGGTTGAATTCCGCACACGGCCATAATTTCGTCCCCGTTGACCGGCGGCTGCCAGTTGCGAAGCCGGTCCCGCTCCTCGACCTCGACAATCTTCTTCATGACGACGTCGTAGTTGCGGAGATAGCGCGAGACGAGCGCGGGATTCTTCGAGGTGATGTCCGCACGGCAGAGGATCATCAGGTCATCGATTGCGTCGCCCGCCTCGAACACCAGGCGCCGCACCGCCGAGTCGGTCACGACGCTGTCCACCAGAGCCATCGGCCGGAGGTGAAGGCGCACGAGTTTCTCGACGTACGGAAGGCGCTCGACGGGAAGCTTCAATTTCTGGAAGATCTTCTTCATCATCCGCGCGCCGAGCTCCTCGTGGCCGTGGAACGTCCACCCTGTCCCCTCCTTGAACGCTTTTGTCCGGGGCTTGGCGATGTCGTGCACCAGCGCAGCAAAGCGGAGCCACACGTCGGGGGAGACCCCTGCAACGTTATCGAGAACCGTGCAGGTGTGCAGGAAAACATCCTTGTGATGCTGGTCCCTTCTCTGGTCAATCCCCGCCATCCGGGCGATCTCGGGAAACACCAGGTGCAACACCCCCGTATCGAACATCAGGCGGAGTCCGACGGACGGCACCGGCGAATTCATGATCTTGAAGAATTCCTCCGATATCCGCTCCTGTGAGACAATCGACAGCCGTTCCCGCATCGTCGAGACGGCCCGGAGCGTATCAGGCGCGATTGCGAACTGAAGCTGTGAGGCGAACCGGAGGGCACGCATCATGCGAAGCGGATCGTCGTCGAAGGTCTTCCCGGGCTCCGCCGGCGTGCGGAGCAAGCGCGCCGCCAGGTCCTCCCGTCCGCCACACGGATCGTACAGGACGCCGTAGCGCCCGGCATTCAGCGACGCGGCAAGTGCGTTCACCGTGAAGTCACGTCGCCGGAGATCGTCGTCCAGGCTCCCGGCGCTCACGTCGGGGCGACGGGAACCGGGTCCGTAGATCTCCCTCCGCGCGCCGACAAACTCCACCTTCCCCCGTTCCAGCGGAACCATCGCGGTCCCGAAACGTTCGAACGGAACAACCGTCGCCCCCCCCATGTCCCGCGCAAACTCCTTCGCAAACGCCACGCCATCCCCCATCACCAGGATGTCTACGTCCTGCCCCCCCCGGCCGAGCAGGAGGTCGCGCACATAGCCCCCGACGACATAGACGTCGATGCCGAGCCGGTCGGCAAGTTTGCCGATCCGATCGAGCAGCACGAGGGAGAGAGTGATATGCCCGGTTGCATTCTGCATCACATCGTGAATGACTGCTGGCTGATCTTCTCCAGGATGACATTCGCCACTTCCAGGGCCCTCTTGCCGTCCTCCCCGCTCACCACCGGGGGGGTGCCGGTCGCCACCGACGATGCGAACATCTGCAGCTCGTAACGGAGGGCGTTCACCTCCTTGACCTCCGGCTGCTCGTACACGATCTTTCGTTTATGCCTGCCGGATCCAAGCTCTCCCAGCATCATGGTCCCCTTCTTCTCCGGCTCATCCTCGCCCACCAGCCGGAAGACCTCCGCCAGGCCTTCCGAGAAATCGATGGAGAGATACCCGCTTTTCTGGAAGAGCCGCATCTTCCGCATCTTCTTCTGCGAGATCCGGCTGGCCGTGACGTTCGCCACGCACCCGTTCTCAAACTGTATCCGCGCGTTGGCAATATCAACGGTGTCGGAGACGACGGCAACGCCGCTTGCCTCCACGCTGCGGACAGGCGAGCGGACAAAGCTCAGGATCAGGTCGATATCATGGATCATCAGGTCGAGCACCACCGCCACGTCGGTCCCGCGCGGATTGAACTGTGCAAGCCGGTGCGATTCGACGAACATCGGCGCGATCGTATACTTCTCGAGGGCGAGGATCGCGGGATTGAACCGTTCGATGTGGCCGACCTGTATCAGCAAGCCGCGAGCGGCCGCCGAACGGCAGAGAGCGTCCGCCTCCGGGATCGTCTGCGTGATCGGTTTCTCAAGGAAGACGTGCCTTCCGGATTCCAGCGCCCGTGAGGCGACCAGATAATGGGCGCTGGTGCTGGTCGCAATGGTCACGGCGTCGGTCACTTCCAGCAGGGCATCGAGACTCTCAGCGGCAACCGTGCTGTACTGCGCCGCAACGCTCCCCGCCTTGACGGCATCGGTGTCGAACACCCCCGCAAGGCTGACCCCCGGCATGTCCTTCAGCATCTTTGCGTGCAGCGATCCGAGATGGCCGACGCCGATCACACCGATGCGTACCGGGATCATGTCCGCTCCCGGTCATAGGTCCCGTCTCTTTTCGGCCCGACCTCGACGAAGCGGACGCCGGTGCGCAACCACGCTGTCATCGCCGGGACCGAGTGAAAAACGTAGTCCGGCGCGGCCTGGAGAACCCGCTCATGGTCATAGGAGTCCCACAGCACAGCGACGGGGATCACGCCCGCATCCCGTGCCGCCCGGATGTCATGAATCGTATCCCCCACCATCAGCACGCCGGCCGGATCGAGTGCGCAGGCGAGGAGGATCTTTCGTATCCCCTCGGGGTCGGGTTTGTGTGCCGCGACGTCCGAACCCGTCACGACGATATCGAAATACCCGGCGATCCCCAGCGCCTCGAGCGTGATGAGCGTCGTCCGGCGACCCTTGCCCGTAAAGACGGCGAGCGTGACCCCTCGCCCCTTCAAGAACGCAAGCGATTCGGCGATGCCGTCGTGAAGCCCCGCCATCGCCGCGTGGTTGTCTCTGTAGAATACGCAGAGGTCATCCATCGCCGCCCCGACCCGGTCGTCGCCGACGATCCTGCGGAGGGCCCCTTCTTCGGGGGGCCCGAACAGGGCGATGATTTCCGGCGGGCTGAACCGGCGTCCGCTGTACTTTTCGGCCACATGGTTGAAGCTCGCGAAGATCAACTCGTTGGTCCGCGTCAGCGTCCCGTCCATGTCGAAAATCACCCCGCCGATCGGCGGGAGGTCCCCTCTTTTTTCTCGATGCATCACACGATGCTCCCTTCATTTGAAATATACCCATAACCCCGCCGAATATCAACGAACTCCCTTCCCTTGCAATTCCGCCCACATTGTAATACCTTAATAATCCTATGATACGTTCGCATTTGTCAGGCCAGATTATCCTTCGCAATAAAGAAGAGCACCGCATCGTCGCCGGCCATCCATGGGTGTTCAGCAACGAGGTCCGGGAAACAAAAGGAGACCCGGCGATCGGGGACGTTGTGGAGCTCCTCACCGCCGCCGGCGTGTCGCTGGGGATCGGATTCTACAACCCGCACTCGCTGATCGCCTTCCGCCTCCTTTCCCCCTCCTTTGAAGAGATCGATCACGAGTTCTTCCGGCGAAGGCTGACGGCCGCACGCGAGCTGCGCGAACGCCTCTATCCGGGGGAGACCACCTACCGGCTGGCGCACGGCGAGGGAGATTTTCTCCCGGGGCTGGTGATCGACCGGTTCAACGACCAGTTCGCCGTGCAGACATTCGCCTTCGGCATGGACCTGCGCCTTCCCCTGATTTGCGATGTCCTGAGGGAAATGTTCGTCCCGCGGGCCATAATCGCCAGAAATGAGTCCGCTCTGCGGACGCTCGAAAACCTTCCACTCCATAGAACTGTTCTCTTTGGAGAGGCAGCACCGACAGTGATCGAGGAGAGGGGACTGAAATACACGGTTGATCTCCGGGAAGGGCAGAAGACGGGGTTTTTTCTCGACCAACGGGAGAACAGGGGGGCCCTCGCACGGTTCTGTCGCGGAGTCCGTGTTTTTGACGGGTTCTGCAACGACGGCGGATTCGCGCTGAGTGCGGGGCGGGGCGGGGCGAACGAGGTTCTCGGCGTGGACATTTCGGCCGAGGCAATCCGGCGCGCTGGCGCCAATGCCGCCCTGAACGGCATCGGGCAGGCCCGGTTCGAGGAGGGGGATGTCTTCGTGAAGCTGAATGAACTTTCCGCCGCGGGAGAGAAGTTCGATGTGGTTGTTCTTGATCCCCCTTCCTTCACCAGGAGCCGGAAGAACGTACAGACGGCCAAGAAAGGATACCGCGATCTTCACACCGCGGCCTTTCCCCTTCTCCCCCCCGGGGCCATCCTCCTGACGGCGTCCTGCTCCCATCACATCCTGCCGGAGGTGTTTCTGGATATCGTCGATGACGCTGCCAGGAACGCAGGACGTCGCGTGCAGCTCCTCGAATGGCGAGGGGCCGCGCCGGACCATCCGACGCTGCCGGCGGTGCCGGAGACGCGTTATTTGAAGGTGGGGATATTCAGGGTTCTGTAATCGGGGGGGGTTCGCGGAGCCGTTTCCGGTCCGTTTCAAGGGCTTTGTCAATACAGGGGTTTTGTTCTGTGTCTCGGTGAAAGGAGGAAACGTCATGACCCGCAGACTCTGCTTCATTGCTTCTGTCGTCCTCGCCGTCGCAGTGAGCACGTCGTGGACGCAGCCGCAAACACCCGCCGTCCGGGCTGACTCAGCGGCCCGGGGCGCAACCCGCCCCGCATCCGTCCCCCCCCCATCCCCCGTCAGCTTCTGGGGCCTGGATGTCCTGCTCTCCACCGACGGTTTCGGCATAGGAGCATTCTACAGGCATGATTTCACCCCCGACGTATGCGGGTTCACAAGCTTTTCGATCTCCGAGGCCAAAGACGACAGGGAATTTGAACAGTACAACATCTACGGTGAGTCCTACATTCCAGGCAAGCTTAATCGGTTCCTCGTCCTTCCCCTGATGTTCGGGGTCCAGTACAGATTGTTCCGCGAGGATATCGTGGACTCGTTCAGGCCTTTCGTGAATGCGGCCATCGGACCTGCTATGGTGTACATGATGCCGTACGCGGATTTCACCGTGAACGCCGATGGAACCACCAGCGTTCAGCAGGTGGAATACTTCCACGCCCTCGGGCACGGCACGCCTCACTACACCGGATCATTATACGTAGGGTTCGGCGCGAACTTTGGATCCGACGGGTCGAGCCTTGTCGGAGTGAATTTCAGGTACTACTTCACCTACTTCTTCGGCGAGGGCCTCCCCTCCATGTACGACCCGAACACCCTGGCTCCCTCGGTGAACAAGAAGGATTTCGGGGGGTTCTACATCACGTTCAACGTCGGGACGGGGGTGAATTGAATGGCGAAAGGCATTGGCACGCACTCCGGATCTCCCCTTAATCCGTCGAGGCACCAATGCCTTTCTGGTGTTACGCGTGTTCAACATACAAAAGGCCCCTCTCCGGTGCGGTGACGTGGATCACCGGCCGAACAGTCAGAGCAGATGGGGGGCGAGAAAACGCCCGGTGTGTGACGCCGGGTTCCTGGCCAGCTCCTCGGGTGTGCCCGTCCCCACAATCCTTCCCCCGTCGTCCCCCGCTTCCGGCCCGAGATCGATCAGATAATCCGCGCACTTGATGACGTCGGGATTGTGCTCAATGATAAGGACGGAGTTGCCTGCGTCGATGAGCGCGTTGAAGCAACGGAGCAGCTTCGCAATATCGTCGAAATGCAGCCCTGTGGTCGGTTCGTCAAAGACGAACAGGACCTGGCGCTCGCCGGCCGGGGCGCTCAGGTGGGCGGCGAGCTTGATCCGCTGCGCCTCGCCGCCTGAGAGCGATGTCGCCGGTTGCCCCAACCGGATGTACCCGAGCCCGACATCCTCGAGTACCTTTAACTTCTGTGCGGCCCGCCGGCCGGTCGCATCCCCCCCCCCTCCGAAGAACAGGATCGCTTCGGTCACTGTGAGCCCGAGGACATCGTCGATGTTTTTGCCGCGGTACCGGATCTCAAGCACTTCCTTCTTGTAGCGTTTCCCCTTGCACACGTCGCATGGCAGGAAGAGATCCGCGAGAAACTGCATCTCGATCTTCACAACCCCGTCCCCTTCGCATTCGTCACACCGCCCCCCCGGAACATTGAACGAGAACATTCCCGGGGCGTAACCGCGGATCTTCGCCGCCTGAGTACCCGCGAACAGGGCCCTTATCTGATCGAACACCTGAATGTACGTGACCGGGTTGGAACGCGGGGTACGTCCGATGGGGGACTGGTCCACAAGCTCGACCCCGCTCAGAATCTGGTAGCCGTCGATGGAACGGAGCGAGCCGCGGGGCGCCCCCCCTTCTCCCATGGCGCGCCGGAGTCCGCCGTAGAGAACGTCATGCACCAGGGTGCTTTTTCCGCTCCCGCTCACCCCTGTGACGCAAACAAGCATATGAAGCGGTATCGAAAGAGAGATGTCCTTCAGGTTATGTTCGGATGCCCCATTGATCCGGATCGCCTGGCCGCTTGCTTGGCGCCGCTGCCTGGGCAGCGGGATGCGCGACGTCCCGTTGAGGTACGCCCCCGTCAGAGAGCGCTCGTCCCGGAGCATCTCGGCGAGCGTCCCTGCGAAGACCACCTCTCCCCCCTTCTCTCCCGCGTGCGGTCCCATATCCACGATCATGTCCGCCGCCCTGATCATGTCGGCGTCATGCTCGACAACGATCACCGTGTTCCCGCTGTCGCGGAGCGCTTTGAGAATCCGGATCAGGCGGTCGTTGTCCCGCGGATGCAGCCCGATGCTCGGTTCATCGAGCACGTAGACCGCCCCCACGAGCGAGGAGCCCAGAGAAGTAGCCAGGTTGATGCGCTGTGATTCGCCCCCGGAGAGGGTGCTCGAAAGGCGGTCGAGCGTCAGATAGCCGATCCCGACATCG